>ERZ887851.3636-NODE-3636-length-11018-cov-12.346164_pt1 | contig 11018 bp, 7 predicted proteins | sample MGYA00521100_ERZ887851 | MGnify/ENA primary metagenome ERZ887851 (study PRJEB32303, sample SAMEA104408602) | aquatic metagenome | biome: Brackish water; feature: Pelagic; material: water | place: Baltic Sea | collected 2014-06-06T16:11:00 | depth 11,444 m ...
TACACTATTAATATTATCCACTTGCGGCGGGGGTATCATCAGTGAGCAGTAGCTTGTAGTTTCACTTGTTTTATATTTTGAATGGATTAAATTTATATTTACATTAGGAAAATGGGGAAGGGGAGGGGGGAATTAGTCCTTTAATATACAAGTAAATATTCCAAATTGTATGTTGAATGTGTCACCATCTTGTTGGTGTTTTGTTCTCCATCCATTGATTTTCTCTCTTTATGGCACCTCGGTATGGATACTTTTGCTTAAAATGCATAAGCCCAAGAACAGGATTTATGGCTCTTTGTTTGACAGAAAAGTGTCATTTTTAACGCCTGTCTAATACTGGACATTTTATTGTATACCATTGTCTGTAACTTTCAATTGGTGAATTGTTTATAACACATTCTGTTTCAACTTGTCAATATTCTGATTTTGTCAAATAGGGAGAGTATGCAAGAATCTGCTTAATAACACCTCCTTAAAATTTAGATAACTGAGGTTTCTCCCCATATCTTAGAAGAATTTGACTCCTGTTGATGCAAATCGTTGTCTTTAAGTATTTTCAGCTATTTTGTGAGAAGTACACGATTGCAAATGTACATATACTATTTTTTTAGTCTGAGGATTTCAGTCCCTTTTTTAATATATAAGGCACAATGGGTACTTGCTTCCATTTGTGTAATCTGAAGCTGGATATACTATTTTTTTTTTAAATAGGACCATGCAGTAACATATATGCAAGAAGCCAGAGAAAACAGTACAACAATATTTTATTTAGCATGTTCAAAAACAAAATAAATGAGAATTTACGTTTTATTCAAACTGTTAAATTGTGACTAATTTTTGATGAAAATCTATTTGTCCCAGTTATCTGTATACCAAAGTCATGACTGAATTCAGTCATCTTGCACTACAACTTTCATCTTAATTTATTAATTGAATATTCAATTGATAATACATTAAAAATTGGAGATTGCCATCGGGGTCACCCCTACCCCATCATGTTTGAACATATTTTAAATGGTTGAGATCCCCACCCCTAAACCATTTATTCTTGTATGTGACAATAAAACAAATAAAACGAAATATTACATGTAGGGGATGTCTATGGGGAGCACCCCCATCCCCTTATGTTTGTTAAATTGTAAATGGTCAAGATCCCCACCCCTTAACCATATTCTTGCATGGGATAACAATGCAATTCAAATGAAATATAGGTAAAGTCTGTGAGGGTCACCCCCGCCCCCTCATGTTTGATAAATTGTAAACGATCAAGATCTTTGTACCTAGACCATATATATGTTCTTGTATGGGACAATAAAACAAATCAAATGAATATGTGACCATAGGAATTGCAAATTAAGGGAGCTTTGTTTGGGAGACTTCGTAAGTTCGTAACAGCATCTTGTTACAATTACTTCTTGTTATAAATGCCATTATGGGTTTCTTGGGCACTCAGATACATTGTAACACAGGCCCGTGGTTGCTAATTTTTATAAAAATGGACTATTCTTACTTCCCTGTATATCTGGCTGGGAACCCAAGTGCCTGTGAAATATAAATAGAGAGGAGAGGATAGGGATATACATGTATTAGAAAAAATATTCAAAATCAATGCCAATGGAAACCAGTATTATATGCACAAGTGAGTTAAAATAGTCCAGTTGTGTTCCCAAATTTCAAATATTTGGTGGCAATTGTCATGATATTTTAGGTGAACGATTCAGGCTCTGATCAATAATTGGTTTCCATATTTCTGTTTTTAGGTTTATATGATGTCAGGTCATATAAAGGTTTCACATAGTGAACTTTGTTATGATGCTGAGGTCTTATTGCCACTTAAAGAAGATGTTTTGGAGAGGGAGACACTCAAATCACAGTTTCCTTCAGCAGTGGGTTTGAGGTACCATGTAGGAGGGGTGTTGAAAGCTGTTGCAGCTGATACAAGAGGGTTTTCTTCTCCAGATGGAGGTTGGGGAACAAGAAGATATATTGTTGTAACAACAGCAGAATGTGCTGGTATGTACATTCATGGTTGGTAGAAAAATCAATTATTTTTTTGTACAACAGAACTACAGGATGTACAGGTGCTGAGCTCTTTGTATTGATGAAACTCAACAAAAAACCTAATAGCTTGGCAAAGATCAGTTGCCCACTTTTGTTGCAGATTGATGAAAAAAAAGTTCAATGAATTATGTCTCGAACAGGCTCTTTTTAAACCTATATATTTTGAGCAAATTCTCATGAATTTTTTTTGCAATACTATCGAAGGATTTAAAAGTATTAGTTGATTGTTCTTTAGGAACTTTGAAAATAAGATATCTGAGTACTATACGACGACTGTGAGTGATTTTGAGCTTTCTACTGTTTTGGAAAATAAGGGTTGAAACAGATGATAAAAAGGGTGAAAGGATTTTTGATACCTAATTTAAACTTCAGTACTTTTAGTTGAGTACATGACGGCCAAAAAATGTGTTGAAAAATTATGGTATGATACCGTCTTCATCTGTGTCTTTAAGTTGGGATACATGTACCTGAAGTAATATCTTTCCAAATAATTGTTTAGTTTAAAATTTTGTCATGATAATCGCCAACTGCTTTAATTTTATCTTTTTAATTTTACTATGATAATATTTACTTAATATAGGACAAGCAAGAGATATCATTGGCAACAGGCCAAGTACAAGTGGATTGGCTCAGCAGATTACTTCTGTGTTTAAGTCGTCAAAAGCCACTTCACACCCAAGGACACATTTCTCACCAATACAGGGAGCTGCCTCCAGAAAAGACATTAGACAACAAATGAAAAAGAAGAAGAAGTTATTTGAAAAGTCATATAAAGTTGTTTTTATTGGAAATATAAAATTGCCAGGCATTCTGTGTGCAGATATTATCCTAGAAGAAGGATTAATTAACATAAGTTCGGAGGATACAGAGGACACTATTAAAAACAAACTACTTGACATATTTGACAGCACTGACAAAGATCCCACCAAGATCATTTTTTTATCGTGCTCACACAAAAAATTATCCAAACCAAATGTACCATCAACATTCAAATTTGATGGAATAGGGCTGAAGGCTCTGATTGGTCAAGGGAAGCTTTATGTTCTCGTCGAGGGCCCTGAGGTTTGTACATTGTATTTTATCATTCATTGTACAATATTTCCAAAAAAATGGAATTAGAAAAATTCTGGTAGATTCAACACAAGAAATGAATATTGATATACAAAAAATAGTGTCCTGTGAAAATATGGAACAAGTGAAAAACTACAGACTTTGATTAAGAATATTACATGCAACTTTAATTCAGAATTACTGGAAAATAACATGAACAGTTTAAAGGAAAATAACAAACTCTTTCTTTTATACAAAAATATTAAAGTCAAACAAGACCAAAAATTTTATCTTCATCCAAATTTTTGAAACAAACTAGACATTTATTTACAAAAAGTTAGAATTAGTTACCATAATTTGATCATTGAAGGGCAGATAATCTAAACATACCTCAAAACAATAGAACGTTACGTCGTGTCCAACTTGTAAAACCTTAGATGAAAATCACTTTCTCCTCCACTGTCAAATCAATAATGCTTTACATATAAAACCTTTTAATGCCATGGCAATAGATAATGCTATGTTTCCAAATCTATCTGATACTGAAAAACTAGTAGTCCTACTAAATCCGTCAAATATAAACCAAGTGTCAGAAAAAACAGGTTCCTTTATTATGTTTTTAACAACAGTCTTTTAAGAACTGAGGACAGGGAACTCTTAGTTAGTTTTACTTGTGTATATTTAGATATGTGTGTGTTCCACTCAGTTATTTTATTGTTGTTGTTATTTTTGTTTATGTTAAAAGTATAATGTTACTTATATGACAAATACAGTTTAATATTGTATAACTATACATGAAGGACAACTACACATAAGCATTGATCACAAAGTTAACTGTTACCTGAGAAAGTAAACAGTAAAACACCTACTTATAGTTGTATGACAAAATATGGGCCGCAAAATATTTATTAAAGAATTAATAACATCAAAGAGGGGGGGGGGGCAAGAGGGGGTCCAATAAAAGTTAACAAAAAATACATTCTCACAATAACAGATAACAAAAAAAGTAAAAGTCCTATAACAGCAACAGAAATAGTCAATAACAGATAACAGCATTTTTTTTCTTCAGAATAACAGATAACAAAGATTCAAATTGGCCCATAACAGCATAACAGTTATACCCCTTGCCCCCCCTCATCAAAATGTATTATGAGTCTTGAGGGAGTTGCAATATCCATTTAAAGGAAAGAAATATAATTTAATGTAATGTTCTTATTTTAGGTGCAGATTTTTACAATGTTCGTTAACACACATAAAAAGTTTTCTAATTAGTGACATAGTATATTACTGCAAAAATATTGATAGCTAGTTGTTTTACAAGTATGAATTCATTTTTAGTTTGAAAATGATAAGGACATGATGGATCAAAACAAATTAGATGACACAGACATGACAGACGAGGAACTTCCAGTATTCGGCAAGACACACTCTTTACAGGTAATTATGCAGCATCATAACATTTTAGAGCTCAAAACCATAGAACACAGGATATAACACATGTAGTTTTAATCGACAATAAATCAAACGTTTCTTAGTGGTGGTCGCACTATAGTAATCAGTCTACAGCTGCCACTCAAAACAAAATCATGTCTAGCATGTACCTAAAATTTGTGATTTAGGCTTTTATTATTTTGCATGTGGATAGATCACATGAAGGTGATAAAATCTGCTCTTGCTACATGTAGGATGATGGTCTTTTACCTTCAAGTTAGATTAATGATTTTTGGCTGGATTTTGCGAGTTGAAAAATCAGCTGAATTATAATATGTGAATGTTGGTCGCAGGGAAATACTGTATTTTTAATATTTATCTCAGGAACTAAAAATCGCAGGCTCTTCATATTTGGTATGCAGCTTCTGTATGGGCTCTCACATCAATGAGATGTGATTTCAGAGTGAGGTTTGTAGCTCTTCTTCTTGTTTTAACAAAAACTGGCCCTTTCTGTCTTTGACCCATTTCAATTTTACATGATTCATGCTTTCCTATATGATGTGTTCACTGTTCATATGGAATCATTTTTTTTAAGAATGTCTTTCTGTAATTCTGTTTTGTATGAAAAAATAATTTGTACATTTTATAAATACAGGATAAAAACAATATTTGTACAGTGGCAGAAAATTGTATTCGTACTCGACACACAACAGGTATGAAATGCTTGGTAATCCTATCATACTCACTCTATGTACCTATAGATTAATATTCTTATCCAAGTGCACTTCATGTATATACTGATACATATAATATATTTTTATGTCGCCTGTTTTTTATATAGGGGTCACTTTGACAAAATCCATCTTTCCAAAACCTTTGCCGCATGCACCGCAATGTTGTCACACATTTTCATTGCAGTTTTCTTAACTACATGCAGCAGACTTTTAATATTTTGGAGAATGCTTTATCTGGAAGTACTATGACGCGTAAAGCATTTTCATGGCTTTGCTTAATTCCTATTTAATACCAAAAACTTTGATATTTAAGGCATGCTGGTCAAATATGTATGCAAAATTTCATTGCAGTTTTCTTTACAACTACATGCAGTACAGACATTTGATATTTTGCATCTCTATGCTTTATCCTTTAGAATTGTTTTTCATTGCACTGTCACTCAACTACATCCTGTTTATCAAAAACTTTGAAATTACACATGGTGGACTGCGGACATAAATAATGTGTGCAATGCTATCAATAAAATGCAGGCGACATACAGGTTCCCTTGAAGACAGTACAGTCTAGTTTGTAATTAACAATTGTGCATGTAACACTAAATAGCAATCTTGTGACACATTCAGATAAATGGACCATCATGATGATGTTAACGTTAAGCTTTTCATGAAATAAATTTTATATCTTTTGCCCCTACAACAATTTTTTTTTATATAGATCGATTGACTCGCTGACGTTCATTCTTTTATAAAACATATTTTCATGACCACACTTTGTTAGCTAAATTCATGCATTTTTAAAAATGATTTTTTAGTTTGTTTATGGTTGTGACATTTACCATATTAACACTTTTCAGAAGAAAAATGACACCTTTGCATTAAAATTATGAGGGGGGATGTCTAGGAAAGGGAAAGAAAAAATATTGAGTATCCAAATTGTCTGAAAATGAGCAAACAACATAGGGCCATGTGAGCTATTGTTGTCACTGAGCGTCCGTCCTTGTCATAAATTTAAATAAAAATCTTCTCCCACTCTGATAATAACTGAACAGATTGGGACCAAACTTGGCAAAAACATTATCAGGGTTTCTATTTAAAATTGTAAGGAAAATTTTGATTCGTCAAAAACATGACTGCCATGGCTAAAAATAGACCATGGCATCCAACACCTGGGTTTTGCATGTATTTACTTAAAAACTGTTACAGATATCAAAATTCTAGTATAAGATTAAATTGATAAGTACATAATAAGATCTACCCATACAGACATTTTAAAGTCAATCTGATATTAACCAGTCCAGGTGGTATGGCCTTTTATTTAATTTTTCTCTTTTGTGCACTTGAAAACTGCAAAATGAAAATTGCAAATTGTTCAGCTCATTAAGATCTACAAAAAAGTTAGCAGGGGCAAAATTGTCAGTTTTATTGTACATGTACATGATGTACATGATGTATCTCACTTTAAATACTTCAAGTTTTGTATTCTTCGCATATTTTTGCTTATGACTCTGGAAAACGGTACATTAGCTAGATCCAAAAAATTGCAAATTGTTCAGTTGATTTAGGGCTACAATGAAATCATCAGGGGCAAAACTGTCAGAATTTCACATGTTTTTGCTTGTATCTTGAAAACCATTACACAGTTTTATAAGCACTAAATTAATGTTGAGCTCATCTACTAGAGCTTTAAAAAGTCCTCACAACAAAAAATGAAAAAATAACAAACAATAGGTCTTAGCAGTGGGGTACAGAACAAAATAAAGGGGTCAATATGCATTTATTTGCTTATTTTTGCATGTAAACTATTGTATCAAAGTCAAAAGCATATGAAAGCTATTTTAATGGTAAACATGATATTCCGAGTTGAATTGCAATTAAATGTACACTTCTTTTTTCATGTGTTAATATGCAGATACCCCAAGCAGACACAAATGCAAGTATGAACAGTGACCAGGAAAATACAGGCTCATCCGCAGTTAGTATTTATGATTTAAGTTTTAGACTTTTTGTTGTTGTTTTTTTGTGATGAAATGAATAAACACTCATGGAAATATACAATATGGTTATTGTTGGGCTCCACAACATATGCTTTATTTAAAAAAAAAATGGCATTTGCTTCAATGACAGTGTTTATGTTTAATGTAAATCCAATTGCAAACAGCATTCCATGATGTGCTATAAGTTTTAAGTGTACAGTATGAAACTACTTCCCGAACAGCTCTTTGTACATGTTGTATGCAATAAATTGAATTAGTGTTCAGAGAGAGTCATATCTCTTGCACGTAAAAGACACCCTTGTAGATTTCGAAAAAAAGAGCAGGGTAATGCCGCTACAAGCAGCACTAGCACCTGCAAGTGGAAAGGGATTAATATAAGATGAAAAACTTGTTTCCCAATCCAGTATAATTAAATATGTTTAAACTAATAAATTATTATATGCAGTATTCTATGAATTTAGTGCTAAATATTACTTCAATATTTTGAAGTGTATGTTTCTGGTGTGTATTTTTGACACACTCCTGTAGGATAATAATCCTGAAGGAATTTATTGAACTAGGATAATATAGTTTTATGAATATTGTAGAAACCACAAACAGACATCACCAAAACTGTGCAAAGTCAAGATATAGTGGAAGGTGATCCGGAAGATACAGGCACACCGACAGTTAGTATTTACATGTAACTTAGCTATTCCATTAGAATGGATGTGAAAAGGTTTTATTATGAAATGTGTGTCATGCATCTTTTTAACAAACTCATTACATTATAAGTCTTTATCATGACCTCAAATGTTATTGCTTTTTTAAGATCCTAGATTGATTGTCATATGCAAACAGAACTTCAAAATTTTCAGTTTGTTTCATCCTTGTGAGCACTGTGGATTTAATATATTTCAATGGACTTTGATTAAACTAGTTACAGAGTATTCTACATGTTCTAGGAGGCACTATTACAAAATTTGCATTTTACATACAACAAGTACTGAAAATTTGTTATTGCATTAAAAGAAAGGCCCCAAATTTATTTCAATCTCTTGTTCTAAATAGCTCTTTACGCCACAGGTGATCAATTTTGATTTAAATCTACCAGTATCAGTTCTGAACTGAGTTTCTGTAATCTTTAGTAATGGACAATTCAGATATTTCAATGCCTGCCGAAACTATTATTAAAGAAATGTCAAAAAGAAAACAAAAGTGGCTAGGGAGATTTCATTTCAGAAAAATGGCAGTATTAACTGAATCTGTAAATAGTGAGCAGTAGGTCTTAGAAAGTGAAACCTGATTTAGATGACAAGCAGTATACATTTGTTAAAAAATCAAAATGAATTAAAATAACATGCATGTATGATACGTTGAAATGCTATATGTGCTGACCAAGAATACTCTGCAATTGTTTTACAATTTGAAATTGGTTAATTTTAAGACGGATTACCCTGTTTTATAGATAACATTTCATCCATCGTGCTTAGAACGTAGAGAGCGTAGATCTCGATTAAGCTTGCGGTCATCTACTGGTAATGATGCTCTGGCATGTCCTTCAACTTACAGGTATTTTATTTGTAGATAATCTGGACACAATTTCTTGATATAATGAATCACTGTTACCTATATTTTTTACTTGACCAGTCAGGGCTACTTCTTAAACAAGTGATTTCAGGATCACCTTTAAAAGTGATTTCGCTATTGAAAAATGAAAAATGTTTACAAAATTAGAAACAGACTTTTTAAAATCACTGAAATAAGTGATTTGAGATGTAAACATTAAATCACTTATGAAAGTGATTATAACATTTTCTTGATAATTTATCCACAAGCTAGATCTACATTGGGTTTAAAAAACAACTATTCTATTGAAAAAACAACTGAATACATACAAAAATGCTCTTTTGCTAAATTAGTATGTCAGTTTTAACAATTTATTTGGATTATGCTTAAACTGGAATAATCTGTAGATAAGGTCAAAACCTTGAAGTAAATCATTCTAATTATAAAGAAAACAAATCAGGTTACATAAATGTGTTGACTTTTATGTTATTGATAGAGTAGTTAATGAAAATTTGATTACAGAAAAATTCCCAAGGGTTCTTTTAAAAGCTTCAGCACACTAACTTACTGCCCCAGCGCACTGATGAAATTGATATATCAAGATTAAGATATTTGATCTATGTAGACAAATTACAGAAAAAATTGCCATTTTATGGAAAATTAGTGAAATCAGCATTTGAAGATCAAAGAAAACACCAAAATCACTTAAATAAGTGATTACTGAAATTTGAAAATCACTGAAATAAGCGATAATGAAATCACTTGTTTGAGTCATACCCCTGACTGTTGACTGACTTACATTTAAGTTTACTTCAAAGTTCACATCTTTCTTAGTAATACCAATTCACATACAGAATTTTTTTCTTATAAATGCTCACAAATCTACAAATTTTTTGTCATTCACAGCAAGCATTGGAATTTAACTCTTAAAACAACTCTTATACATTCTGCTGATCCCTGATTTGACATGTCAAATAATTTTCAACAAATGGCTGATTGTTTTTAGATAACTTCATTCGTAAATAGCTCGCCATCCAGTCTTAGTCATTTGTAAAGCATTGTTAACTTAATGTAACAACACAAACACTATTCTTAAAGAATGGTGAAAAGTCTTTTGTGTGTAATTGAATACGATTGCTTTATGAATCAATTACAAATGATTGAGTATAGTTTATAATTGGTTGGCCACAAGTTTAGGAATAAATTTAAATACTTTCTTGATGTATATGAATATACATTTCCGATTGTTTTGGGATATATTCGAGTACTTTGCAAATGTATTTGATATTGATTTAAGATTTAGGTTTGATTGATTGGTTAAGGTTTAATGCCCTATCAGCAGCTTGTGAAAGTTTTATGAATCTGGTAAAGTTTTGAGATTCGTAAGCAATCGTAAGAAAAATTTGTGTATGTGAAGTGTTATAACTATACATGGTAGATTCATCTAACCTTGTATTTGCATGCATCCTAGATAGTAGATTATCATCTAGGCAAAGTCATGTGTTTCGCAGTTGAACACTCAGACAATATTAAGAACAAGACAAACTAAGTGATAGTTGATTATTTATATTTTTGTCAAAGATTTGATACAAAAATCCAGCATACTTTATATGTATTTTTTCAATTGAATATCCGTATTGGTGACAAGTACCTAACCTGGAGGTTTCAACGTAAGTTGTGTCATAAATGTCTAACTTCATATAAACATTACAGACATAAAAAATAGCATTGAGTAAAAAGGAAAACAGAATGAATAATAGGTTAATCAAACCAAGATTTATTTATTACTTAGGTCATATGTCCAGCTGTTTGAAACTGAAATAGTAACAGTTGATGACTCCGATGATGAAGGTGACAAAACCATACCAATGGATGGGTACGTATTTGAAGATTTCATGTTTATTTATGTATACTTAAATTGCACTAAAATTGGGATTGATTTTGGGAGTTTTGGTCCCAACAGTTTAGGAATTGGGGGCTAAAAAGGGCCCAAATAAGCATATTTTTTTATTTTCGCACTATAATTTAAGTTTAAGTAAATAGAAATCTATGAAATTTTGATACAAGGTTTATGACCACAAAAGAAAGGTTGGGATGAGTTTGGGAGTTTTGGTCCCAACAGTTTAGGAATTAGGGGCCAAAAAGGGGCCCAAATAAGCATTTTTCTTGGTTTTCGCACAATAACTTTAGTATAAGTAAA
>ERZ887851.3639-NODE-3639-length-11012-cov-11.894953_pt1 | contig 11012 bp, 9 predicted proteins | sample MGYA00521100_ERZ887851 | MGnify/ENA primary metagenome ERZ887851 (study PRJEB32303, sample SAMEA104408602) | aquatic metagenome | biome: Brackish water; feature: Pelagic; material: water | place: Baltic Sea | collected 2014-06-06T16:11:00 | depth 11,444 m ...
ATCCCACTTCTTAACAAATATAAAAGACTGTTAATGAGATATTTATTTGTATTATTTGCTTATTGATTACTAATTATTAACAAAGTGGTAAAATGTGGTAAAATGTGGTAAAATTTCAATATATTTGAGTTAAACCAATAATGTTGTGATTAACCTGACAGGAACATACGAGTGTAAAATTGATGTCAAGGGACGTTTGATGCTTCCGGTTAATTTAAAAAAGCAATTGGGTAAACATTTAAACGAAAGTTTTATTGTTAAGAGATCTGTTTTTCAAAATTGTTTAGAGCTTCACCCTTATTCTGAATGGAAATTAACCATGGAAAAGCTTAACAAGCTTAATAGATTTGTGAAAAAAAATAACGATTTCATAAGAAGATATAATGCTGGGGTTAGAATCATTGACTTAGACAATAACGGCAGGTTATTGATTCCAAAAGATTTATCAAAATTATATTTTTCTAATAACGAGATTGTGCTCACATCTGCTATTAATATAATTGAAGTTTGGGATAAAAATTCTTACGAGGATGTTATCACTGATCCAAATTTAAATTTTGCAGATCTATCAGAAAGTGTAATGGGTAATCAGTCTAGCGATGTATCATAATCCAGTAATGCCAAACGAGTCAATTGATAGTTTAAATATTTTATCAAACGGTGTTTATGTAGATTTAACATTTGGTGGTGGAGGTCACTCAAAACTAATTTTAGAAAAATTAAGTAGTAAAGGAAAATTGATAGCATTTGATCAAGATATAGATGCACTTAAAAATAAAATTGACGATCCAAGATTTATTTTAATTAATCAAAATTTTAAGTTTTTACAACAAAATTTAAAGTATAATGACATTTCCAGTTTAGATGGTGTTTTCGCTGATTTAGGGGTTTCATCTCACCAATTTGATAATGCTGAAAGAGGTTTTTCGATAAGATATGATTCTGTAATAGATATGAGAATGAATGCTAATTCTTCATTTGATGCTCAACAAATATTAAACGAATATTCGGAAAGTGAACTTTCAAATATTTTATTTACATATGCAGATTTAAGAAACTCAAAAAATATTGCAAAAGCTATTATTGAAGCAAGGTTTATTGAAAAAATAACTAGAACCAGTCAGCTTAATACAATACTTAGTTCTTTTCTACCGAAAGGATTTGAAAATAAAGTCCTGGCTAAAGTTTTTCAAGCTTTACGAATTGAAGTCAATCACGAAATGCAAGCCCTTAAAGATGTTTTAATACAACTCCCTAGTTTAGTGAAAAAAGGGGGAATAATTTCATTTATTACTTATCATTCTGTTGAAGATAGAATAGTAAAAAGATTTATTCAAAATGGTTGTTTTGATTCTGAGCCTCCAAAAAATAAATTCGGAGTTGCTGACATTCCATTTAAAAAAAAATTTAAGTTCATTTCCCCTTCAAAAAAAGAAATCAAATCTAATAGTCGAGCTAGAAGTGCAAAATTAAGATCCGCTGTAAAAACATGAAAGAAAGTTTTAAAAAAATAATATTAGGAAAATTTTTAATCAACGAAGGTTCGATTAAAAACTGGGGTTATGTCTTTTTTTTATTTTCTATTTGTTTGATTATGATTTACTCTTCTCATTCGGTAGATAGTAAGATTATTAAAATAAGCGTATTAAAAAATGAAATTTCAGTTCTTCAAAGCAATTTCATAAGCAAAAGGAAAGAAGTGATGATATTAAAAATGGAATCTAATGTTTCACTTGTAATGAGCGATAGAAATATTGAGAGTTCAAATACTCCACCAAAAAAAATAATTATTGACTAATGGAAACAAATCAAAAACAATTTTTATATAGGCTTTATCTTGTAGCTGGTATATTGGTGTTTTTGGGTTTTGGAATAGGATATAAAATTTTTCATATTCAGTATGTAGATGGTGATAATTATAGGCAATTAGCTAAAAATAAAACTATACAAAACTTCACTATTTCACCTGAAAGAGGTAATATTTTTTCCGATGACGGAAGTTTATTAGCAGCCTCAACTACTAGTTTTGATATATATTTTGACGCTGTTACTGTATCAGATAATAATTTTTCAAAATATTCAAATCAATTATCTGAAAAACTTTCAGAAAGTTTAAATAAATCAAAAGAATTTTTTCTAAAAAGACTTGTTTCTGCTAAAAACAATAATAAAAGGTATCAACTAATTCAAAGAGGAGTTTCAATAGAGAATCTTAATAAAATAAAACAAATGCCACTTTTTAAAATGGGAGGAGTTAGAGGGGGATTGATTATTGAAAAAAAGAACTCAAGAGATTATCCATTAAATAAAATTGCGGAAAGAACTATTGGCTATGAGAGATTGACAAAGGACGATAATTTTAGTGGAGTAGGGCTTGAACATGCTTTTGGTTCAAAGTTAAGAGGGAAAAACGGCATGCAATTAATGCAGAAAATTTCAAATGGTAAATGGAAGTCTATCTCCTCCAATAATAAAATTGAACCTGTACCGGGAACTGATATAATTTCAACTATTAATGTTGGATTTCAGGATATTACACATCATTCTTTACTTAAGCAATTAGAGAATTTTGAAGCTGACCATGGCACAGCAGTAGTAATGGAAACTGCAACAGGTGAAATAAAAGCCATAGCAAATTTAGGAAGAACATTAGAGGGTAAATATTATGAAAGATTAAATTATGCAGTTGGTGAACATTTGGAGCCAGGATCAACTTTTAAGCTTATGTCAATTATTGCCGCTCTTGAAGATGGTAAAGTTGATTTGAATACTATTGTTGATACAAAAAATGGTATTCTTGATTTTTATGGAGCAAAAGTAAGGGATTCCAAAATGGGAGGATATGGAAAAATTTCTGTAAATGAAGCATTTAAGGTTTCATCAAATACAGGTATTGTTAAAATAATTAATGATGCTTATAAAGATGATCCTAAAATGTTTTCAAACAGACTTTATAACATGGGACTAAATAATAAGCTTGGTGTTTCAATTTTAGGAGAATCAAACCCTAAAATTCCACATCCAAACGATAAAGACTGGAATGGTCTTTCATTGCCCTGGATGGTTTACGGTTATGGTGTTTTATTATCTCCACTACAAATTTTAACATTTTATAATTCTGTGGCTAATAACGGAGAAATGGTAAAGCCAGTTTTTATAAGACAAAGTAATTCGATGTCAAATAAAACAGTCTTAAACTCTTCGATTTGTTCAGACGATACTTTAGAGAAAGTTAAATTAATGTTAGAAAATGTTGTCAATGAAAAAGGTGGAACAGGTTATAATATAAAATCAAACATTTATAAAATTGCTGGAAAAACTGGAACGGGTCAAGTCGATTACAACACTGATAATATGCAATATATTTCAAGTTTTGTTGGTTATTTCCCAGCGAATAAACCTAAATATTCATGTATTGTAGTTATACATAAACCAAACAAGAAAAAAGGATATTACGGAGCGACAGTAGCTGCACCAGTTTTTAAGAAAATTGCTGACAAAATATACTCTTTAACACCTGAATTAGTTGATTATACTAAAACAGACAAATTAAATTCTACTCAAATTTATAGCAAATTAGAAAGTCCTTTAATTGATATTGATAATTTATCAATAATCAAAGGAAAAAATTACAAAAATATCTTACCCGCTTTAGAAAACATGGGGTTTGATGTTTCTTTTATAGGAAGTGGTTTGATTATCAAAAATTTTAGATTTAAAAAAAAGTCGCAAAAAAAAATAGTTATTAGTCTTATATGAAGTTGCTAAAAGACATATTATATAAAGTGGAAATCCAGTCTGTTATTGGCAAAACTGATGTTGATATAAATAAAATAGAATTTAATTCTAAGAAAATCATAAAAAATGATTTATTTATAGCTATTAAGGGTTATAAATCAGATGGTAATAGTTTTATTAGTAGTGCTATTTCTAATGGTGCATCAGTAATAATCTGTACTTCATTCCCTACTGAAATCATTAAAGACGTAACCTACATTGTTGTTAATGATTCAAGAAAAACTTTAGCATTAATATCTTCAAATTATTACGATAATCCTTCAAAAAAAATAAAGCTAATAGGAATTACTGGAACAAATGGTAAAACCTCTAGCGCTACATTAATGTATCAACTTTTTAAAAGTTTCAATAAAAAAGCGGGATTAATATCTACTAATATAATTTTAGTTGATGATATTAAATTTAACACGAATCAAACTACACCTGATTCTTTGTTTTTAAATTATATTTTAAACAAAATGGTTGTTTCAAAAGTGGAGTATTGTTTTATGGAAGTTTCATCTCATGCAATATCACAAATGAGAATCTTTAATTTGAGTTTTGATGTAGGAGTATTTACAAATTTAACTCACGATCACTTAGATTATCATAATTCTTTTAAAGATTATAGAGATGTAAAAAAACAATTCTTTGATACTTTACCTAAATCAGGTTTTGCAATTACAAACATTGATGATAAGAATGGTGATTATATGGTTCAAAACACCATTTGTGAGACCTATTCATATTCTTTGAAATCTAATTCAGATTTTTCTCTTAAAATTTTAGAAAAAGATTTCAATGGAATGAAACTTTTAATAAACGATATTGAATTATGGACTAAGCTTACAGGAAGTTTTAACGCATATAATATACTTACTGTTTTTTGTGTAGCTAAAGTATTTGATATTTCTGATGAATTAGTATTGCAAAAAATCAGTTCTTTAAACTCACCTGAAGGAAGATTTGAGTTAATTAATTTGGAAAGCGATAAAATTGGAATAATTGATTATGCTCACAGTCCAGATTCCCTTAAAAATGTTTTGAATACTATTAACGATATAAAGAATTCAAGTGATTCTTTAATTACTGTTGTTGGATGTGGTGGTGACCGGGATAAAGAAAAAAGACCTTTGATGGGAAAAATAGCATGTTCTTTAAGTGACAAAGTAATTTTCACATCTGATAATCCAAGATTTGAGGATCCAGCTACCATTGTAGATCAAATGAAAAATGGAGTAGAAAATAAAGATAAGCACAAATTTATTTTAGAATTAAACAGAAAGAAAGCTATTCAAGATGCATGTAAACTAGCTGATCATAGCGATGTTATATTAATAGCAGGAAAGGGACACGAAAAATATCAAATTAAAGGAGATGAAAAAATCGAATTTAACGATAAAGAAATTTTAATAGAATCACTAAAAAACAATAAATAAAATGTTTTATTTTTTATTTGAATATTTAGAAAATCAATTTCAGTTAACTGGTGCGAGTTTGTTTCAGTACATATCCTTTAGATCGTCTTTGGCATTTATTTTTTCATTATTTATTTCTATTATTTTTGGAAAGAAAATAATTAGTTTTTTAAAAAAGAAACAGATTGGTGAGACAATTAGAGATTTAGGTTTAATTGGTCAAAATGAGAAAAAAGGCACCCCAACTATGGGTGGACTCATAATTATTTTTTCAACTATAATTCCTGTTTTACTTTTTTCAAACTTCACTAATATTTATATTCTTCTTCTTCTTTTTACAACTGTATGGCTTGGTATTATTGGTTTTTTGGACGATTATATTAAAATATTTAAAAATAATAAAGGAGGGCTTAAGGGTAAATTTAAAATCATAGGACAAGTCAGTCTTGGTATAATAGTGGGTTTAACTTTGTTTTTTCACCCAGAAGTGACATTAAAAAATCAGAATAATATAGATTCAAATAATATTTCACAAATTATAAGTAATGATGAATATAAGTCAACAAAAACTACAGTACCCTTTTTAAAAGACAATGAATTTGATTATTCGTTTTTCAATTCTTTAACTCCAAACGAAAGCAAAAGTATTAGCGTTGTTGTTTTTGTATTGTTTGTTATTTTAATAATTACGTCAGTTTCTAATGGTGCTAATTTAACAGATGGAATCGATGGATTAGTGGCGGGTTCTTCGGTTATTATTACTATAACTTTAGGAGTTTTTGCATGGGTTTCTGGAAATATAATATTTTCAGAATATTTGAACATAATGTATATTCCTAGAGTTGGTGAGGTAGTTATTTTTATTTCATCTTTTATTGGAGCTCTTATTGGGTTTTTATGGTATAATACTTTTCCAGCTCAAGTTTTTATGGGTGATACTGGAAGTCTTACAATTGGTGGTATTATTGCTGTTATCGCAATAATTGTAAGAAAAGAATTATTACTCCCACTTATTTGTGGAGTTTTCCTAATCGAAACTTTATCTGTAATAATTCAGGTTACTTTTTTTAAATATACAAAGAGAAAAAATGGGGTTGGACAAAGAATTTTTCTTATGTCACCTATTCATCATCATTACCAAAAATTAGGTTTACACGAGAGCAAAATTGTTGTTAGATTTTGGATAATAGGAATTTTATTAGCAATACTTTCATTAATAACCTTAAAACTAAGATAATAATGAAAAATAGTATTATTGTTATTGGAGGTGGAGAAAGTGGAGTTGGAGCTGCATATTTAGCTAGTAAGAAAGGTTACAATGTTTTTCTATCAGAATTTAACACTATAGAAAAAAAATATAAAAAAATATTAGATGACAATCAAATTAATTATGAAGAAGGAGGGCATACTCTAAATAAGTTTTTTAATGCCAAGGAGGTTATCAAAAGTCCTGGTGTTTCTAATAATTCCGATATAATTCTTAAAATAAAATCTAAAAATATTCCAGTAATCTCAGAAATTGAATTTGCCTTTAGATTTACAAATTCAATTCTAATTGGAGTTACTGGATCTAATGGTAAAACAACTACATGCTCTTTAATATATCATATTCTTAAAAGTTCTGGAAAAAGTGTTGGATTAGCTGGAAATATTGGTAATAGTTTTTCTTTTTTAACAGCTGAAAACAATTTTAAATACGTAGTGTTAGAGCTCAGTAGTTTTCAACTAGATGATGTAATCGATTTTAATCCTTTTATTTCAATAATCACCAACTTAACACCTGATCATTTGGAGAGATATGACTCAAGTTTTCAGAACTATGTTAATTCAAAATTTAAAATAATTTCCAAACAGTCATCATCAGATTATTTTATTTATAATAATGATGATGATAAAATCAATTCCGAACTAAGTAATAGAAATATTAATTCTATAAAAATCCCATTTTCATTTACAAATAGCAGTCAAGATAATCTTACCTATGTTGAAAATGACAATATTAATTCTAATATAAATAATACCAATTTTATGATACCAATTGAAAATTTATCTATTAAAGGAAAACATAATGTTCAAAATAGTATGGCTGCCGCAACTGTGGCAAAAATTCTAAACATTAGTGATCAAAAAATAAGGGAATCGTTAGGAAATTTTCAATCTATAAATCATAGACTCGAACATGTATTGACTATTCAAAAAGTGAAATATATAAATGATTCAAAAGCTACTAATGTTAACGCTGTTTATTATGCTTTAGACTCGATGAAATCCTCTACTGTTTGGATTGTGGGAGGAGTTGATAAAGGAAATAATTATGAGGACTTAATTCCTTTAGTAAGGGAAAAGGTTAAGGCAATTATCTGTATAGGAATTGATAACTCTAAAATTATTGAATCATTCTCACCATTTGTAGATTTAATTATAGAAAATGGTAATATGATTGAAGCTGTAAAAAACGCATATAAAATTGCTGAATCAAAAGATAGTGTTTTATTGTCACCAGCTTGTTCAAGTTTTGATTTATTCAAAAATTATGAAGATAGAGGTAATCAATTTAAGGAAGCTGTTAGAAAATTATAATGAATTTATTTTTAGAAAAAATTAGAGGTGATAAAATAATTTGGTCAATAGTTATATTTTTGGCAGTTTTTTCTTTTTTACCAGTTTACAGTGCGAGTTCAAATTTTGGAAATAGTTTTGTTGTATCAAATGTTTTAAAACATTTTGCAATTATAATAGTAGGTATTTTAATAATGTACGGTACTCATTTGATTCCTTATAAATATTTTAAAGGATTGTCAAAGCTAGCATTACCGTTCATTATAACTGTTTTACTTTTTACTTCTTTACAAGGCAGTGTAATTGACGGAGCTAATGCAAGTAGATGGATTAAATTACCAATTATTGGATTGTCTTTTCAGCCATCATCAATGGCTACAGTGGTTCTAATGGTGTATGTCTCATTTTATTTGTCTAAAAATTATAACAAAAATATAAGCTTTTTTAAAACCATAATTCCTTTATGGATTCCAATTATATTAGTAGTGTTTTTGATTTTACCTTCAAATTTCTCAACTGCTGCTATGATATTTCTGTTGATAATTACATTAATTTTCATTGGAGGATATCCTTTCAAATATTTATTAGGTATAGGCTTTTCTGTAATAATACTTTTTTCACTCTTCTTTTTAACAATTAAAAATTATCCTGATCTAATGCCTAACAGAATAGATACTTGGGTAAGTAGAATTGAAAACTTTTCATCATCTGAGAATTCAGAAAATAATTATCAAATCTTAAGAGCTAAATCTGCAATAGCTTCTGGAATGATGTTTGGTGTTGGAGCAGGAAAAAGTTCAATGAAAAATATTCTTCCCCAAAGTACATCCGATTTTATTTATGCAATAATCACTGAAGAATATGGGACAATCGGAGCAATTAGCGTATTGTTTCTTTATCTTTTACTATTATTTAGAATAATAATAGTATCGTATAAGTCTAATACTGTTTTTGGACAATTATTAGCATTAGGAGCAGGGTTACCTATAATTTTTCAAGCATTTATTAATATGGGAGTTGCTGTTCAGCTTTTTCCAGTAACTGGTCAGCCTTTGCCCTTAATTAGTACAGGAGGAACATCTATATGGATGACTTTCTTAGCACTTGGGATAGTTTTAAGCGTAAGTTCTAAAGAATCTATTGAGACTATAAGCACAGATAATCCTTTAAACATATTAAGTGAAACAGAGTAGGTTTTTGATATCAGGTGGAGGTACTGGTGGGCATATTTACCCAGCTATTGCAATTGCTGACGAATTATCTACAAGGATTGAAAATAATAAAGTATTATTTGTCGGCTCATCTAATAGAATGGAAATGCAAAAAGTTCCAGATCATGGATATGATATTATAGGATTATGGATTAGTGGAATTAAAAGAAAATTACATTTTTCAAATTTGTTAATTCCATTAAAAGTTATTTCAAGTGTAATAAAATCTTATTTTATTATTAAAAAATTTAAGCCTGATTTTGTAATAGGAACTGGGGGTTTTGCAAGTGGACCTGTTTTATATGTTGCATCAAAGTTAAAGATACCAACCTTGATTCAAGAACAAAATTCATATCCAGGTGTTACAAATAGAATCCTTTCTAAGTCAGTTGATCATATTTGCGTTTCTTATTCAAAAATGGAAAAGTATTTTCCAAAATCTAAATTATTATTGACAGGAAATCCCGTAAGAAAAGAAATATGTATATCGAAAATAACAAAGGAATTATCATTAGATTTTTTTAATCTAAATTATAATAAAAGAACTTTATTAGTTTTAGGAGGTAGTTTAGGTGCTCAAAAAATCAATGAATTTATTGAATTGAATTTAAGTTATTTTAAAAAATTAGACCTGCAAATACTATGGCAATGTGGAAATAATTATATCAATAAATATAAATCTCTTGAGTCTGATATAATAAAAGTTAAGCCATTTATTAAAAAAATGAACTATGCTTATAAAGCAGCTGATTTTATTATATCAAGAGCTGGTGCAAGTGTAATTTCTGAATTATGTATAGTTGGTAAGCCAGTAATTTTTATTCCGTCTCCTAACGTGTCGGAAGATCACCAAACTAAAAATGCAATGTCTCTTGTAAGTTTAAATTCTGCGGAAATTGTTAAAGAAAAAGATTTGAATATTAAGTTTAATCGAGTTTTTGATAAAATATTTTCAAGCGAAGAATATTCATTAAAGTTATCGAATTCAATTAAAAAAAATGAAAGACCTAGAGCCACATATGATATTGTTAACCATATTATAAAATTTTTAAAATGATAAAAGATTATAATAGAATTTATTTTTTAGGAATAGGAGGTATTGGTATGTCATCGTTGGCTTTTTATTTTATTAACGCAAACAAATCTGTCGCAGGGTATGATAAAGTAAATTCTTTGATAACTAAATCACTTTCTGAAAAGGGGGCTGAAATTCACTACCTAGATAATGCTTTAAGTATTCCATCTGAGTTTTTAAACAGATCAGATACTTTAGTAGTTTATACTCCTGCTATTTCTCAATATAATAAAGAGTTTAAATATTTTAAAGACAAAGGATATAAGATTTTAAAAAGATCAGAATTACTTGGGCTTATCTCTGAAGATAAGTTTTGTATTGCAATTGGAGGGACTCATGGTAAAACAACAACTTCATCAATTTTGTCTCATATTTTTTTCGATAATAACTTAAGCTTTACTTCTTTTGTTGGTGGAATTTCTGAAAATTACAATTCAAATTTAATACAAAATGGTAATGATATTATTTTAGTTGAAGCTGATGAATTTGACAGATCATTTCACACTTTATTTCCAAATATAGCTTGTGTAACATCTGTTGATCCTGATCATTTAGACATTTACAATTCTAAAGAAGAATTAAAAAAATCATTTTTTCAATTTATTAATAATATTAAATCTGAAGGGATATTATTTTCAAATGAAAAAACATTGCTAGGAGGAGTTTCTTATGGATTTAGTTCCAATTGTGAGTATTTTATTTCAAATTATTCTGCTTCAAACTATTCTTCTTTTTTCGATATAAATCATAATGGCAATATAATAGCTTCTATAAAATTTAATATGCTTGGAAAACATAATGCTTTAAATGCGCTAGTAGCATTCGCTATTGGAAGAGAACTGAATATTGATGATAACTCCATTACAAATTCTTTATCTACATTTTTAGGAGTGAAAAGAAGATTTAGTTTTGCTTTAAAGGCACCTAAAATAATTATTGATGATTATGCTCATCATCCAAGTGAGATTAAAG
>ERZ887851.3640-NODE-3640-length-11012-cov-6.112440_pt1 | contig 11012 bp, 12 predicted proteins | sample MGYA00521100_ERZ887851 | MGnify/ENA primary metagenome ERZ887851 (study PRJEB32303, sample SAMEA104408602) | aquatic metagenome | biome: Brackish water; feature: Pelagic; material: water | place: Baltic Sea | collected 2014-06-06T16:11:00 | depth 11,444 m ...
AGATTATTACGAAAATAGACCAATACAAAGTGGGTAGTTCGTTTTTTTCTTGGGCGAAAAGAATTGGACAAAACGAGATTATTGATCAATTTAGAAAAGAGAAAAATTACAAAGAACTGTTTCAATTTGACGCTGAAAATGAACTGAAACAAGAATCCACTGTTGAGAATTCCATTGACGAAAAGATTGAAGCCGAAGAACTCGAGCGAATATTACATCAGCTTCCACCCGCAACGAAGGTGGTTTTTAATATGTACGCCATTGATGGATATTCGACAAAAGAAATTGAAAAAGAACTAAATATAAAATACGAAACAGTGAAATGGCACATTAAAGAAGCAAGAAAAAAATTGCGGGTATTGATGGCACCGGAACTGGAAACGAAATAATGAGCGATAATAAAAACCATATCGACAAACTTTTTAAAGAAAAATTAGGCGAACGATCTTTCGAGGTCCCTGTTGCTTTCTTGGCTGATTTGGAAAACAAATTAGATGCTCCTATTGTGGCGAGCAAACGCATTCGTGGGTTTTGGTTTTGGTTATCTTCTATCGTTGCAGCAGGTTTGGCAACCGCTGGATATTTCATATTGAAAGAAACGGAAACAACACCTCAGTTGTATTCGGCTGTTAAAACGGAAAACAAAATCACCACACCTAAATTCGCTACTTCTGAAGCCTTGTTCGTCAAAGTAAAGAATGCCGATGACAAAGAAACTTTCGTTGCTGCCTCTACCTTTAAAAAAGCAGCAAAAGCGTTTCAACAGGATAACCAGAAAAAGCTTTCCGCTATGAAAAAAGAGGTGGAAGCGAATTATAAACGAGTTGAAGATTCCATCAAACTAGCGAATCAAAGTAATTTAATGGCATCTTCTGGTCCTCGAAATTCGAGTCCAGATCCAACTAATTCTGGCGATCGGACCTTGGACAACAGGGAAGAACAACTTTTAGTCTATTTGGGCGCCAACAACATTGTTCGCAAGTTTTTGACGCAAGATCCACAATTTGGTGCATTCAACGGAGAGAGAAGACAATTCTTGACCGATGCGACCAACCTTTCTTTCGTTGATGATACTTTGAGAAGAATCCGATATGTGATAATCGATTCGGTGGTTATTCGTGATTCTTTGGTTATTAGAGATTCTATCATTTACATAGACTCGTCACTTCAAAATCCAACTAAAACAACAAAATTAAAAGACGAAGGAAAGAAAAGTCGATTCGAAATACAAGCTTTTGGAGGTTTCATGATGGTTCGACCGAAAATCGAAAGTCCATTTGACACGTATCCGGAATTATTAAAATCGAAAGAAACTGCGTTGACAACGCCTAATTTTGGTTTTGCCTTGAATGTATATTTGAGAGATTTGTGCATTGGATCGGGCGCAGAATATTACCATTGGGGAGACAAAAGTGCATTTACCGAAACACAGACGTCGAACGAAATGACTTTTGATATTAATACCTTTTATCAGTACATTTTAGATTCGAACGGACAAGTCATTGATTCCATCCCTTTCACCCAAATTGATACGAATATCATAACCGTTGCCTCCACGAAGAATTACAACGTTACCAATACCTACAGTCAATTCTCTATTCCATTGAAGTTTGGATATGTCTTTGGTAAGAATAAATGGAAATTCATACCACGAGTTGGCCTTAATTTCGAATTTGCAATGGCGCGAAGAACCGGTATTTATGTAGATCAAAATGGAAATAATCCGTTTGAAGTCACCGAACGAAACTTCGGAATGTCCTATGTGATTTCGACGGAATTGCGCCGTGACTTTGGAAACTGGCATGTTTTTGTCTGCCCATATTTCAGAAACAATATCAATTTCCTAATCGAAAGTCCAGAGATGAATCGTAAATATGGCGGTTTTGGTACGACTTTTGGAATTGGGGTGAGGTTATAAAGAAATTCCTTTCTACTACTTGATTACGAATAAAAGGTTGTGCTTAGAAAACAGGCACAACCTTTTTAATGCACTTTAATTATTTCAATAGTATTACCATTGAACTGAAATACATCACCAGCTTTTTTACCTTTCATTTGAAGACCAACAGGACTAGCAATTGACAGAACGAAGATGCTCTTACCTCCTATTTCAATTTGCCCCAAACCAATGGAAATGAAATAGTTTCCGTTTAAAGTTTCAACTAAACTTCCTAGTTCTGCTGAATCCTGTTTTTCTGTAGGATCAATCATAGAAAGAGTTTTCTGAAGTTCTTTCGCCTTTGCGAGTTGAACATTTGCTTTTTGTTCCTCCATCTGAAGCATGGCCATTCCCGTCTCGTACTTGTCGCCAGCACTACTTTTGGTTTCATTCGCCTTTGAGTCGTTGATAGAATTTATCTCCGTCACAGACTCATTTATTCTTTCCAAAACGATCTCATTCAGCCGATCAATGATACTTTTCTTGTCCATACTTCTCAAAAGTAACTAAACCATTTTATCAAATCTCTTATCTTTACATTTCAAATTATTTAAACATTCATAGCATGCAACTGTGTAATACTTTAGATAAAAATGAATTGGAAGCAAAATTAAGAGCCGATGGAGCTCAATTTGTTACGGTGTCATTTTATCAATATGCCAAAATAGAAAACCCTTCACTTTTCCGTGATCATTTGTACACGGAAATGGACAAGCTCAAAATTATCGGTCGAATTTATGTCGCACATGAAGGAATCAATGCTCAAATTTCAGTTCCAATAGACAGCATTCATTTACTTCGCGAATTGGTCGACGAAATCGACTTTACAAAAGGAGTTCGTCTTAACATGGCGGTGGAAGAATCTGGGGCCGAATTTCCGTTCTTGAAGCTGAAAGTAAAGGTTCGACACAAAATCGTTGCCGATGGTTTGAACGATGAAACGTTTGATGTGACCAACAAGGGAAAACACTTAACGGCTGAAGAATTCAACGCATTAACAGACAAAGACGATACTATTCTTATTGATTTTCGAAATCATTATGAGTCAGAAGTTGGTCATTTTAACGGAGCAATTACGCCAGACGTAGATACCTTTCGAGAGTCCCTACCCTTGATAGAAGAAGAATATTTGAAAGGAAACGAAGACAAAAACTTGGTCATGTATTGCACAGGTGGAATTCGTTGTGAAAAAGCATCAGCTTGGTTCAAACACCGTGGATTTGAGAATGTACATCAATTGGAAGGAGGGATCATCAAATACACCAACGATTGCAAAGAACAAGGTATTCCGAATAAATTCATTGGAAAAAACTTTGTGTTCGATGAAAGACGAGGCGAGCGAATTTCTGAAAATATCATAGCGGTTTGTCACCAATGTGGAAATCCTGCCGATACGCACACCAATTGTTTAAATGAAGCTTGTCACCTTCTTTTCATTCAATGCGAATCGTGTCAAGAAAAAATGGAGAATACCTGTTCGCAAGATTGTTTGGAATTCACCCATTTGCCGGAAGAAGAGCAGAAAGAAAAACGAAAAGGATTACAAAATTCCAATTTAATTTTCAAAAAAGGTCGGTCGGAGAAATTGCCTTTTCAAAAAAGGAGCGAAAAAAACTTAACTTAGTCCACTTTAAAAAAACAGCAATGAATTTAGCTATTACCTGGGATGTTACTCCTGAAATTATCGATGGTTGGAAAACACCAAATTTATACGGATTGCTTTTCGTAACAGGATTAATTTTCGCCTTTTTAGTCGTGAAACGCATGTACAAGCGTGAAGGCATGTCGGAAGACGCTTTGGACAAATTGGTCATTTACATGGTGCTAGCAACGATAATTGGTGCACGTTTAGGTCATGTATTTTTCTATGGTCCCTATTTCGATCATATTGACATTCAAGGCATTGCGCAGCGCGGTTATTTCTCTCATCCGTTGGATATATTTAAAGTTTGGGAAGGTGGTCTGGCGAGTCATGGTGGAGTTCTCGCTATCTTAATTGCAGCGTATTTTTATTCCAAGCGTGTAGTTAAAAAACCTATCGTATGGACTTTGGACAAATTGGCTGCTCCTGGAGCAATTGCGGCCTGTTTCATTCGATTGGGCAATTTGGTGAATTCTGAAATTGTTGGAGTCCCTACCGATAAACCTTGGGCATTTAGCTTTCCTCATTATTATAATGACTTAACGCACGCTTTGGACCCGACACCACGTCACCCAGCTCAATTGTACGAGGCCATTGCTTACTTGTTGATTTTCTTCGTAATGATGTATCTATACTACAAAAAAGACTTGGTGAAAATCCCGGGTCGTATTTTGGGTTGGTTCTTGATTTTGTTGTTTTCTGCGAGATTCTTTATTGAATTTATTAAAATTGGTCAGGCAGAGCGCGATGCTGGATTATTCTTGAATACGGGACAATGGTTGAGTATACCGTTTGTTTTGGTGGGGATTTATTTGGTGGTGCGGAAGGTGAAGGGATTAAACGAAGAAAAGGTTTAACAACTAAGATGAAAATGTTTGGGTTGATTGCATTTGCACTGCAAAGAAGCTGAGGACGTAAATTAAGTTTCAGTTTAAATTCTGCGAACAAGACAAAATAGGCTCTCCCTTTGCGCACTCTGCTTCTTTACGGTCAATTTTTACTTCACCTCCGCTCAAAAAACCTCCACAAACTATCCTCTGGAACTGGCGCAGTGATATTTACTCTTTCCTTCGTTACTGGATGATCAAATGACACATATCTGGCGTGTAATGAAATAGATTTATCTGGATTGGAGCGTCTAGCGCCGTATTTCACATCTCCTTTGATTACACAACCTATAGTGCCCAACTGACAACGAATTTGATGATGTCGACCGGTTTCAAGTTCAATTTCTAAGAGATCGTACTTATCACTTTCGGCAATCGATTTATAATATAGAATTGCTTTCTTACTCCCTGGTGTTTCCTTGTCGGAAGCGTAGCTTTTATTTTGCTTCTCGTTTTTCTTTAGAAAATGTTCGAGGGTTCCGCTAGGTCGAGCTGGCTTGCTTTCTACAATTGCCCAATAGGTTTTCTTGACCGTTTTCTCGCGAAATTGTTTGGATAATCGCTCTAAAGCTTTGCTGGTTCTGGTAAAAATTAATGCTCCACTTGTTGGCCTGTCCAATCGATGAACGACACCGCAATACACATTTCCCGGTTTGTCGTATTTCTTTTTCCAATACTCCTTTATCTTATCGGGCAAAGGAACATCGCCTGTTTTATCTCCTTGTGAAATATCGGATGCTTTTTTATTGACCACAAGAACGTGGTTGTCCTCAAAAAGAACTTCTAAACCAAATTCACTGGGGTTTGTCATTGACTAATACTGCTCGTTTTCATTCGGAAAATCACCAGACTTCACATCTTCAATATAACGGTGGAAAGAACCTAACATTTCTTCGTATAGGTTGTGGTATTTGCGTAAGAAACGCGGATTAAACTCATTGTTAATACCCAACATATCGTGCACAACCAAAACTTGTCCGTCCACTCCATTTCCAGCCCCAATTCCAATGATCGGAATAGTGACAGATTTCGCGACTTCTGCGGCCAATTCAGTTGGGATTTTCTCTAGTACTATTGCGAAACAACCAGCTTCCTCCAATAATTTAGCGTCTTCTAACAAGCGCTGTGCTTCCTCATCTTCTTTCGCTCTTACTGCATAAGTTCCGAACTTGTAAATAGATTGAGGCGTTAAACCCAAATGACCCATAACTGGAATTCCAGCTGTCAAAATTCGGGTAACAGATTCGATTACTTCTCGTCCACCTTCCAATTTAATAGCATGTCCACCCGATTGCTTCATAATGCGTATGGCGCTCGACAGGGCTTCTCTTGAATTCCCTTGGTAAGATCCAAAAGGCATATCTACCACTACCAAAGCCCGCTCTACCGCTCTCACTACGGAAGAAGCATGATAAATCATCTCATCCAAAGTAATAGGAAGAGTCGTCTCGTGTCCGGCCATCACATTCGAAGCTGAATCACCAACGAGAATAACGTCAATTCCAGCTGTATCAATTATACGCGCCATCGAATAATCATATCCGGTAAGCATGGAGATTTTCACGCCAGCACTTTTCATTTCTTGAATTGTGTGCGTGGTGACTCTTTTTACATTTTTGTGTACTGACATAATTTAATGGGATTGCGGATTCTTGATTGGCAGATAATTTTCAAACTACTCTTTTATCTCTACTTTTTGTCAAAATTAAGATTAATTGACATTATTCATTGTCAATCATCAATTGTTCATTGAATTTTATCCTTCAGAAACGACTTTGTACGCTTCCTTGTCAGTTGATCCAATATGGAAAATGGCATCGCCTTTATTGACAACAGGCGATTCATTTAAACAAAAGATGTATCCATCGTCGGAAGATTTCAATTTGCGTTCTATTTTGCCAAAGGGATCGCTAATGAAGCCAAGTAACTCACCCTTTTTAACCTTGTGTCCATTTTCTACATGACTTAAAAACAAGCCTGAATTACCCGCTCGCAGCCACTTATCCGATTTCAGGAATACTGATTTACGCTTAATTTGAACGTCTTCTCTAAATTTCCTCATCCCAAGATGTTCGAGTATTCTTTTAACACCGGTCACTCCATGATGAATAATACTTTCGTCAATTGAATCGGCTTTCCCACCTTCAAACAAAAGAACTTGTTTCCCTCGTTTTGTCAAGACCTCTCTAAGCGATTTTGGAATCGTATTGGAATGGACAATAAAGGGAGCGTTGAAAACTCTTGCCAATTCCATACTTCGTGTATCTTTAGAGTTACAGCGAATCTGCGCTGCATTGTTGCGTTGTGCTGCCCCTGTGTGAAAATCAATGATATAGTCTACATTGGGCGATATTTCATTAATGAATTGATAAGCAAATTGACTAGCCAAAGATCCATTTTTACTTCCTGGAAAAGAGCGATTCAAATCTCGGCCATCGGGTAAAAATCTAGAAATATTCAAAAAACCAAAAATATTGAACACTGGCAGACAAATAATTGTTCCTGCTGACGGTTTATTGAATTTGTTCTTTATTATTCGTCGAACTATTTCAATTCCATTGATTTCATCTCCATGAACACCAGCCATCAACAACAATACTGGACCATCCACTATTGCTCGTTCCACAAATACTGGAACCTGAACTGGTGTATGCGTGTGCAACTTTGCCACATCCATATTCAATTGATACCCTTTACCGGGTATAATTTCTTGTCCAAGAATGAACATTTTTTTCTTCGTCATAAATATTATTCCGCTATCATTTCATCCAGCATATGTCGACAGTTTTCGTCACGTTCTGCTGCATATTCCATTTTTTCTTCGCCCTTTTCTTGTTGACCCGAAAAAAACAAGGCCACACCCAACTGGAAATGATAATCCATTTTAGAAGGGTTTTGTTTTATCAATGACTCCCACAAGGGAATACTTTCTTTATAATTATTAACATTCATATAGCTTGTCGCCAAAGCATCTGCGAGCGGTTCACGCTGACTTAACTGGTATGCCTTCTTATTATTGACCAAAGCCTTTTGTTGATCTTCAAATTTAACCCCGTAATTTCCGCTATAAATCATGCCGAGACTATTGTAAATAGCCATTTCGTCTGGTTTTTCGCCTTTGGCTTTCTCAAAGTTAGAAATAGCCACTTCCATATTTTCGTTCAACAAGGCAAATTCTGCTTTTGTCAAAAAATAGTAATAGGTATCTTTCTCGGCTTTGTTCATGGCTTTCTCCGCATACATCAGCGCTGAGTCTTTGTGGTCTTGAAAAGAATGTAACAAAGATAAATTCCGTAAAATCCCGGCTTCGAGTTCTGCATTTATTTTTCCTTGACCAAGTGCCGTGTAAAAAGATTCAGATGCCTTGCCGTATTCTTCTTTGTCCAAAAAAAGAACACCTTCATCATTGTGCTTTTTGGCGAGCTCTGCATTCTTATTGGAACAGGCAACGAGCAACAGAAAGGAGATAAAAATAAATACCGTTTTCATGGGTCTAGATTCAGTTAAATAATCGACTTTTACACAAGGTTAAGGAATGCATTGGAATAGGCGAAAAAAAAAGAAAAAAAGAGTAGAAAAATACTCTATTCTAGAAATTATCCGTAATATTGCACCCCGATTTACACGGATATAATAGACAATAGATTAGAAATAATGGATAAAATCAGAGAAATTCAAAACGAATTAACGGAAACCAAAAGCTTTCCAAAGTTCTCTAGCGGTGATACAGTAAATGTTTCATACAAAATTAAAGAGGGCGAGAAAGAGCGTACTCAAAATTTCCAAGGCGTTGTGCTTCAAAGAAGAGGTCAAGGTTCGACAGAAACATTCACAGTTCGTAAAATGTCAGGAAATATTGGCGTTGAACGTATTTTCCCAATGGGTTCTCCTTTTTTAGAAGATATTAAAGTAACGAAGAAAGGTTATGTGCGTCGCGCCCGTATCTTTTACTTCCGTCAACTTACTGGTAAAGCGGCTCGTATTCGTGAGAAACGTTCATTCGTTAAAGCAGATTAGAATTAAAACAACTACATTTAAAAAGGCTTTCTTTCGAGAAGGCCTTTTTTGTTGGTCACCAAAATGGGTAAAAAGAAATCATTATTTTCAAAGAACAAACCTTTCAAGTGGGCAATCATTCTATTCGCACTCATTGTAGGGCTACCTATTGGGTATTATTTCTATAACGGCCGATTGTTCAGAAAGTACAGAGGTGATTTCTTGTCCCAATTTCCAACCGGCTATACTAACCATGGAATTGATATTTCACATCACCAGGGTAAAATGGATTGGGAATTGATGTTCGACGATCTAGGATACGACACCTTGGTGCAATTCGTGTATTGTAAAGCTACCGAAAGCATAGATCACCTCGATAGACAATGGGGAAGAAACAGAAAAGAGTTGACCAGATTGGGCATCGTACATGGAGCCTATCATTTTTTTAATGGACAGAAGCCACCCCGAGAACAGGCTTCCCACTTTTTAAAACATTGGTCGCACCGAGATATTGACCTTGCTCCTATGCTTGATGTGGAAATAGAAGGTTTTTCGGATGAAGACTTGATTGCAAAAATGAAAATTTGGTTGACAGTGGTCGAAAAAGAAACGGGCTTCAGGCCTATCATCTATTGTTCCAACCATTATTTCGAAACGAAGTTTAAAAACCACTTCAAAAACTACAAATTTTGGATTGCGGCTTATTCTCGTGAACCCTCTTCTTTTAATGATCCACGGATTATTTATTGGCAATTTTCGGAGAAAGGGCAAATGGCAGGAACGAATGAGTTTGTAGATTTGAATGTCGGGAAATAATCATTGTATAAATTCGCAGCTATGTCAAATCTCTTCGGTCTTTTTATTGTTTTGTATTTGCTTTTACTTGTAATTCATGGAAGCCTTTATTCCAATGCTATGCAAAGAATAAGTCAACTTAAAAAAACGGTAAATGCGAAGGGAGTGAACAGGAAGAATGTTCAAACGCAAGTAAATCAGAAACTGGAGATGATAAAATGGCGACGAAGAATCATCTGGATTATCTATATCTTCTTGTTCATACTGCACCTCAAATTGATCAGCAATATTGAATTTCCAGAAGATGATTTCTTCACAAATGCCATCTACCTATTTGTAAGTGTGAGTATTCTTTTATTTATTTTAAATTGGATATTTGGCGCACGAATTATTGAGAAAAAAATACGTTTTATAGAAACGAAATAATTCCAGTGTACTTTTTAAAAGCAAGATTATGACGATAAAGGCGAGCACTCCAGAGGAATACATACAAAACCTACCAGAAGACAGAATTAGTCCAGTCAGAAAAATAAGACAGATAATTCTGAAAAACCTTCCGAAAGGGTTTGAGGAAGGAATTGGATATGGAATGCTTTCGTATCATGTTCCTAAAACGATTTACCCAGCTGGTTATCATTGCGACACGAAGCTTCCTTTACCCTTTATGAATGTAGCTTCTCAGAAAAACTTCGTTGCATTGCACCACATGGGCATGTATGCGAATCCAGAATTGCTAGAATGGTTCGTTACCGAATACCCTAAACACAGTTCCAAAAAACTCGACATGGGCAAAAGCTGTGTGCGCTTCAAGAAGATGGAAGATATTCCCTTCGAATTGATTGGTGAATTGGTGACAAAAATGTCGGTGCAGGATTGGGTGGATTTGTACGAAAAGAATTATAAAAAATAACCATTTCACACATCAATAGTTTGTGCCTTCCACTATTTTGGAAATATAGTTGTTAATCTTCTGGGTGATTTGGTTTCTTTTTCGATTTCAAACGCTTGCTGTCTTTCAAGCTTTTCGCAATCATCCATTCCAATTGACCGTTTACACTTCGGAATTCATCTTCCACCCACTTCTCAATCATAGAATAGGTTTCGGGGTCAATCCGTAATACAAATGACTTCTTTTTCGCCAAAATTTAGCCATTTAGAGTTCCTGCATTCAAAACGGATACAACCTCCTTATCGCTGCAGAAGGTAATTTTGTTTTAGCGAGTGCTGCAACAAAGGATTACCGTTGGGTGTTTAAGCAGTAAGTCCAACGAATGAAGAATCACCCAGTTGTTCCCTAATTAAAAAAACCCGCTTCCTTGAATGAAAGCGGGTTTTATGTTTTTTAAAAAAGAATCTAAGTTCTTTTTACAATCCTACAATTTTAAACTCCGTACGTCTGTTTTCCGCACGAGCTTCTTCCGAATCATTTTCCACTTTTGGTTGTATCTCACCAAATCCTTGCGATTGCATGCGCGATTTGGTGACACCTTGAGATGCCAAATATTCCTTCACTACCCGCGCTCTGTCATCCGAAAGTAGTAGATTTTTTTCTTCGTCACCTACATCATCTGTATGACCTTGAATAACAATTTTCATCGTCTTGTTTTCAATTAAGTAACGTGCAAAAGCTTTCAGCATCACTTTTGAATTTTGGTTCAACTCAGTTGAGGAAGTTGTGTATAATATATCTTCAATGACATACGCCTGCCCTATTTCGACTTTTATCACTTCCATGTCCTTCCCTTTCACGGAA
>ERZ887851.3642-NODE-3642-length-11005-cov-8.985662_pt1 | contig 11005 bp, 13 predicted proteins | sample MGYA00521100_ERZ887851 | MGnify/ENA primary metagenome ERZ887851 (study PRJEB32303, sample SAMEA104408602) | aquatic metagenome | biome: Brackish water; feature: Pelagic; material: water | place: Baltic Sea | collected 2014-06-06T16:11:00 | depth 11,444 m ...
TATTTGATTGGAAGAGAATAATATAGATCCATTTTTTGCAATTAAAGATTCACAGGTAGTTAGGAAAAATGAGTTCTCCTTTTGCTTTTTAAAATTAAATTTATTTGAATTAAATTTAGACCCTAACTGTTGGTTAATACAATAAACATCTTTATCCAAAATTTTATTTTCTTCAAGTATATTATGAAATGCTTCTAATACTTCGTCCATAGATAAACAATAGAGAAATTTACCTCCATTTTTATTGAAAATATAAGTAAATTTTTCATCTATTGGAGCATTATCTTTTGGAAAATAACTGCTTTCTTCAGATTGATTTATGGAAATCTCTGACGTTGCTTTTTTTCCGAAAAGTTTTTTTAGCAGATTCATTTGCTATTTATTGGGGGCTTTGAAAGTTTCTTATGCTTCAAATATATAAAACCTATGTTTAATAGCTATTCTCTTAACTTTATTTAATAAGCATATTTTGTAAAAAAAAATAAACTATTCTTTGTTTTCCTTTATGATGTCCTCACTTTTATCGGCTTCAGATATTTCAGCATCAGCATCTTTGGAATTAACTTCTATAACGGTATCATCTGATTTAGAATAAGGGCGATCACCAAATATTTTTTGAAGGTTATCTTTAAAGATAACTTCTTTGTCCAATAATACCGTTGCCAGCTCAGTTAATTTATCTTTATGCTTGATTAAAATACTGATAGCTCTTTGGTATTGTTCTTCAATCATTTTTGAAATTTCTTCATCAATAAGTTCAGCAGTTTTTTCACTATATGGTTTTGTAAAACCATATTCGTTTTCTCCTGAGGAATCATAGTAAGTTAAATTACCAATCTTTTCATTTAAACCGTAAACGGTTACCATAGCTCTTGCTTGTTTGGTCACTTTTTCAAGATCGTTAAGTGCTCCAGTTGATATTTCGTTAAATATCACCTTTTCTGCTGCACGCCCTCCAAGTGTTGCGCACATTTCGTCCAACATTTGATCTGGTTTAACCAATTGACGTTCTTCGGGCAAGTACCAAGCAGCACCTAAAGATTTCCCTCTAGGAACAATAGTCACTTTTACTAAAGGGGCAGCATGTTCTAGCATCCAACTTACGGTTGCATGACCAGCTTCATGAAAAGCAATTGCTTCTTTTTCTTTTGGTGTGATTATTTTATTTTTCTTTTCTAAACCACCTACAATTCTGTCTACCGCATCTAAGAAATCCTGTTTTTCAACAGTTTTTTTATCAAATCTAGCAGCAATTAGCGCAGCTTCATTACATACATTTGCTATATCTGCTCCAGAAAACCCAGGAGTTTGTTTTGATAAGAAATCGGTATCTAATTTTTCATCAACTTTTAATGGGCGCAGGTGAACTTCAAATATCTCTTTACGTTCCCTAACATCTGGCAAATCAATATAAATTTGGCGATCAAATCGTCCAGCACGCATTAATGCTTTATCCAACACGTCAGCTCTATTAGTTGCAGCTAAAATGATTACATTAGAATCTGAACCAAAACCATCCATTTCAGTTAATAGTTGGTTAAGTGTATTTTCTCTTTCATCATTAGAACCGGACATGTTATTTTTTCCCCTAGCACGGCCAATAGCATCGATTTCATCTATAAAAATAATAGCTGGAGATTTTTCTTTTGCTTGTTTAAATAAATCACGAACTCTAGACGCTCCAACACCAACAAACATTTCTACAAAATCTGAGCCTGACAGGGAAAAGAAAGGCACGTTAGCTTCTCCTGCAACTGCTTTTGCTAATAAAGTTTTACCAGTACCAGGAAGTCCTACTAATAAAGCTCCTTTAGGTATCTTCCCGCCCAAAGCAGTATATTTTTCTGGTTTTTTAAGGAAATCAACTATTTCTTGTACTTCTTCTTTGGCTCCTTCAAGACCAGCAACATCTTTAAAGCTAGTTTTAACGTCCGTATTTTGATTGAATAATTTTGCTTTGGATTTTCCAATATTAAAAATTTGACCTCCAGCACCGCCTCCAGCACCGCCAGACATTCTTTTCATAATAAATATCCAAATTCCAATAATAATAACAAATGGAAGTAGTGAAATCAGTATTTCACTCATCACATTATTATCGGTTTCGTATACTACAGTCGTTTGTAAATTATCTTGAGATTTTATTTTATCCAGGCTATTTTCGAAATTTTGTAAATCTCCAAATTCAAATTGATAAGAAGCTTCTTTTCCATCCGACAGGAAATTAGAGCCTTTTTTATTTTTAGTATGTTTTTCTTTGTCTTTCGCTTCTGGAGTAAGAAATACCTTTGCAATCTTACGATTAACAATTTCAACTTTTTCAACATCTCCATCTCTTAAAAGAGTCTCAAATTCTCCTTGAGTAGTTTTTTGAGGTTGAGACCAGCTTCCGCCACCAAAAACGTTCAATCCTATAAACACAATAATAATAGCTCCATAAATCCAGTAACTATTAAATTTCGGTTTTTTTAATTCAGGTTTTTTATTTTCGTTTGCCATTAAGCTTCTTCTTTTTTAGTGGTTGTTTCTATGATAACTGATTTTGCATCGCCCCATAATCCTTCGATATTGTAAAACTCACGAATTTGTTTTTGGAATACATGCACTACTACGTGAACGTAGTCTAATAATACCCATTCGGCATTATTACTACCTTCTACGTGCCAAGGTTTTTCTTGTATAGCTTTACTTACCGTTTTTTGCACTGAATTTACAATAGCATTTACTTGCGTATTTGAATTACCGTTACAGATTATAAAATAATCACAAACAGTATTTTCTATGTCTCTTAAGTCAAGAATTTCAATATCTTGACCTTTAACTTCTTCAATCCCTTTTATAATTTGTGTTATAAGTTGATCAGTCCCTTTTTCTTTCTTCAATATATATTTTTTTATCCCTAATTATTGGGTTGTAAAGTTATTATTTTTTTGTTTATTGAAACGCTATTGTAACGTTACATTAACATATTTTTTATTTACTGTGAATATAATCAAACTTAATGCCATTGAATCAACAAATTCTTACCTACTTAATTTAAGTAAGGAGCTGAAACTCGAAGACCCAACTATTGTTATCACAAATAAACAAACAAAGGGACGAGGGCAACATGGGACTAGTTGGCAATCTGTGCCACAACAAAGTCTTTTGTTTAGTATGTTTAAAAGATTCGAAGACCTTCCTAGTAATAAAATATCTAGTATTGCTTATGCAGTTTCATTAGGTATAGAAAATGCTTTAAAAAAATTTAAAATACCAAATATTACTATAAAATGGCCTAACGACATAATGTCACGCTCTAAAAAAATGGCAGGAATTTTAATTGAAAACCAGATAAAACAAGGAAATGTTGTTTCCAGTATTATTGGACTTGGAATTAATGTAAATGAAGAAAAATTTGAATCGCTACCTCAGGCTACTTCGATGTTATTAGCTACTGGAAATAAATATGATTTAAATGAAGTGTTGCAACGTGTAATTGAAGAAATTTTAATTCAATTAAATAAAATTGAAAAAGGGGAGCACACTGATTTGAAAATAAAATATGAATCATCTCTTTTTAGAAAAGAGATGATTTCCGTATTTGAAGCCCCAAGTGGTTATCGTTTTAATGGCATAATAAAAGGAGTTAATGAAACTGGGCAAATCGTAATTGAACATAAAAACAAAATTTCAACTTCATATCAATTAAAGGAAATTAAAATGTTGTTTTAAAATTACAGTTCTTCTAAGTTACTTGATAAGGTTTCTATAAATTTTGTAATTGGTCCTTTTATCATCATTGCCATCATAGGATTAAAATCTCCTTCGAATCCTAAACTCACATTAGAAGATGTTTCATTTATAGCTTCAATGTTTCCTATTAGTGTAAATGGAAGTTTGTCACTAATAGCACCTAATGTCACTTTATTAGGAGCGTTTACTTCTTTAAGTTCTAAAGCGATTTCTGGCATTCCTTTTAAAGCAAAAACAAATGTATTATTGCTAATAATTTCAAATTTACTAATAGTATCAGGCATGAGCTTTTCAAAATTTTTCACATCACATAAAAAATCACAAAGTTCTTCTGCAGATTTTTGAACGGTTACTTTTTTACCTGTTAAATTCATGTTGTATTTTTATATTATTGAAATTAGCAAAAACAATTCCAATTATTTAAGCCAATTCCCTGGATCAATTCTCCATTTTGAAAGAATTTCAGCTTCAGAGGAAGTGATATAGTTATATTTTTCAGCTAGAAGTAATAAGTTTTCATAGTTACTCAATGTATGTAAATTAACATTAGCGTTCTTAAAGTTTTCTTCAGCAATTGCAAATCCATACGTAAATATGGCAACCATGCCTTTAATATTTACCTTAGCTTCTTTTAAAGCTTCTACAGCTAATAAGCTGCTTTTTCCAGTACTTATGAGGTCTTCAACGATAATAGCATTTTGTCCTTTTTCTATATATCCTTCAATTTTATTTTGGCGCCCATGTTTTTTTGCTTCTGGCCTTACATAACAAAAAGGGAGATTTAAAACATCAGCAATCAATGCGCCAATACCAATAGCACCTGTTGCTACACCAACTATTACATCAGGTTTACCATAGATTTCTTCAATCTGTTTAGCTAAATTTTCTTTTATGTAATTTCTAATAATTGGATATGAAAGTGTAATCCTGTTGTCGCAATAAATAGGAGAATTCCATCCAGAAGCCCATTTAAATGGATTTTGTGGTTGTAATTTAATTGCATTAATTTGCAGAAGTAATTCGGCTGTTTTTTGAGCTGTCTCTTTATTTAAAATCATAGTGCAAATGTATAAAGTTTTTGTTAAAGACATACCAATAATTCTCTCTACTAAAAAAAATATTGGGAGTCAGTATACTGCAATACCCTTAAAAATTGTAAATTTTAAAAATTTGATCAAACAAATAATAAAAGGAGATCTGTATTACATTAACCTATACCATAAAAATGAAGAGAAACTAGAAAAATTTCTTAAAAAAAAATTATCTGTAGTCCAAGCTGCTGGTGGACTAGTGTATAATAACAAAAGAGAAATACTTTTTATATATCGTAATTCTAAATGGGACCTGCCAAAGGGTAGATTAGAAAAAGGAGAAACTTTTGAAAAAGCTGCAATAAGAGAAGTAGAAGAAGAAACAGGGGTGAAGGACTTGGAGATTAGAAGTTTTATAGCAAAAACATACCATGTGTTTAAACGCAATGACAAATTTAAATTAAAGATTACTTATTGGTACGAAATGTATACAGAATACAAAGGAGAATTAGTTCCGCAAGCTAAGGAAGGAATAAAAAAGGCAAAATGGAAAAACTTTGAGAAGTCTCAAAAAGCATTACAAGGTTCTTATGAAAATATAAAATTACTTTTCCCTAAAGAATATTTAACTACCCATCCTAACGATAGGGTATCGTAATTTTCGGATTGTTTATAAACCCAATCTAATTGCGAGCACCAATTTTATCCATTTGACTCTAGTCATTGATTGATATGTGCCTGAAAGTTTTGAATAGAATTCTATAATTATTTATAAGTGGCAGTTTATACGCCATTTGATTTTTCAAAAACAGTATTGAAATTTAAATCTGCATTTTTTTTCTAGATACAGGATTAAGATTAGTAAATGGGACTATGAATGTTTCTGAATTAGCAAGAGGTATATACATTTTAAATGTGGAAACTTCTGTTGGAACTTTAACTCAAAAAGTAGTTAAAAACTAGCATTACAATTCATTTCTTATAAAAAAAGCCTCAATTTTTGAGGTTTTTTTTATTTTAAAAATAGATATTAATTATCAATAGTGTAACAATTATATAAAAAGAACGTTTGTAAGTAAAGAGATTATTAAGAATTGTTTGGCTTTAACCAAAGTTATTAAATTATTTATGATGAAAAAGATTCTATTACTAAGTACACTAGTTTTATTATTTGCATTTCAATCCTGTAAAGATTCTTCTAAAGAAGTAGCTGCTAAGGGTGAAATAGAATTGATATCGCCACAACAAGTTTACGATGCTATTTATAGTGAAGATACGGTTCAGTTAGTAGACGTGAGAACTCCAAGAGAGTATAAAGAAAGTCATTTAAAAGGAGCGCAAAACATTTGTGTGACTAGTGATAATTTTAATGAAAAAGTTAAAACTTTAGATAAAAATAAGCCTGTTTATGTGTATTGCAAAAAAGGGGGTAGAAGTGCCAATGCAGCGAAGCAATTAAAGGAAATGGGTTTTACTAAAATTTACGATATGGATGGTGGAATTTTATTGTGGCAGGAGCATCAATTAGAAGTGAGTAAGTAGTTGATTGAAATATTTAAGATGTTGTCCTTGTGATAGTTTTCAGATGTGTGTGTAAATGGGTTTATATGAAATGCTTATGATAGGATCATTAGGGTGATCATCTGTATTTTTTTACTTCCATTGCAATAAATCTATTAATTTATCTGAATTTTATTTAATTAGATATCCTCATAGGATTATCTAAAGCAATGATCACTGGCTCTAAATCTGGAGGGCCAGGAGAAGTATAGTTTATATTTGGAAATGGTGTTGTTCCTGGTCCTCCTGGATTATAAAGTGCTGAGTATCCTCCAGCTAAACTTGGTATTTCAAGGAATTTAATATTTCTTGCAGCGGCTTCGTCACCCACTAATATAATGTCTATGTAATTGTCATGATCTTCTATGTAGCAATCGTTATATGATATACTAGCACTTTCTGGTTTTCCTAAATCTGATAATCCAATTACTTTTAATGTTCCTCCTAGTATTTGATATGTTGTATTTACTTCGTCTAGTGTAATAGTTTCCCCATTTTCGTCAATTGCATGTATTCTAAAAAATTTCTCGTAGTCTGTAGGAAGTAAACCTCTTACTCCATCAGGTGAAAATCCTCCTGTTGTAAGCATTCGCAATCTGAAATCACCACCGCCATATAAAGCGAATTCATCATTTGGGAATACACCTAAAACAGTTTCTATTGCTGTGTTATTTAGCCCTTCACCTACCGCTTCTTGTCCTACATAATTAAGTTTTGCTCCTACTAATCTTGGTCCATTGTTTTCATCGTAAGGACTTGAATTTGTCTCCCATACAAGCCCTACAGCACTAACTAATTCTTTATTGGGTCCAATTAAGGTAAGGGGAGTGTCATCGGTTATGATTTCACATTTAATAGGATACCTCACACAGGGCTCTGTGCTTTTTAACCTGTTTGAAAATTCTCCAAATACCACTACAGTATTTCGTTCATTGTATTCATAATTGGGGTAAGACCCTGCAGCCAAAGGTGTTACGATCTCACCTGTATTTAAGGTAAATTGGAAATCGGTTATATCGATTGTATTGCTAAGAACAGGCCAACTAAATACAATAGGAAGTCCGTCTAGCCCTAAAGCGTCATCTTTTAATGTTCCATAAGGAGTTGCTAATTCATACGTAATGGTTATACCATTCAAATCGGATGCCGAAGTAAAAATAGCATCGCTACAATTTACATCAGATAACCAAGCGCCTCCTGCTTGTTCAACGATGTCTTCATCAAGAACTTCACAAGGAATTCCAACTATATCACTGAATCCTACTCCTGCAGAAAGAATCATAGGTTCGTCTGACCAATAATCAGCTCCTTCTAGTTCACCATCATACATTAATGAAAACAATCCCGTGGGGTAGGTAATTGTGCGTGTTATTGGGTCATTAATAACCGTTGGATTGCAGTTTTCAGTTATATCTTCAGAATCTTTAGAACAGCCTGATAATATTAGTGAGATAAAAACTATACTCAAAACTCCTTGGTAGATTCGATTTATTATGTTCATTTTTATGTGTTTAGATAGTTCATTTGTATATATCGAAGATACAAAAAAAATAAAAACCTCTCTTTTAAAGATGTTTATTGGACACTAATGATTAGAAGTAAGTAGTTAGGAGAAATGTTTATAATCTGGCGCAGGTTAAGTTTAAACAATTGTTTTATTATAATTTGGCTTGTCTATTTTAATATCTAATACCCTTCAGTAGTTTCTCTTTTTGCTAACCTAAAAACTATCTTGCTAAAAGTTTTTTCGAAACTTTATAAGTAGCGGAATAAATAAGTCCAGCTTGGCCAGTTTTAAAGGTCAAAAATGCTTTTTTGAACCACCTCGGGTCTGTAGCTTTCTTTTTATGATCTAGATGTCCTGAAGTTTTATAAGCTTCTCCGTTTAAGAAAGGCTTGATTTCGTAAATACTAATCCCAAAATGTTCCGCTCGTTGAAGCACAGTCTCAAAATCCGATTCGGAAAAATAGTGAATATCCTCTTGATCAAACCCGTCATTCAGATTTTTTAAATCTGTAAATACATGTTGTTGTAAAAATTCCGTTTGCTCCATATTTATATAGTAGCTAAATGTTATACCGGTGCAAAGGTAAGCTTATAGATTTATACTTTATGTACTTCTTTCCATCCAAAACTCATTACTTGAGGTAAAAACATTTCTATTAATCTATAAGCCATTTAAATTAACTATTAAGGGTAAAAGATTAGGTGCTTTAATTGTTAGAAAGCAACAATAATTTGTAAAATTATATTAGATAATTTTTTTGATAAAACCAGGTGTCATTAGTTTTAATTTACAATTAAAATTATTATTTTTGGATTTAACTTTAAAATTTAAAAATGAAAAATTATTTTTACTTATTGGCTTTATTTGCCTTCAGTCTTGTTTATGCTCAGGAAAATAATGAACCAGAACTTTGGATTACTTATGAATACACTCCTAAGAAAGGAATGAATCAAAAATTTGAAGCCGCTATTGCAGAGAAAACAACTCTTTTCAATACTGCTGAAAACGCTGCGTATACTGCAGTATTAATGACTGGGGCTGAAGCTGAAAACGGTCGTTATGAGCGTATAATGCCTCGCCGAACAAATGACTGGTATAGTAAATCTTTAAGTACAGAAGAGTCAAATTTTTGGCAAAAAAATGTTGCAAAATACATTCAATCTGGAAAAGGCCCTTATGTTTGGCAAAGAATCAAAGGTTTGTCAATAAATTTTGAAGAGGCTCGACCTACTAAATATTTTCGCTCTTATACTCGTGTTCTTAAAAATGGCAATAATGAAGATTTTTGGCGTTATTTAAAACGCCATTCCGAAGTGTTGAAAAAAGCTCGTCCTGACGTACAAGAAGCGATTTTTATTATGAGCTCTGGAGGAAATACCAATACGGTTCGAATACTCACAGCGTTTAATGATCCAAATGAGAGAGAAGGTAAAAGAAAAGAAGGTGTCGTGAAAGATATGTATGAAGAAACATATGGTAAAGGTTCTTGGGAAGATGATTTTCAAAAATACAATGAATGTTTAGTTGAATGGACGCGGCCTACTTATGACTTTAAGATGCGACCAGATTTATCTACAAAACTCTAATGCGTTAGTTTTCTTTAAAAAAAACAAAAAACACCTCCCAATGTGGAGGTTTTTTTTATAGTTTTAAATATTTTATAAAAATAAATCAATGAAGAATATCGCATCTTCTTTTATGTTACCGAATGGGTCCGTTTTAAAAAACAGAATTGCAAAGTCTGCAATGAGTGAAAATTTTGGAACACGACACCACGCCCCAAGTAAGGGTTTAATAAATGCATATCAGGTTTGGGCAAAAGGAAATCCAGGATTACTGATTACAGGAAATATAATGGTCGACACAATGGCGCTAGGTGAAGCGCGCAATGTAGTAGTTGAAGACTATAAGGATTTTGAGTTGTTAAAAAAATGGGCTAAAACAGTGAAAGGAACTGGTGTGCATCTTTGGCCACAAATAAACCATCCAGGTAGGCAGGCTTTTGCAGCAATTAACAGAGAAACAGTAGCGCCATCTGCGATATCGCTAAATATGGGTAGTGCTTCCAAGATGTTTAAAACGCCAACAGCATTGACAGAAGAAGCAATTTGGGATATTATAAAACGCTTTGGGAATACTGCTAGAATCATGAAAGAAGCTGGATTTACAGGCTGTCAAATTCATGGGGCCCATGGATATTTAGTAAGTCAGTTCCTTTCTCCTAATAGCAATATTCGATCTGATAAATGGGGCGGTTCTCTTTCTAATAGGGCGCGTTTTGTTTTAGAGATTTATCGTGAAATTCGCCGTCAAGTAGGCTCGGATTATCCGATAGGAATTAAAATTAATTCTGCAGATTTTCAGAGAGGTGGATTTACGGAAGAAGAATCTATGGAAGTAATTCAACTTCTTGGGAATGAGGGAATCGATTTAATTGAAATATCTGGTGGAACTTATGAGAGGCCAGCTATGATTCAGGGAGATCTTAAGAAAAGTACCATATCGCGTGAAGCGTATTTTTTGGATTATATTGAAAAAGCTCGAAAGTTGATTAAAACACCTTTGCTACTTACGGGAGGGTTTCGTTCTGTGTCGGTAATGGAGAAAGCTTTGGAAGATGGCAGTCTAGATGTTGTTGGTTTAGCAAGACCATTTTGCTTGTATCCTAATTTGACAAATCAAATTTTTGATGGGTCTATACAACGATTTGAAACTCCGATCCCAAAAATTGGTATTGCGTTTTTAGACCAACTTGGTGGTGTAGAATTACCTTGGTATGAACTTCAAATTCAGCGTATTGGAAAAGGGAAGTCTCCTAAAACCAACCTGCCAGGAATTTTTGCTTTCTGGTTTAGCCTTAAGGGTTTGTTTTTTAAATCTTTTTGGAAGAATAAATAAGTTTAATTAAAAATATATCCCCAAAAATAAAATTTATTCTTAAGAATAATACCTTGTCTAAATCTTCATTGAAATAGTGTGATCTAACACCCCTATTCTCCATGTTATTACAAATAATTAACTCCACTATTTTCGATCTTCTTTTCAAATTTAGATTCATATTCTTTCTTTAATTCAGTGATTGTGCTTCTTTTTATGTATCAATTATGTATCAAAAGTAAAATTGTTTTTTATTAATTTTACTTTCTTCTTATAAGATTTTAAATTACCTTG
>ERZ887851.3651-NODE-3651-length-10995-cov-26.337294_pt1 | contig 10995 bp, 6 predicted proteins | sample MGYA00521100_ERZ887851 | MGnify/ENA primary metagenome ERZ887851 (study PRJEB32303, sample SAMEA104408602) | aquatic metagenome | biome: Brackish water; feature: Pelagic; material: water | place: Baltic Sea | collected 2014-06-06T16:11:00 | depth 11,444 m ...
CCATTTCATCAATGATATCCAGGGGGAAACGGGTATCCGGACACGCTGCTAGCCGATGTTCCCACCGGGTTCGTCCATACTCCCTGGAAGATGCACAACGCCGAACAGCGACGATCCGGCTGCGTCATCGGAACCGACTATCCGGCACCGGTCGTGGACTTATTCGAATCGGCAAAGAACAACCGGCAGATTTTCGAGCGTTAGTCGATTCGGAAGGGAGCGTTCAGACAACGAAAACCGGCACAAGCCGTGGCATTTGATTGGCCGCATTGGTACGAGTGTCTAGAAACCTACTGTCAAACGATGTGGTTTGGAAAGCCAAATAAACAATAGGAGACTTGAGACATGTCAGAGAACACAGATACAAGAACATGGCCGGAGCTCGCGATTGGACTTTACGACCGACTTACCGAACGTAACGCAGAAATCGTGTACAACTTTGACAAGTTCGAAGTCGGCATTCCCAGCAGCACACAGGCGGACGCCAAACACGCACTCTGGAAACTGCAGGGATCGATTCGAGTGACGACGCGAAGTGGAGCCGACAGTTGAACACGGGCCGCCTGCTGTCCGTCAACGCCGACCTAACAGTCACCATTGGGAACGAAGTTGTAAACGTTTGCGGAGCAGGCGAGAGCGTAACCGTCGAGCTGTCATCGGTGTCTGCGGGATACAAGATTCTGCGGGGTATCGGCGGACTGAAGACACTCCGCGGCCGCCTCGCTGCCCTGTCCCAGTCACTATCAACCGTGGGGCTTTCCGTTGTCATTCGGACGCCTTCACGCAGACTTGTGACGCTCGGCAAAGTTAGTGGCTCGGGGTTGATGAAGTTGTTCGGACTTCCCAATGTGCGCTTACACCTGTCATAATCGCCACTCACTCTTCTGTCTGATGCCCAAAGCCGCTCGGACATATTTCAGTTCTGGTTGGCAGATTCATGACCATTCGTCAAAACATCCTGATTACTGGAGGCACCGGCTACGTGGGTGGTCGGTTGATTCCGCTGCTGCTGAAACGCAAAAATGATTTCAATCTGCGATTGATGGCACGCGTGCCGGAATACCTGCGAGCCAGGGTCAATGGCGACGTGGACATTGTGCAAGGTGACGTAACCAAACCGGACACATTATCTGCCTGTCTCACTGGAATCGATACCGCATTCTATCTGATTCATTCGATGGGTAGTGGTCACGACTTTGAGGACGAAGATCGCCTTGCCGCGAGAAACTTTGCCGAAGCAGCGAAGGCGAACGGCGTCAAGAGAATTGTTTACCTCGGAGGTCTCGGCGAACAGGACGAATCGCTCTCTAAGCACCTTCGCAGTCGTCACGAAGTTGGCGCAATTTTGCAGGAATCCGGTGCACAGGTGATTGAGTTCCGCGCGTCGATCGTCATCGGATCGGGCAGCCTTTCGTTCGAACTTATTCGGGCACTGGTTCAAAAATTGCCCGTGATGATCTGTCCTAAATGGGTATCCACGGCCGCCCAACCGATCGCGATCGAAGATGTGCTGGCGTACCTGACGGGGGCACTCGACCTTGAGGCTGGCGAAAGTTGCGTGTATGAAATTGGCGGCCCTGATCAGGTTTCGTACGGAGACCTGATGCGAGAATACGCCCGGCAGCGGGGGCTGAAGCGGCTGATGATCCCTGTGCCGTTCCTCTCTGCTCGTTTGTCGAGTCTCTGGCTTGGGCTGGTGACACCGGTCTACGCCACGATCGGCCGCAAGCTGGTTGAAAGTCTCAAGAACCCAACAGTCGTCAACGACAATTCGGCGTTGGAAACTTTTCCTCTGCGCCCGATGTCACTTGAAGCAGCGATTGGGCGAGCTCTGTCAAAAGAAGATCAGGAATTTGCATCGACGCGGTGGCAGGACGCCGTTTCGTCGTCACAAGCGCCCAGGCGTTTCGGGGGCGAACAGTTTGGTAACCGTCTTGTCGACTGCCGCACGACCTACGTTAACCTGCCTGCTGAAAGAGCGTTTGCCCCAATTCAGCGAATGGGCGGCAAAACAGGCTGGTACTACGGAAATTTTCTGTGGCGTATCCGAGGCTTCATGGACCTGCTTGTTGGGGGGCCGGGGCTGCGTAGAGGCCGACGACATCCCGTGGAACTGAACGTCGGTGATACTCTGGACTGCTGGCGAGTCGAAAAGATCGACCCTCCGAGAATGCTGCGTCTGTATGCAGAAATGCGATTGCCGGGTCGAGCATGGCTGGAATTTGTGGTCACCCCAAACGGCAAAGGTTGCGAGATCACTCAAACGGCCATGTTCGATCCGGTTGGGCTATTTGGACTATGCTACTGGTATTCAATCTGGCCTCTGCACCAGTTCATCTTTGCCGGTATGCTGCGTCGAATTGCTGAAGCTGCAACAGCGAATGGTGTTGAACACCAACCTCCATTAAATTGAACAGGTCGTCGGGAACTGTGTTGATGTACCGTTTTTCCCGCTCTTCCGCCAGTTATTGCAAAGTCAGTCAGTGACCTGTCGTACCATCCGCGGCAACAAATGGCCTGCGTTGTTTTTAAGTTTGTATCCGAGCTTATCGATCAATCCGTCGGCAGCATCGCCCAGAGTTCCGGTCGACCAACGTTGCAATGCACAGCACGAGCCAGCGGGCCGCCGAACGCCCAGCTAAGAAATAAGGCCGTTCGAGCGACATTCCACGCACCCGCCGCGGGTATGTCGCCACTCGCCAATGCCCTGCTCCGGCGTTCCGGGCAGGGAATGGGCTGAAAGACTGATTCGGCAGAAACCGATCGACTCGGGTCCTGCTCTGTCAAACCGTCCAGATCAAGAATAGCCTTTTGTAATTCAACAGAACTGTAAGTCGCTGCCATTTGTTGGTCGACAGCGAAAACACCTCGTCGGTTGAATGTGGGAAGCACCAACAGGCCGACAAAAGATAGCAGTAGAAACCAAAGGAACACGTTCACCAAGTCTGCGACAGACTTCACGACGCCTCCGCTGACCAAGATGGCGATAGTAAAGCTGCTGATATTCCAGAGCATTGCGAACATGACACCTCGCAATCGCAGGCCCGACTTCACAGCAGTCCGACGACGAGCCACCAACATCTTGACGTAGGACGGTGGCAAGCGCTCCTTCCATCCATCCGGAACAAGAATACTCTCAAAACCCGGCAGCCCCGTGATACCTCCCGCGAACCGTTGGTCAGAATGCTTCACAAACGAACTGGTTCCTTTGGCTTTGCCGCTTCGATTTGCTGTCATAATCTGCCAAATGAATTCCTGCCCGGCCAACAACATGACCTGCAAGGCGGCGAACACGGCAATGAGCCACGGTGCTCCGGTTTCTCTGCCGATCTGGAGATAAAAGAAGAAAGTCACCGAGTAGAAAACGGTTTGCACCGCCACCGGTCGTGACCAGCTTCGCAACCACGCCGGAATCGTCGGCGACTCCGATTCAAAGGCGGCAGGAACCAGTACTCCACCCACGAAGTCAAAGGCGAAGAGTAAGCTCGCAATGACAGCGAAGAATATAAGAAAACCGAAGAACTCATCCGCCACCGTTGTTGGGCTGGAGGGGAAAATGGATCGAGCGGCATCAAGGTAAAGTACCGCAGAGGCCAAGATCACAAGTGTTCCCACACATGTGATGCCCGTCAACAATCTCGCTTTTCCGGGGCTCATAATTACGCTCCATTAGGATCATCGGTTTGTGCTTTACACGTTGTGTTCAGACTCACATCCGCAACTATCCGCCGTTCACCGGCAAAGCTAACTTGGAACGCCTCACAAAAATTTCGTGGCCGAGCTGTAGCGACAGTGGCCAAACTGCCATAAACAGTAACAAGGCGACATGGTCTTAAAAGAGCGATGGCGCCTTCAATAACTGTCTGACGAAGTCACGCAAGTCATCCGCAGCAATGAGGTGAATGGTGCGTATCTGTGCCGCAATCCACTTAATTCCGGACGCAATAGAGTTTCTCGACGCCTCGCAGCAGCAGTGCTTCGCCAGCAATGGCTGGCGTTGACCAAAAAAGGTCGTCGATCTTGTTTGTAGCCAGCACTTTGAATTCGGGGCCCGACTGGACAACATGCGTGGTGCCGTTCTCATCAAGAATGAACACGCGTTCATCGTCTGCCCAAAGTGAAGCGGCCACGGTTGCCATTTGAGGAACACGTGTTCGATAAACACGGTCTCCCGTTAGTTCATCGTAGCAGTTTAGAATTCCTCCGGAGCCCGGGATGTAGAGCAGTCCTTTCGACACAACAGGGGACGCCATTCCCGGTCCCGACTTTGTCATGGACCAGGCAATTTGGTCAGATTCGAAATTGTCGTTGAGGCTAATTTCACCACGAAGGCCCGCCGGAAAAGCAACTAACGGCCCCGCACTTCCAGGACCACTCATGCCAAAATAAATACGACCAGCACCGATGGCCGGTGATGCACTGAATGAAGATTGCATGCCACTCAGTTTCCACAGTACACTTCCATCGTTCGGATTATACGACGTTACAACACCGGAACCGCAGGTGACCAGTTCCGACCGTTCATCCGTCTTCCAGACGATCGGCGTGCTCCAGCTTGTTCTCGTCGGCCGATCGTCGCGCCACACCTGTTCACCGGTGTTGGCATCAAAGGCAACAACGAAAGAGTTTTCGTCGTTGTCAGACTGAACAAAGACCTTTCCGTCTGTAATCGCAAGTGAACTGCCGGTGCCAAAGCCGTTGCCGGACTTGTAAGTCCCGACGTTTTTATTCCAGATCTCTGTTCCGTCCAGATCCCACGAGATCAAACTACCAGTCGTAGCAAAGAACGTAAACAGATGCTCGCCGTCGGTTGCTGGCGACTCCGTTGCATAAGTGTTGGACGGATGCATCACGGGCGGTACGAGTTCTTCAACACTGCGGCTCCAAAGCTGCTGGCCGTCAGTGACACTCAGACAACTCACAACGAAGCGATGCTTCACAGGTTTGGCAGTTCGATAAGTCCCCATACTGGAAACGCCTGCCATCATTCCCTTGGGACGCGAACCGTCTTCCGGAACCGCGGCAGTCAGAAAAATCCGATCTCGCACGACAACTGGTGACGACCAGCCACTGCCGGTCATAGGGACAGTCCACGCTACATTGGTTTGAGCGTTCCACTCCAAAGGGTGGCTGACCTTGTCCAGCTTTCCGGCAGTGCCGCCCCGAAATTGCTGCCAATCACCGGCAGTCGCAATTGAAGTCAGCAGAAATAACGTCGAGATAAAAAGGATACGCATAACGGCCTCTGAAAAAAGTAGACGGACTACGTGTTGTAGACACCATGCACGTTTTGGCCCGTCGATCCGAAAATTTCATGATCCGCGGCCTTTTCAGTCAAACAGCCCACGCAGCAGGCGAAACGGAGCCAGAACCTTGTCGTTCCATGAGACACGTTCGCTGTTCGCTCGGACGAGGATCACGGTCGTGTCGTCCGAGGTGAGATTTTCCGGATTGAGGTCTCGAATTCGCTGCAGAAGCGTGATGTCAAGGTCCCCAGCAGAATCGCCGCTGATAGAGTTTGCAATCTTAGCGATGCCGTCGGCCCGAAGCATATCTCCGTTGGAATCGAACGATTCAAATAAAGAGTCGGTGTATGCCAAAACCATGTCTCCAGCTTTCAGTGTCAGTTTCGTAGATCCGTGGTTTCAAGGATTCACGTTGCCTGCGATTCGCAGTCATTCGAGTATCGGAGTCCGCCACGCCGACTTCTTACTCATTGGAAGACAACTTTGCCGAAACATGACCAACACTACTGACCAAAGGAGTTCCCATTCGGCGTCTCTCGTGAGTCATAGTGACGTCGGCAGTTTGGGTTACCCTGTTGCGATGTCCGAAAACGCAAAACCATGAATCATGCTGGCAAAAAATGCAAAGCCTTGCAATCGCGCAAAAGGGTAAGTACACCTAGAAAACACTGGGCTTTGAGTGGTTTTTGCAGGGTTTATGAGGCTTCCTCATAACCTCGAGGTCGTCGGTTCAAATCCGGCCCCCGCCACTTACCTCACGGAACCTGGTCCGTGAGGTTTTTTATTGGTCAAATCCTGCAGAAACCTACGTTTAAGTTACCTGACGTTGGTCGGCAGTGCGGCTCAAAACCAGTTGCAAAAGGGTAATGCTAAGGGGTAACTCCCCGGATCTAACCTTGGCTCCTGAGCAAAGGGCGAAGCACATGCCACGTCTCTTCCACTGACCACCAAAATACTGCCTTCACGAGCGTACGAAGCAGACTTCTGTTTCCCTGCATGGGGAATGCTATACCTTGGCCCATATGGCTCAGCGGAAAGCCATCACCGATGTAAGGAAATCCAGACGCCATAGGAAATTGAAGCCGATGAGTATTCCCCAAACCGACAATCGTTTCCATGACAGGCAACAGCGAGTGTCGTTCACTCGAAAGATGGATTCTAAAGAACTCCGTGGCATCAACGTCTGCGAAGAATCAGACGTAGCCAACCTGTGCCATACTCTTCGTCAATCCAGAAAGACATCATTCGAACATGATCTGGCAATTCGGCAGCTTTGCAGCCAATGGTTCTACGTCTGCATGTGTCAACTCAGTCCCTCGAAGGTCAAGTCTTCTTAGTTGACTCAGACCTTCGAGATCCAGAATCGTGAATCGATCAATCGCGGTGTTGCTCAGGTTCAGTGACCGCAAAGCGGTGAGTTCTCGAAGAACCGCCCCAACAGATGCGTTAATCGCCGTACCGGAAAGGTCGAGATCGGTGAGTGAAGTGTGGCCCGCGATTCCAGAGACGTTCGTGACCGGTGTCCGAGCCAGACTCAAAAATGTCAGCTTTTGAAGACCATCGATTTCCGGAAATTCTTTCAGTGTGCAATTAGAAAGATTTAATTCTGCTAACGCAGGCATCTGAGACAGATGTGTGAGTTCTAAACCGGCCATTTCTTTTGTTCCGGAGAGATCGAGTGATATGAGCATTCCGGAATCAGGTAGTTCTGGCTGCGGTACTGCCTCCACGCCGCTTGCAGGCAGTGGATCGCCGCCTGCAGATTTCATTCGCCCCCGATGGTCGGTGGCCCAATGCATGGCCTGCTGTGCCGCTGTGGCTGCAAGCCGCAATTGAAGCTCGCCCTGAGTCACGGGGACTGTGCGTCCGCCCGCATAGCGAATCGAACGGATGCAGTATCGATCAATATCCCTAGGGCCGTGAATGACATTTCCGCCCGGCCCCAGCGTGACTGTCTGCCCGTCGTCGAAGGCGAGGCCAGTCCACTGGACTTCTGCGGACTCAACATCGAGCACCGCGATCGCATGGGCGACATTATCGTTTGAACGTCGAAGACTCACAAGAACGTTGTCCTTGGATCGCCGAACACTGCTGCCGATCATTACCGGTGGGACCTGAATGCCGCTGGATATTGTTGTGGAATTGTTTAATGTGCCATCCAATTGTCGAATGTCGATTCGGAATTGGCCGTCGAGAGTCTGTTCACCTCCGCCGATCAGCAGTCTTCCTTCACCGGCAAAAGCTGCGAATTGTATGAACTTATTGTCCAGCATGTCTGCGACCTGTTCGAGTTGTCCCCCGTCCATAACTTTGAACAGCTGCCCTGCGTAGACGTACTTTCCATCAGGTGACCATTCCGGAGTCAGCGTTCCAGCTCGAGACCAGGTAATGGGTTTAAGGATGGTCTCGCCAGTGTCGAGATTTCGGATGGTCAGAATATCCGTACGCTCAGGTTGCTCGACTCGATCCACCACCGTGAGGAATCGGCTGTCCGGACTGAATGACGCATACCCTCCCATTTTTTTAGTCAATGAAATTTGTTGCGGTTGGGGGGCGTCGGTGGACAGATCAACCAGGTTCATCCACTGATGACCGTCTTGATGAACTGGCCACAGCAACCACCGACCATCATTACTAAACTGCGGATGACTACCGTAACCACCGCCGTCAAATTGATGCACGACTTTACCTTGACGGTCTTCAACAATCATCTTGTCATCGACGTCGTTCGCAAAACACAGGAACTCGCCATCTGGACTAAACACGGCGGAATGCCGTCCCACTTTGGGGTATTCAAAGGTTCGGAGCTCTGTCGTCGCCGTCGACTGGTCAAAGATGACCTGTTGGTTGGGTCCGCCCATTACGATGCGACCATCGGTTCGGGACCATGAGGGATAAGACGCTCCAACGACTGTGTTAATCGGCGACTTTGAGACTTGGCGTCCCTGTCCGTTCTGAGGCTGCCATTCGAATATCTGTGTTTGGTAGTGCCCCGCTGAATGAACAGAAGAAATAGTGCCGCTGCTTGTGAATGAACAGCCCTCAATCCCAAGCGGCTGAGGTGTATGCGGTGTTGTAATCTCACCTCCTGATGGCGTGAACCGGCGAACAATGCCTGAACGATCAACTCGTTCTTCGTCTCCATACACAAACACGATCTCGGACGTACTTTGCCAATATGGAATCGGCAATGCGTGGTCTTCGGCTTCGCCAGACAAGGTACCGATTTCCAATCGCTTGGTTACCTGTCCCGTATTGTCCAGAATCTGCCCGTTGCTCGTAATGATTGCACGCCCATCTGGTGACCAGTCTGCCAGTTGCCAGCCCTCACGCGGTTGCGAGTACATTAGTTCGCCTGAAGCGGAATAAATACTGGTCACGTTGGCGAGGGCGTCGTCGGATGAAGCACACCAAACCAGCAGACGATCTCCCAAGGGACTCCATTTCAATCCGGTGAAATTGTCGGCTGTGTTTGGGGCATCGGCAAAGTTAATCAGTTTTTGATCGGACGGATGCCAGCAAAGAACTCTTCCAACTCCCAACAGAAAACAGACCTGTTCGCCGTTAGGGTGGATGTCAGCCGTCCACGAGGCTGGTGCGTAAGATTGTGAGGTTTGATCGGCCCAGTTTACCGCCGGTACGAATTCCTTATCCTTAAATGTTGTTTCGAAAATCCGTTTCCCGTTCAAGTCGAAGACGCAGGCTGAGTACATATTCCAGACCAGTAAATTTGTGCCGTTCGGCATCCATTTCACCTGACATGACGATTGGCTTGTGAGTGTCTTCTCGTGATCCCATTTCGATAAAAGGCGTCCCGTTCGTTCACGGATCTCGATTCCCCTGGAACCGTTGGTTGCGTCGATCGTCGCGAACATAGAACCGTCTGGAGAGAACACGACGTTTTCCCAGTTGACGCTGTTGTTGCCGACAACAATCACCTGCACCTGCCCCGAGTTAAGGTCTCTGATCAGAATTTCTTTTCCGGTGGAATAGGCCCAACTTTTTTCCTGCGGGTCAACATCGAAGTGGTGCCTTCCACCACTCCATTGATCATGAATACCGGCGGGCCGTCGAAGGTAGTGTGTCCCAACCTCGAAATGTGGACTCAGCTTTGCGGGCTGAAGGACAATACCCGACAATTCAGGCGAGGCGTCCTTCGGCGTCCAGTCCAATTTACTGTTGGCCGTTGAATCCGCCATCCGTAAGACGTCTTCGGGGGCAGGTTCAGAGGCCAATTTACTGGGAATGTCCACCTCAGGCGGCCGCACGGTCACTGACACAATCTGGCGAGTGCCGGCAAAGATTTCGACAGACTCCTGGCTGAGTTCGAATCGATCGGCGTCGACGCCGGAAAGGTGAAGTTCCCACGCCCCCTTCGTCAGCAGAAAGGTTTTGTCTCCCTGCTGTTCGAATTCAAGCGGCTGCTGTCTGTCGCCCTGAATCGCCACGATGTTTAGCTTCGCTGCCGGATCACTGAGCTCAACGACCAGCTCACCGCCGTCGGGAAGTTTTAGTTTATAGATCAAACCAGCCAGCAAAATCATCGGCAGCAAAAATCCGCCACCGAGCATCATCCAGCGTTTGCCTGATGTGCGAGGAATTCCTGAACGCGTAATGAGTCGCTGTTCCGGTCTGCGAATGACATCTGTGAGTTGATTATCATCGACGAGCATGATGGATTTGAGACGTGCAGCATCCGCGGCCCATTCCTCGATTGATTTCGCCAACTCCCCAGCTGACTGCAAACGTTCCCCGGGTTCTTTGCACAGTGTTTTGCAAATGACTTCGGCGAGACGATCGGGCACGTCTGGGCGGATGTCTCGCACGTCGGGAACAGGTTCGCTCAGGATTCGGAGCACGCGATCCATCGTCGTGGAGGATTTTTCCGCTGGAAAAACAGGCTGCCCTGTCAGCAAAAAATACAGTGTGGCTCCCAGAGCGTACACATCACAAAGACCATCGACTGATTTGCTGTCGCGGACCTGTTCCGGAGCCATGTAGTCCGGCGTACCCAAAATCTGATGTTCGGTCGTCAGGTCTTCCGAGGGCTCCACTAGTGAGTCAGGCTGGCTGCTGCGTGCCAGGCCAAGGTCGAGAACTCGAACGGTGCCAAACTTGTCCAGCATGATATTAGCCGGCTTCACATCACGGTGCACCACGCCTTGTTCGTGCGCGTACTGCAAACCAACAGCAGCCTGGCGGACGAGTTCACAAGCCACATCAACGGGCATCTGATCACCGCGGTCTCGAAATCGACGCGTCAATGATGATAACGACTCGCCGTCTACGAAATCCATTACCAGATACGGCACACCGTCATGTTCGTCAGCGTGATGAGCGGCCACGATGTTTGGATGCTGTAGCTGACCGATGGCCGCCATTTCCCGTTGAAAACGTGCGACAGCCTCAACGTCCTGCAAACGCCGCGCATGCAACAGTTTCACCGCCTGAATCTTCCCTAGTTTGGCATGTCGAGCTCGAAAGACCTGGCCCATGCCTCCTCCACCCAGAGACTCCAGTAATTCAAACTGCCCCAGAGATCGTGGAACCAATTCAGAGGCCTGGCTGACTTTGGCGGCCGCGGCGAGCTGCCTGATTGTTTTGATATCCTTCAGCCGGCTGACGAGGTCGACGCAATGCGGTTCCTTTTCCAGTGGGTCTGGCTGGACGGTCTTCGCCTTTACAAGAATTTCCCCAAAATCGGTTCTGGTTACTACGCCTCCTGCCAATAGCGTTTCGTCGGCCGTGC
>ERZ887851.3654-NODE-3654-length-10992-cov-18.155893_pt1 | contig 10992 bp, 7 predicted proteins | sample MGYA00521100_ERZ887851 | MGnify/ENA primary metagenome ERZ887851 (study PRJEB32303, sample SAMEA104408602) | aquatic metagenome | biome: Brackish water; feature: Pelagic; material: water | place: Baltic Sea | collected 2014-06-06T16:11:00 | depth 11,444 m ...
CCTCGTTCACAGTGACGCCTAGTGAAGGATATGAATTGGATAGCGTGGGTGGAACCTGTGGTGGCTCACTACTGGGCGCCACCTATACAACGTCTGCGGTGGTGAATAATTGCACCGTCACTGCCACCTTCGGCTTGACCACTTACACTGTTGAATCCTCTGCGAGCACCGGCGGTTCCATTAATCCCTCGGGTTCAGTCGACGTGACTGCTAACGATACAACCTCGTTCACAGTGACGCCTAGTGAAGGATATGAATTGGATAGCGTGGGTGGAACTTGTGGTGGCTCACTGGTAGGCGCCACCTATACAACGTCCGCAGTGGTGGATAATTGCACTGTTACTGCCACTTTCAGCGAGATTGCAACTGAAGACCCAGCGGGGGCCACCGCCTTCGTGGAACGTTTTTATGTGAATATTCTGGGTCGCCCGAGTGATGAGGCAGGCCTAGAGGGTTGGTTAAACGTCATCAATACCCAGTCAGCTTCTGCGGTAGCATTCGGGTTTCTTGAGTCCGACGAGTTTGTCAGTTTGAATCTCGATGATGCCGGGTTTGTCGACATCCTTTATCGAACGCTGTTCGACAGACTCGGAGATGCTGCAGGAACTGCAGTCTGGCTTGACCAACTTGCATCGGGTCGATTGCGTGAAATGGTTATTTATCAATTCACGAGGAGTCAGGAATTCGACACGCTTGCGAAGAGCTTTGGTGTGGTTGCGGTCAATTCAAATGATGAATCGGCTTACGGTGTGCGAGCCTTTACCGAACGATTTTATACCTTGGTTTTAGGCAGGCAGCCCGATATAGCCGGTTTTGATAACTGGGTGGCGGGTTTGACAGCGGGGACGTTAACCGGCGGCGATCTGGCAAAAAACTTTTTTCTCTCTGAAGAATATTTAAATCAGGATACGAGCGATTCGGCTTTTGTTGACACGTGTTACCAAGCTTTTTTTGGCAGGGATGCGGATGTAGCAGGCAAGCAGGGTTGGCTGTCGATGTTGTCCCAAGGAAGTAGCCGTGCAGAGGTGCTGGACGGTTTTATCGGCTCCGCAGAATTTGTCCAGCTTGCGGCGTCCTTCGGCATAAAGGCATTCCGCGGTGTGATGCTTGCTGGCGGCGTGAGCGAGTCAGAGGTTGTCGCACGAGTGTCTGCAGAGGCCAACGCAATACCGACTGTGTCGACTATTTCTTTATTTTTAATGGCCAGCTGTCTGGTTGGTTTGAGTGCCGTTAGACTCAGAGTGCGAGCTTAAGACCCAAATTGCCGAGGGGGCTCGATTGCCGCGTGAGCTGATATTGCGAACGACACCTCAGATAGCGGAGGAGTCAAAGTAAAGGCTTGCACAACCGCGAGTAAAAGGCCCGTGGCAATACCAAAATGCTTGGCCCAGTAGGACTTGAAGCGATGACCAATCGATTATGAGTCGACTTGCGCCGGCCTAAAGGGTTGGTCTGCGCGGATAAACAGCCACAAAATTGCCCCGACAAAGGCGACCACCGTTCCGGTTGAAAGCGCGGCGACCCAGCCAATGTGCGCCGCAAGATACGGCATTGATGGTGCGACCACGATGCCCGCGAGGTTTCCGCCCGTATTCATTACGCCACACGCTGGCGCTGTATAGGGTCCGGCGATATACGTCTGCGCCGACCAATACGATCCCTCAGCAAATTGGGTGCTGGCAAAACAGAGCGACAGTAATAAGACCGCGGTATAGGGGGAGGTGGCATACAGCCCAACATAGAGAAAAATGCCCGCACTGAGGAGGCCGATGATCGCCGGGATGCGGCACCCTAGACGGGGGCCCAAGCGTGCACAGAGCGCATCACAGGTATACCCGCCGATCGATGCCATGACAGCGCCCGATAGCCAAGGTAAGGAGGCCAAAAACCCCGTTTCGAGAATACTGAATCCCAGCTCTGTGACGAGGTAGTGAAAAAACCACGTGAAGAATAAATAAAAGATGTAGTTTTCAGCAAAGTAGGCACAGGTGAGCAGCAAGGTATCGCGATTTTTAATGAGTTGCTTCCAAGCACCAAAGCCAACATCTTGCGTCAGCTGTTGTCGACTGTGTTGTATGTGTGCAAGCTCTGTTGCGGTCATAGACCGATGGTCAGCGGGCTCGTCGGTGGCATACCACCACCAGAGCATAAAAAGCGCTAACCCGAGTGGGATAAACAGGTAAAAAGAGATGCGCCATCCCCAATACACCATCACCACCGCCACCAGTGGTTGCGCAACGGCGGCGCCCAGTGTCAGACCCGTACTGCTAACCGCGTTGGGTAGCGCCCAGTGACCCACCGGGAACCACCGTTCTACGACGGCAGCCTGTATGGGATATATGGGGGCATGAGCCACGCCCACTAAAAATCTTACGATCAGTAACGAGGCTATGATGCCAGTGCCTGTCGTAAAAATATGACCGGGAAGCCAACCCGTTAGCGCCGTTGTGACTACCCAAACGAGTCCGATACTGGTGAGGGCAAGCCTAGGGCCAAAGCGCTTACCGAGGATGCCCCCGGGTAGCTGACACAGGGCATAACCCCAAATGAAGGCAGCGTAAATCCACCCCATTTGTATCTCGCTGATACCGAGTTCCGGCATCATGAATTCGCCTGCGACGTGAATGTTTTGTCGCATCAGGTAAGAGAGAAAGCTGAGCAGAAATAGGATGCTAAATAACCGCCAGCGAGTGGGGATGACAACTGTGCTCACAATGCGAAGGCCTTAATCAATGAGAACGGATTGCGCTGTCTTTCGCGCAGTATTGAAGTCACTCTCCGAGTGCACTTAATTTTCGCTTGACGTAGTCACGGATGTCCAAGCTCTCGTCTTCCATCGGAGCGTAATACCCATGTTGAAAGACATTGTTTTGCATACCGCGTTGCACACTCTCGCAAATCGCCCAGTCTTGCTGATTGACCTTGTCCCAAAATTGAACCGCATCACTGCTGTCAAAATGCGGTTTTGAGAGTTCGCTAGGATGAAATAGAAACTCACAGTGAATCAGCGTGCGAGAGGTGTTTTGAGGTAATAAAGTGAAAGCCGCAACGTGATCCATCGAGAGGCTTAACATCAGGTTTGGGTAAAACAACTCTCCTTTGTGGTGTGTCTTTTCGCCCTCACTGAGGCCCGGAAAAGGAGATCGCCTGGTGGTGCCAGATACAGTGAAAGTATTGGCGCCAGCGCGATGTGGGACGCCGTCATCCCAGTTAAGCTCGCTGCCACCGCCTTGCTTGAAGGCGGGAACGAGTTCACAGAGCTCCGGGTGTACCGGACCGCAGTGGTAGCACTCGTTATAATTTTCCAAAATGACTTTCCAATTGGCGGCAACGTCGTAGGTGATCACCTCGCTCGCACACAGATCAGCGAGGGGGTATCGTGATAAGCGGTCGACGCCATCTCCGAGTGCGGTCATGAGCGGTTCATTGGTGGTGTTGTCCAGATGAACAAAAAGAAAGCCGCCCCATTCAGCCAGGGGCAGGGTGTGCAGGGTGACACCGTTGGTGTTCACGCTCAGGTGAGGCGTTCCTCGCAAGCGGCCATCAAGATGATAGCTCCAAGCATGATAAGGACAAACAATGCTGCGGTTGAATCGCCCTGTCATGGGGCCGGGGTGGGTGAGTGGCACCAATTCGGTGCCGCGGTGACGGCAGACATTATAAAAGGCGGCGATGGCGCCGTCCTCACCGCGGACGACGACGATCGATTGGTGTTGTAAGCGCAGTGCTAGGTAGTCTCCTGGCTCGGGCAAGGCGCTCCCGCGTCCAACACAGATCCAGCTCTGCTCAAAGATGGCGCGCCATTCTTTTTGGAAGTTAGCGTCACCTAAGTAGCTGTCGCGTGGCAGGGTTTTTTCAAGTGAGTCGAGCATCCTACCTCTGGGTTCTTTTTGTAGGCGGGGTTAGCGCGGAAATACGATTTGCGGCGTTGTTGGCACGATAGGTTCATCGCGCAGATAGCTTGTCTCGTCACCGACAAGAGCACGTGCAAAGCTGTGGCCACTATGAACCGCGTGTACGATTGCGCCGGGTGCTAGCGCATCGCCCACTAAGCTTACCGATGACGCCGCGCCGGCGAATCCGCTGCTCGTGACTAACGCGTCATAGAGCGTGTCGTTAGGCACACGATGACCCACGATCACAATGCCATCGACCGCCAATTCTAGACTGCTTTGATTGAATAAATTGGCCACGATGGCTTGCGCGCCATCAAAGCTGATCAGGTTAGTGGTGGTATGAATTGCCACGCCTTCTCTTGCTAATGCTTGGTAGACGAACGGTAGCTCATTGGTCATGAATGTCCACGCAGACGCATGGCCTGCGGGGGTCGCATAGGTAACTTGCTTTCCACCGGCGGCAAGGTGCTCCGCGATCACGCCACCCAAGTAATAGTGGTCAAAATCGAACACCAGTAAGCGATCGCCCGCCACGTTGCCGGCAAACACATCATCGGGTGTGAAGACGCACGGCGTATTCAGTGGTGCGATCGGAATCTCCAATGCGGAGTAGAGGTTTCGGGTCCAATGTGCCCCAGTGGCCAAGGCGATATGATCAGCCCCAAAGCCCATAATGGCGTCATGATCGAGCTCACTATTGGTGAACATCGAGACATTGCCCATCTGAGATAACGCCCAGACACGATAATCTCGCACGCGCCGCCATGACGCCATGCCCGGTAGCTGACTCTCTTTGAGCACCCGACCACCCCAGTCGTCATCGCGCTCTGCGATGGTCACCTCAAGCCCTTGTCGCGCCGCAATCAAGGCCGCTTCAAGCCCCGCAGGACCGCCACCAACGACCAGTACGCTACTGGCTTTCGCGGTTTTTGTAAATTGCTCCGGGTGCCACCCTCGGCGCCACTCTTCACCGGCAGTCGCATTTTGTGTGCAGCGCACCGGTACGCCATCGTGCCAGCTGGCGATGCAAATATTGCAGCCGATGCACTCTCGAATGTCATCGCTGCGGCCCTCTCTAATCTTCGTGGGCAAAAAGGGGTCGGCAATACTGGCGCGTGCGCCACCGATGAAATCAAGCACGCCGCGGCGGATCTGCGAGACCATCGTATCGGGTGACGTGAAGCGGCCCACGCCAACGACGGGGCGGTCGGTCACAGTTTTGACAAAATCGATGATGGGTTCGTGGGCGCCTTCTGGACGAAAGCGCGAGGCGCCGCAGTCATGGGGACTTGAATCCATTTTGACATCCCATAAGTCGGGAACATCGGACAAAAGTGAAACCACGCCATGGGCCTCGCTTTCATAGTGCTCAGCTGGTTTGGCACGCAGTTCTTCCAGGCTGATTCTCAGTGCGACGGCGGCACGGCTACCTGCCTCATCACGGGTTACCTCTAACATTTCGCGAACGAAACGGACGCGGTTTTCGAGTGGGCCGCCATAGCCATCATCACGAAAATTGTATTCGGGTAACAGAAACTCATAACCGAGATAACCCATGCCCGCGTACACATACAAAATATCGAAGCCTGCATCCAATGCGCGGCGCGTGGCGAGCCGCTGCCAGTGGAGCACATCATCAATGTCGGAGGGCGTCATTTTTTTAGGACGCAACTGGCCCATGAAGCCAATATGTGTTGCTGCCCACGGGATGCCAGAAGGAGAGAGTGGGGGGAGTCGGGAAGTGCGATTCATCACTACCGCGCCGCCATGCCAGAGTTCGACAGCAGCCAGACTGCCGTGGCGATGAATCGCCTCGGTGGAGAGCGCATGAGAAGCAATGTCGGCATCGCTCCAGAGTTTGGCGAAAGGGAGTGGCGAGTCGTCGGAGCTCGGATGGATTGAGACGGCACCGGTACTCACGACGCCCCAGCCACCCTCGGCCTTAGTCTCGCGAAAAGCGGCTCGCACACGCGGATTGGCCTCGGTCATACCGCTGGCGTGGGGGACTTGATAAAAGCGATTCGGCGCCGTCACCGGACCAATTTGTATCGGTTCAAACAGTACCTGATGGCTGGGATGACACGCGCTCAGATCATGATGCTGATCGAGGGTACTGGCAATGGCTGATGTACTCATAACAGACGCCTTTATCGAGCAGAGGATGAGATGACTGATCCCATCAAAGTAAGGGCAATTGCCGCGAGTGCGCAACAACCGCCATACATCCAGAATACGCCATCATAACTGCCGGTCGTATCACTAATGTAACCCGCCAGGGGGGCACTGGTAGCGGTAATGGGAATATGGAGTGGATTCATGACCCCGAGCGCGCGACCCACGCTGCCTGCACCGAAGGTCCGGGCGGGCATGCTGGTCCATAACGGCACAACACCCCCGTAACCAATACCGAGGACAACAGCGCCGGCCACCAGGCCGGGGTAGCTTTGCCATAAAAACAAAATGAGTAAGCCGCTACTGAGGAAAGCGCAGATCAGATAACCACAAGACTGAATGCCCAGTCGATCCATTAGGTAGCCGGCCAGCGCTTTCCCGCAAAAGGAGCAAGCGGCAATAAGGGTATAGAGCACTGCGGTTGCCTGCCCGGTCACGCCGAGATCTTTGGCATGCAGACTCAAATTTGCCAGCATCCCTAGCGTGACTGCAAGCAATGATCCCGAGGCAATCATTTGAAGCCAAAATACCTGGCTTTTTAGCAGGTCCGGAATTTTCCATTGCGTGGGCTCTGCGCTAGGCGCACCTTCAGGCATCGCTTCGCTAACGGATTCACCTGAAAGTCCGAGATCATGAGGGTGGTTGCGCAATAAAAAGTAAAAGACGGGCATGAAGGCGAAGCAGACGCAGCCCGCCACCAGTAGCGCAGTGCGCCAGTCCCATTCAAGAAACATCCAGGTCATTAGCGGCGGCATGAGAAAGCCACCGATAGAGCTGCCGGTCGCAGCCAGTCCAAGGGCTAGCCCTCGTCGGCGAATGAACCAGCGGCTGATTAAGGCAGCGCCGGGGATAGCACCAATTAACAGTACTCCCAAAGGAATAAGGCTGGCCCAGACGACCCACACGTGGAGGAGCGTGCCGGCTTGGCTAAGGACCATGAGACCAAGACCCATCGCCGTCAGACCGATCATCATAAGGTGCCGAACTGACCAGCGATCGATGAGAATGCCGGCGATGGGAGACAGCAAATTAGTGGAAACCGTTAGGCAGGTTTCGATCAGGTTGATCTGTGCGCGTGGTGCGCCAAAGACATCCTCAAAGGTCGCGGTATAGAGTCCCATACTCCAGAATACAAAACCGCCTTGTAACATCTGTCCAGAACCAGCCGCTAGGACAATCCACCAGCCTGGGTAAACAGTTTGATCTGCCGGTGCGGGTGCAGCGTTATCCCTACTGTCTGGGGTTTGACGGGACATGGTGTTTAGCGAGACTCATTGGATAGCGGGATTAACTGCCACCATAGGCGCTTTGTGGCACCATGGTAAAGCGAATCAGACTAAGATGAGATTGCCCATGCGTCCCCATAAAACAATCCGAGGACACATTCACTATACGAGCCGCAAGCCGGGGCGCGAAGGAGTGGAGAGAGGGAGAGAGCACTTTGCCATTACCGTGCATGCTGATGGCCGGCGGACATTGCGCGCACATTGCGAAATCGATGATGATCCAAATGTGCTGAGAGATGTGACGCTCACTAAAAATGCACAGTGGGACACAACCGACGCCTTTGTGAGACTGTCAGTGGGTGATGTTGATACAGGGAGTAGTTGGTTCTGGTTTGGTGATCAAGGCGCTGATTGCGAGGGCTGGACTGCTGCGCGAGGTCGATTCTCTGAGCATGAAGCTTATGATCAACGACCGCTGATCTTCGGCACACATCCCATTCAAGGTGATGCTTGGCATCTTGCCGTTATTGATCGTCATCAGGCATCGCCGATACATTTATTCGATCGTTTTCTCATGACTTCGTTAGATCATCGCGGTGCCACTGGTCCGTCGTTGATTTGGCATGATGCTGGCATGCGCATTGAGTATGTGGGTGAGGAAACCATCACGGTGGGTGCCGGTACTTTTGATGCCTGGCATTTCTGTTACGGCCACCGAGGCAGCACAGCCGCCGGGTCCAATGACACGAATGAGCACCCACCGTATGAGGTTTGGGTCAGTGCAGACGACGAGTTTATTTTGCTCAAAGCGCAAGTATCAGGCTATATGATGACCCAGTACGAGCTGGCCTCCCTTGAGGTTAACGCCGGTGGCGTCTGACGCCCAGTGGTCTCTATCGATACTGGGCTAACAAGTGATTAGTGAAACTGGGCACCGTCACTGCACGTTTTGCGTCATGATCCGGATCGGGACAGATCAAAATCACCCAGCACGCCTGGATTCATGAGTCCCTCTGGATCCAGTTCGCGTTTCAGAGCGCTTAACACACTGCGGCTGTCAGGGTTGAGACTTGATAACATCGGGTAAGTCTTCCCGATTTGATTGCTGGCTGCACCATGCTGCGCAAACACCTCAACAATCCGGCTGCGAATGTCATCTACCAGTGCGCGACCGTCAGGATTGGCCGACGGTTCCGTTAGTTTGGCGAGATAATCGGGCTCTGGTACCGCCTTATGAATCGGTAACCACTCGTCAAACCATCGCAGTACCGGCTCGTAGCTGAAAATATGTTGGGCAATAGCGATATATAGAAAGCTCATGGTCACGCCATGCTGGGCCATACGCTCTCGATAGGGTGCAATCGCCGCTTCGGTGGCTGCAATGAGCGATGATGAGTCTGAATGAGGCACTTTTGCGTTTAACGCGGCCCAGCGTTCACCGTCAGCACCCAAAATGCCATTGAGCGGTTCAAACGGATTGGCTCGAGCGGCCTTGGGTATGGTGTTGCTAATGATGACGCCACCGTGTTCTGCCGCCAATCGCGTTGCCTGAATAAAATCGTCGTGAACACCGGCGGCGGAACGCCCCGCACAGACAAAATGTAAGGTGTGAACGTTGCCTTCTACGAAGCGTCGCCCGGCGACGGCCATTTTGATTCCCTCCTGAAATCCTCTTAATAAGTTCGATTGCGAGCGAATGACGTTGCTGAGTCGGTTAATGTCTTTCATTAATGTCGCCGAGTCGAGAGAGCGCTGTGTTGTCGCGGGGTCAAAACAATACGCTTCTTCACAGTAGCCGCTGCGACCAATGGCCGAGAGTGCTTCAATGGCTTCTTGCTGCGTCGCGAACGCGAGGGAGCCATACTCTGCTGCCTCGGGCATCGGCATCATTTTGAGTGATGCTTGCGTTTTGACACCCAAGGCACCCGCATCATGAACGAACAGTCCGGTGATGTCGGGACCGTATTGGCGGAACCCCGGGCGGCCATTGTGAAAAGCGGCTTGGCCCGTTCGAATGGTGCGTCCTCTACCATCGATAACATTCATGCCGACGACGATATCGGCCGCACTGCCGTAGCGCGCCGTCCCCATAAAGAGCGCACCATTTGATAGCCCCCCACCGACGGTAGCGCGACTGCCAGAAAAAGTGCCAAAAAAAGGCAAGCGTAGACCGCGAGGAGTGAGTGCTTCCCAAATTTGCTGCCAGGTGACGCCCGCTTCAACGGTAATCACAAGATCATCCTCATCGATGGATACGATTCGGTTCAGTGCACTGAGATCCAGCATCACCGTTTCCGCTCGCTGGGGCAGGTAGCCTCCGGTATAGGACATGCCGCCGCCGCGCTGGGTGATGGCCCAGCCCGCTTGCGTACTGATGCGGACAGCATCAGCGACCTGCACTTGTGTTACCGGTCGCACGACAAGGCCGGGCGCCGCGCCGGCGGAGTAGACGTCGGTCGAATATAGGGTGGTATTGGCCTGATTAATAAGGGCGCTAGGGCCCAAAGCCTGACTCAAGGCGTCTTGTAGTAATGCGGTTTGGTTAGCGGCGGTGTTCATCGGCTGCGCTCCGTCTAAACGTAATCTGATGCGCCAACACCGGCCGCGTTAAAGGGGTTTATAACCCATGTTGTGCAAAAAATGCGTGGGTTTGATTGAGAATTACTTTCGCTCTTTCCCGCGGATCGGGGTAACGCTCGCGATAAAAGCGTGATCGAATTTCAAGGCTAATCGGCAAGTCATGAGGCAATGCGCGTGCCATCTCGGCGACTGGAATGACGCCTTCACCTGGCGCGAGTCGTCCGTCGATCGCATCAATAAAATAGGCCTCGGGGTCAGAGAGGGTTCCACCTTGTGGCATATCACAGAGTTGCGCGTAGCTGAGCCATTCAATTGGGATCTCGCTAATTTTTTCGGGCGCATGCCCGACGCGTTCATGGTGAAAAGGATCCACCAAGATACCCCCTGCGGGATGACCGACGGCGGTCACGATATCGAGCGCGTCGTCCAGTGTTTTGACCTCGGTAATGCCCATGTATTCAAGGCAGGCGCGCATGCCTGCGGCCCTCGCGTGTTCGCACAGGTCTGCATAAAGCCATTTGGTTCGCTCTCGATCGGGCTCTGAGCTGACGATGAGACAATTTTTGGCGCCAATCTCGCCGCCAATCGCAATGATTTCGTGATGTAGTGGGTTGGGTTCCGCTCCCGCTTGTATCCAAATCACTTCAATATCGAGCGCGACCAAGCCGGTCTCGCGCAGCGCTGCAGCGACATTAGCGCTGGTATCGGCATGCCAGTTTTCTCCGGGTGCCACCCAAAGTCCGACGGCGTTATAGCCCGCATCGGCTGCGATATGCACCATATCGGGGGCCGAGGCAATCGGAGGGTTACCCTCGTGAACCCCTGAGGCAAGTGCGATTAACCGTTCGCTCATTTTGAATACCTCGTCGTGACGCGGCAGTCGTTAGTATTGCAGTCTGCCGCAATCATATCTCTTTACTGTCACGATCATGCAACGATCCACACTATCAATCTAGTCCTCATCGCATCCCTTATCAGATGATGCAATGTGTTCTTATGATGGCGCATTTGAGCGAGGCAGGGGTTTATTGTCTGAGTCCTTAGCGTGTGTCGTTTGTTGGCTCAGTTCTGGCCCAGTTCTGGCCCAGTTCTGGCTCAGTGACTGCATAGACTGGGTG
>ERZ887851.3656-NODE-3656-length-10992-cov-8.402578_pt1 | contig 10992 bp, 7 predicted proteins | sample MGYA00521100_ERZ887851 | MGnify/ENA primary metagenome ERZ887851 (study PRJEB32303, sample SAMEA104408602) | aquatic metagenome | biome: Brackish water; feature: Pelagic; material: water | place: Baltic Sea | collected 2014-06-06T16:11:00 | depth 11,444 m ...
AGTGTATGGCGGCTACTCGGCGTGTGAAGCAGATAGTTTTAGTATGATTTTTTCCTCGCAAGCCAGATGGTGTGATTACGACGCTTGCTGCCTTTATGCGCTGCAGCAACGCTGTTTTCACTGACATCGAAACCAGCTTTACGCAGTAACTTGGTAAAGGCTTTATCGGTGCGAGCAGACCAGACGGCAAGAATACCGCCACCTTTGAGGGCGTGCTGAATCTCACGTAGGCCATTGAGTGAGTAGATGGCGTCATTTTTTTTGCCATGAAAGGCGGAAGGTCCATTGTCAACGTCGAGCAGGATGGCATGGTATTCGCCACTTGCTTGTCGGATGAGTTTTTGCACGGGCTTGATCTTAATGGTGATGCGCTCGTCATCAAGGAGTCCAGGATTGAGGTGAGAGAGGTGGGTGCGGTTCCATTTTTCGATATCCGCAGTGAGTTCTGAGACGATGAAGTTGGCGCGTTTTCCTGGCAGGGCCTTCGTCGCTGCGGCAAGTGTGTAGCCCATGCCGAGACCGCCGACGAGTATGCGTGCTTGGTTAACGGGACGGAACGGTGAGCAGGCAAGCTCTGCGAGTGTCTCCTCTGAGCCATGGGAAAAAGAGGTCATCAACTGCTCCCCTTGAGAGCATATCATGTAGGTGCCGTCATGTTCGATAAGTTCTAAGGATTCACCCTCTGGGGTTTTGCACTCTGCTAGTTTAATATAAGGCTTCATAGGGGCGGTGGCTGAACGTCTTTGCTGGTTATAGTTATAGCGTGGGCGATGGTGGTGCCGGTGGTGCTAGGCCGATATATGGCAACGCTCTCAGAGGATACACAATAACCAAATACAGAAATTAAGCAGTTGAAAATTTAGCCGTTGTCGGGCATGATTTTGTGCATGAAAAAAATTGGCTCTACGCTTCTATTGTTGACTACACTGCTCTGCTTGAGCTCATGTAATACGTTCATTGGAGTGGGTCGTGACATAGAGAGATTGGGTGAGGGCATGCAGAACAAGGCGGATGGCAAATCTTGGTCTGGCAATGCAGGGGCTGCCCCGCAAGGGTCTCCTTATTAATTTCACCTCATTTCAGAAAGGAAATGACCACGCGTTTAGGCGGAGGGCATTAGCTTAACAGGCGCGTGCTTGGAGTTATTGCTGCGGTACTGCTGGCGGAGTCGGCATCACAGGTGCCACAGGTGCCACACGTGCCACACGTGCAATACGCACTGGAAAGATCGAGTTGCCTCTGCGGATACGCAGCTCTGTGGTCTGTTTCGCTGCGGATGCGATCAATCGAGCGAGTAACTCATCGCTGCGTTGAACTTGATGGTTATTGATCGCTAAGATTTGATCTCCTATGAGTAATTTTCCGGCAAGCAAACTGTCTGGGTTTATTTTTGAGACAATGACATTAGCAGCGCCTTTTGCTCGTTCTGCGGGGCTGGTATCACGAACATACACGCCAATGGTTTCGAGAATGGTTTGAGGGTCTGGGCTGATGCTGGCGTCGTCCTCGTCTTTTTCTAATTTGATATCCTCTCTGTTGTAGTCATCGGCTTTGCCAATGGTTGCGCTTAGCGTTTGCTTGGCTCCCTTACGCCAGATCTTAAGGGTGACTTGGTCACCTATCTCACTGCGTTGAATAAGGGTGATAAGCTGGCTCATGTTTTGCACTGTGGTGCTTTCAAAGCTGATGATGACATCATCAATTTCAAGTCCGGCCGTGGTCGCAGGTGAATCTGGCGCAAGGCCGACGACGGCGACGCCACCCGGAGTTTGAAAGCCAAATTTCTCGCGTGCATAAGGGTCCAAATCCTGGAGGACCATGCCAAGAAAGCCACGATTGGGACGCCCTTTTGCTAAAATGGCCTGCAGGGTTCGGAAGGCATCATTGGATGGAATGGCAAATCCAATACCTTGAAATCCTGGGTTCTTTTTGTCACTTGAAAAAATACGTGAATTGATCCCAATGATTTCGCCACTGACATTGACTAGAGGCCCGCCTGAGTTACCAGGGTTAATAGGAGCAGAGGTTTGCAGGAGATCCACTTGGATATCAGAAATGGCCCGTTCTTTGGCTGAAATTTTCCCATCAGTAACGGATGTGCCTATGCCGAATGGGTTGCCAATGGCAAAAACCGCATGACCCACCTCTACCTCAGACGAGTTGCCAAACTTGAGAGCCTGAAATGGGCCGCTAGCATCAATTTTGAGCACGGCGATATCGACGGTAGAGTCTGAACCGATGACCTTGGCTGAGTGGACCGTACCATCGTATAAGGTAAGGCGAATGCGAGGGTTGCCCTGAATCACATGGTGGTTAGTGAGCACGTGACCTTCTTCGGTCACAATCACCCCAGACCCTTGACCCTGGAAAGTGCGCGGCTGAATCCATGTGCGGCCATATAAATCGCGGAACCGCTCTCTTCGAACACCCGAAGTATCAATGCTAACCACCGATGGAACAACCGCCTTAACTAGGGCCTCGCTCTCTCGGTTAATGGCAGCAAGTATTTGAACCTTGTCCGTTCCGATGACTGGAGTCAGGCGGAGCGTGAAACTGCCATTTTCCTCAGTTTTGCCGGCATTGCCACCTGATAAAATATCGATGAGGCTATCACCATTTTGCAATTTGCGGGTGATGAAGACGGCTAGGAAGGCAAAGATAAAAACAGCGAGTAGGATCAGGAAACGTCGAAATCCGTTATTCATGTGGTTCGATTGTTGAAGGGTGGAATACGCAGCAATGTGCAGTTAACAATCTGTAATATCAATGGAGAAGGTCGCGAATGCAATGGGAAAAACCGCAGGAAGCGATTCTGCAGTTCAATTCCACAGTTCATGATGCCACGGTTGAGGATTCTGCGGTTATTCCTTCTTGTCAGCAGGCTCGGGATCAATGTCGGCGCCAATAGGGGCTGAGATGCGCTCGGCGAGAGCCGCCCCCTGATTTTTCATATCTTCGAAAAGCAGCTGAGCTTTTTCTCTTGTGGATTTATTGTTATGGCGATTTTGAATGCGCTCTCGCAATGAGGCTAGTTTTTCGAAGTCTTTGGCCAGCTCGAGGGTGTCCTCATAAAGCGGACCATCATCGCGGCTGACAAGGGGCTCTAGCTGCTCGAGTTTTAGGCTTATTTGCTCATGTGTTTTCTCTAGTTCATCACTGTCGGGTTGTTCAGCTTGGAATTGAAGGACGCGGTTTAGCTCATCAATGAGCGGGCGCAGCTCAAGGCGAAGCGCTCTCTCACTGAGATGGATCGGCCTTTTGCCGCCACCTTGAAGTAGTAGCATATTGGCAGACAGGTGCTCAGGGGCGAGTTTGACCATTTCATCTAAGGCGGGCCGAAAGTTATGATCCGCAGCAAGCTGGGTGACTGTTTTTTTGGAACTGAGATCTTGGAAAGAAGCAAAGAGTTCGCTCGCCTTGCTGAGGTCTGCGCTGCTTTGCTGGATAGCTGCGGCTAGTGCCTGATCGATATCAGATGCAGAGAGAACCTCCCATCGGGTGAAGAAGTCGGGCTCTTTGAAGACGAGGAGTTGCTGCATCATTTCAGCGCTTTCTGCCGACACGATGAGCCTGCCTCCGTGTGAAACTTGTCGTAAGGCAGTCAATAGCTGCCAAAAATTGTCAGGTTCGATTACATCACCTTTTGCATTGATATCGGCCAATAGACAAAGGTCGTCACGAAGCGGGCTGTTGGCCAATGAGCCCTCGAGCATCAATGCTAGTGGTCCTGCTATGGCAAGCTGATTGCCCATACCGTGGCTGCCATCGGGGAAATTGATTGTCCCTTTAAAGTGAGGTAGAATCGAGTGTCGGCCTTTGATGAGTTGCTTGAGCAGTTCATCGAGTTCGAGCATCGGCACATCTGAATGTAAAAGTGAGATCAACGGCGTTGTTGCTTCCTCTGCTTTGCATGGGCTTAGCTTGAGGGTCATGCTTGCAAGGGTCATAGCCTTTACGACTTCGCCAGCTTCTGTGGTTTCTTGTTCTTCAATTTTTTCCGGGTCTTGATCTGAATCTTGGTCATCACTTAACAATGCCTCGAGATCTTCATTTTTTTTCTCAATGGTAATTGGAATGGGAATGGTAATGGGAAGTTGAATGGATTGCTTAACAAGGTGAAAATGAGGGGTGCGCTTTTTGGCTTTCTTTTTGGCTTGAGTGGGTTTTGGCGCGGGCGGGCTAGCCTTGTTGGGTTTTATGGGTGCTTGAGGGATGCTTTTGATCGGCGTTTTGTATGCGCTAAGTGCAGGTAATACGCCTTTCCAATCCGCGCCATCTTGATGCTTTGCGCCATCTGGTCGTAGTGTTTTGCAGGCATCCTTCATGTAGAGCGCCAATTGATTGGCTTCCGCTCTAGCTTGCGGCTTAGAAAGCAAGCTCTGCAAATTCTGTATATCTGCAGTGCATTTTACAATGAGATGGTCGGCTGAGGTAGGTGGACTCTTCCCGGTTACCAAGGCTTGGCTGATCTCTTGCGGGCGCTTGTTTTGTGGATCAAGCTGCATGGCAAGCAGGAGTAGCCTTGCCGTCGCTTGTTGCTGGATAGGTGAACCATCGTGCTTCCTTAGTGCGACGATAACGAGTGATTTGCCAAGCTGCTGCATGCGATGCTGCGGCAGAGGAATTTTCTCAAGTTGAAACAGCTCGGTGGTGTGATCTGGCTCAATATATTCAGCGGCTCGACTGACGCTGGTCGTCATCGCTAGGATGATGGACAGGAGAATGGAGAGCAGGGCAATAGGAGTGACAATAGGCATAGTAAGGCTGGCGCTAAAGAATCTCGTGAGCATAGAGGCAGGCTTCGAATGCGGATATGTTTAGTCTGGCTGCTGTGTATTTCAAGAGCCAATCGGCAGGCTGAGAGGGGCTGGTGGTGACAAAGATCATTTTGTGCGTGATGTCCTAGCCCAGCTGTGGTTTGGATAGGGCATGTCATCGTCTGCCGCTCCTCTGATTGATTACCTTCGTGAGCTAGAGGGGCGTGGCGAGAAGTATATTAGTGTCGATGATGATGCCCGTAAAATCCTGCGTGAATTTTACCTGCGAGCACGTAATGGCACGGTGGCTTCCGTGAGTGCAGTGAGCCCAAACAAAGTGGTAGGAGTAAAGCCGGTTGCAGCAAAGACGGCCGACGTAGCAGAGCTCAGGGTAGAGACAGCTGATGTCAAAACTCAGCAGCATGAAGTGGCTGCGGCTGACGGGCTGCAGGCCAGCGGATCGAGTGCCAAAGAAAAGATAGCTTCCTTGACGCGGCAAGTCGCCAAGTGGCCAGCTGCATCAGCACTTACAGACTTACGTAAAACCATGGTTTTTTCCGTGGGAAATCCCGAGGCGGATATCATGCTGGTGGGCGAAGCTCCTGGCTATGATGAGGAGCGTCTTGGCGAGCCGTTTGTCGGCAAGGCAGGACAAAAACTGGACGGGATTTTGAAGGCGATGGGCGTTGAACGCAAAAACACCTACATCACCAATATTGTGAAATTTCGCCCGGCGATGCCCAATCAGACGACGAATAACCGCCAACCAACAAGCGAGGAATTGGCAGCATTCATGCCTTTTATCCATGAGGAAATCAAGGTGGTGGCGCCTAAGGTGATCATCGCTCTGGGCGGAACGGCGGCGCAGGCACTACTGGCCAGCGAGGAGTCCGTAGTCAACATGCGTGGGGAGTTCCATGATTGTGACGGGGTTCCATTACGTGTGACCTACCACCCATCCTATATTCTGCATAACGAGGCGACCTCGGAGAAACGCAAGATCTGGGAAGATATGCTGGCGGTGATGGATCTACTTCAGATGCCGGTGAGCGAGAAGCAGCGAGGGTTTTTCACCTAGGAGGGACAATCCAAACTTGCACTAAGCATGGATATGCATTCAGTTTGTGGCATGCAAACGAGTCACCCATTTTTGGCAGACGACTACCACATCCGCTGGTCCACGCTGACGCCTGACCACGTTGAGGCTGATATCGACAAGGCGCTGGAAATCGCTGAGGCCAATCTGGAAAAGATTCGCCTACTGGATCTTGCCAAGATCAGCTATGAAACCACCTTCGGGGCACTTGAGGTGGTCTCGGAAGATCTTGATCGCGCCTGGGGCCGGCTCAATCACCTCGATTCGGTATGCAACAATGACGAGCAGCGTGAAGCGCTCAATGCTGCGCTGCCGAGGGTGACCGCATTTTATGCCTCCATCCCTTTAGACGACGCTATCTGGGAGAAGTTGAAGGTGTTTGCTGACTCTGCTGCCGCCAAAGATCTTGATGCAACCCGCGAGCGATTTGTCGATGAAACATGCGCCAGCTTTATCCAGTCCGGGGCAGACTTGCCAGCTGATCAAAAGGCCCGAGTGGCTGAGCTGGAGTCACGGCTTTCCGAGATCACCCAGAAGTTCAGCGAAAATGTCTTAGACTCGACCAATGCATGGGAGCTAGTGATTGATGATGAGTCACGTCTTGCAGGTTTGCCTGAGTCCGCTAAGGCCGCGTCTGCCGCAGATGCAGAGGGCAAAGGACACGAGGGAAAGTGGCGCTTCACCTTGCAATATCCGTCGATGGGGCCGGTGTTGCAATACGCCGATGATGATGACTTACGCCGAGAGATCTGGGAGGCGAATTGCACCGTCGGCCGTGATGACGACTTTGATAATACGGCACTCATCTGGGAAATCCTTGAGCTGAGGCAGGAGAAAGCGGAGCTGCTGGGCTATGACAACTTTGCGGATCTTACCCTGGAGCGTCGTATGGCGCGTAATGGTGAGGCGGCGCTGAAGTTTACTGAGGACCTACACGATAGGATCGTAGCGGCTTTTGAAAAAGACACCGAGGAACTTCAAGCGTGGAAGGCGGATCAGACAGCTGGAGAGAAAGCTACATTACCCGGGCCGCTGCAACCTTGGGAGGTGAGTTACTGGGCTGAGAAACGTCGCAAGGCAGAGTATGATTATGACGAAGAAGAGCTGCGTCCCTATTTCCCACTGCCTAGTGTGATGGAGGGAATGTTTGGTATTGTCAGCAAGCTTTACAATATTCGTATTGAGGAGCGCGAGACGGGTGAGGATATTGAGGTCTGGCACCCAGAGTGTTGTTTTTATGATCTCTTTGACAATGCATCTGGTGAGTTACTTGGGTCATTTTATGCCGACTGGCACCCACGCGAGAGTAAGCGCGGTGGCGCATGGATGAATTACTTTGAGACCGGATTGCCGCCGATGAATGGCGAGCCGCGTGAGCCGCATCTCGGACTGATGGTGGGTAATATGACCAAGCCGATCGGTGACAAACCGGCACTGATGGACCATCGCGAAGTGGAGACTATCTTCCATGAGTTTGGGCATCTCTTGCACCATCTACTCTCCGAGGTAACGGTGAAGTCCCTTTCCGGAACCAATGTGCCTTGGGACTTTGTCGAGCTGCCCTCTCAGATCATGGAAAATTTCTGCTGGGATCGTGAGAGCCTCGATCTGTTTGCCCGTCACTATGAAACCGGTGAAAAGATTCCAGAGGAACTCTATCAAAAAATGCTAGCGGCGAGAAATTACATGAGTGCCAGTGGTTTTATGCGTCAGCTCGGGCTGGGCAAACTTGATCTGGATCTGCATGTGAAGCTCAATGATTACCGCGGCAGGGATTTAGACGAGGTGGATCGTGAGATTCTCGCAGACTACAAGGCTCCTCTGGCAACGGATGGACCCTCGATGGCGCGTCGCTTCAGTCACCTTTTCTCGTCACCGACCGGTTACGCAGCAGGCTATTACTCCTACAAGTGGGCCGAGGTGTTAGACGCGGATGCCTTCACTCGATTTCAAAAAGAAGGTATCCTTAACCCCGAAACCGGGCAGGCATTCCGTGAGGCAATTCTCAGTAAAGGCAACTCGGCACCTGCTGACGAGCTCTATGAGAATTTCATGGGCCGTGCTCCGGACCAGGCAGCACTGTTAGAACGCTCGGGGCTGGCTTAGTCGGGATCAGTCCCGGGTGAGCTTGGAACCCCACCAGTTTTTGTTGGGCACGTAGTTCTCGTCGAGGTAGCGGGCGTGAGTTTTTTCGAGTTGAGCTTTGTGCTTCTTGTTAAAGGTCTCACGGTATTTTTTCTTTGCCACGGGGTTGTAACGTTTGTCTTGTTGCGGTGTCGGGGCTCCCGTTTCCTTGAGCCAGACATCGAGTTCTTTACGAAGAGTTTGACTGATTTTTGGCTCTTTAGCAGCGAGGTTGTTTTGCTCACCGATGTCCTTGCTGAGTTGGTAGAGCTCATCGTGACCGTCCTCGTAATAGTGGATGAGTTTCCAATCACCCTTGCGGATGATCGCGGAGGGCTCACCCCCTTGATTGCCGTAGTGAGGGTAGTGCCAGAACAGAGCGCGATCGGTGATCTTGTTACCTTTCAAAAGAGGAACGAGGCTGAGGCCATCAACATGCTGTTCTGGTATGGCGGGTAGGCCTGCCAGCTCGAGCATAGTGGGAAAGAAGTCCGTGCCGGTTACTGGGATGGCAGAGGTTGATTTCGCTTTGGTCAGACCGGGGGCCTTGATGTAGTAGGGTTGTTTGATGCCACCCTCCCACTGGCGCCCCTTGCCGCCACGCAGGGGCAAGCAGGAGGTAGCGTAGGCGTCGCCGGAGGAAACGCCACCGTTGTCGGAGGTGAAGATGACCACAGTATTTTCCGCAAGGCCGAGCTCGTCGAGGGCCTTGAGCACGATGCCTACAGCATCATCCATAGACTCCATCATGCCGGCGTAGATCGGGCAGTCCTGAACTTGGCGAACGGGTTTGGTGCGATCTATCAAAAAGCGCTCACCCTCGTGCGGGGTTTGCTGGGCCTTGTCGCGGTATTTTTTCCACAGTGCGGGTGTGGTCTGGATGGGCGCGTGCACGGAGTAGAAGGAAAGGTAGGCGAGGAAGGGCTGGTTTTTGTTTTCCTTGATGAAGCTCGCAGTTTCCTCGGCGAGGCGAATGGGCAGGGATTCGCCAGCAGGGCCGCTGGAGAGTTTTGGGTTTGTATAAGGGGCGAAAAAGCCACCCGGAGGGCTTCCTCTCCAATGGCCGCCCTTGTTGATTTGAAAGCCGTGGTCTTCGGGGTGTGAACCTTTGTCACCCAGATGCCATTTGCCAGCGAAGAAGGTTTTGTAGCCGCCGGCGAGTAGTGCTTCCGCCAGGGTGGTTTCCTCGTGGCCAAGGTGGCGCTTGTATTCCGGTGGCAGCACCTTGTCATTGCGTTTCCAGGCAAGCCCTACCGCGCTGCCGATATAATCGGTAATGCCATGGTTCACCGGGTACTTGCCAGTCATGATGCTTGCCCGTGACGGGGAGCAAACCTGGCAGGTGGAGTAGCCCTCGGTGAAGCGCATGCCCTCATTGGCGATGCTGTCGATATGGGGTGTCTCGTGGAGGGTGGAGCCTTCGACAGACATGTCCATGATGCCGAGATCATCCGCGAGGATAAATACGAAGTTGGGTTTGTCTGCTTCTGCGAAAGCGAAACTGGCGAGTGATAGCAGAAATAGAATGGATTTCATCATATGAGATAGTGATCATTATGGCCGTTTATGTATACGGAGGCAAGTGACTAAAACTTGTAGCATCGGGTGTGGCCATTAATTTCGTAATGGTTGGCAGATGCGAGAGATCGACCTCATGTTTAAAGTAGAGCTAAGATGCTGCTAGCTTTGTCTGCTATAATGGCATCACGGCTTTTACTGAGTTTTTGAAAATATCTGGATTGTTTTTTAAGGTCGGAGCGCAGCCTCCTGTGCCAGTCTGGTGCGGATGGTTCGTCAGACACTTGGGCAAAATGAGTCATCAGATCTAGAATTTCTCCCTGCACACTGATCTCGGAGATGGCAAGGATTTCGATCAGAAAAGGCAAGCAGGGTTCTGCTGCTGAGTAAACCTGTCCTGAGCACAATGCCACCCATAGCTCGTGGCTTGCCTTCATGGCACGTGGCTCTTTTCTTGATGCTAGGTTTTCGAGCAGTCGAGGAACCTGTTTTTGGGTTTTCGGGGAAGCTTGATACTTATCCCAGGGTATGAGCCTGAGCCTCATCCAGAGTGAGTCTGCCATGTCCAAAGATTGGACCGATCCGATCCGAATGAAAGATATAATTCGATCCGAGGAAAAAGTATTTGCTCGCTGAGCTTAGAAAAACAAGTTGTCGCTTAAGGCAAGGGGATGATTTCGAAGTTTTGCAAGGTCGCCTTTGCATCGATGTTCTCTGATCCGCTATCAATATAGAGACCAGCATCGAGCGTGTCAGGCAAGCTTGGGAGCGTAATAACCTGGATCAGTTGATAACTTACATTATCACTTGAGACTGCCATAGAAATTTGATCGCCCGTTCGCTCGAGTAATATCCATGCGTTGGGGAATGAACCTGATAGGCCGGTATTTAATTCTTCGACACTTCCGTTCACGTCAGTTGATGCGCGGGCGTAGTAGTTCTGGTCGAGCTGTATGCCAAGTTGAACAAATCGAGAGGCCCCGGATGACGGCTCCTCAATGATGAGGCCCACTTCAGGTCTCGCTCCACTACTGACCAACTCTTGCACATTCGCCAGCAATTGGAAATTACCCGTTACAGCATTGGTATCAGACAAGTAACCTGAGAAGGAACTCGGCTCCGAGAGCAGCGCATCGATATATTCAAGCGAGAAGCCGTCTGCATAACTCAATTGCAACATCTGCAATCCCTCTGGGATTGTCAGGCCATAGATATATTGAAGTTCAGATGCTCCCGATCCTGACGTTACGAAGGATCCGGTTTCGCCCGTATTTAATAGCTCCCATGAAACGGTCTCAGCTTGTGAGCTATTGTATTGGATCTCTAGATCGTAGCTGTCAGTGGCAAATATCTGCATCACATAATTACTGAACTGCGTGGTGCCGGAAGGGGAATCATCTGGAAGGCCCTGCTCAACAAGTTGCGGGCTACTTGAAGGAGCACCATCAAGAAACGAATTGCTCCAAGGAGTGACATAGGTCGTTGCCTGCGGATTAG
>ERZ887851.3661-NODE-3661-length-10988-cov-5.286106_pt1 | contig 10988 bp, 8 predicted proteins | sample MGYA00521100_ERZ887851 | MGnify/ENA primary metagenome ERZ887851 (study PRJEB32303, sample SAMEA104408602) | aquatic metagenome | biome: Brackish water; feature: Pelagic; material: water | place: Baltic Sea | collected 2014-06-06T16:11:00 | depth 11,444 m ...
CTGAAAATAGCTCGACGCATAACGAACCTCCCCACTCCAGCTATAGCCGAGCCAGCGCACATCTTCTTGAATCGAGTCGATGTATTCCTGACTCTCTTTTTCAGGGTTTGTATCATCAAAACGTAAGTGACATCGACCGCCGAATTGTTCCGCGAGGCCAAAATTAACGGTGATGGACTTGGCATGCCCTATGTGCAAATAGCCATTGGGCTCGGGCGGAAAGCGAGTGACAACCGCACTTACCTTGCCTGAATCAAGATCGGCCTGAATTTGTGTGCGCAAAAAATTACTGCGGGGTGTGGCTGACATTTAGGGTGTCCTCGGAAACAAGGCCGCTAATATATCAAGCACGGGGCGGTGATGTCAGATAACAAAGTACAATCTGTGTGAATCCCTTACAGAATATTGCTAGCCAGTTTCATACGCCCTCCAAAACAGGTAGCATTCGCACCCTCCCAAACACCAACAACAGGATCAACGCATGTCCACAGTCCGTGTCCAAATGAACACCACTTTCGGCTCCATGACACTCGAACTTGACCAAGAAAAAGCGCCGAAAACTGTCGCTAACTTTGTTAACTACGCCAACGATGGGTTCTACAACGGCACCATATTCCACCGTGTAATCAACAACTTCATGGTGCAAGGCGGCGGTTTTGAAACCAATATGCAGCAGAAGCCCACCGCGGAGCCTGTTGAAAACGAAGCTGATAATGGCTTAGCCAACGACTTCGGCACCATAGCAATGGCGCGTACCATGGATCCCAACAGCGCTACTGCTCAGTTTTTTATCAACGTTAAAGATAACGACTTCCTGAACCACACCGGCAAAAATATGCAGGGCTGGGGTTACTGTGTATTCGGTAAGGTGGTCGAGGGCGAAGCCGTCCTGGATAAAATCCGATCCGTTGCGACAGGTAACAGCGCGGGCCATCAAGATGTCCCCCTAGAATCTGTCGTTATCGAGTCTGTCTCTGTCCTCGAAGACTAATACTTTTGGGAACTACCCTTGCCATAAGCGATCTCCATCTCAGCGAGACTACACCTGCCATTGAAGCGGGGTTTGCGGACTTCCTCACTCGCGAGATTTTTGATCAGCCACATCGTGTTGCGCATTTATTGATTCTCGGCGATTTCTTCGAGGCATGGGTTGGCGACGACGATGATGCGCCTTATGTAGCGCGGCTAAAACAGCTCTTAAACCGAGTAGTCGCCAGTGGCACCACTCTATCCATCCTGCGAGGCAACCGCGACTTCTTATTAGGCGAGGGGTTCACCGGCAGTGTTGGCGCCACACTCCTAGGAGATGCTTCAGTCATTGATGCCGGCGGCACGAGAGCGCTGGTGATGCACGGCGACACATTATGCACGGACGATGTGGACTACCAAAAGTTCCGGGAAATGGCTCATCACCCAGAGTGGCGGCGGGAAATGCTGGACAAGCCTCTAGCTGAGCGAAAGCTACTAGCGCAGCAATTACGTGCAATGAGCATTGACGCGGCGAGCAATAAAGCTGAGGACATCATGGACGTCAACGCCCAAACGGTAGAGACGACTATGCGCGATTATGGCGTTACGCTGCTTATTCATGGTCACACTCACAGACCTGCTAGGCATGCACAAAGCGCCGGGGAGCGCGTAGTGCTAGGTGACTGGAGCGATACACACGGTTGGTGTGTCCGGATTTCAGAGGGTGAAGTGCAGTTAGAGCAATTCGCCTTTTAACCACGCCTCAATCGGCTTGTCTCGGCGATGGCTTAGATCGCGGCTGATGCAGCTGCTGTAGATGAGGCTGCTGTTGAGGGCATCGCTGGTGGCCCGCTGTGAAATCGGAACTCGCCATCCGTAGACTCTACAAGTTCCTTTTCTCGCGCTTTCAGGCTACTCAAGCGCTCTGCAACCTCTTCACTGGATCCCGTCTGTTCGGCGAGCTTAAGGTAATCGTGAAAATGGCGGGCTTCGCTTTTTAGTAGCGAGGTATAAAAATCAGCCAGTACGTCATCAAGGTGGGGAATCAATGCGGCAAACCGCTCGCAGGAACGCGCCTCAATTAGCGCACCCACCAACAAAGTATCCATGAGCTTGCCTGGTTCCTGTTTGCGGACCTCGTCGCGCAGGCCCGCCGCATAGCGCGAAGCAGAAATCGGCTCATAGGCCACACCCCGCTGAGCCATAATTTTGAGTACTTGCTCAAAATGACGCAGCTCTTCCCGAGCTAATCGCGACATTTTATTCAGTAAAGTGAAATTATCGGTGTAGCGGTGCATCAGACTAAGTGCCGTAGCTGCCGCTTTCTTTTCACAGTTGGCATGATCAATGAGCATGGTTCGCTGGTCGGCGATCGCTGCTTTCACCCAGCCGTCAGGTGTGCGGCAGGGCAGAAAACTTAGCACCGGTGTCAAATCTACAGTCTTGCTCACAAACACACTCACTCAGCAAATAAATCAGGGGTTGCAAGATACCGCTCAAAGTGTGCTTCGGATAACTCCCAAAACTCTCGGTCGACTTGCTCTCTCAATGCCAAAAGATCATACCCGCGCCAAGCTATATGGACCGAGAAGCCGTATTTCTCTGGATCTTTAATCTGACTCGCGCCGGCTTTTAATAAAGTGAACAAGCGCGCATAGGCGTCATGTTCAGGATTAAAGCGCACTTGCTGTACCTGCAACTGCCATTCCAGCAAGCTGGCATCAGTGACAACAAATCGATTGCGCATGCACGTGCTCAAAAAATCGGCGAGGCGTTTATCAACAATAAGCTTTTGGGCCTCACTGTAGCCATTCCAATGAATCACTTCATGGCTAAAGCGCTTACAGCCCCTGCAAACACTATCGCCGATACCAGTAGAGCAAACGCCTATACAGGGTGTTCGCACTCGGGGGCGCGTAACGGAGGTGTTTTGCGGGGCTTCGACAGTCGGCATAGCTAAATTTTAGGGTATGCATGCGCTGAATGCACTAAATCACCTTCAATGGATGTTACCGAAGTCGGACGCAAGTTATACTGCGCGCCGCAGAATTCGTTCTGAGAGGCAAAGACACATTAGGAGTAGCCACCTTGCAGGCTCAAAAAACCGCAAGATGGGTCTAACCGTGTCATCCTCCCCCAACTCATAGCTAACACGAAAGGAGTGTTATCGTGCTCGAAGCCTATCGCAAACACGTCGCCGAACGCGCCCAACAGAACATCCCGCCAAAGCCGCTAAATGCTGAGCAGGTCGCAGGCTTGGTTGAGTTATTAAAGGCGCCGCCAGCGGGCGAAGAAGAAACCTTACTTGACCTGATCAGCAACCGCGTACCACCCGGTGTGGACGAGGCTGCCTACGTGAAAGCCGGTTTCTTGTCTGCAATTGCCAAGAACGAAACACAATGCGCGTTAATCGATTCGGCTCATGCGCTCAAGTTACTGGGGAACATGCACGGCGGCTACAACATCGAGACCCTCGTCAGTTTGCTCACCGATGATGCCCTGGGAGCGCTTGCCGCCGAGGAACTCAAGCATACCCTCCTCATGTTTGATGCCTTCCACGATGTAGAAGCACTGGCGCGAAATGGCAATACCAACGCGCAGTCCGTTATGCAAAGCTGGGCCGACGCTGAGTGGTTCACAAGCCAGGATGCTGTCGCGGAATCTATTAAAATGGTGGTCTTTAAAGTCACCGGTGAAACAAATACCGATGACCTCTCCCCTGCACCTGATGCGTGGTCACGTCCGGACATTCCGCTTCATGCCCAAGCAATGTATAAAATGACTCGCGATGGCCTAGAGCCTGACGAGCACGGCGTCGTTGGCCCCATGAAGCAGGTAGCAGATATTCAAGCCAAGGGCCTGCCCGTTGCTTTTGTAGGCGATGTTGTTGGTACAGGTTCGTCACGTAAATCTGCAACAAACTCCGTGCTGTGGTTCTTTGGCGATGATATGCCCGGCGTTCCCAACAAGCGCTCTGGCGGTGTGTGCATTGGCAGCAAGGTAGCGCCTATTTTCTTTAACACCATGGAGGACGCCGGCGCACTGGTATTTGAAGCACCTGTGGACAATCTCAACATGGGCGATGTAATCGAAATTCGCCCCTATGACGGCAAGATCCTCAATGAAGCTGGTGACGTAATATCCGAGTTCGAATTAAGGTCTGATGTTCTGTTAGATGAAGTACGCGCGGGCGGTCGTATCAATCTGATCATCGGTCGCGGACTCACTACTAAAGCGCGTGAATCTCTTGGATTGGGCGAAAGCAACACGTTCCGCACACCAGAAACACCTGCTGATACGGGCAAAGGCTATACCCTAGCCCAGAAAATGGTCGGTCGAGCCTGTGGCGTTGATGGTATCCGACCAGGTACCTACTGTGAGCCACGGATGACAACGGTGGGCTCACAGGACACAACAGGCCCCATGACGCGTGACGAGCTGAAAGATTTGGCCTGCCTCGGATTCTCGGCCGATTTAACTATGCAGTCATTCTGCCACACCGCGGCATACCCAAAGCCCGTTGATATTGACACGCAGCACTCTTTACCCGACTTCATCATGACCCGCGGTGGTGTATCACTCAGGCCAGGTGACGGCATTATTCATAGTTGGCTCAACCGCATGCTGCTGCCCGATACGGTCGGTACTGGCGGCGATTCACACACGCGGTTCCCGATGGGTATTTCTTTCCCTGCAGGTTCTGGATTGGTGGCATTTGCTGCGGCGACAGGTGTTATGCCCCTCGACATGCCTGAATCCGTATTGGTGCGTTTTAAGGGTGAGATGCAGCCCGGGATCACACTGCGCGATCTCGTCCATGCCATCCCCTACGCCGCGATACAAGAAGGACTGCTCACCGTCGAGAAGAAGGGCAAGAAGAACATCTTCTCAGGGCGTATTCTTGAAATTGAAGGTCTAACAGGATTGACGGTTGAGCAGGCGTTTGAACTCTCCGATGCATCGGCAGAGCGCTCGGCTGCAGGCTGCACCATCAAGCTTGACGAAGACACCATTGCTGAATATCTCCGCTCAAATGTTGTGCTACTGCGCTCCATGATTGCCGAAGGCTACGGGGATCCACGTACCCTCGAGCGTCGGGCGCGGAAAATGGAAGAATGGTTAGCTAACCCGAGCGTACTCGCTGCTGATGCCGACGCTGAGTACCGTGCAGTTATTGAGATCGACCTAAACGAACTCAAAGAACCCGTAGTGTGTGCCCCTAACGACCCCGACGATGCAAGATTGCTATCACAAGTTGCTGGCGACAAAGTCGATGAAGTTTTCATTGGTAGCTGCATGACCAATATCGGCCATTTCAGAGCGGCCGGAAAGTTACTCGAACAGCACAAAGGCAATCTAGCCACGCGGATGTGGATTGTGCCACCCACACGGATGGATGAGCATACGCTCATGGAGGAAGGTTATTTCTCCATTTTCGGCAAGGCTGGTGCACGCACAGAAATGCCTGGGTGCTCACTGTGTATGGGTAACCAAGCGCGAGTAGCAGCCGGCGCGACCGTACTCTCGACATCTACGCGCAACTTCCCAAATCGACTCGGTGATGGCGCGAACGTTTATCTTACGTCGGCTGAACTGGCGGCAGTTGGAGCCATTATCGGTAGGTTGCCAACCCCCGAAGAGTACCTCCAATATGCAGAGAAACTAGATGCGATGTCCGATGAAATTTATCGCTACATGAATTTCGATCAGATCATCGAATTCCAAAAGCTATCTGACGATGGCAAGCGTATAGCAGCGACAATTATTGACGAAGTCGCGTGATACCTGAGCGCTAACAATATCCCCAAAGCCCCTAACATTTGTTAGGGTTTTTTTTTGGCTGACTGAAAGTACTGCCTCTTAGGTAATCTTTTACTGCGCGCTGAAATGGACGCTGTCATTAGCGCAATGAGCCAATTGCTCCAGCACGGACCCATAGTCTTCAAGCACGGGAGCTTCAAGTGTCATCTCGACGTCGGTGACAGGATGTAAAAACGTCATTGATACAGCCGCTAATAATAATCGATGGCTCGAAAAGTGCTCACGAAAAAACCGATTATGGCTGCCCTTCCCGTAACTACTATCGCCCACTATTGGATGCGAGATATGTTTCATATGACGCCGTAGCTGCCGATGACGCCCAGTATGCGGCACCAGTGACACCAAGGAATACCGTGCCTCCGGATAACGATCTACGGGCATGGGCAATGTCCAGGTTCGCAGTGGCATGACATCGGTACAAGCTTCGCGACTCACGCCCTCACCTTTAAAGAAGCGTTGCCCCCTGTGATCGACTTCATCTTTGAGTGGGTGGTCTATCCTCTGTGCTGCAGTCACATGCCCCCTCACGACAGCCCAATATTCTTTATAAAGCCGACGTGACTCAAACTGCTCAGCAAGGGTTCTAGCCACTTCAGAGTTGAGAGCGAATAGCAAAAGTCCGGATGTGGGCTTGTCGAGACGATGCACAGGATAAACGTGGCAGCCGATTTGATCGCGTAACCGCTGCACTGCAAATTCCGTTTCGCAACGATCGATTGGGCTTCGATGAACAAGCAAGCCCGATGGCTTATTCATAGCAACTAGAACGTCGTCTTGATAAACAATGGATAGCGGCTGCACGGCCTAACGCTTACTTCGGGAGGGTGCGCGCTGAGAAGGTGCGCGCTGGGTCGACTTCAATCCCGCCACTTCTTCGAGCTCTGTAAGCGACTGCTCAATATAGTCTATGAGCCGCTGTACCTGAGGCATACTGCGCCGACAAGCAACGATACCGAAATCCAAAAACTGATTGTAACTGACCAAAGTGATATTCAAGGCAAAGCCATCTAGCACGATGGAGGCCGGATAAATACCTTTCATGGGCGCGCCATTCCAATAGAGCGGCTCCCGAGGGCCCGGGACATTCGATATGGTGGTGTTAATTGCTGGCAGCTTATCTGATAGCTGCAGTGCACTGATCAGAAACACTTGTGACTGCATCAAAGCAAACAACGCACCGGCTTCTGCGGGGCTCATACCTTCGTACATGGCTTTGCCATCAACCATAGATTGCCGAATAAGCTCTAGCCGTCTTACAGGATCACGCTCATTAGTGGCAAGATTAGCCAAAATACCGCCAATAGCATTGGATGACTCGGTATCACCAGGTCGCCGTAAGGAAACCGGAACCAGCGCACGCAAGGGCTTCTTTGGTAAATCCGCATGGTTTTGTAAATAAGTTCGAAGAGCCCCGGAACAGACCCCCAAAACCACGTCATTAAGCGTGCATTCGAATCGCTGTGCGAGACCTTTGAAGCGATTCAATGAAAATGATTGCGCGACAAAACGTCGCGCACCGTCTACACGAGTATTCAGTGCTGATCGCGGAGTAACTGACCACGGCATGAGCGTGTCACGCACGCCCAACTTGCGCACTGCCGACAGCTGCTTTCGGGTCTTACCATAGACATCGCCCACAAGATCCCACTGGGCTTTTAAGCGGTCGGCAACACGCGGACTGAAGTCGGGCTCGAGCACCCGCTTTAATCCACGTTCCGATAAAAGCTTTAAGTAGCGCTCGCGCGAGGCAAGGCTTAAAGGAGAATCGGTAAGAATCTCTTTAGGATCCGTGCTGAACATACTCTGGGTCAGCTGCATCCCGCGCACACCGTCGATGCAGGCATGGTGATATTTGGTATACAACGCGAACTCTCGCTTGTTGACCCCTTCAATGAGATGTAACTCCCAAAGCGGCCTCGAGCGATCAAGCAACGTCCCATGCAGCCGTGAAACTAATCCGAATAATTCGCGATAACGCCCCGGCGCTGGCAGCGCGGAGTGACGAATGTGGTAGTCGAGATCGAGGTCGTCATCGCGCACCCACTCTGCTCCCGCTAAGCTTCCGAGCATGCCGGTATTGAGTCGATCACAAAAGGGCCTCTGTAATTCGGTCGTTGACTGCAAGCTACTCAGCAATGACTGCATGAAGTCATCTCGACGAACACCCTTGGGTAGTTCAAATAAATTCAAACTACCTATGTGCATAGGTGTGTTTCGCCTTTCAGCTGCTAAGAAACCAACGTCCACTAACGATAATTTGCTCAATCAGTTCTCCCGGTCAGTTACCCACCTAGTCATTGCGCAATATCTGCTCAACACGAGCACGCTAAGATCGTTTAGGGTCGTCTTTCAGCGTACCGAACAATCAATGTAACAAACAATAGAGCGGCTAGGGACTGTCACGTTGCAATTGAGGATCGTCGACTGACATTGGACATGAATGCGCGAAAGCCCGCTTAACTCACCCAGCCATTCAGCTGACTTCGCATAAGGCCTCACCCAGAACATTGACCAAATGATCAATTTGCGCCTGTTCCACAATAAACGGCAAACCCAATTGAATAGTGTCCCCTCCGTAGCGCACGTAAACGCCCTTCTCCCAGCACTTCCAGGCGATATCATGGGGTCTTTTTAAAGGCTCGCCCGGGATCGGGTCAATTTGCAGCGCCCCGGCTAGTCCATAATTTCGAATATCGACCAAATGAGGGCTACCATTAAGCGAGTGCAGCAGCCCTTCAAAAACGGGCGCCATACTTTTTGCTCGTGGTATGAGCTGCTCCGCCTCTAATACATCGAGGGTGGCGAGACCCGCCGCACAGGCAACCGGATGGCCGGAATAGGTATAACCGTGGGGAAGTTCGAGCAGATACTCAGGGCTATCTGTATCCATAAAAGCATTATAAATATCGCTTTTACAGACCACGGCCCCTAGAGGGACAGCGCCATTCGTGATTTGCTTAGCTACATTTAAGATATCAGGTACAACGCCAAACTCCTCTGCGCCCGTCGTTGAGCCAACGCGACCAAACGCAGTAATCACCTCGTCGAAAATCAGCAGAATGCTGTGAGCATCGCAAATATCCCGTAGTCGCTGCAGATAGCCCACTGGTGGCGGTATGACGCCGGCGGATCCAGCCATCGGCTCAACAATCACTGCCGCTATATTACTGGCATCGTGTAGCGCAATAAGCTCGAGTAATTCATCTGCTTTCTCGGCGCCTGTCTGCGGCATTCCGCGCGTGAAGGCATTTTCTTTGGTCAAAGTGTGAGCGAGGTGATCCGCATCAAGACCACTGCCAAACATAGCGCGATTAGGACCGATACCGCCCACGCTAATGCCGCCAAAATTCACACCGTGATATCCCTTAGCTCGGCCTATAAGCTTAGTCTTGGTCGACATGCCTTTTTTACGCCAGTAGGCCCGAGCAATTTTCAGAGATGTGTCGGCGCTTTCTGATCCAGAGCCTGTAAAAAACACATGATTAAGACCGCTCGGCATCAAATGGGTGATCCGCTCAGCCAACTCAAATGCCTTAGGATGGCCATGCTGAAATGCGGGCGCGTAGTCGAGCGTAGTCAATTGCTTATAGACAGCCTCAGCAATCTCTGGGCGATTGTGGCCGGCGCCGCACGTCCACAATCCTGATAGACCATCGAAGATACGGCGACCATCAGCATCAATATAGTAGGCGCCGTCTGCCCCCGTAATTACCCGCGGATTCTCCTTAAAGAATCGATTTGCCGTAAAGGGCATCCAGTAGGCATCAATCGCTTCCGGACTGGGCATGTTGTCGCGAGCCTTAGACACTGTCTTTCTCCACAATTGCTTTGCACCCAATGTCCTAGAAAATACCCAGTGAGTAAACCCCTTTCGAGAAGGTGTACCCCAACAGGGGTGTGACGTTTAAAGATATCGATTCATCATTGGGTCACGGCAGAAAAAGTGGCGATCCGGCGCGTGCTTAGACCGGCGCAAGCGTTCGCACATTTTTGAAGTTATTCAATGCCTCTGGGTTCGCTAATGCATCAGTATTCTCTACCGGGAGACCGTGGATGACTTTTTTAACGGCCAGTTCGCTCACCTTGCCGCTCATGGTTCTTGGTATATCGCGCACCTGAAGAATAACCGCGGGTACATGGCGAGGCGTCGCATTACTCCGAATAGCACTGCGAACACGATTCTCAAGATCAGCGTCTAAAACGGAGCCATCGCGCAGCACCACAAATAGCATCACACGCTCATCGTCACCCCACTGCTGCCCGACAACAACGCTGTCAATAATTTCAGGTAGTGTCTCAACTTGCCGGTAAATCTCAGCAGTTCCAATTCGTACGCCTCCCGGATTAAGCACCGCGTCACTGCGACCATGAATGATCACAGATCCTCGCTCGGTGACTTCACCATAATCACCGTGCGCCCAAACATTGGGATACCGATCAAAGTAAGCACTGTGATAGCGTTCACCGTTAGAGTCATTCCAGAAACCTATGGGGGCACAGGGAAATGGCGTGGTGCAGACCAACTCACCTTTCTGGGCAATGAGTGGCTGACCGTCATCGTCCCAAAAAGCAACATTCATACCCAGTCCAATGCACTGAATTTCGCCGGCGTGAACGGGCAGTATGGGATTGCCCAAAACGAAGCACGAGATAATATCGGTCCCACCGCTGATCGAAGACAGGCACAAATCGCTCTTAAAGGCCTCATATACCCACTGAAAACTATGCCGACTGAGCGGTGATCCCGTCGATAATATGGTGCGCAAAGAATCCAGCCTATGGGTATCGCAGGGTTTTTTACCCGCCTTCTCTAACGCATCGATATATTTAGCACCAACGCCGAATACCGAAATATTTTCCTCTTCTAAAGCGTCAAGAAGCACATCGCCATCCTTTGCGAAGGGCGAGCCATCATAGAGTACTACTGCACAACCCGAGGCCAAGCCTGATACCAACCAATTCCACATCATCCAGCCACAGGTGGTGAAGTAAAAAAATACATCCTCCCGGCGTAAGTCAGTGTGCAGCACCTGCTCTTTTCGATGCTGTAACAAGGTTCCACCCGCGCCGTGGACAATGCATTTGGGCTTCCCTGTCGTGCCAGAGGAATACATGATGTAGAGCGGGTGATCGAAAGGAAGCGATACCGAGTCAGCAGCTTCGCCTGCATACTGAGTCATTAAATCCTGATAGCTGTG
>ERZ887851.3666-NODE-3666-length-10972-cov-7.752038_pt1 | contig 10972 bp, 7 predicted proteins | sample MGYA00521100_ERZ887851 | MGnify/ENA primary metagenome ERZ887851 (study PRJEB32303, sample SAMEA104408602) | aquatic metagenome | biome: Brackish water; feature: Pelagic; material: water | place: Baltic Sea | collected 2014-06-06T16:11:00 | depth 11,444 m ...
ATTGGTCGTTCAGTAAATCCACTTTCCAAGCGTTCGTTTTGTTAAAAAGCATGGGGCGATATTCCTTATCGCAACACAAATAGACGATTCGGTGTAGATTCGTGCATGCAAAAAATTGAAACTGCGGCATTATTTGTCACTCGTTTGTGTACTCCTGCAGTTTTGATGCTTTTTGGAAACACGCTGTTTGCTCAAAGTTGGACCTCTGTCGAGCCCTTACCGGACAACTTTCGAAGCGACCACAGCTATGGTTTTGCCATCAATGGAACGGGATACTTGGTCGCCGGCCAAACGGATAGCGGATACAGCGATGCTTTCTACAGCTATGATGCCACAGCTGACGCGTGGACCGCATTGGAAGATTTTCCTGGGGACGCTCGTGGCTATGCCATTGGGGATGACTGGGATGGCAAAGCGTGGTTCGGTTTTGGACAAGGGCCCAATGGCATTCTCAATGATTTGTGGGTATTTGATCCGGCGACTGGAAGTTGGGAAGAGAAAGCATCATGCCCCTGTGGCGCCCGCATGCACCCGGCTTTTGTTGCCATTGATGATCACATCTATGTTGGGCTTGGGAATTCAGCTTCGGGAGACTTGAATGACTGGTGGGAATATGACATGGAGTCCGACACATGGTCGGAAAAACCAGCATTCCCTGACACACAACGCCACCATCCGTATCAATTTGGAATCAATGGGCAGGTGTACGTTGGCTTCGGACATCACAACGCTGAAATCTTCAATGAATGGTACCGGTATGACCCTGCGGGTGAGAGTTGGACAGAATTGACCACGTTGCCAGACCAAGGTCGCGTGGCGGGATCTCAATTTGCTCACAATGGCAAAGGCTATGCGTTGAGTGGAGATGGAGAAGGCCACACGTCCATGATGACCGGCGAATTCTGGCAATATGATCCAATCAACGACGCTTGGGCGCAATGGCCAGCTCATCCGGGCATGTCCCGCTGGGCTCCAGCGTCATTTGTTCTCAATGACGAGATCTACCTCATCAATGGCATGAGCAATGACCCCGGGTCATTCGACTACATGGATACCAATTGGAAAATGGCCATGACTCCAGCGATTCCTTCCGATATCGCGGTGACTGAATACGCCGGCGAAACCGTGGTTTGCAGTGCAGACCCTTTGAATGTGGCGGCAACCATCACCAACTGGGGAAGCAATCCTCTGACCAACGTTGCATTGGAATTCATTGTTGACGGAACGGTCGTTTTAACCGAAAGTTGGGAAGGCAATTTGACTTCCTACCTCTCTGAAAATGTCGACATGGGCAACTATGCTTTTGCCGGAGCCACCGAGGTGACGGTACAATTGGCCACGCCCGATGCCAATCCAAGCAATGATGCAATCTCTGCCTCCATTCTCGCCTCTCCCGAAGGAACAACACAGTGGTTAATTTCATTGAATACAGACAATTGGGGGGGAGAAACAAGTTGGGAAATCCGCAATGAAGCGGGAATGATCATCGAACAGGTTGGCCCCAACACGTACGATGACCAGAGCAGTTATGCCATTGAAGTGAGCTTGCCCGAATTGGGGTGCTACACCTTTACGCTCATGGACGAATACGGTGATGGCTTGAATGGGTCTCAATTTGGAGGTACAGACGGCTCTTGTAGCATTGAAGCATTGGATGACCAAGGTGAACCGATTGCTACCATCTTCTCGTATGACGGATCCTTTGCTTTCAGCGAATTGGACCATCAAGTGAACGTAGCGACTTCAGTGGGAATCGCCCTGGTCGCAAGCCCGGAACAGGTATTGGTTTTCCCCAATCCATTCTCTGAGCTCTTGAACATTGGCGAAACTTTTTTCGAAGGGAGTCCACTTCGAACGATTCTCATTTTCAATGCCTTAGGCGATTTGGTATTCGAACAGACCGTCTCGGATGCGACAACCTTGTTGAATACCCAGGATTGGAGACCGGGCATTTACACCCTGCGGATTGAAAGCGCAGGTCGAGTCAGAACAGTTCGTGCCGTTAAAAACTAAAGCCGGAAACGGCTGCCAAAGCTTAAAACCAAACCCATTCTGCATAGCAGAGTTGGTTAAGTCAGTGACCGCAAGTGAGTTTGCGTGAACAAATCTTTGCTCGCGGCGTTATAAGAGTGTTCGAAACTGCAAGAAATGAAATGTATTCTCACTGTCGGATTGCTGATGCAGTCCTTTCTTCTGCTGCATGCCCAATACGGCGATTTTGGTTTACCCACTCAACCCAACGACTGGGACGCGGTAGACGATCTCATTTATTACGGTGAGTTGAATGACATGTCAGGCGGTTATCATGTCGGTGACACTGTTTCCAATTTCACGCTCTACGATTTTGACGGCAATGCGATCGAATTGTATGAGGAATTGGCCGGAGAAAAACCCGTGATGCTGATCAATGGTTCCGTGTCCTGTTTGCGATTCCGCAACGCCTTCAACTTCGTTGAGAACTCCCAGGAGTATTTCGTTGGCGAGTTCATTGAAAACACGCAGGACCTGTTCAACTACATTTTTGTTTACGGAATAGAAGCGCATCCGACCGATGGCAATTGCCCGAGCAATTGTCCCAACACGACTTCTACCGATTCTACTGTCACTCAAGCAAGTGAATATGCGTATCGCCGCTGGTCGTTGGAATCTTGGACCAGCGCACCCGAGTTCAATTTTCCATATCCGCTTTACGCAGACAACCCGGACAACGCTGTATACAACAATTTCTTCCAAAGACCTTTTGGCTTGCTTGGAATCGGGTGTGATGGCACCGTTGCTTTTCGGGGGGATTGGCTTTCCTATTTCCTGTTCGATTCCAACAATTCGGAACAACTATTGGATTGGTCCAATTCTTACGTCACGTGTTCAATCAATTGGCCAGACAATGAGGAGGACGGCGACGATGTCGACGATGGAGACGATGTCGACGATGGAGACGATGGAGATGATGGAGACGATGGCTCAAACGATCAGATCACTCATGGCTTCCAAGGAATTGAATATGGAAATGCCAGTGGGACTTCAGGGATTCATGCTCAAAGTCTTCAAGCATTCCCGAATCCAGCAGGCGACTTTTTAACCCTGGTTTCTTCTGCTCCCATTGAATCCGCTGAATGGTTCAATCTCAACGGTCAACAGCTTCAAGTAGCACCTTCACGGACAGGAACAGATACTTGGACATTTGATGTGCAAGCGCTAGAGCCCGGCCTTTATCTGCTCCTTATCAATGGGACTGCATTGCGTGTGGGCATTCAACGGTGAGCTCTGTCCCGTTTCGACCGCTTGTCTGAAAAGCACATGGTCCGTTCTCTCCGAGTTCATGCACACGCTTATTCATGCAATCCCATTCATCTGAAGGAACAACCTTGCTTAAAAAACAAGGCCCCGCTTCTGGTCTCAGAGGCCCCTTGGCATGGCTGAACGTCTTCTGCATTTAACCGTTCATGTTGTCTCGAAAAATTGACAACTGCATTACATTTACTATCATTTCTGATCGCCATTATTTCTACCATTGAAAACAATCGTCTCGCTGGTGATGGCCCTGATGGCTGTCATTTTTGTTGAAGGTCAAGTGACCCTCAATGAATTTGTCGCATCCAATTCTTTGGGCATTGAAGATGCTGATTTCACGGACAATTCGGATTGGATTGAATTGCATAACGCCGGCACTGGCGCGGTTGACCTCAGTGGCTGGCATCTGACCGACAACTTGAGCGATACCACCAAGTGGACCCTTCCTATGGGGACCAGCATTGCGTCCGGAGCGTTCCTAGTGGTGTGGTGTGACGGAGAGAATACAGGACTCCACACCTCCTTCAAATTGAGCAGGGCGGGAGAGGAATTGGGCTTGTACAGCGCGGAGTTGATATTGGAGGACAGCTTCATATTTGAAGAACAGAACACTGACATCAGTCAAGGCCGCAGTCAAGATGGTTCAGGAGAATGGGCCTGGTTTGATTTTCCGACACCCGGGAGTTCCAACTCGGGCTCCGTCGCCTTTGAAGCGGTTGTTCATCACATCCCCCATTTCTCCACCTCGGGAGGATTCTTTGATGCATCTTTCAATCTCGAGTTGAGTGCTCTTTCGGGGACAATTCGGTATACGACCGATGGAAGAGAACCCACGCTCGAGGACTTCGTTTACGACGGGAACATCACCCTCGACGCGACCTCTTTCATTCGCGCCCGGATCTTTATCGCCAACCAAGTACCGGGACCGACGGTCACTCAAAGCTATTTTTTCGAGCCAACTTTTGCCGATCGTCCACTCCCCATCTTTTCCTTGGTCACGGATCCGGATTATTTCTGGGATGCTGACACGGGGATTTATGTTCAGGATTTCAAGCCGGATTGGGAATGGCCCTTGAATGTTGAGTTTTTTGAAAATGATGGCAACAACGAAGCCGCCTTCAATGAGCGTGCTGGAGTCAAAATCAATGGACAAAACAGCTGGGTGCTCCCTCAAAAAATGCTGGGCATCTATTTCCGAGGAGGGTACGGTTCAGGCTCGCTCGATTACCCCCTCTTCCATGATCGAGACCGGACGCGATTCGATGATTTTGTTCTGCGCGCGAGCGGGAGCGATTGGGCTTACACTTTGATGCGGGATGGAATCGGGCAGTCCCTCCCCCAGGCCAATGCACCGGTCGGTTTACAGGGCTTTCGCCCCAGCATTGTGTTCGTCAATGGCGAATACATGGGCATTCACAACATCCGATCTCGCATTGACGAAGGGTTCGTAGAAGAGAATTACGGCTTGGAACCTGGGACGTATGACCTCATTGCTGATGATGGTCAAATCGAGGAAGGCAATGGCGAGGCTTATGCTGAGATGGACGCCCTGATGAATGCAGACCTTTCCATCGCAAACAATTTCTACGCTGCTGCAGCGGTCGTGGATTTCGAAGAATTCGCGGATTATTGGGCCACCGAGATCTGGTCGAGCAATAGCAGCTGGGGACACAATGTTGTCCAGTGGAAAGCGAATGATTCTGGCCAATGGCATTTTGCCTTCACCGACTTGGATCGCGGATTTTCAGGCTCCACCAATGACGACATCGACGCGTTCACGGTACCGCAAAACAACACCTACGATTATGCGCGGAATTGGGTGCGGCACGCACTTGAAAATCCTGAATATGCCCAATTTTTTGCTCAGAGGTTTACCGATCACCTGTTCACCTCCTTTCATCCCGAACGCGTGCAAAGCGTAATCCAACGTTTCGTCGAACGCCTCGAGGAGGAAATCCCTTACCATGTCGATCGGTGGGCCGGCACGACCTCATCTTATGGCAACGGCATTCAAAGCGTGACCTTCTGGCAGGACGAAGTCGAGAAACTGCGCACCTTCGCCAATGCGCGTGCACCGTTCATGCTCCAAAACTTGTCCGATGAATTCAACTTGCCATCCCATGTTGATCTGCTAACCGACAACCTGCCCGCTGGTTCAGGAAGCATTCAATTGAATGCCTTCGACATCCCCGGGAGCCCGTGGAGTGGCGCTTACTTCCCCGATATGCCCTTTGAATTAACGGCTGTTCCGCTTCCCGGTCAGGAATTTTCTGGATGGTCGATGATGGAGTCAACGAGTTTGATTCCGCCCGGATCCAACTGGAAATACCTCGACACCGGCAACGCTCCGCCAACCGATTGGAAGGCTCCGGAATTCGATGATGGCAATTGGGATTTGGGGGGGGCTGAACTGGGCTACGGAGACGGCGATGAGACCACAACGGTATCCTACGGCAACAACGCCAATGACAAGCACATTGCGACGTATTTCCGACATAACTTCAATTTCGATGGCAGCGAATCACAGGAGCTGCAAGCCCTCTTGCAATTGCGACGAGACGACGGCGCTGTGGTCTACCTCAACGGAACCGAGTTGTTTCGAAGCAACATGCCGACAGGCCCAATCGATTTTGAGACGACTGCATCGGATGTAGTGGGTGGTGACGCTGAATCCAATTGGAATGACCTTTCCATGGCCATCACCTTGAATCCAGGCGTCAACCTTCTTGCGGTTGAAATTCATCAAATTTCCAGCACGAGTTCGGACATCAGTTTTGATTTCACGCTGTCCATCCCCTCTGCATCTGACGTGATCTTTTCTGTTGAGAATCCTTTGCCTGTGACCCTCTCAGGAAGCGCAGGTTATACCGCGCATTACGCTGCGACGGGCGAATGCACATTGCCGCTAGAAATCACAACAGATCTAACCTTGGTCGCCGCTTGCTCTCCTTATTTGGCGTTGGGCACGTCACGTGTTTTACCGAATACCACGTTGACCATTGAACCCGGTGTTGAGATCTTGTTCCCTTCCGCTGCCAGCTTGATCATTGAGGGCAATTTGGTTGCTGAAGGGACAGCTTTGGCACCCATTCGATTTGGATTGAATCCTGATTTTGATGCGCCGTGGGGACATCTGAAATTCCATGAAACGACCGGACCGAGCCTCATCCGACACGCTATAGTGGAAGGCGCATCAGACGGCGACCACCCCATTCATGATCGAGCCGCGGTGGCCGTTTGGTTTAGCGATTTGACGTTAGACCACATGGAATTGATCAACAATCATAGCAATCCTGTGTATTCCGAATACGGCCAAGTGGTTCTCACGAACAGCACTTTGCATTCGGACATTACCGGTGACTTGATCAATGTGCGTCATGGTTCTGGCTTCATCGATTCGTGCATCTTCATTGGCAATGACGCTCCGGATACGGACGCCATCGATTACGACCAAGTCATCGGAGGCTCCATTCTCCACACCACCATTCACTCCTTTTATGGAGAAAATAGCGATGGAATAGACCTGGGCGAAGAAAGCCAATCCATCTTGATTGAAGGAGGATTGATTCATCATTGCACGGACAAAGGTGTCTCCATTGGACAAGCCTCTCATGCCATCATCCGCGATATGACCATCGCGCACTGCGCTTTGGGCGTTGCCATGAAAGACCAAGGCAGTGCGGACATGGAGCACATCACCTTTTATGGCAATCAAACTGCCGTCAGCGCTTATGAGAAAAACGCCGGGCTTGGCGGTGGATGGGGCGCGGTACAAAACACGTTGCTCTCCAATTCAAGCGATGCCTCGCTCTTCGCTGACTCCCTCTCTTCCCTGCTCGTAATGAATTCAATCTGCGATACGGATAGCTTGGATGACCCCGAAGTAACATGGAGCGACCCGACTTTTACCAATCCGGATGGGTTTGATTTCACGCTGCTTGAAAACTCACCTGCTGCTGGCACTGCGACGGACGGCTTGGACTTGGGCACGCAAGACCATTGGCCGAGCAGCCGACGGGATGTGGTGATTGTAGAAATTGGATATGCTGGCATTGAAGACCCCAACAAAGAGTGGATTCGGATGCTCAACCCGAGCAATGAGCCCATCGACTTAACGGGCTATTCATTGAGTGACGCCGTGCAATGGACCTTGCTAGAACCCTTTGTGTTGGAGCCCGGTGCTTCAGTTTGGGTGGTTCGGGACGGTAGCTTTTTTGACAACGCACAAGATGCCGTTTTCCAATGGCAAACCGGGCAACTTGCCAATGAAGGCGAGCGCATTGTCCTGTCCAATGCCGCTGGCATGGTCGTAGATTTTGTGCGCTATGCACCCAATGCACCGTGGCCGATTCCGCAGGCTGGAGCGGAGGCCCTTCACTTGAACTCCGTCACGATCGACAATCACTTGGCTTCGAGTTGGACACTCGGGGATGTGCAAAGTATTGACGCGTTGGCGTTGCACTCCAGCCTCGAAGTCTACCCCAATCCAGCGAACGACCAGTTGAATTTGAATTCCGAGCTGCCCATTGCTTCGTGCCAAGTTTTCAATTTGGCTGGACAAAGCTTGAGCATCGCTTGGCAAGGCGCGGGCACCACACGTGCCCAAGTGAATGTTTCTTCATTGCATCCGGGACTCTACTTCGTCCGGGTCAACGAGACCACGCACCCCTTTTTGGTTCATCATTGATCGTGTAACGCTGTTTTGACGGGCTGACCAAAGATGACTGATTCAGACTTCTTCGCATGAAGAAGGGCGAAAGACCAAAATGAATTCGTCTTCCGCCCTTTCGTGCAGACACTCAATCTTCAATCGACGGAATCACATTGCTAAATGCGAACCATCACAGAATGGCGGATTCTTGGTGAGCTTGCAGGTGCACATAGCACCTTGCTTGGACTCCTCTGCCTGAAACACCTTGGGAACAAATTGAGAACCTTTGTGTGCTCCATTGCACCAAGGTTGGTTCTCTGATAAACCACAAGAGCACCAAGCATAGGTCTTTCCTTCTTCTAGCGGCTCCATTTGCGGAGCACTTCCGGCTGACTTTGGCTGATCCATGCTCTTTACTGAATTTCGAGGTGAACAGCCAAGGTAAACACATCCTTGATGGCCTTGTCCCCTAAATCATTGAAGAAAGACGGCGAGCCGTATCGCACATCAAACTTGGCGCGATCCACACTGAGGGTCGCATCAAATGCGCTCTTCTTGCGCACCACTTCAAACTCAATGGATTCCGAGTGGCCTTTGATGGTCAATTCACCTTGAACAGTGGCTTTGCCTTTCACAAAGGGTGTGCTGCTAAGCAATACCAACTGCGCTTGCGGATGGCTTGAAGTGCTGAAAAAATCATCTGAATTCAGGTGACCGATCAACTTGCCACCCCCCATGGCACCAAGATCTTCGTTTGTCATCGAAGTCATATCAATGGTGAAACTTCCTGAAGCAATCGCATTGTCGTTCATCTCAAGAACACCCTCTGTCAATTGAATTGAACCATAGTGAGGATCTCCAACAACTTTGCCCGCTTCCCAGCGAAGACTCGACTTGGTAACATCCACATTCATTGATTGCGCATAAGTTGGCGCGAAAAGCAATGCCTGCACAGCGAGACTCGCTGCTATTTTGAAAACGATTTTATTTTGCATACCCCAAAATTGCCTTACAAACTTTCGTCTTCCATTCACATAGATTCATATCGCGCAGATGATTTCCCCACACGCTCCGCTCGAATCGCGCTAAGGCGTTGAGGTGTAACCCCAAGGTAGGATGCGATCAGTTTCTGTGTCAATCGAGGGCTCAAGTCGGGGTACGTCTTTAGAAAATATTCATAGCGTTCCAGAGCATTCGAGCTCAGCAGCAGCAAAACCCTGCGCTGCAACGTACCGGTATTTCGGATCAAACGATTAAACTCTTGGGCCCCACCATCCATGCCACCCATGCTCTGCGCAATATTTACGATGGGTATAAATTCAATCATCGAAGGCTCCAATGCTTCAATGTTCAAGGTGCAAGGCGCATCAAAACCAACGGCCTCAAGGTCAGCGACAACCCAATTCTCTGGCGCAAACATGAACACGTGCTCTTTGCCCAATTCATCTACAAAAAAAGACCTGATCAGACCACTGTGGACTTTGAAGATCCACTGAACCTTGGTTCCTTGGCGCTGAAGGAGTGCTCCCTTCTCGATCGTTCTCAATTCAGACATGCATGCAAATTACAATGTTCAATTTCGAGATTCTGACATTCCTTCACCAATCATTGCTAACAGCGATGAAAACAGCACCACGCTTCCTGCATTTCAAGTCGTTGCCCTAACTTCATCAAAATATGAAGTGTGTATGCCCCTCTGCTCTCCCAGTAAACGATTGCGCAATCAACTCAGCAGGTCTTGGGTGCTTGCTCTGTTTTCATGCTTCGCATGGAGCGCTTGCACCAAAACGGTGGATTCAGAGCCTCTGGTGACCTGGGACCTTCCGGCAACACCGGACCATTTCGGCGCCCAGTTCATTCCGAGCGACAATCCGCTGAGCGTCATGAAATGGGAATTGGGCCGGAAGCTGTTTTTTGACACCGAGCTTTCGATTGACGGAATGCTCAGCTGCGCCACTTGTCACATCCCTTCCCAGGCTTTTGGAGGGGCTACCCCGACGACACCTGGTGCCAACGGTGCTGACGGTACGCGCAACGTCCCCACATTGAGCAACATTGGATGGCATCCCTATTTCACCCGAGAAGGAGGTGTTCCCACCCTCGAAATGCAAGTATTGGTGCCCATTCAGGAGGCAAACGAGCTGAACCACAACATCGTCTTGATCGCTGAGCAAATGAACAACGACTCGGCTTATGTGACGATGACACAGAATGCCTTTGGTGTGGAACCGAGCCCATTCACCATCACCCGGGCATTGGCTGCATTTGAGCGCACGTTGGTCAGTGGAACCACAGCCTACGATCGCTGGGTTCAAGGCGATGCCTCGGCCTTGTCGCAAGCGGCCTTGCACGGCCAGGAAATCTTTGATTCCATTGGATGCCGTCAATGCCATGCAGGACCCCAATTTTCCGATTTCGAGTTGCGAAACAACGGAACGTATGCCACCTACCCCGATTCCGGAGTCTACCGATTGACACTCAATCCGGACGACATCGGCAAGTTCAAAACAGCCAGTCTCCGGAATCTTTCATACTCCGCACCGTATATGTTCGATGGCTCAATCGCCACCTTGGACGATGTCATCAACCAGTATGCCCAAGGGGGTTCAAATCATTTCAATCAAGATCCAGCCATCCAACCCTTTTTCATTACCGCAGCAGAACAGTCTGATTTGAAGACTTTTTTACAAGCGTTGGACGACCCTCAATTCGTTGAATGGGGCAATGCTTTGACCCCCTGACATCCACAATGAGAAGCCAAGGGGACTAGGTCAGTCGGTTGGCATTTTTCAATTCAAGTGCCATGCTCTCAACCGCTGCTTGCGTTGCATTTGTGATTTCATCCACGCCTTCGTGAGAAAACACCAATGGCTTCCCCACCAGCAGCGTTCCGCCAAACGGCACAATCATGTTGCGGCCTTTCGGCAAATTGCGGTACAAACCATCCAGGTATATCGGCACAACAGGAATGCCCGGATGACGGGATGCGAGGTGCCCTACCCCCCGTTTGAAGTCACCCATCGAACCGGG
>ERZ887851.3668-NODE-3668-length-10967-cov-6.252749_pt1 | contig 10967 bp, 8 predicted proteins | sample MGYA00521100_ERZ887851 | MGnify/ENA primary metagenome ERZ887851 (study PRJEB32303, sample SAMEA104408602) | aquatic metagenome | biome: Brackish water; feature: Pelagic; material: water | place: Baltic Sea | collected 2014-06-06T16:11:00 | depth 11,444 m ...
CTTGAAGTAGAGCGTATCGACAAGTACATGTTTATCGGCAACAGCCCTAGCTACCCGCCGCGCGTGTTCGGTGGGCAGGTATTGGCGCAATCCCTCAACGCGGCGAGCCGTACCGTAGAAGAAGGCCGCCACGCCCACTCAATGCATGCGTATTTTTTACGCCCAGGCAACCCCAAAAAACAGATTGTGTACGATGTCGAACCGATCCGTGACGGCGGCAGCTTCAATACGCGGCGTGTAATCGCCAAACAGGACGGCATTCCTATTTTCAGCACCTCGGTGTCATTTCAAACGTGGGAAGAAGGTTTCAGCCACCAGTCCAGCATGCCCGAGGTTACACCACCGGAAGAGCTGGAAACCGACTTTGAGTTCTGGAGCCTGATGGCGGAACGCCATCCGGAACGCTTCGGTGCACCGATGATACAAGCGCTGGAGCGGCGACCAGTGAAACGACGTGATTACCTGAACCCAGTGCCGCAAGCACCCGAACAGTACACGTGGTTCCGCGTGCTGGACCCCGCCCAATCGATCGGTGACGACCCTATTCGCCACCAGACTATTCTCGCGTTTATCTCCGACTTTGCCTTGCTCGGTGCAGCGCTCTTGCCGCACCCCGTCACGGCCATGGACCCGCAGGTGCAAACCGCCAGCCTGGACCATGCCCTGTGGATTCACCGGCCTTTGCGCGTAGACGACTACCTACTTTATGCGATGGACAGCCCGAACGCCCACGGCGGGCGCGGCCTGAGCCGAGGCAGTTTTTACAATCGAGCCGGTGACCTCGTGGCTTCCACTGTGCAGGAATCCCTGCTACGGCGGAAACGCCCGGTCAGCGATACGTGACTAACTGTTCGTCCCGCTGCGTGCCCAGCACCTGTAGAAAGGAGCGGTCGTTAAAGTACGACAGAGACACTTTGTCCCCACTATAAAACAGCTGCGTGACGGAGCAATTGAAAATCGGCTCGTAAAATTTGTAGGCATGCTCGCCCGACAGGCCAAGCACCTGGCTGACAATCGTCGCTATGGTGCCACCAGACGTAAACACGCCGACTGTTTTGCCCGCCCCTTGCGCGGCCATGACCTCACGCAGCGCAGCAGCCACAGAACCTGAATAGTCGGCCCAACTTTGTATGCGCGGCTCGTCACAGGCAGCGGAGGTCCAGTAGGTAAACACAGCCTCAATGACTTTCTGGTAATCCTTGCTGGAGCTCAGCCCTTTGTCGACCAGTGTCTGAATGGCCGGATTGGCTTTGGCCACCACCGGCACCAAGTGACGGATCTGCTCGTCGTTGCGCACTTCATCGAAACGCGGGTCGATATGATGCGCAACCTCATCAGGCTGGCTTGAGAGCGCCAGTGCTGTCGTTTCGCGCTGGCGCAGCAAACCCCCGCTGTAGGCTGCATCAAGTTTGATCCCCTGATCACGCAGATACTCTCCGAGTACCTGCGCCTGACGGCAGCCGAGCGCTGAAAGCTTGTCATAGTCGTCGGCGCCAAACGATGCTTGCCCATGCCGAAATAAATACAGTGTTGCCATTATCCGCTCACTACCTGTGGGTCTGCTTGACGATTGAAACGCAGCTTGCGCCGGTAAGGGAAGAAATCTTCGACATACCCTGTCCCAATACGCTCTTGTAAGCCCCGCCAGAAACTCGCTTCATAAATGTCGCTGTGCATTGCATCGAAGACCTTGCGGGCGCGCTGATTGCCCGAAAAAAACAGGCGAAACTCTTCGGGGAAGATGTCGTTAGGGCCCACGTTATACCAGGGCTTGCTAGCCATTTCTTCCGCCTCGGTGCGCGCTGCGGGTATTTCGCGGAAATTACAGTCCATCAAAGGCACAATTTCGTCGTAGTCGTAAAACACCACGCGGCCGTGACGGGTGACGCCAAAGTTCTTCAGCAGCATGTCTCCGGGGAAAATGTTGGCAGCTGCAAGTTGCTTGATGGCATTGCCGTACTCGTCCATCACCGCCACCACCTGTTCGTCACTTGCGCTCTGTAAATACAGGTTGAGTGGCGTCATGCGACGCTCTACATAGACGTGCCTGATAACCAGCGCCTTGCCGTGCTCTTCAATCATGGAGGGTGCCACCTTGTGCAGCTCTTCCATTAACTCGTCGGAAAAACGCTCACGGGCAAACGCCAAATTAGTAAATTCCTGGGTGTCCGCCATGCGCCCTGCCCGGTCCCAGCGCTTTACCAAGCGATATTTTTCCTTCACTTGTTCGCGGGTCATTTCCTTGGGCGGAGTAAAGCGGTCTTTAATAATCTTGAACACAAAATCGTAAGAAGGCAACGTGAACACGCTCATCACCATGCCCTTGATGCCGGGCGCGATAATGAACTGGTCACTGGTATTCTGCATGTGCCGGAAAGCGCAGCGGTAGTAATAAGTTTTGCCGTGTTTGTTATAGCCCATGGAACTGTACAATTCTGAAATAGGCTTAGCCGGCATCAACTGCTGCAGAAACAGAACATACTGCGAAGGAATACTCGCGTCGACCATAAAATAGGCGCGGGTAAAACTGAACACTACGCTCATCTGGTCGGCGCCAAACAGAATCGTGTCGACATACATCCGGCCGTCCCCAGAGTGCAGAATGGGGATGACAATGGGCATCGAATCTGGCCCAGAGACGATGCGGCCAACGATATAGGCACCCTTGTTACGGAAAAAATGCGGCTCCAGAGTCTGAAATTCCACACCTTCGCGGTTCAGGTCAAAACGCGCGGCAAGGGACACGGAGATGGCATGAGCGAGGCTATCGATATCACGCTGCAAGTTTTCCCAAGGCAAACGGAACCCGTAGTCATCTAGCAAGTCGCGTAAAACGCCGGGCAAATCGCCCGCGAAGGGGTATACCCGGTAAACCTTGCTGACATCCGGAGCAGGCATGTCACCCTGAGGGGAAAAAACAAATGCGTATTCGTCGCGAATTTTACGATGCTTGAATACACCGCAGTACACCGAATTAAAAAAAGTTTCCGCAATTTCGAAGTTGTTATGGCCTCGCACCAGGTTGGAGTACACGATCCGCGCCTCCTCCCAGAAGTCCAGAGAATGCAGTTGCTCGCCGGCAATCAACTCCACGTATTCGAGGACTCGCGTAGTTGAATCTTTATATAAGTCGATACGCCGAATAGACGCCGCATGCATACCCAGCCAGTCCTGCGCTTCAAAGCGCGAACGCGCGGCCAGCGTGATATTCTGGAACTCGGCAAAATACGCTTCGAAGCCGTTCAAGATGGTGCGTGCAAAACGCGCCTGCTGTTCTCTTCGCTGCATAACCAGGCGCTCGGGAACTAAAGGTTAGGGTGACCGAACCGACGCCGCAACTTGCGCATGCCGCCCAGCCAACGATCATAATTCGCAGCTTTGTGCGCACGGTAATCGGCAACCTGTGGATGGGGTAAGATCAGGAAACGTTCCGCCGCCAAACCATCTACAACCGCTTGCGCAACATCCTCAGGGCTGATGACCCCATCGACGCCCGCGGTGCCACCATCTTCCACGCTGCCAATCATCTGCGTTGCAACAGCCTGCGGGCACAGGGCCGAAACCTTGATACCGTCATCGCCGTGAGTAATGGCGAGTGCCTCAGCAAAGCCAATGGCCGCATGTTTAGTAGTCGAATAAGCCGCGTCGCCAACCTGGTTGAGTAAACCTGCAGCCGACACTGTGTTCAGCAGATACCCTTCACCGCGGGCAATCATGCCTGGCAGGCAGGCGCGCGCTGCATAGACATGCGCCATGACGTGGATGTCCCACATCGCCTGCCAGGTGGCATTTGACGCCGACGTAGCCCACCAGGGCTCTCCGTCACCGGCGATGATTCCCGCATTACTGCAAAACAGATCGATACGGCCATAGCGTGCCTCAACCTCATCGACCATGGACTTCAACGCCGCTTCTTCGCGCACGTCCAAGCCGTAGGCATCACCTGCCACCGTTGCCGCTACCGCTTCGGCATCACCCAATTTAAGGTCTGCAACGATAACCTTGCTGGCGCCTTCACGATGAAAGCGCGCGCACAGCGCTTTACCTATGCCGTTGCCGCCGCCGGTAACAACGACGACGCTGCCTTCAAGCTGCATTACAGCAACTCGTTAGCAAACAGCTCAAGGACCACAGGGTCGTGCACGCCTAACAACATCGTACCGACCTCACCGCGCGCTGCTGCCGCTTTCCAGCTGGACAGGCGCTCGATGATCCGTTCACGTGGCCCAACCAAAGCCACCTCATCCAGCAACTGATCGGGCACCAGCGCTTCGGCTTCGGCTTTTTTGCCTGTCAGGTACAAGTCTTGAATGCGCTCAGCCACTTCACCATAGCCGGCGCGCGTCGCGTAGTCGTTATAGAAGTTCTTGCCCTTCGCACCCATGCCGCCGATATACAGCGCAAGCCAGGGCCGCAAAGAATCGTAGCCGGCCTTCAGGTCGTCGTTCAGTGCCACTGACACGAACGGTGCAATATCAAAATCAGACAGGCTCTTGCCGTTACCGGCCGTATCAATGCCTTTCTGAATATGATCGCCGAGAATGCTGAACTTGTCGGGGTCCATCCAGACAGGGAACACGCCATCAGCCACTTCACCGGCGCAGCGCAAGCCCGCCGGTGTAATGGACGCCGTGTAAATTGGAATATTGGGGTTACCTTCAAGAATAGACTTTAGTGCCTTGCCCAGCCCGGTCGTGCCCGGCCCCGTATTCGGCATCTGGTAAGTTTCACCATCGAATTCTACCGGGCCCTCTCGCGCCATGATTTTGCGCATGATCTGAATATATTCGCGGGTGCGGGTCACCGGCTTGCCGTACGGAACACCGTGCCAGCCTTCAACCACTTGAGGGCCAGAAGCGCCAAGGCCGACGATAAAACGGCCGCCGGAAAGCTGGTCCAGGGACATAGCTGTCATCGCACACATGGCCGGCGTCCTGGCGGGCATCTGCATGATCGCAGTCCCCACACGGATCTTCGACGTCTGCGCCAGCACCCATGCCGCAGCGGTTACCGCGTCATTACCATAGGCCTCAGCGGTCCACACGGAATCGTAACCCATCGACTCCGCGGTGCGAATGAGGTCGATGGGAATGTTGATCTGTTTGCCGGAATACCCCAGCAGGATGCCCAATTTCATAGTTTATTCTCCGATTCGTTGCCTACCGAGCGGCACCTGCACACTCTATTGCAGTATCACACGCAACACCCATACTCAGCCGCTACTCTGTGCCCATCATGCGCTGTTGTTAAGCACTGTAGCGCAGTTCATTGAACTTTGCCTGATGGTGGTCGCTGTTGCCAAACGTGGTGTTGATCATCATCAGGCGTTTCGCGTAGTGACCAATATCCAACTCATCAGTGATGCCCATACCGCCGTGCAGCTGAATCGCTTCGCCGAAGATCTTCTTGCCATTGCGGTCCACGAGCACCTTCAACGCATGCACACAGGCAACAGCATCGTCGTCATCACCGTTGCCGTCCAGCTCACACACTGCGCGATACAGCAGGGACTTCACCTGCTCATAGGCCATAAAAGTGTCTACCATACGGTGTTGTAGCGCCTGAAAGCTGCCGATTGCCACATCGAACTGCTTGCGTGTTTTGGTGTACTCAAGGGTCTTGGCATTGAGCTTGCCCATAATGCCCACCGCCTCTGCCGCCAGCGCCACATTGGCGAGGGTGACCACATCATTCATCAACGGGTAGCCTTTACCCTGCTCACCCACAACGTTCGCCACCGGCACCTGCACGTCCTTGAAGGTGATATTGGCAACCTGCTGGCCGTCCATCAAACGATAGCCCGTGCGCTCCACACCTGCCGCATCAGTAGGCACCAACACCAGAGTGATACCCTCAGGGTCGCTTTGCTGGCCACTGCTGCGCGCTGACACAATCAGGTGATCGGCACTGGCGCCGTTGAACACCACCACTTTTTCGCCATTGAGCAACAGCTGGTCGCCCTGCACGGTGGCTGTTGTGGTGATATCCGCAATCTCGTGGCGGCTCTGTCGCTCCAGGTAGCCGAAGGCGCCTAAACACCCACCCTCAATAATTTTCGGGATCAGCTCTGCCTGCTGCTCCGCGCTGCCCCCGCGCTGCAAAAGCCCACCGAACAGCAACACTGTCGCCAGGTAAGGCTCAAGCACCAGGCCCTTGCCGAATTCTTCCATCATCACCATGGTGTCGACAGGGCTCCCACCAAAACCACCGTGTGTTTCCGCAAAAGGCACTGACAACCAACCCAACTCGGCGAAGGTCTGCCAGTTGGCGCGGCTCATTGCCTCGTCGCTTGCAGCGATTTTGCAGCGGGTGTCAAAGTCATAGCTGTCTTGGACAAAACGCGCCACGCTGTCCCGGAGCATGCCCTGTTCTTCAGTAAACTCGAAATTCATTCCAATCTCCTTTGAGGCGATTGAGGCCTTGCAACTACTACAGGCCTCTACAGCAATCCGGGGTTAAAGGCCGAGTACGGCCTTGGCGATAATGTTCTTCTGCACTTCATTGGAGCCACCGTAAATGGTGGAGGCACGGCCATACATGTATGTCTGGCGGGCCTGCGAGCCAAAGTCGTGCCCAAGCTGCTCAGGAGTCAGGTCGTTGGGCAGTACGCCTTGGTAGTAAGCCGCCACATCCATACGCAGTTCCTGCACCGCCTGCTGCATCTCCGTACCCTTGATTTTCAGCATGGAGGACTCAGCACCCGGCGCACCGCCTGAAGCCACGGTTGCCAGCACGCGCAATTCGGTGAATTCCAAAGCCATCAGCTCAATTTCGATATCTGATAAGCGCTTCTGGAACAGTGGGTCACTCAACAGCGGCTTGCCGCCATTAATTTCCCGAGCAGCAAAGGCGCGCGTTTCCGCCAGGCTTCGCTTGCTGTCTGCCACACCGGCAATTGCGGTGCGCTCATGAGCCAGCAGTGCCTTGGCATAGGTCCAGCCCTTGTCCTGCTCACCGATCAGGTTGGCCACTGGCACGCGCACCTCATTGAACTCCACTTCGTTCAGGCTGTGGTGGTTGTCGATGGAAACAATCGGGTTTACCTTGATACCGGGCGACTTCATGTCGATCAACAGGAAGCTGATACCGCTTTGCTTCTTGCCTTCACTGTTAGTGCGCACCAGGCAGAAAATCCAATCGGCGTACTGCGCGTAGCTGGTCCAGATTTTTGCGCCGGTAACTACATACTCATCGCCTTCCAGCACCGCGCGTGTTTTCAGTGAGGCCAGGTCGGAGCCGGCACCCGGCTCGGAATAACCTTGGCACCACCAATCATCGCTTTGCAGGATACCCGGCAAGAACCGCGCCTTCTGCTCGTCATTGCCAAACGCGTAAATCACGGGACCCACCATGTTCAGGCCGAAGGGAATCACATCGCGGATGCCTGCAGTGCTGCGTTCGGTTTCATAAATAAATTTCTGCGTGGCGTTCCAACCCGTGCCGCCGTATTCTTTGGGCCAGCCCGGGGCAATCCAGCCCTGCTTGTACAAACGCTTTTGCCACTCAATCACGGCTTCCTTAAACGTTTCCAGATTATTGAGCCGCGCCTGCAGTTCGACGTCATAAGCTTGTGCAAAAAAGGCGCGTACTTCATCGCGGAACGCGAGATCTTCCGGAGCAAAACTTGTATCCACGTCAATACCTCTTGGTTAGTTTGAGTCGGCCCAGAGGGCTCAATGAATTTATTCCTGGCGAAATAGCCCAAGGAAACGCAACAGTGTGGCGGTGTCACCCAGCCCCCCGGATACCTGCACCGTGCCATCGGCCAGTGCTAACGGGAAACTGCGCTGACCGGCCATCAGTGCCAGCCACTGTGTAGCCTGCACCGTGACCACTAAACTGGCGTCATCCGGCACCACCGGCAACGCCTCAATCACAGCAACCTGATGGCGCACGTGAATTGCGTACTGCACGCCTTGGTCTGGGAACACAAACACTACGCGCTGATCTACACCGGCGGCTCGGGCTGGGTCGAGGCTCACCGCCATGGTGCGCAACACGCCAGCTATCGGGAAACCGCTGGCAAAGGCCACCCGCTCTGCACTGATCGGTGAGGGGCCCGTAGTAATACGGTCCTCAAGCTCCAGCGCATCAGTCAAATACCAGTTGCGCGCGTTAGGGTTGGCTGTGTTCCCAGCAAGTTTACGCAGCGCTCGCGCTTTTAGCTCAGCGGCAACAGGAACAGAATCGCGACTGGCGCCCAGCACCAGGTCGGCCAGCTCCGCCGCCCATTGAGGGTCACCGGTCAATTGCGCCTGTGCTTCAGCCAGCACAGCGGCTTCACCACCGGCGAGAGCCAGCAGGCGCTGCGCGCGGGTGCCGCTTGGGGTGGGGAACAATGTGCTACTGTTGCCGTCGTACCAGCCCAGATACCCGTTATAAATTGCCCGCACCGACCACGGCACGGTGCCATAGAACGGCTGCAGCCATGGATGACCCGCCAACTCAGCTGGCAGCTGCACGGTGTGTGCCAGAGTATCTGCGTCCAACCCCAGATTCATACCGCGTACTGTCTGATCATGCACAAACTGGATGGCATCACCGTATACCTGCAAAATATCGTCCACTTCCTCCGCCCCGGAGACAGGCCGCGTATGGCTGGGCACCAGGTGCTCGGCACCCAGAGAACGCATCAAGCGCAGGCTGGCTGCCCACTGCATCACATCCCTATATTGGGTGCCACGAATGGTGTACAGGTTGGGAAACGCCTTATAGACGTTGTCGCCAGGCAATAACACGCGATCTTCAGGGAGCCACACCAGAATCTGGTCATCCGTCTCACCCGGCGCATGCATCAACACCAAACGGCGCCCGGCAATGGTTAGTTCGAGTTGCTGCTCAAAAGTGTGCGTGGGCGGCAACAAGCCGTAGATATCGCCGTCGCCCGAGGTGCTATGCGCAAGCGCGGGCCCTATGCCATCGTTGATGATGGACTCACCGCCCGCCTCGAGGTAGTTGCCGAACATGTGAAAAGAGCGGGGCTCAATCACCGGCCGCAGCACGTTCATAATACGCTCGATATGGCCCCAGGTGCTTGCATGGGCATAAACAGGCACGTCACCCGAAGCAGCGAAAGCCTGCGCGCCAAAAATGTGGTCCGTATGATTATGGGTATAGATGATCGCCTTCACCGGCTTGGTGGTAATGCGGTCGAATTCTGCCTTCACCTCGCGAGCCGCGGCCAGCGATTCGGTAGTGTCGACGATGATCACCCCGTCATCACCTTCAATCATAATTACATTGGCCAGAGCATACCCCACCGCCACGTGAATACCGGGGACAACTTCTACGATGGAGCGCTCAAATTCCGCAGAATGCGCCTGCAAAGCAGCATTGCCCGCTACAGACACGCTCGGTGAGGTTGTTTCCTGTGAGCAGGCAGTAAGGCCACCTACGGACAACAGCAAGGCACAGCCACGAAGAAACGATAGATACCCTGAGGAAGCCCAATTGGCAATATACGCCATACTTTTTGACCTTTGAGTATGTTTTTCATCGTCAGGGCATGTACCTTAACGATTACCAGGCCGCAAAACAAGCCACAGCGCCACTCAGGGCGCTGCAATCACGCTCAATACAACAGGCTATAAAGCTTGCGCTGGTACTCTGCGGCGAGAGGGTCGCTCTTGCCGAGACTGGCGATGGTGTCGATCAAGGTTTTTTTGGTCGCGCCGTCGGCGTGATTGAGGTCTTGGCGCAGTATGGTGATCAGATGTTCCAGGGCCTCGCGAAAATAGCCGGCATTGGTATATTGCACGGCCAGTTGATGGCGCACATCGTGGTTGCCCGGGTCTGCCTCTAGTCGCTCCTCCAGCGCGGCCATCTCCGGCGTAACCGCAGCCTCGCGCTTGAGCTTAAGCTGCGCCACCAGTTGCTCCCAGGCGGGGTCCTGGTCGGCCATGCGCACGGTACCCAGCACCGCCTCGGCGTCATCCAGGCGATTACTTTCGAGCAGGGCATGCGCATAGGCGAGCGTAATATCGTGGCGCTGATGTGAGTCTTCAAAGGCTTGCCGCAAGGGGCTGAGCGCAGAACCAAAATCGCCCTCTGCCATCAGCGCCTGGCCCTGCTGCAGCAGCCCATCCCAGGGCTTGGGCAAGTACTTTTCGAGCAGTTCGCGCACCTGTGCTTCCGATTGCGCGCCAACGAAACCGTCCACCGGCTGGCCGCCCTGCATCACCATCACCGTAGGCAGGCTGCGCACGCCGAACTGTTGGGAGATCATGGGCTGTTCATCGGCATTCACCTTGGCCAGCAAAAAAGCCCCGGCGTATTCATTCGCCAGCTTTTCCAGTACTGGCATCAGGCTTTTACAGGGGCCACACCAATCCGCCCAAAAATCTACCAGCACCGGGCGCTGGTGCGATTCCTCGATAAGCAGTGCCGCTGCATTGGTTTCATCAATATCAACAATAAAGTCAGTCACAAGCATTCCTCAATGGCATGTGTTAAAGCCCTAATACGTCCTGCATATCGTACAAACGCGGCTCGCGGCCCACCAGCCAGCCCGCCGCGCGCACTGCGCCACGGGCAAACGACATACGGCTGGAGGCTTTATGGGTAATTTCCACGCGCTCGCCGTCTGCAGCGAAGATCACCGTATGGTCGCCCACAATGTCCCCTGCGCGCACTGTGGCAAAGCCAATAGTATCGCGCTGGCGAGCACCTGTTTGCCCCTCTCGGCCGTACACCGCCACCTCGGCCAGATCGCGGCCCAGCGCATTGGCGACCACCCCACCCATGGACAGCGCGGTACCGGAGGGCGCGTCCACTTTATGACGGTGATGGGCTTCCACAACTTCGATATCCACGTCGTCACCGAGCACGCGCGCTGCCATATCCAGCAGTTTGAAGCACAGGTTAACCCCGGTGCTGAAGTTTGACGCCTTACACACCGGCACAATAGCCGCGGCACGCTTGATCTGCTGATCCTGCTCGCCGGTGAAGCCCGTGGTACCAATAATCAT
>ERZ887851.3669-NODE-3669-length-10961-cov-17.014946_pt1 | contig 10961 bp, 13 predicted proteins | sample MGYA00521100_ERZ887851 | MGnify/ENA primary metagenome ERZ887851 (study PRJEB32303, sample SAMEA104408602) | aquatic metagenome | biome: Brackish water; feature: Pelagic; material: water | place: Baltic Sea | collected 2014-06-06T16:11:00 | depth 11,444 m ...
CAGTACCATATCAAAGGCTGAATGGTAACAACGATGTTGTCAGACAAATTCTAACAGGTATACCATGGAAGACCGTCACTGCGGGTGCCGTGGCCAGAAACGAGGCCCTGCGAGCATCGAAATACCTCGGTCGTGCGATCTGGCGAAACTGGAGCGGATACCACCGCCGAAGCCAGCGCCAAGACCATGCGGATCCTTGTCAGAGTAAAACCGTAGCAATGCCCTGCTGGATCGTCATGCGCGTCAGGTATCTTTCGGACAGCGTCGCGTAGGTGTTCAGAATATTATCGGCCCCTTGGCTGCTCGCAAGCCGTACGGTCATAGCAGCTTAATCGCCTGCTCAGATGTGTCGCGGATGTGCTGCTCGATTATGCTCGATGCAAGATCAGCGTCGCGGGCCAGTGTCGCCGTCATAATTTCACGGTGTTCTTCGAATTTGCGCCCTCCGAGGCCATCTGGCGCACGTTTTGTGACGAAACGGTACCGATCCAGTTGATCAAACATAATAGAGCGGAGTCGGAAAAGCCATTTCCCTTGGCAGGCCGCAACGATGGCTTCATGAAATTCCCGGTGGCGTTCCACCCATTCCGAGTGCCGTTCCATCCGCCGTTCCCACGGGAGACCTTCAATCAAGCTAAGTCGGTGATGCACGGCGACTATGTTTGTTTCCCACTCTTCACCACCATGTGCGATCGCTTCGCGCACCGCACGCTTTTCAAAACTGATGAAATGGTTTGTGATTTCAATAAGTTCAGCCGCTGACACAGGGGCTACTTTGAACCCTTTACCAGCCTCAACGGTGACAAAACCTTCAGATGAAAGTTGTGACAAAGCTTCGCGCAGCGTACCGATCCCAACATCATAACGCTTTGTCATATCGGCGAATTTCAAACGGGTACCGGGCTCAAATACGCTGCTGACGATATCGTTGCGTAGGCGGGTGAGTACATCACGTTGACCGTTGGCGTCGGATTTCGTTGCTCGGCTGCCTTTTGGGTCTAAACTTTCAAGCGTCACGCGGCGCACCACCTTTGTTTAACTATTGCAATGCAGCGTCCTAAACGAGTCGTTCGCCGGCTTTGCCGATTTTCGAATATCCCATGCGGTTGGGAAAGAAAACGTATTTCGAGAATAGGGCTTCAACATCACTAAATTCTATTTTAGAGTTATTTTCGAAAATATGAAAGCTTACGAATGAAGCTGCTCTCTTTTATGTGTGAAGATCAAGCCTCATGGGGTGCAGTTGTCGACGGTGGGGTGGTCGATCTCGGGGCAAGGCATGCCGACCAATACCCCGATCTTAAGTCTTTTATTGCCGCTGGCATGCCGGGCGCGGTCCTTGCTGATTTGGGAGCCTCCGAGATCAACTTGGACAATCTCGAGCTGGCGCCAGTGATTCCGAACCCTGATAAAATCGTTCTGGCGGCGATCAACTATTGGGAAGACGACTCTGATCCAGATAACGTTCCTTCCTATCCCGTGTTATTCTTGCGATTGCCCTCATCGCAGATCGGCCATGGCGCACCACTGATCCAGCCGCGATCGTCGGATAAATTGGATTTCGAAGGCGAACTAGCCGTCATTATTGGGAAACGTGGACGCCATATCGACGCGGCCCAAGCAATGGACCATGTGGCGGGCTATGCCTGCTACAATGATGCCAGCATTCGAGACTGGCAAAAGCACTCGCACCAGTTCACGCCTGGAAAGAATTTTGTGGGCACCGGTGCCTTCGGGCCTTGGATGGTGCAGACGGATGACGTGCGGATCGACACCGACGGTTTAAAGCTGGTCACAAGAGTCAATGGGATTGAAAAACAGCGGACCAACACGTCGCGGATGATTTTCGATATCCCCTACCTGATCTCCTACATCTCGACTTTTTCCCCACTAGAGCCCGGCGACGTAATCGTAACGGGCACTTGCACAGGCTTTGGAATCACCCGCGACCCAAAAGAGTTTTTGAGCCCCGGTGACGTCGTAGAAGTGGAAATTGAGGGAATTGGCGTGCTGTCAAACAGGGTGCATGCAGAAACATGAAAGTCCGACCAAAGCAAGCTTGGAGCCTAAGCATTTTCTAAAATAATAATAGTTTCGAAAATGTTTGGAATCATGGAAAGTACATGTTAGTGAACGTGACAACGGTGGGAGGGATGCAGCGATGAGTTACCTAGTAAATTCGATGGGGCACGTTCAGTTGAACGTCGTAGATGTCGATGCGTTGGTTCGCGAATCTTGTGACATTTTGGGTTTGCATGTGACGCGTGAAGAACCCGGTTGTGTCTGGCTTTCATCTAATGGGCGGATGGCCGAATTGGTCTTGCATGAAGCAAGCGAGAACTCGATACGATCGCTCGGGTTTGAAGCGGTGTCCGAAGCGGCGGTAGCAGAGGCTGCCAAACGGGTAGAAGACGCTGGCTGTAAGTTGGTTTCCACCGATCCAAGTCTTGATTGCTGCGTCACAGGCATGAAATTCGTGACGCCTCAAGGACACACATTTGAGCTGCACGGGCCGGTCCAGACCGCGATTTACGGCAACCGCCAACCAACGCCCGGCATGGCGCCGCAACGACTTGATCACGTCAACATCTTGTCGCCGGAACCTGCTGAAACGCGCACGCATATGGAAAAAATCATGGGAATGCGTTTGTCAGAACGCATGGTGGATGATGGGCTGAATTGGATGCGTGGCGCGAACCGCCTGCACCACATCCTTGGGATTGTGAAGGGCGAAACGGGTCTGCACCACTATTCGTGGGAAGTCGCCGAATTTTCAGATTACTGCCATCTGGGCGATCGTCTGGACACGATTGAAAAAAACTTCATTTGGGGGCCGGGGCGGCACAGGCCAGGTGACAACACCTTTGCGTATTACATTGATACCTGTGGCGCGATGGTCGAATGCGCAGGAAATATGGCCCTGATCAATGACGACGATCGGTACGAGCCAAACATAATCACCGCCCTGAAACGCCCTGAAAATGTCCGCGTCATGAATGTGTGGGGCGAACCTGCGCCGCAGCCATGGCGGGAACACCATTTTCCTTGGGCGGCCCCTGCTGTCTGAAAACCGATAAGGAAAACCCACGTGACAAAAATTGGCATTCTAGAAGGCTCATTGCGCCGCGCATCGCTATCGCGGGCAGCGGGGCGCGCGGCGGCAGGGCTTCTGCCTGACGGGATGAAGGCGGTCGCGCTTCCAAACCCGGGAACTCTGCCATTGTTCAACCAAGATCTGTTGGATGACGGAATGCCGGAATCGGTCAGCGTGTTCATTGATGCTGTTGCAAGCGTGGACGCACTGTTAATCGTGACGCCCGAATACAACTGGTCCATTCCGGGGGGGCTGAAAAACGCGATTGACTGGCTCTCACGTGTAAATCCCAATCCATTGGCGCACAAGCCTGTCACAATCTGGAGCGTATCTCCCGGTCTTTTGGGCGGCGCGCGAGTGCACGCAGGCCTGCGTCACACGCTGCTGTCTCAAGATATGATTATTATGGCCAAGCCTGAGGTTCAGATCGCCGGCGCAAAAGGCAAGCTGGATGTAGACGCAGGCCAAATCACCAATGCAGACACCCAAGCGTTCCTGCGGGGACACCTGTCAGCCTTCGGGACATTCTGTAATTCATGGAGTGGCGCTTGAGCGCCGCACACCCCTGACAAGATAGAGGCGCACGCAAATGGAACACCCCCTAACGTTCATGTCCGATGGTCTAAAACTATCTGGCGTTCTGCATGTCCCTGAAGGGCGTAAACCGGGGCAACGCCTGCCGACGTTCATCGTGCTTCATGGCTTCGTTGGCACTAAAGACAAATCTCATGTCGAGCTGGTCGCGCGCATGATCGAGGACATGGGCTATTGCGTGTTTCGCATTGATTTCAGGGGCTGTGGTCAGTCCGAAGGCGCGCGCGGCGAGGTGCGTTGTCATGATCAGGTAGCCGATACGCGCAATGCACTATCGTTCATTTCCCAGCGCGAAGAGGTTGATCCGGACCGCATCGGCGTGACGGGGCACAGCTTCGGTGCGGCAGTTGCGATTTTCACGGGTGGTGTTGACCAGCGTGTGGCCTGCGTCTTGTCGCTTTGCGGCTGGGGCGATGGGGAGCGCAAATTCCGCGGCCAACATCCAACACCAGAGGCATGGGCAAAGTTTACCGGCATTCTAGACGACGGGCGCAAGCACAAGGCCGAGACCGGCGAAAGCATGTGGGTATCGCGCTTTGATGTGGTGCCGATCCCCGAAGAGCTGCGCAAGAACCTGTCGCCCCATGCGCAATTTGAGGTTCCGGTTGAGACTGCGATCTCAATGTATCATTTTCGGGCCGAGGATGTTGTGGCTGACATCGCACCGCGTCCGCTCTTGCTGTTTCATACCGCCGGCGACGTGATCACCCCGATGGAGCAATCGATAAGCCTGTTTGAAAAGGCAGGTGCCAATGCAGAGCTCATGATCCCGACGGGCATGTCGCATTTCCCGCTTTCCGAGGATGATGCGCCCCATACTCGCGCGTTGATTGATGCATGGCTGAAGAAGTTCTTCCCCACGCCGCTGAGTGCCGGGTCGTGACGCAGTTTCGTGCAGATGGCCTGAAGGCTTACGCCGCAGGACTTTTGCAAGCCGGGGGCTATTCCCCGGACCATGCAAAGCGCACGGCAGATATTCTGGTTTGGGCGAACGCACGTGGTGCAAATTCGCACGGGGTGCTGCGTATCCCGCGCTACATTGAAATGGTAGAACAGGGCGCGATTGATCCGGTGGCGAAACCTGAATTGGTGACACAAGACGGTGCCATAGCAGTGCTGGAAGCGGGACGCGCGCCCGGGCCATCCGCGATGGTCACCGCAATGGACGCGGCGATTGATATCGCCGACCGAGTCAATATTGGCTGGTGCTCGGCGCGCAATATCACCCATGCCGGGGCGGTTGGCTACTTCGCCTTACGCGCCGTCGAACGGGGCTGCATTGGCATCGTCATGACGGCCTCGGGCCCGCTTATGGCTTATCACGGCGCGAAAGTGTCAGGGCTGTCGACCAATCCAATTTCTATTGCGGCACCTTCAATGGGGCGGCCGTTGCTGTTGGATATGTCCACATCGACCGTGGCTTTGGGTAAGATTATGCACGCCAAAGATGCGGGTACCGCCATTCCTTCTGGATGGGCAATAGATGCTGACGGCGCGCCTGCGACGGACCCGAACAAAGTCGCGACGCTGACCCCATTGGGTGGCCCCAAAGGATCGGGCCTGTCGCTAATGATTGAGGTTCTGTCCAGCGTGCTGATCGCTAACCCGGTAATTGCGACCGTGCTTGGCAGCGGCAAGGGTGCCATGAACGGCGCGGCACTAGCCATCAAGGTGGACGCGTTTGGCGCGCCGGACCAGTTTGCAAACCACATCGCGGATCTGGGCCAGCGGTTGAAAGCCTTGCCAAAAGCCCCCGATACGGACGAAATCCTGCTGCCTGGTGAACGGGGGTTTCGATTGTCAGAGGTGCGGATGCGGGAGGGCATCCCTGTCGCAGACGGCACACTGGCCCGCTTGGCCAGTTTGGGGGAGCGCTTTGACGTGGCGCCACCCGTGGAAATCAAGACAGACGGTGCGGACAGTTAGGCCGCGGCGCTTTAAATCAAGAGCTCTTGGGAGGGGACCTTGCAACAGGGTAAGACAAAATCGCTACAAAACATGGCACTACGCGCGGTAAGCGGCGGCGTGCTGCTTGTGGCGGGACTGATAATGCTGTTCTTCGCTTGGGGCTACCCGACCGGTTCTCTCCACCAGATGGGGGCTGGGTTTATCCCGCAGACCATTGGCATTTTGATGTCTTGTCTTGCGGTCGCGATCATCATCATTGATCTGTGGGCTCCCGAACTGGAACAGGGTGGCGCGATGCATTGGCGGGGGCTGATCTTTATCGCAGCCGCAATCATCATCTTTGCCGTGCTCGTGGATGTCGCGGGGCTTGTCCCGTCGATGTTCCTGGCCGTGGCCATGTCCATGTTTGCCGATGATCAGGCGCGCCCACTTTCTGTGTTGATCTACACCGTGGTTGCGACCTTCTTGGGTTGGCTGCTGTTTCTGGTGGGCCTTGACTTGCCGATCCCGGCGTTCTGGAGATAGCGATGTTGGATCAATTCCTCCTAGGCCTGTCGGTCGTCATGCAACCCCATGTGCTGATGTACGCATTTTTCGGTGTGTTTCTGGGCCAGTTGATCGGCGTGCTGCCCGGCGTTGGGGCCATAACCGCAATTTCGCTGCTGCTGCCAGTGACCTTTTATCTGGATGCCACGACGTCGATGATCTTGCTAGCTGGGATTTATTATGGCTCCCAATACGGTGGGTCCATCGCGTCTATCCTGCTGAATTTGCCGGGCACGCCTTCATCGGTCGTGACCTGTTTGGAAGGATACCCACTGGCCCAAAGCAACAGGGCCGGGCTTGCGCTGTTTGTTGCGGCCTTCTCGTCTTTCATTGGGGGCATGGTTGGTGTGTCCATTTTGGTGCTCGCCGCCATCCCGATGACCGTAGTCGCCTTGAAATTTGGCGCGCCAGAATATGCGATGCTGGTGATATTGGGCCTCTTGGCGGCCTCTATGATCGGGACAGGGTCGCAAATCAGATCGTTCGCAATGGTAATCTTCGGCATTGCCTTGGGGCTTGTCGGGGCAGATGCCACGACGGGGTATTACCGCTTTGTCGCCATGCCAGAGCTTGCGGACGGGATCAGCCTTGTATCATTGGCAATGGGCCTTTTCGGGGTCAGCGAAGTGATCCGCCACGCGTCCACACGGCCTGCGGCGAACACGCCGACCCTATCGATCCGAATGCGGGACGTGATTCCGACGCGCGCGCAAGCCAAGTCGCTGGTGTTTCCTATTGTCCGCGGATCAAGCATTGGCAGCTTCTTTGGCGCATTGCCGGGAACCGGGGCCGCCATCGCCTCTTTTATGGCCTATGCGATGGAAAAGCGTTTTTCGCGGTCCCCAGAGAAGTTCGGAAAAGGGCATTTGCCCGGACTGGCGGCACCGGAATCCGCGAATAACGCGGCGTCTCAGACCGGGTTCATTCCGACACTTACCCTTGGTGTTCCGGGCGATGCGGTCATGGCGTTGATCATTGGCGCGCTAATCCTGAACGGTATTATCCCCGGCCCGCGGCTGATGGTGGACCAGCCAGAGCTGTTCTGGGGCGTGATCGCCAGCTTTTTTGTCGGCAACATCATCCTGCTGCTGATCAATATTCCACTGATCAAGCTTTGGGTACTGTTGCTGCGCATTCCCTACCAAAAGCTTTACCCGATGATCGTGATCATGATCTGTGTAGGCGTCTATTCGCACCGCACCAGCGTTACGGACGTTTTGTTGACACTCGCATTCGGTGTCCTCGGATACCTGATGAAGAACTACCGTTTTGAGCCTGCGCCGGTCCTGTTGGGCTTTGTGCTTGGCCCGCTGCTGGAGGATAATTTCCGCCGCACAATGCTGTTATACGGCGGTGATTTTACCATCTTTGTGACCAGGCCCATCAGCGCTGTTTTGGTCGCCTGCTCGGCCTTCCTTATCGTATTCGCGATCTGGTCGAGCTTTTCTACGCGAAGAATAGCCACGCGCTCGATTGGATGAGCGCGCGGAAAGCCTTTCCAAGCCCAAGGCAAACTCAAGAAATAAGGGCTTACACAACTGGGAGGACGAACATGTTCAAGAAACTACTTATAGCGTTGCCACTGGCGGTTGCTCTTGCATTGCCCGCAGCAGCGCAAGAATTCCCCGACCGCGCGTTGAGGATCGTACACGGCTTTGGTGCCGGCGGAAATGCCGATACTGTGTCACGGATTATGGCAGAGGAAATGTCGAAATCGCTGGGCCAGCCGGTGGTGGTGGAATCGCGCCCCGGCGCAGGGGGCACCGTTGCATCTGGCTATGTCTCCAAAGAAGATCCTGACGGCTATACGATGCAGCTGATGGTTGGCGGCCACGCCGTGGCGGCAGCACTTTATAACAGCCTGCCATACGAGTCCGTGGACGGGTTCACGTTCATTTCTACGCTAGGCCAATTCCCCTTCATGGTGGCGGCGCGTTCTGGTGAATACGAATCCATCGGTTCGCTGATTGAAGCGGCAAAAGCGTCGCCGGGCTCTATCAAGATCGGGCATTCGGGCGTGGGTTCGACCCAGCACCTGACTGGTGAATTGCTGGCGCTACGTACCGGCGCAGAATTTCTGCATATCCCCTACAAGGGTGGTGCTGCCGCATCGACGGCGTTGATGGGGGGTGAGGTGGACGTTGTGATCGACACGGGCACCGTGATCCGCCCACAAGCCGAGGCAGGCGTCTATGACATCCTTGCGATCACCTCAGGCGAGCGCTGGCCGGATGCACCAGATTTGCCCACCGTTTCTGAAACTGTGGCAGAAGGCTTTGACGTCGTGTCTTGGACCGGGATTGGCATGCCAGCTGGTGTTCCTAACGATATCGCGGACAAAATCCGTGGTGCGGTCCATGATGCTTTGGCAGTTCCTGCTGTGAGCGACAAGATTGCATCGCTTGGTGCCAAACCATCCCCATCATCCGGCGCGGACATGACAGCTTTGATCAAAGGTCAGGTTGCCGTTTGGACGGACGTGATTGCGACAGCTGGTATCGAAAAGCGCTAAACCAATCCGGTCCGCCAACCTGACGTTGGCGGGCCGACCCATTCACAAATCACAGGAAACCACATCATGAGCACGGCAAAACCTGAAGACCTATATGCCAAGATGCTGCGCCAGACGCTTTATGTGATTACCACGACCCCAGCGCGCGGCCCGGGGATGCAAGACGTTCTGCCTGCGCATCTGGACTATCAGATTAAGATGGAACGCGACGGTATCCTGTTTGGCGCAGGTCCTCTGTTTGAAGAGGGCGAAACCGTCCCGTATGGCGGGATGATCATCGTCCGCGCCAAAGACGAGGCAGAGGCCCGCGCACATGCCGACGCCGACCCGTTTCATGCGGCAGGCCTGCGCAGTTATACATTAAGCCGCTGGATGCTGAACGAAGGCGCAATGAATTTTACCGTGCGCTATTCCGACCAAACTGCCGTTATCGGCTAACTCGATTCAAGGAGGCAGCAATGTCGGACCAGAAACAGAATTTCATCGGTGGGACTTGGGTGCCGGGGGGGGCCAACGCCAACATTAACCCCTCCAATACTGCGGATATTGTTGGGCATTATGCGCGCGCGGATGCAGCACAGGCGCAGGACGCGATTGCGGCGGCCAAGGCCGCTTTCCCTGCATGGTCACGCAGTGGGCTGATGGAACGCCATGCCATTTTACGCCGTGCCTCGGACGAGATACTTGCCCGCAAGGAAGAGCTTGGTCGGCTGTTGTCGCGCGAAGAGGGTAAGACCCTTGCAGAAGGCATCGGCGAGACCGCGCGCGCGGCCCAAATTTTCGACTTCTTCGCAGGGGAGGCCTTGCGGCTGACGGGCGAAACTGTGCCGTCGGTGCGGACTGGCGTGGGTGTCGAGGTGACCCGCGAAGCGGTCGGTGTGGTGGGGATCATAACGCCTTGGAATTTCCCCATCGCCATACCGGCGTGGAAGCTGGCACCCGCGCTGTGCTTCGGCAATACTGTCGTCTTCAAGCCTGCGGATCTGGTGCCAGGCTGCGCATGGGCGTTGGTCGATATTTTGCAACGCGCGGGTCTGCCAGATGGCGTGCTGAACCTTGTGATGGGACGTGGTTCTGTTGTGGGGCAAGCCATTGCGGAAAGCAGTGATGTGGATGCGCTGACTTTTACGGGCTCTGTGCCCACGGGGGCGGCGCTTGCGATGGAATCGGCCAAGCTGATGCGCAAGTCCCAGATGGAAATGGGCGGCAAGAACCCCTTTGTGGTACTCGCAGATGCTGATCTGAATGTGGCTGTGGATTGTGTGACGCAAGGCGCGTTTTATTCCACAGGCCAACGGTGCACGGCATCGTCGCGCATCATTGTCGAGGACACGATCCACGACCAGTTTCTGGCGGCGTTGAGCGAGCGGATCAGTGCGCTGACTGTTGGAGATGCGCTGGACACAAGCACCCAAATCGGTCCGGTCGTTGACGAAAGCCAGCTGGCGCAAAATGAAAACTACATTCGGATCGGTGAGGCGGAAGGCGCACGCCTTGTGAGCGGCGGCGAGCGACTGACCCGCGCCACGACAGGGTTCTTTCAGCGCCCGGCGCTCTTTGCCGAGTGCACCAATGACATGCGTATCGCGCGCGAAGAAATCTTTGGCCCTGTCGCCACAGTGATCCGGGTAAAGGATTACGACGCGGCGCTGGATGTGGCCAATGACACGGATTTTGGCCTGTCTGCGGGGATCGCAACCACCAGCCTAAAACACGCCATCCATTTCAAAAATAACGCCGAGGCCGGGATGGTCATGGTGAACTTGCCAACAGCAGGTGTCGATTTCCACGTGCCCTTTGGCGGGCGCAAGGCGTCCAGCTTTGGCCCACGCGAGCAAGGGCGCTATGCCGCTGAATTCTACACAACGGTCAAAACGGCCTATACGTCGGCCTAAGTAAGAAAGGACATAAGATGATCTACGAGATGCGCGTCTACTCCTGTGTGCCGGGCGGAATGCCCGCACTTTTGCAGCGGTTTGAAACCACAACCCTGAAAATCTGGGAACGGATCGGACTGCGCCCAGCGGGTTTCTTCACCACGCTTGTTGGGCCAAACAACCATGATCTGACGTATTTCTTGGTATGGGAGTCATTGGCCGAGCGTGAACAACTTTGGAATGCGTTTGCCAGTGACCCCCAATGGGTCGCCGCACGTGCGGCACATCAAAAGGCACATGGCGAAGTTGTCGCCAACATTGCATCTAGCTTTTTGTCGCCAACGTCCTTTTCGACAGTGAACTAGAGCAGCGGTGGGGGTGCTGTCAGACTAATGAGAACTCGCATCAGATTGCTGGCGCAGCTTTAATC
>ERZ887851.3671-NODE-3671-length-10945-cov-25.587971_pt1 | contig 10945 bp, 11 predicted proteins | sample MGYA00521100_ERZ887851 | MGnify/ENA primary metagenome ERZ887851 (study PRJEB32303, sample SAMEA104408602) | aquatic metagenome | biome: Brackish water; feature: Pelagic; material: water | place: Baltic Sea | collected 2014-06-06T16:11:00 | depth 11,444 m ...
CAATTTTGTTGGATTTTGATATCTGTTATTCCATACAGTCTCTTTCCTGACCTGTCAGTTTTTCCCAGTCTCCAGTAGTTACCATCCCCTCATTAATACATTTCTTTAGCGTCTGGAACTCTATGTCATTCGGATTGTTAAAGACATCTTTAACCTTACCGACTTTATACCTTATTGACGCATACCATTCGTTACCAATTTTCTCGAATTTGATCGGGCTTGGGTGCTGTTCAAATTGTGTTTTCATATCCATTCTCCATGTATTAATATTTTTCTACCTCTGAGCTTACGCTTGAGGAATCCTAGTTTATTACCTATAAAGGTAAGCATTCTTAATCTTTCTCTACTTTCCATAGCTTCTTTAGTTCTGCCGCCATGTTTATAATTAGGTGCTTCATTACCAGTTCTTACTCTATGCCCCCCATGTTGATTGCATACAGACGTATTAAAAACCGTTTCTTTGTCACAATATTTACACTCCATGTAAGCACCTCTTGATGTCATTAATACTAATTAACCATTTACCAGTCCAAGAGTCCACGACAGTCCAAAAGCTATGTTTTTAGATTGCCAAAGTCCAGTCTACACACCACCCTTTAGGGTGTAGACTATGGGACTCTATTGATTCATTCCTTTTTCTGTAATCCATATCCTGTCTTGGTTCTGCTCTCTAAATCCTGTTCCAATTAATCCGTATTCAATTAACTTACTTATATTGCTTCTTATTAAATTGGATCGCTTATTTGAGGGTTGTTCAGTCCATTTTGTCGCGACAGCGCTAATGGTTGTTTCCAGATCCTCATCTTGAGAAAAAGTGGGCAGGATTCTTTCTTTCAGTAGCTCAAAGACTCTTCCCTGATTAGTTCCTAAAGATTGTTTCTTAAAAGCAGGCTCATGGCCCCCAACCACTCTAATGACACAAGTTGTTTCATCGTTTATTTCAATTTCATCTAATCTGTAACTGTAACCAACACCACATTCACTGTCTTTAGACTTCTCTAGAACCCAATGACATAATCCATTACTACTTTGGGTTACATGCAATACACTGTCCATAGAAGCTTTTAAGCTAGAACTACCTCTCATCCCATTCTCTTCGTTCTTACCGCTATGATGGATAATCAGAACCGTACAATCTAGCTCTGTTTGTATTCTTTTAAGGTTATAAATAACACCGCTCATTGCGCCTGCATGGTTTTCATCTATGTTAGGGCATGCATTATTGAGTGTATCGATAATGACGATCCCCCCAGAAAATTCTCTACCCCTATAAAAACTAATAAAGTCATCAACGGATTTATTCTCTGCTAGCAGCAATTCATCTTTAGTTACCTCTAGGTTATTTGGATACCATTTATAATGCTTACACCAACCCTGAAGTCTTTTAACTACTCCAGTAAAACCTTCTAACGCCACGTAAACAACTGGGACTTTAGTAATAACTGGTATCCCAAACCAAGCATTACCAAGTGCTAGATTCATAGCGAGGTCTATTGCAACAAAGGATTTAGAAGAACCTGACGCACCATAGATAGTGACTATACCTTTCTTAGGTACAATGCCTTTAACCACCCAACCAACTTTGGGGAGGTCCTTTAGGTCTTTAATTTTGTAACTCTGACGCCCTGATATTATTTCATTAATAGGGGTATCTTCAGGGTTATCTTTAAAGTGTTTTCTCCAAATACTATTAACCACCGTCATAACTTCTTTAATTTCTAAAGGCGTGTCATATGTTTCGTTAAATGCTAAAGCCCCTCTAATAACAGTTGGCTTATGTTTATAAAGCTGGACTAATCTACCAACTTCTTTTGTTAAGGTTACATTTCTCTGCACCACATCTGACTTACTACTAGAACTATTAGTAGCTGATCGTTTTTGGGTATCAGGAACATAAGGTGCACCCCCATTGATGTATTGCTTTCTGGCAAACTTTTCCATACCAGGTGGGTGAGACGGAGCTAAAAAAAACTGTGATTTTCTATCAGTACACGGATCAATATATTCCTTATACTTCTTTAATACTTGCACATCATCAATGAAGTTAAGAACTGCATTAGGGAACTCATCGGGGGTCATAGTTCTGTTAGTTTCAGCAATTACCCTAAACCGATTACCTTTACCCTCTAGCTTATGACTGAACGAGGTATGAACAACTGCATTAACACCTTGAGCCTTTAACCCCTGAACCAACTCATCAAATATATCGTGAGGAACATTATCAAGATCAACTGGAAAGTCTGCCCGATTAACCATGTTTGTATCTTTACGATAGTTATTAGCTGCTTCACCGAATAGATAACCCTCGTTATCAAACTTATTTTTAGTAATCTTAAAGGGTAGTTCACTATATTCTTTTAAAGACATAGCAATATCCTGACCTCTTACGAATTCTCTCTCATTAGTACCTTTTAGCTTTAATAATTTATGCTGCATATGTTTACTCCGCTTCTGTAACTGCTTGGTTATCAGGTTCATGTACACCAGATGTTTTAGTAAGTACCCAGCTCATAACTGATTCACTTGACCATACAGTCATTCTTGCGGTTATTCTTACTGGCTCTGGAAAGCTTTTATTTCTAACCATCTTCCATATAGTTGACTGGCCCATACTTAAAATCTCTGATAAGTCTTTCACTCTGTACCATGCTTTATCACCTATAACACTTGTCCCTCTTTTCATATAACTTTTCATTACTTCACTCATTTTAATACTCCATAAAAGTCTATAAAGCTCTTGACCAACCACTATCAGATGTTAGGATTTATATATACCTAGAGTTCTATGTGGCTTTATCAACAACACTAGATACTAATATGTTCTTTAGTAAGGCTAATTTCATATCACCAGAAATTTCTTTTAAAGCGGAAGATTTATATGGCAAGTAAAAAACAAAAGATTGTTCAAGGCTATGCAGATGCAACTAAAAATTACATATTCAAAGATTTTTTTGATTCAACAAGTACAGACTATATTAATGACTGGGAAAGTACCCCGGAGTGGAACATACACTCCACTAGAAAATTCAGAGAAGCAGTTGACTCAACGATTGATAAACATAAAAGAGAAGTCATTGGTGAGGGAGATATATATAAGCATATGTACTCTAACAATTATGAAGCACTAGAAGATTATGCTTTGTTCACTTCACTACAAAATCTAAAAAGACCTAATGGTTATACAGAAGACGATGTCAGAACTGTATGGGGTTACTACACCAGAAAAATAGGAAGGAATCAGATAAAAGATATACACTCTGAAGTTCATAAATTTATAGCAGAGGGTATGGAAAAGTGGTTAAGAGGTGTGAGCGTTGAGTCAGCATTTGGTATAAAGAAACAGGGTAGTGGCACTAAGGACAAAGATGAAACTAACCCACCTGAATATATCTTTGACATAACAACGCTTATATTAAGTCCTGAAGGAATGAGCTTAAATAAAGCTACAGAAGAAGTTCAGCAAACTGTGGGTGAAGATGGAAAGGTTCGGTCTGATATTAGAAGTGCTAAACATATGACTAAGATGTTCCATGTATTTAAAATGTTTGGGTATGTTAATTGGCGTTTTGAAAACAAAGTAATCCATAAAATAAAGATGGAAGATTGGACTGATAGTCAGAAGAAGTGGTTAAACGAATACTGGGGGTTTGAACTCTAAATAACTGCAGTAGTCTTTTTCTTCCCTAGATTAAGAACTTTCTCATGGACTTCCTTTTTACTATCTAAAAATTTCAGTAACCATTTAACTAAATCAGTTCTTTCTTTTAGCCAATCATAATCACCCATATATGCTCTTTCAGTTGCAGTACCATATGAGTGTGATAACTGAGTTTCAATGACTACATTATTCATTCCTGAAAATCTTAAACACATCATCTTAAGTATAGTTCTACTTCCATGGGCGGTGGCATATTCAAAACCCATATGCGCTTTCTTTTTAACAAGGGCATTAGGTCTGTCTAATCCATAAGCCTTTCCAAATCTATTAGTGAATATATAATCATCTTTACTCGCATGATTCTGCTTCTTAAGTTTATCTAATAAACCAATTACATATGGGGGTAGGGGCGTAACAAAGTCCTCTTTACCTTTCATCCAGTGCGCCGGAACACTTAAGGTCATTCGTGTAGGGTGATACCAAGACCACCTTGCATTTCTTAACGATGAGATTCTCAATGCAGTAAGGGTTTCTATAATCATAAAGACTGTATCTTGAACTGCAGGAAGCTGATGGACTTTTGACCAGTAAGCCCCCAAATCATCTTCATGAATACTTCCATGACTCTTAACTTTCCCTTTCTTAAATACCTTATTCTTTCTAATTAAATCTATTGGGTTCTCACCTTTAAACCTTCGTTCTTCTCTAGCAAACTGGTAAACCAAATTGATAAGTGTCTTAGCTAAAATCATAGTGGTAGTTCTTGGATACTTCTTCAAATCTACTTTGCCACTCACTAATTTAACGGGTTTAGCTTTGATGTTTTTAAGGACTGTTAAGTAATCAGAATCAGTAAGGATTAGTAGTGATTTATCCTTTAAACTCTTCTCTAAATAGTTCTTATAGATACCCCTAGAACGCTTTGTATGGGCTTCTGACCACTTCTCATCAACATCATTAAGATAGTATTCAACCATGTCATTAAATAGCACACCAAACCTAAACTTATTACTAGATTTCTCTAGGTTCTCGTTCTTTTGTCCGGCAAAGTAATCTTTAGGGTGAACGCCTAACTTGATTTCTCTTCTAGATATCTCACTTAAACGCCTAGCTTCTGCAAGAGAAGTTTCCGGGTATAAACCGAAACCTAATTGAATACCTTTGTTATCAAGCTTTCCCCTGAATGTCCATGACTTAGATGTAGGTTTGACTCGCAGCCTTAATCCAAGACCATCATTCAAATATATATAGGCTTTCCCCTTTGGGCATTTGGCGTTCTTACATTCAAAGATACTTAATAACTCTCTTGGAAAACCCATCTAGTTAAACTCCAGTATTAATATTGGTGTCCACCTTGGTGTCCACTTTTGATGTAGATTTTAATACTTTATCGTAGACTTTGCAAGAGGACATACCTGTGAGATATACTGTTAAATAGCACTATGTGTGAAGGATTAGAAACTATGCTAGATTAACTTCTTTAGTGGAATTGAATCACACCTCTTCCGCCAATTTTTGTAACATAATCCCCTTAAAATCAATAACTTACAAGATAATAATTATTTATTTAGTAGTTTGATATACGGTTTGATATACGGTTGAGTTTGAATAACATAGCATTATAACCATATAAGACCCCTCACCCCCGCGGTACCCTCTCAATTTCAAACTGATTCCTATCTACCCCTATACATCTTAATCTGGACAAATGATTGGTAGCGTTCTCAAAACACCCCCCTATGAAATACAAAAGGCTATTCAAAAAATATTTCTAGCAAAAATACTCAATACCTCATTTGCCTACTTAATTAGCCTGGGAGTAAACTGGTTTTATGAAAAAATTTAGAGGTGATTGAATGAAATCTTACCCAAAATGTAAATCTAATATGGATTTCCATCAGACGAAATGACAGAAGATGCCACCAGCAATACTGTCGTAGGATTTATCAAACCTACTTCTGCATCGGTTCAAGAGCTATTGATTGCGAATTTACGTTATCCGCCATTAATGCAGTCAACAATTCGGTCAAGTATCGATTCTCAATAAGCGATTTGGACTAATCAGGCATTCGTAGAAAATGAAATAGGACATTTGCACGCTGATTGTTTATCACTGATTAAAGCAGTTATTTATATCGTAACGCCTTCAAACTATCTTTAGAGGTGACAGCGAAAGAGTAAGTAGTTCCCTTATGCTATCTTTGTTTCTACCTTTTGCCCTTTGTGTAACAGCTAATCCAAATTGCTCCAGCAAATAAGTAGCTGCAAGTTTAGCGGGGATATTCGCTGACCATTCGCCTCGCTCATGACTGCTTTTAAAAAAGCGAACGTAGAGCTTTAGCGCTTGAGTTTCAATATCGGCGAGTTTTGCTTGCGTTTGAACACCAAAGCGCGATCGTTCTGCTCGCATCTTAATGAATAGGCAGCCAGTTTCCATCTGAGGATCTTCACTTGCAATTTTAATCAATTCATCCAGTTTGTTAGCGAAGCTTGCATCGCTCATGAGCAAGTCTCCTATCCGCATAAAAACCTGACTGGCATAGCGTTCAAGGACAGCAACCGTCAAGCCGTCTTCGCTACCAAACTCGCGATACAGCGAGGGCTTTGACACGTTAGCAAATGAGCAGATTGCATTGACTGAAGTAGTGGCCAAGTCGTCTTGCCAATAAGCATTCATAGCTGTCTCAAGGATATGCTCTCTGTTACGAGTTATTGGACGCCCGCGACGGACATTGTGATTTATAGGATTCATAACATTTATTATACTACATAGTACGAAATAATAAAATATATGTTACCATGTGGTACGTAATAAGAATTTTCGTATTACTAATTTACAAATTGGAGCTTATGAATATGGAAAAATCAAAAAAAGTAGTCGTCATCACAGGATGTAGCAGTGGGTTTGGTGAAGGAGCTGTTAAGGCGTTCGCAGATAAGGGCTACTGTGTCTGGGGAACCCTGCGTGATAGCCAAGGGCGCAATGCTAGTAAGAAGGCTGCCTTAGAGAGCTACTCTAAAAGCATTTCGGTGATAGACATGAATGTGGCAGACGACAAATCGGTTACTGATGGTTTTGCACGTATCCTAAATGACGGTGCGATCGATGTCTTAATTAACAATGCCGGCATCATGTACCTAGGCATCACAGAAGCATTTAGTATCGCTCAAGCCAAAGAGCAGATGGAGACCAACTATTACGGTGCAATTCGCACTATTCAGGCAGTCTTGCCTGCTATGCGCAAGGCCAAATCTGGGCTCATCATCAACTGTTCATCTATAGTCGGCCAAATCTCGCCGCCATTTTTTTCAACCTACAGTGCCACCAAATTCGCATTGGAAGGCTATACGCAAGGTCTACGCTATGAGGTATCTCCATTCGGGGTCGATGTCGCTCTCGTAGAGCCTGGTCCATTCGGCACTGGGTTGCTCGCAGGCGGCAGAGCACCTGAACGAAATGATGTGTTGGAAAGCTACGGTGACTTGGCGGGTGCACCCATTGCGGTGGGCCAGCACTTTGCTACCTTCTTGCAAAGCGAAGAAGCGCCCAAACCGCAACTCGTGGTCGATGCCTACTTGGCACTAGCCGATATGCCTTCAGGCAAACGTCCTACACGAACGGTTGTTGGCATTACATGGGGTGTGGATGAAATTAATGCACTAACACAGCCTATTCAAGACCGGGTTTTGAAAGAAATGCAGCTCGAGTCTGTTCTCGGGGGCGTCTCCCATGGATAGTCCAATACACACCGCCAATGGGCGGCCGCTGGGCGCCATGGAGCAGTTATTTTGGTCGTGGGACCAACATTGTCCGAACCATTTTGTGCTGGCTGCAGAGATTGATACTCGGTTTTCACTCGAGCAATGGCGGCAAGCGCTGGACTCGCTACAGGTCCGCAATCCACTGCTGGGTGCGCGAATTGTCGATGTGGCATCGGGCGGCGCACGTTTTGTGCCAGAGCCTGAGTTGATGTTGCCAATCCGGATCGCGACGCTGGGTGAACTCTCCTGGCAGGTTGAGGCGGGTCGTGAGTTGCTGGAGCCTTTCGATACGCAAACCGGTCCACTGTGCCGGCTTACTTTGTTGGAAAATGATCAATGCACAATCATATTATTCATCGCGCATCACGCTCCTTTGGATGGCATGGGTGCCACACGACTGCTCGATGAGTTGATTCAGCTTGTGTGTGGTAAGAGTCTACCACCCAAACCCGCGGTGCAGGCACCAGAGCTTATGCTTATAGATGAACGCCGTTTATTGCCAACGCCTACGCTGCCGACCAATGAAGACTTTACTAATCTTCGCATGATTACAGATAAACCTCCGCATTTGGAAACGCTGACCATCGAGGCAGAAATGACCCGTCAGTTGGTTGCAAGATGCCGCGACGAAGGCACGACCATGCACGGCCTCATCACAGCCGCGGTACTCGTTGCGGGGCGTAGCCTGCACAAGGAATGGTGTGAACGCCCAGTACGTGTGGCCACACCCGTCAACATCCGAGGTCTTGATCCAAGCTTTGAAGATGCCATGGGCGTCTTTATGATTCCCGCTAGGACGATCGAAGAATCACCCCAAAATACGCAGATTTGGCCTATGGCAACTGCACTGCGGCATGAATTGTTGCCTTACGTTGGCAGGGAAGGGGGACTGATCGGACTTAATCTGTTGTCATCCGTCGTAGAACCGTCACTGAGCAACGAAGGCGCTTTAAATTTGCTGACATCAGTACTGCCATGGGATTTAGTCGTCACCAACCTTGGCCGCATTAGTTTCAAAGGGGAGCATAGCGCCAAGCGGGTACAGGCTTTATGGGGGCCGATGGTCTCTTCTGGCTTGTCCGGTGAGCAGGTAATAGGTGTGGCGACGCTTAATGATGTGTTGCAGCTTTCATATACAACTTACCAACCAATCAGTGGTTTACTGACAGCCGTTGAACAGGCGCTCAAGCAAAGCTTGGCCGTTTGAGCGGCAAGATTTTAAACGAAAGTTAATGAGTAATGAGCGGATCTTAAAGCTTAAATAAATCCTAACTAGCTTCTGATGATTATCATGCCATGTGATAAGTCAACTACTACAATTACATCCTATATTTAAGTGCTTGATTCTTAAGAGTCTAGACTAGGTGTAATATTCTATAAGTTATTGATTTTATTATTATTTTTATACCTTTATAACTCCGATTTAAGATGCTCCAACAACCCATTATTTTATTTTGTATCTAGGAGCTGGTTTTTTGTTTTTAAATAACGGAGAAAACTCTTTTCTTTCTTTTTCCCAATCTTCCCAGTAATGATTTTCTTGTAAAGCTGGAATAGTAACAATTTCACCTATATCTAATCCAGACATAGCTGCATCAACTAGGTCTTCTGCTGACATGGTATTTTCATCTTCTTTTAGTTGTGGGTATCCAGCGATATCCCAGAATTCAGTTGCAGTTGCCGCAGGTAAAACTGTTTGAACTCTAACACCAGATTCAGCAAGGTCTTTTTGTAATGAATGACCAAAGCTTAATACATATGATTTTGAGGAGCTATATACGCCATTAAGTACTTCAACTGCGATACCTACAACTGACGATATATTAATAATTGTGCCTGATTTCTTTTCTGCGAATATTGGTGCTATTGCGTAAGACAGTCTGGTTAATGCATTAATATTTAACTGAATCATATCGTCCATTTCTTCAACATCTGCTTGAAGTATATTTTTAACCGAACCGACCCCAGCGTTATTTACCAACATGTTAATGTCATCATCTTTCTTGAGAATGTTTTCAATCTTTTTTATTTCTTCTTTTTTTGTAAGGTCAGCCCCCACAATCTCTACATTTTTCCCAGTCTCTTTCATAATGGACTGCCTTAATTCAGAAAGTCTTGTTGTATTCCTAGAGACTAAAATAAGGTCGTAACCTCTTTTTGCTAATCGGTCAGCATACACAGCACCAATGCCACTTGATGCACCTGTAACCAATGCTTTACCTAATGATTTATTTTCCATGCAAATATCCTTTCATTTAAATTACACCTCTATATTAATTAATTTGCCAATGTCTTATAAGTCATATATCCTTCATTTTAAGACATAATAAAAAAACTAAAAATTATGAAAAAAATTGGGTTCTTGATTTATCCAGACTACTCGGTAATGGCGTTGTCAGTTAGTTCGGTTTTTGAGTTTGCTAATGGGGAGTTTAATAGACCGCAATACCAATTAGAGTTTATTTCAGAAAAAGGTGGGGTAATTAAAACATCTGCTGGACTTGAAATTAAAACCTCCAAATTTAAACCTCATGACTTTGATACCATTATTATTGGTGGCGGAAGTGATATAGAAAACTATTCTGTCGAATTAATCAAAGTTGTAAATCAATGTAGTAAATTATCTAGAAGAGTTGTATCGACATGCACAGGTGCGTTCTTGTTAGCATCTGCTGGACTGCTTGATGGCAAGAGAGTAACAACCCATTGGGGTTATAGTAAAAATTTATTAGAAAAATTTCCTAAAATTAAGTTAGATGACGACAAGATATTTATTAAAGACGGCAATATCTGGACATCAGCTGGCGTTACCGCTGGCATTGATTTAACGCTGGCATTGGTTGAGGAAGATTTTGGTAGTGATATTGTTAAAAGCATTTCAAAAAAGCTGGTTTTATATCATAGAAGAGGTGGCGGTCAGTCTCAATTTTCAACATTAATAGACATGAAGACAAATTCTAACCGCATTGAAACTGTTGTTAATTACACAAAAGATAATCTTGATAAAATCATTTCCGTTGAAGATATGGCAGAAAAAGCACATTTAAGTCCTCGTCAATTTGGTCGTGTTTTTAAGAAAGAGACTGGTTATGCCCCATCAAAAGCACTAGAATTGATGAGGGTAGATGCTGCAAAAGCATACATTGAAGAAAGTAATCACTCTATTGATTGGATTGCTCATAGAACTGGATTTTTTGATTCAGACAGAATGAGAAGAGCATTTATTAGAAATATCGGAAGACCTCCACATGATATTAGGAAGAATTTTGAACCTATAAATTAAAGCAACTTAATTAAATGATATCAAACTAAAGAACCACCCTATTTTTTGCAAGTTTAAGAGTAAAGAGTATCTGTATTGAGCATGAATCAAATAACAAACTGGGACTCTAACTACCCTTATACATTGAAATACGGACAAATGATTGGTAGCATTCTCAAAACACCCCCCTATGAAATACAAAAGGCACTTCAAAAAATATTTCTAGCAAAAATACTCAATACCTCATTTGCCTACTTAATTAG
>ERZ887851.3673-NODE-3673-length-10944-cov-10.677748_pt1 | contig 10944 bp, 17 predicted proteins | sample MGYA00521100_ERZ887851 | MGnify/ENA primary metagenome ERZ887851 (study PRJEB32303, sample SAMEA104408602) | aquatic metagenome | biome: Brackish water; feature: Pelagic; material: water | place: Baltic Sea | collected 2014-06-06T16:11:00 | depth 11,444 m ...
ATTAATCATAATTACAATAGAATTTTTTTAAATAGTTATTATATTGTTTTTAATAACTCAACCAATTCTACTTGAGGAAAACAATCAAATTTATCTGTTCTAGTATTAGTGTGTGTCCACAACCCTTTTACTCTACCCCAATAAGCATCTTCATTAAAATCAAATGCGTCTTTTGGGTGAACGCCATCTTTTAATAATTGTGGTAACCCTGCGGATAAATCTATTTTAGGGTATGTTTTTTGAACATGTTTAATTAATAACCTTAAACTTTCTATTTGTTCTAAAGTGTATGCGTGCCAATATCTATGACCTCTAAACTCATAACCTAAATCACAAACCATACTCTCAGGAACCTCACCGTTGACGTATGTATAATACTTATCATCTTTCTTAGTTACATAACCAAAATTATTGATTTCAACTGCTGAAGAATACTTAGACATATTAAAATCACCTACTTTTCCTAAGTGCCAACCAATGTAGTTATTAGGAAAACACTCCACAACTTGCCCATTGTATTTGTCATCACCGTAACTACCAACTTTAACACTTGTTCCACCAATACAGTATTGTGTTGCCACACGTCCTCTATCGTCTTTGTTCCAACTATTGATAGTGTTGTATGGGTTGTTCCATCCTGCTGTGTGGTGTATAAAGAAATTCTCAGGGTCTATCTTCCCATAATCTTTTACATACTCATCACCATCTAAATAAGCCTTATCAATTTCTAAACCATCTTCTGTGGTATAAGAACCTAAATAATTTAATTTATCATCTCTATCATTGGAGTCGTCAAAATCAGTTCTGTCAGTATCAATGTCTTGATTGTTATCAAAATTAACACCCATAGTTTCATTAACTAAAGTTTCATATGTTTTAGGTCCAACAATACCGTCAGCAATTAAACCTTTGTCTGATTGAAACTTCTTTACTGATGATTCGGTACCTGAACCAAATATACCGTCATCATCGATACCCAACATTTGTTGTACTTCTTTTACTTGTGGTCCTCTATCTCCTTTTTTTAACATAACATCATCTCTTACACCGTCTATAAGATAGCTATAGGTAGTATCACCTACTAAACCATCTACTGTTATTTTTTTTGCTTCTTGGAAGTTCTTAACCGCGGTCTCTGTTATATCTCCAAAATAATCTGTAATTGTGTGATAGGTCCAAAACCCATTATTGTTTAATAGTGTTTGTAATTCTCTTACATCTGGACCACTGTCTCCCTTTTTTAATAACATTTCTTTTTTTATTATAAATATGTAGGCAAAAAAATAAGGTCCGAAGACCTTAGATTATTTTTATTAAATTATTTTTACAATTCGTCTAATAAAGATTGTGCTGATTCAATCCTATCAGCCATTTTCTTTTTACCACCATAACCAATTGGTAATTGGTGTTTTAAAAAATTTTCTAAGTACTCTTTTTTGTCTTCGGAACTAAGTAAACCTTTATTTTTCATTTGTTTTATTAGATACTCACGGTAAGTGTCAACATCCATAACCATTCTTCCCTTTTCATCGTATCCTTCAGACATGGCTGGTATTTCTTTTTCGGAACCAACTTTTATACTTGGTCTTTCTTTTTTTAATAGTTCTTCGACTTCTGGGGTTAAAGTAATTTCAAAATCAACAGGACCATACTCAAGTACTTCTAATAGATTATTAGCTTCCCTCATTAACTCACCCTCAAAATCGTTACTGTCTACCCAATGTTCAAGTTCTCTAACCAAATCATAGTAATCAGATAATACACTTTCCATCTCCCCCATTGACAAGGCAGTATGTAAGTAATTTATATCTAACCCTTCTATTTCATCTAATATCAATCTTTTTAGCTCCTCGAATTGTGCTACCAGTTCATTTACTTCTTTTGTTTCACCAGTAAATAAATCTAATTGGTCTGGGTCTTGAGTTGTTTCTTCGTTCTCTTCTTTTAAAAGACTTTTCTTATAGTTTAACTCAGTTTCGGTTAACCTTGGAGATTCTAGTCTCTCCATCATTAATTTTATTTCTTTTAAGTTTTTCATTTTAATTACACATTTTTCTACAAGCTGCACCTAAATCAGAATCATTAGAATTTTCTTTAGCCATATCTTTTAACTCTTGTGAACAATCACCGTCTTTCTTGATTAGTTGTCTACACTTAGCTCCCAAGTCAGAATTATTTGATTGTTGATTTGTTAGCTTTCGCGTCAACCGCAACAGCTTCATTTAAAGATTCTTTGCCTCTAACCTTATTCATCATTTTAAAGAATACATCATCGTTTTCTTTAATTGTTTTTCTATTAGTAGATGTTGGAGAAGATTTAAACTCCCATAGGTGTTTCATTTTATCTATACTCTCATTTACTATATTAATGTTCTTTTCGTGTGTAATAACAGCCTCACCGTCTCTAGAACCTTCCCACATTAATCTATATTCGTTTTCACCGTCAGTAACAGCAAATACCGTCTCATCAACTCTAACTCTATTAGGTAATCTATCAACCAAGTTAATAACTTGTTCTTTTGATTTAATGGTTCCTTTAACTTTGAATATATTTTCTTCTAATACATCTATATAAGTTTCATTGATTGGTTTGTCTGTTGTTCTTACTTTTGGTGTATAATGGTACTCATCAGGTGTACCGTATTTATGTTTTAAATATTTCTCACCATAACCTTTTAATTTTTTATAACTTAAATCATCACCATTTAAGTCATTAATTCTTTTTGTAAACTTATCATAAACTGGTGTACCTTCGTTGTCATACCTTAACGCTAACATACCAGGTCCCAAAGCTTCAGTTGAATAAACTTCTTCAGGTTCGGTTTGGTCGTCTTCTCTATTTACCTTTGGCGGGTCAAATGCTTCATTAACTGGTTCACCCATTTCTTTTCTTATTTTACCACATAAAGCTTTTTCACAACCTTCTTGGTCTTCGTCCTTAGAACATCTTTTTAAACAATCTTTAAGTCTCATCTCTAAACCACTATCGGATTCATCAACAGATTCACCTATTTGAGATGGTTCTGCTTCAGATGTTTTTTGAAAATCTTTCATTTTCTTTTCCACATCTTTAAAGTAAGTGTCCTCATCTTTTTTATCCTCTTTATGAACTTTATCTAAAGCTGGTTGTACAGATGCTTTACCTAAATTAATTCCTTTCTCACTTTGAATGGTTTCCATTGAACCAAATTGTTTCTTTTCAGCATCAGAAAGGTTATCACTTTTTTCTTTAACACCGAAAGCAACTTCCATGTGTTCGAAACCTTTTGTTTCAAGTAAAGTGTTTAAATTTTTTCTTATTGTTTCTTTAATGTTATTTGACTGTTTATTGATGTTATCAATTATATCTTCACCATATTCACTAACAATGGTCATCTCATCATTACTCAATGATTTATCTTTTGTGGCGTTTTGTAGTATTTGTTTTATTTCCTCTATATCGAATTCAGTAAGGTCGTCATGAGTAAGGGTGTTATGAGGACGATAATGACCATTCTCCAAATGAATCGCAAACTCGGACAGTTCCTCTAACCAAAAATCCATTCCTTCACCCTCTTTTAATATTCTCTTATTCGCCCCCTCAATAATAAGACGTTTCATTCTTTCAATTCTTCCCATAATTTCTTTTTTCTATAAATATCTTAATTTTGTTAAAAATTAATTACTACCTGTATTATTCTTTCTAGGTTCCATTTTTTCGTAAAAACCTTCCTTACTACCTTGCCACCATATTGGTAACCCATGTTTTTTATTATACTCCATCTGTTCTGGGGTGACACCTTTTAGTTTTGCTTTAATTCTATCCAATATTTCACCTTCTTTAATTCCTGTTTTTTTAGATACTTTTTTAACACTCTCAAAAGCTGTATCACTTAATTCTAGTGGATTGTCAATAGCTCCTTGACTACAATGTGGTTGGTTATTGTATTTAGCACATTTGTCTTTGATTTTAACAAACTTGCCACCTTTAACCCATTTAATTTTGTTTATTTCATCTATTAAGGATTCACCTAATAAATCAGCTTTATTAGTTTTTTGTACAATTTTACCACCTTTCCATATTGGTTTCTTTGATGGTATGTGTTTACCTTTCTTAGCAAACATAAATGGTGTTACAGGAAAATCACCACCAAAAACAGAAGAGAAAGTTGTCGCCTCATCTAATTCTTCTTCGTCACTGTTATGTTTTCTTTTTCTAGGTTCATAAGTATTTGACGTTTCATCTCCATAATTTATAGTACCACCATCCCACACAATATCTTTTAATGGTTCAACTATACCACCTTCTTTATAATATTTACCTAAAGCTTTTTTCAATAAATTATTCCAATTGTCACGAATATAATCCACATCTACAGAATAACCAAACCTTCTCAAAAATTTTATAAAGTATAAAATTAACTCTGGTCCTAATTCTGCTAAATATTGTGGAATCTCTTTGGTTTTAACACCAGCTAACCTAGAAGTGATAAAAATACCTAATAAAGTATCAATAATATCATTACCCGTAGTTATTTCTTCTCCTAATACTTCTTTATCTTTTCTTCTATGTGGTTTTTTAATAGAACCCTCGTAACCTATAGATGCGGTACAAACAGCGTAAGGGTTATAATCCTTACCATCTTTTTTGTTTTGTTTTTTTACATCTTTAACACAACGTTCCCATTTTTTCTTATGGATTGGACTTTCTTTTTCTTTTTTCTTTTTACCTTCACTCATCACATCTTCATCATCCAACATATCAAATACGTCTTCAGCGTAACCAGGGTCAGTAAGGTCAGATTCTATTTCTCTATCTAATTTTAATTTAGTTTCATCATGTATTTTTTCAAAAAAGAAATTATATAATTTTTTAATTGCCCATTTACTAGCATCTAAGTCTTTATAGTTAACTTGTAGACTACATGCTGTACCACCTTCATAGGGAACATTGTAACATTTTACATTTATTTTAGCCTCTCTTTTTATGCCAGGTAAAGTGAATATAATTGGGGTACCCCAATAGGGTAAATCATTTTCTCCACCTCTATAACCCCTTTCTAATTTGACATTATCAGGGTATCTTTCCTTTACTCTTTTAAGTATACTTAAAACTAATTTATCTTCTTTTGATTTAATTAACCAACCTTCATTAATCTTATCCGTTTGCATGTCACTTAAAGTTAAATCAGAGTCACCCCAATCAATATCCATTTTAGCTAAGATATCAGATATCTCACCACCAGGCCAAGTTAATTCATCTTTCCTTAACCACCCTTTTTTACCCACCCAAGGGTCACCATCAAAAGTACCTTCAGCAGCTCTTAATTTTGAGGCGTGGGTAGAGGATACTTCATTAACTAGGTCTTTAAATTTAAAAATTTTAGATTCTGTTTTAGGTGTTAAAGAATAAATTCTACCTAAAGGATTTTTTAAATCACCTTTTGTTACAATATTTGAAGCTAACTTTTTAGATTTTGGTTTTCTTACTGTTGTTTGTTTACCGAATAGTGGTGCGTTATAAGCTCCAGCTGCTCCAGATGTGGTAGTTTCATCCAAATCTTTTTCCAACCCCTTTTCAGATGCCTTAACACCATGTTTTTTGTTTGTATAATAGTCAGGGAATTCAGTTATATGGTCCATAGCTATTTCTTTAGCTATTTTTTTAGAGTCAGTATGTTCCATTTCTATTTTGGTACCAACTTTAATCTCTTTTTCAATATCTTTAATATCTACTTTATGCTTTTTAGCTAAATTTTTTAAAGACATTCCTTTAGCTTTACCACCTTTAATTTCTTCTGATTCTATTTTAATTTTTGCCTTAGGCCTAGTTTTAGATAAAGCTGATTTCCAGTTCTTTGTAACACTCTTACCTGCTGGTGTTGATTTAGAACCTCCTAATACTGGTTTAGGGTCACTAGCTTCATTAAAAATATCCATAAATTCTTCAGGTTCTATTTGGTCTTCTTTGGTTGGTAATATTTGGTAATCGTCTATACCAGGTATAACACCCAATCTTCTACCATCATCCCAATTAACATGAATAGTACCCATGTCATCAACCCTATCTATTGTACCTTCTAACCCAGAATCAATTGGGTTTGGGTCTTCAGTATCCATTGAGATTAAATGGATTCTTAATCCTGGTTTTGCTTTTGGGTCGCCGTGTTTTATCATGGTTTATATACTATCTAATTTATTAGACCAAAAACTTCTTCTAGTCCACATTGTCTTATAGAATTGTACCAAAACTTTTTCAGATATTTTAGCCACTTCTTTTTGTGTTGGTTTGTCGTTTTTAAGTTGTTTTTTAACTAGTGTTTCTATTTTAGATTTTATGTCTGTTGTTTTTAACATATCCTCAAACTCTTTTCTAGCTAATTTTTTAATCTCAGCTTTGTCATCTCTAGTTAACTCTTCTTTTATAATTTTTTTAAGTCCCATAATAATAAATATTAAGATTATGCATAATATCATTTTTTACCGCAAAAAAAATGGGAGATAAACTCCCAAAATTTTTAAAATCAAAAAAAATTATTTTCTACGTCTTCTAGGTGATGTCCCAATATTTTTTTTTGGTCTTCTGGATTCACTTAATCTTCTAGATTTTTCGACTCTTTTTCTAGACTCATTTATCCTTTCTTCTTTCTTAACTCTTTTTACTATGTTCTCTAAAAGAGTAACGAATTCTTCCTCTGTGTATTTTAATACCTTTTTTGCCATTTTTTTTTGTTTTTTAATAATCGATTATATAGTTATAAATATACTTTTTTTTACAAAAATCTAATTATAACCTAAATTTACTCATATAATATCTTTTTCTAGCTGTTCTACCTAACATCTTAGACATAAGTTCTTCAGCTTTTGGTATTTCTACTTGTCCTTCTAGTTCATCATTTAATGTCATTAAATATTCTAGAAATTCAGCGGTAAGTTGTCTAATATAACCCATCCTACCAGTATCGTCATCAACAATATCAGAAAGGTCACCAACCCTATTTGTTAAATCAGTAATATCACTCTCAACTTCATCAACCTCCATTAAATAATTTATAGAGTTTTTAAGTTCTGAGTTTGTAAAAATTGATATGTTATTATTCAAAAAGATAGTTTTTAAATAAATATGTGATTAAATGACTAAAATTATTTAATTATAATTTTTCTTTCTAATAACTTACTTAAAGTTTTACCTATTAAGTCTGTTATAGTTTCATATTCATCCTCTTTTATTAAATGGTTTACTACTTTAACTTGTGGAACAAAATCACTACCACCCATTTCTGATAAACTATCCCACATTTTATCATTACCAGACATTTCTACATTTTCATAAACCAAACCAATTTTATCAAACTTATCTTTTAATTCGTTACATGCCGGACAACTTTCCAAAGAGTACACTAAAACTTTTTTATGGTTATTATCTTGTACTTCTTGTAGTAAATTATTTACTCTATGATTATTTTTGTTCATGATTTTTTATTTTAATTTAAATAAAATAAGGTAAAATTTAAAGTTTAATTACCAACATTTTTAACTATCCAAGAAGATAGTGTTGTTAAAGCCATACCTTCTATTATTCCTACCCAAGCTTTATTATACCATTTATCTACCTTTTTGAGTCTCTCATCGTAAAGGTCTATTGTTTCATTTAAAATCACCATTTGTCTATCTTTAGTGTTTAATAAAATACTATCTTGTTGTGATAATGTTTGGTAAAGTTTTATTTGATTGTTTAGGTCGTTTATTAAAACTGTTTTTATACTATCTTGTTCTACTAACGTGTCTATAGCCGAAAAAACTTTGTTTAACTCTATGTTAGATATGGTTGTTGAATCTTCGGTTGTTTGAGTAAACCCATTTAGAGAAAATAAAATAAAACTAAATAATATAACTAATTTTTTCATAATGGTTATTTTAAAGTGCTTCAACAGTTTTATTATCAAAATCTATTTGCCACACATAATAATAATCATCTAGTCCTTCTGGTGATTTTGTTATATATACTGGTGTTTTATCTTTATCTGGGTTTGTACTTTTAAATTTTCTTTTAGTTTTTACTAAAGTAAGTGATTTTAAGGGATGGTCTTTTTCTGTAGGTGTTACTGTGATTTCTTTTGGGTATTCTTCATTTAAAACCTTAGAAACTTCCTCTTGTATTATTTGTTTTAAATTTTTCATTTTTTATGTTTGTCTTTAAATTCTTTTAAAGTATTAACAGCATCTTTAGTATCTTTAACTTTAGATTTTGTTTTTTTAATCTTCTCTTCGTTTTTTTTGATTTTGACTTTGGTTTTCTTTTTATCCTTTTCAACCTTTTCAACCTTTTTTTGTTCTGTTTTAAAATCTTCCTCTAGACTTTTCTTTTTCTTTTTAAATTCTTTTTTCTCTTCGTTAGATTCTGATATCTTAGAAAAGATAAAAAACAAACCAATAAAGGAGACTATTGCTCCAGATACCCATAACCATATATTTTTCAATTTTTCCATACTATTAAAACTTTTTTTTAATTTATTTTTATTAGAATCCACCTTCTTCAGCTCCAAATTCTCCACCTTCTTCAGCTCCAAATTCTCCGCCTTCTTCAGCTCCAAATTCTCCGCCTTCTTCAGGTGCTGGTTCTTCTTTTGCGTCTTCAGCTGAACTACCAGTTAACCTATTACTCCACTCATCAGACCAAACATCATAGTATCCTCTTAATTTTTTAAGTACCTCTAGTGTTTCGTCTCTTAGTTGTATTAATTCAGTAGTATCAATATAACAACCTATGGTATCATCTAAAGAAAAATACCAATCGATTTTCTCTCTAATTAAATGTCCAGACCATTCAACGTTTTCACTATGTACTTTAATTGGTTCAAATTTAACTAATTTAGATACAATGTCTTTAAATTTATTTTCTTCTTCTCTTTGTTCATCAGGTTCAACTGTTTGTATCTTATCTTCCTCAAGTTCAAGGATAAGTTTCATTGGTTCCGATTCTTCCATCATTAACTGAGCCATATTTTTTTTTGGTTCATTAACTGGGAAGTCAGTTACATTAATTTTTTGATTACTTTCTTGTAATCTTCTTATTTTATCTAAAAATTTTCTATCGTCCATCATTTTATTTTTTCTATTTCAAAAGCGGGACTAACATCTGTTAAGTCCCTATGGTAATTACTTCTAAATGTTATTCCCTTAAATAAGTCAACGTTTTCATCATAAACATTATTACCTATAACGCTTCTTTCTATGTTAAACTCTTTACACAAATAATCAATTAGTTTTTTTAATGCTATAAATTGTTTTTCAGTGTATTTTGCCCAATATCTGTAGTCTCTCCAACTTCTTTCTATGGGTTCTATACCTCTACTATAAATATGTCCTAGCCAATCAACATACACATTCATATCATTTAATTTTAACCATCCTTGATTAACTAATATTATAGGTATATTACATTTGTCTTGTTCACAGTCTAAAAAATCTGAATAATACTTTGGGTCGTAGTGTTGGTATATAGTTCCATCAACATCTATGGTAAATGGTGTTGTTTTTTTATAATTTCCGTTTCTACGATTTATCCAAGATTCAAAATGTCTCATTTTTTTACGACCAGTATGTCCAACAACTATTTGTGTTTTGGTATAACTTTCTTGATAGAAGTTATTTTTGTCTAGTTGATATGTTTTTTTATCAATTTTCATTTACCTTCACTTGGTGTTTCTTCTGGGTCTATTGTTTCAATTTTAACCAAATCGTTTAATACCTCACCAGACACTACTTCAGATTCTACCTCAACTAATTGTGAAGTATCATCTTTTCCCATAATTATTTTTTCTTTAACTTTGTTAACATATTCGTCTACCTCTTCTTTGGGTACATTGCCCACTTCTACATTGAAAGTTTTTGTGTCTGGTGTGTAGACATCTTCAGGGTGATTTGTCATTGTGTTATACATATCTTTTTCCACATCACCAACCTTATGATTCATTAAAGTGTCTTCCTCGTTTTTTTCATACTTAACAAAGAAGTGTAGTGACGTTAATGATATAATAGGTAATAACCCACCTTCTAAAAACGCCAACCATCTTTTCATACCAACTAAGTCTGTAGTCTCAGTACCCATTAGTTCCCATACAGGTCCAGTCAACTCTATCCAAGACTTAAACAATTCTCCTGTTTCATCTATTTCTTTAAATGAATAAAATATGTTACCTATCATTTGAATAAAGGTAACTACCCCAAACATAAACCATATACCTCCTTTAATTTTATTTGTTGCGGCAACTAATGCGGTTATAGCGGCAACTTCAATAGCTATAGATAGATATATCGCCCAATTAATAGGGTTAGCCATATCGTACCATGAAACAACATGTGATATAGAGATTGCGGCAACCAATAAGATTGGTAATAAAAACATTGACCTGTTAGGGTTATCTTTTATCCAATTCCAAACTTTTTTCATAACTGAAACCCTAAGTTAAGTACCATGAATCTAAATTTACTACACCCTTCTGTAGTACAAGGACATATCTTTAATTCAAATACAGTTAATTTTCCTAATCGTATGGTAATACTGTATTTATTTTTCTTATTACCACCCTTCCAAGAGTTTATCCAATCAATCATAATTATTTTTTTTGTAAGTTTTTAATGTTATTTTTAACTATTGAATGTAATTCCATTAGTTGTGAACCTCTATCTTTACTAGAAATCCATTCGTCATATTCAAGATGTATATTAATTTTTTCTACTCTAATAATTTCAGGTATACTATCTATTTTACTATTTAAACTATCTAACTGAATCTTTTGAGTTGTTGATAACTTATCTAACTTTTTAATATCTGTTGATTTTGAACAGGACTTAAAAAAGAAGATTAAAAGTAAAACAGCCAATATGTATACCTTATATTTTTTAATTAATTCTAAAATTTTTTTCATAATTTTTTATTTTAATTTTAAACACTTTTTATTG
>ERZ887851.3678-NODE-3678-length-10935-cov-6.213143_pt1 | contig 10935 bp, 5 predicted proteins | sample MGYA00521100_ERZ887851 | MGnify/ENA primary metagenome ERZ887851 (study PRJEB32303, sample SAMEA104408602) | aquatic metagenome | biome: Brackish water; feature: Pelagic; material: water | place: Baltic Sea | collected 2014-06-06T16:11:00 | depth 11,444 m ...
GCCTTCTCCAAATTATCGAGCCAGGCATTGGTAGCCTCCTTGAGTGGGTAGGACAAGCCCGTTGAAAATGGACCGTCCAAAACACCATGGTCAGGCCCTGGAGCCGCCGATAAACGTGCTGCCTGATCTCTGCCAGCATCGGTGAATTCGCCCTCGTTCCATGCCATGTCAACCTTGACACCCTCGTCCTCTACCCAGAAGGCATAGTAAGAATTGTTGCTGGAAGCGGTGGCAACCTCCACCTTTGGGACTTTGACCGTGCTGGCATCATCAGCACCTTGAAAAATAACCACATCCTCTGTAGAAGGGGCTGTACCCACGTCCGTGATATTATCCGTGGCAGCCTCGTCACCAGATACCAGCCAACGGACAAAAGTCTTGGTGTTAGGCGTTTCAGGACTATATCCACTCGTATTCCACACACCTACCCAGTGTTTCCTGCCATCTGCTGCCGTTGTGCTAGTTGTGTAAGTATTGTTAGTATCACCAAGAATCGCCGCTGTAGCGCTCACCCGCTGGTCCGGACCCGATGCTTTCTGCAGCTCACCAAGGGCGATCATTAGAGCCATCCTAGCATTCGCACGTGCCATTCTATCTGCCTCGTTGGCACCGCCACCCGAGCTGCGCTGCTCAATGGTCGATAGGCTCAGCATGCCCACAGCGATCAGCGTCATCAGCACCATCATGCTCACCGTCGCCACCAGGGCAAAACCATGAGAATGACGACTGCGTGGAACGGTGATGTGGAATTTCATAGCTAGAACGTAGGAAATAGTAAGAATGCGATGCTATCTAATCAATATTGATTATTGATGTAATCACAATGTAACCTCTAAAATAGCCGGTCGAGAAAAAAATCTCATTTTTTAGGGTGGTCAGAATAAATACACACGCAGCTAATGTTGATGAACTTACGCAGAAATAAGCATAGTGCATACCCCCTTTTTTACAGGGGTAGCGCTACTGATCATAACGAAATCCTGAGGATCTGTAAATACACGTCATGATCAAACTTTTGCACAAAATGAGCAAGCACACCAGTCACGCGAATACGTGATCGACCAGGATATGATGGAATCACTGAGCTGTTGTGAGCTTACCTTGAGAAATTGCCCACATTTACCCACATTTGCTCATCAATAAATCCTCACAACCTGCGCAGGAAGTTTACCGGGGGCCCAATTGAGTCCACAATTTAATTCTGTGACCCGTCCTTTGGTCTTTGGGTGCGGCAATGAACACGACATTACGGGCCGTGCGCTGACAAAAGAAACGGTTTTCATAGATCCGTTGCCCTTTTTCATCGGTCACAATAAAAGGCACGAGCCCACCATTCTCAGTTACCCTTGAGGGCATTACTCTGGTTTTATCAGATTCAATATCCTGACTCTCACCTGCAAAATCCACATTTAACATCTGCCCAGCCAAATTAACAAAAAGAAAAGTTGAGCTCTGGAAAACGTCGGGGGAATCATCCAACACCACAACGCGATGTCCTCCATCATCTTCATTATCAGGTGCAATCACCACAAAGAGCGCCTTGTTGATCTGAGCCGGAACGGCAACACTGGCGAGAAACTCGTAAGGAAGTTCGCCCTGGGCGAGGTCTTTCAGCTGACGAAAAATCTCGAACTTGGCCATCCTTTTCAATGAGATCATTCCTGCGCGTTTTCCTCGTTTGAATTCGATGGGATGATATTCCTCCCCCATGCGGAAATAGAGTTTTCTTTCAGGGATATCATCCCAATGGATAAATGAGCACTTAATCACTTTCGTTGGCAGTGCCGACTCCGCACGAACACTCGATGGCGCCAGAGTCGTGCTGATAAGGAGAAGTAGAAGAGGACTACCAAAGCGTAATGAGTAGAAAAATTTCTCGGGCACAAACTTAGTATTAAAAAATAAAAAACAACAACGCCAGAAGCTAATTGACCTTCTTTTCCTCAGGCTCATGAGGGACAAGTTGCGGCAGTAGCTTGATAATGACGCGCCCCCCTTGTCTTTTGGGTGGCAAAATGAAAATCATGTCCCTACCGATTTGCTGGGCAAAATAGCGGTTCTCGTAAAGGTTAGTACCTTTACGATCAAAAACAATAAAGGGCAGCAAGCCCCCACTGGCCTCTACTTTGGATTCCACAACTGTCATACCCTTGGCCTTGATCAGGCTTGTTTTGTCTGCAAACCTGACAGCAAGTGGCACGTTCGTTAAATTGACAAATCGACATGCGCCACGCGGGAAAGTCAGCAAGGAATCATCAATTCCAGACAATCGCAGGGGCAATTTACCGGGATCGTCCCTCTCCGTTATAAAGAACAGTATTCTGCTAATCCCCTGAGGGATGGATGTTTTACCCACTAACTTGTAAGTTTGCTCCCCTTCTTCGGATTCTTCAGCGACATACAGGCCAAGAGATGTCATGCCTTTAAGCTCGAAGAGATCGGACCGGTTTCCGGGCATGAGCTTTATGGGGATGTAATCTTCTCCCTGGCGATAATAAATCGGCTCAAACGATGAAGCTTCCCATGTGACTAATGAGAAACCGGCCGATGGAGCTTTCTTTTGGGCATGAAGGCTGGTGGTGCTGTTCAGCAGTGCCGCCAGAACAAGTGACAGATAGAGAAGTGATTTTAAGTTCATCGATAGTAAGGGTTACACCTCCTCAACGTCCAACCAGCGGAAACTGCGGATTTCAAAACGGCGGCCATATATCTGGTTGGTATTATTGAGATTACTCTCGTCCCAAGGTTCATTATCATTCGGATTCGTTTTAGGATCCACATATTCCGGCAGGCGTTGCACCACCGCCTCACATGTGGCACTGGCAATGATCTTATCATCGGCATCTCTGACTTCACCATAACCTCGAATTTTGAATGTATCCGTGCGCGCACTCAGGCGTGGTGCTAGAGGCAGAAGAAGATCTGCCTGAGTCAGGTCACCGGGAATACCTGTCGAAGATTTGCGACCGTTGAGAGGGCCCTGATACCATGTCCAAAGGCCCCATCCCCAGTTTCCTGAGAACACAAAGGGTTCTATATCACCTTGTTGCGCATCAGCATCAACCGCTGCTGCGTTTGCCGCAGCGCCTCTCGAGCCACTGTTGATATCACTACCAACCAGATCAATGGCAGCTTGCAAGGCACCCGTATAAGATTCGTCTTTGTCGACTGGGTTGTCGCTCAATGCGTTGCCGTAGCCGACACGATGATTGACAAAGTCAGAGATACTCATGAAAGGCCCCCGAAGTTTTACCTGGTCAACGATCTCGGCAGCCAGCGAAGAAATCTGAACGTCTGTAATCCGTGAAAAACCGGCCCAGTAGGGCTTTGCCCCACCAGCCCCTGGAGCCGCAGGCGCCGTACTCGAAGGAAATGGACTACCTCCTGCAGCGGCACTCACCCCTCCCTCTGCGTAGCGGACAGCCAGATCCCTGTTGGCTCGCAAAAGCGCCTCCCACGCCTTGACCGAAGTCGAGTTCACATTGAAAGCCCCCTTGATCATGCTATAGGCGCCAATTTTTTTATAGCCCGGTGTTTTGTTGGTGGCGTCATCCAGAACAGTTTCCATCAATTCACTAACAATATCTGTGGAAGTTTTCCCAGACGGAACATGGGGGGCCAAGGCCGGGTTCGCCGCGGCTGACTTGTAATCCGAGCCATAGAAATCGGTCAGCGTTGCATTGAGAGTGCCAGTGGGATTGTATGCTCCGTTGGCCCCATTATAATTAAATGCTGGAGCAATGCCCGAGAGGTAATAGCGGTCAAACAGCGCATCATTAATCAACCATGAAAAGTCCTGCAGCCTCGGTCCGCCATGACTAGCATTGACGCTAGGGCGTTTTTCCATATAGGGCTTAATAGGGTTGATGTTCGGATTTGACCAGGAGTTACCGACAGCACGCATCGGGTCTGTGCCATTCACAGAGAGGTTGGCATCTGCAAATGAGGCGAGAGAATAGATCGGAGCCGTCGGAATATTGAGCAAGGGAAACGTAGTCGACCCAGTATTTTGGTAGCTCAAACCATAAAATGTTTTGCGTGCTGAGCCTGAAAAATCGATTCCCAAAAGGTTTCTCACTTCAAACTCACTGTTGGCAGAGACAACACGTTCTTGCTGGCTTGGGAAATGGTGAGCATACCAATCCCTATTCATGAGCATAGTTGCCGGATTAAACCTCGCAAACATCTCGACTGGGTTTGCGTTGGAAGTCCCGTCGCTGGCCGGTCTCACCAGCAAGGCATTAGCACCAAAAATTTCTTTTACGTTAAGTATATTACTAACCGGCTCACTTCTTACGATTGACGTGGTATTGGCCGTGGCAAAAGGACTAATATAAGTTGCCGGTCCCTTCATGGAACTCCACAACACCTGTAAATTGAACTGGGTTTGATCGCCGATCTTGTTGGGTAGATCTGCGACAATTTGAGCTAAAGTTAAGTTGGGATTTCCAGGCAAACTGGTATCCATCTCGTGCCGCACCTCGTCACTGGTGCTGCCTTGCAGATAGTCACTTGCCTTGAATGCCCAACCGACCGAAGTCGTCAAGGGCAGTCGAATCTCCCCGGACTTGAGATTTGTCATGGCAACCCCGGTATTGTTGCCAAGCGAATAGCCGAGTTCTGCCTCTCCTGTGCCGGGCTCGCTGCCCGTTCCGGCAATGGGTTGTGCAATCACCACTTCCCCGGGCTCCAGGGTGAACGGACCTTTGACAAGATAGAGAATCCTGCCCCCGACACGATTAATGACGTTGTTCTTCAGCAAGGTGTGTAAATTGAGATCCTCATTTACCACGCTACCCGCATCTGTATACTGTAGCCGAACCCGGCCTGGAATCCCCCTTCCCAGGGTCACCACAATGTTGTCACAACTGATTTTCCGGTTATACGGATTCCAAAAGTAAAACAGCGGATCAAGCGTAATCGCCAAAGCCGCGGTCTCGTTAGGAGCCACCCCTTGAACATTAACCGCTTTAATACCAACAAGAGCTGAAAAGCCCAGGTTGATGGGTGCATAATTTGCCTGCGCTGGACGATAGAGGTATCGGAGGCCAACGGAATTATTGGGAGCATTGCTGCTCGGCCAAGGCGATCCCTCTGCTATCTCACGATCGTATGACTGGGTCGTCCCAAACGGGCTATGGAGGTCACTGTAAGCGTAACCTCCCTCGGAACTTCGGTTAGGGTAATAAGGCCGCGCTCGCATGGTGTATTCCCCGCTGCTTAGCTTCAATCGCTTGTAGAGATTGGCATAGTCCCGCAGGGCCCACCAATTAGGCCCCCTCAAGACAGGGGCCGCCGCATTCCTGACCGAGCGATCATCATAGGGCGTCTTTATTTCATCGGAAAACGGGTTGCCCGCCCCATTCCAATCACGCCATAAAAAACGCTCAAAGGTCGGCAGGCCGTTCGGCTTAGCGGATACGCCGTCTGGCCTCTGGCTGGGGGCAGAGAGTGGATCACTTGCCGTATTGCCACTGCCAACAAATTCACCGGTCTGCTCGTTGAACAGTGTGGCGGTGGCCGCTTCGGCAGCATCATCCATCTCAAAAGCCAGGGACAGGTCACGGCGCAGGCCACCTTTTTTGACATCAGCCAGCACCCCACGGTTGTGCATGCCGATGTCGTGGCGGTTTGCCTTGATCCAGTCACTTTGATCGGCGGTATCCCCCATCACCAGACCCATATCGGCCGAGCTGAAAGCTTTTTCAAGATCCTCAATCCAGCTATTGGAACCGCCCTCTTTAATAGGATAAGTAACGCCACTGGCAAAGGGCCCACCAAAAACCCCGTGATCCACACCCGGTGTAGCAGAGAGGCGTGCCGCCTGCTCGCGGTCCGCATCGGTAAAACTGCCCTCGTTCCACGCCAAATCCGCCTTCACTCCCTGATCCTCCACCCAGTAGGCATAATAGGACTTGTCACCCGAGGTTGTAGCGACCTCGACCTTGGGAACCTTAACGGTGGCAGCTGCATCTGCACCCTCGAAAATGACCATATCACCAACTCCAGGAGCAGTTGCAGCATCAGCAATAGCATCCACATCAGCCTGATCACCAGAGACCAACCAGCGCTTAAAAGTCTTACTGTCCGGAGCGGCTGGGCTGTAGCTGCTGGTATCCCAAACTCCCACCCAGTGTTTTTTTCCATCTACAGCAGTCGTGCCGCTTGTGTAGGTATTGCCACTGTCGCCGAGAAGCGTAGACGTCGCCGTCACCCGCTGATCCGGCCCAGCTGCCTTCTGCAGTTCACCAAGCGCCATCATCAGTGCCATGCGGGCATTGGCGCGTGCCATTCTATCCGCCTCATTAGCACCTCCACCTGAGCTGCGCTGCTCAATGGTGGATAGACTCAACATCGCAATAGCAACAAGGGTAAGCAGCACCATCATGCTGACGGTAGCCACAAGAGCGAATCCGAAATTTTTACGAGTTGAAGTGTGGGATCTCATTAGTGTGTGGATAATGAAGGAGTTGTAAACGCTTGGAAATCGAGTCGATCAACAGCTATGTAGTTACAAAGTAATATCATTTAAATCAAAGTCTAGAAATAAACCTCATTTTTGAGGATTCGATGTATTTTCATTGTAATCGCAACTCATTGCTAATCTACCATCAAACCAGACTACAATCCATACACATACTGATATATAGCCTGCACAATATGAGCAATTAGCCATACTGACTATCACGCGTACACGCGATACTTTACATTCCAACACTCCCGCTCAGACACTTATCTTACGATAAAACATCGATAGAATGTTCTCTACGGTAATCTCTATGGTAATTTCTTAGGCAACTTCTGGGGCAACAACTGTGGCAAAAACTTAATACTTGGGCGGAGCTCTTGCTTTTCAGATGGGCTAATGAAGACAATTTCTCGTCCATTGGCCTGTGCAAAGAGGCGGCTGCCAAAGATCACTTTATCCTGCTCGTTTTTCATCACACAGGGCACCATGTTGCCTTTTGGGTCCACATTGGATGCCATCACAGCCGTTTCCTGTGAGGGTATTTTTTTGCTGTTTAGCGACAAACGAATATCCAAGGTTTCCTCAGTGAAGTTAACAAAGCAAAAGCTACCAGCGGGAAAATGCTTCAGCGCGTCATTCAATGGAAGAATACGGAAATGGAGTGCCCCCTCGTGTTCTTCCGGAAACAACACATAGAGAACATGACTCATGCGCGGGGTTTGAGGTGCCCTGCCTACTTCGCGGTATTTAGCCTTCCCCTCTTCATCCTTACCGTCTGCCATGTAGAGAGAAAAAATGTCGCTAACCTTTAGTGACCTGATCTTGGAGCGCGAATGCATATTGAGCTTCAGCGGTATAAAATCACCACCATCTTGAAAATAGAGCTCAAGCTCTACGCCCGGAGCTTTCTCCCAAAGAATACAGCTAAAACTCCCCGGCTCTTTCTGCAGCCGCTCTGGCTTTTGTTCATCATTGATGCCACTTGCCTGAGATGCCAACAGCATGCAGAGCAGCATTACCACATTCAGACGAGCGAGCAGAGAATATCCCATACCTGCTCAACATACATGCTGAGATATGGCACTCAAGTAAAAGAGAGCAGCTAGCAATGCTCTTTCCTATTGAATGGCGGATAGTATTTTACCGCTTTGGAATAGGCGGTAGCTTCTGGGGCAACAGCTGCGGTAGGAATCTCACCTTGGGTAATCCCCCCACTTCCTTAGGCTTGCCGATGAATACAATCTCTCGGCCATTAGGCTGAGCGAAGAGACGTGTTTCAAAAATTTTCTGCCCCTCATTGTCTCCAAGCATAAAGGGCACAAGGCCACCCAACTTCCCAATCTTAGACTGCATAAGGGTTATTTGCTGAGTCGGAATTTTTTTGATAATGCCGGCAAATTTAACCAATAAATCACTTCCACTGAAGTTGACAAAACGGAAGCTACCCGGGGGAAAGCCATTCAATGTGTCATCCAGTGCCATAATGCGGATTTCCAATGCCTCACTGGCGTCGTCCTTAGTGGGAAATAAGATGAAAAGGATGCGCTGCACACCGGGAAGCAGGGCTGTTTGACCAACAAGTGTATAGACCAGCTTCGCTTCTTTGCCGTCTTCCTGATCCACTTCTTTTCTGGTGAAGAGACGGAACTTTTTGCTTTTTTCCAACCAATGCGGCAGCGACCTAGAGCTGGTATAGGGGACGACCTCACGGTAATCTTTACCATCCTGATAGTAGATTTTTTCAGGCAGCGGACCGTTCCAGAGCATGCAGCTGAACTGAATACCCTGCTTTTTTTCCTGTCCCTGGGCGTGGACATGCCCGCAAAGCAAGAAGCCTGCAAACAACAACAAAATACACCTCAATTTTCCCATCGGCTCGAATCCTTTCATCTCTTCTTTATATAGAACTACCCTCACCCTAAATCTCATTATCATCCAGCCAGCGGAAGCTGCGGATTTCAAAGCGGCGTCCGTATTTCTGGTTGGTAGCGTTGAGGGTTTTAGCTGGGTCGGTTTCGTCAGGATCATACTCGTCCCACGGTTCGTTGTAGTCCTCGTTGGTATCAGGGTCAACGTATTCCGGCAGGCGCTGCACCAATGCCTCACACATGGCCATGGCAATGATCTTATCCGAGGAATCCCTAACCTCGCCGTAAGCCCGAATACGGAAGGTATCACTACGTGCACTCAGCCGTGGTGCCAGAGCCCGGAGCACATTCGCCTGGGTAACACTGCCGGGGATACCCGTGGCGGTGTTGGTATTTTGAGTTGTGGAGGGCACTAGCGGGCTGTGTTTGCTATAATCTGTGGTAACACCACCAGCCGAGCTGTATACACTCGTATTGGTGGTCATGGTGTCGACGGCGGCCTGGATAGCGCCTTTTCGGTGTTGGTCAGTGATATCGCTATTATTAAGAACCCCGTCGCCATTGGTGTCGCCCACCTTGCGGTTAACAAAGTCCGAGACACTCATAAAGGGCCCGCGCTTCTTGACCTCATTGACTATGTTGCCCGCTAAGTTGTTAATCTCACCTGAGAGTGCTAGCCGGGACCACCCCGACCAGGTCTGACGTGCACCGGCGCCAACCGTAGGCGTGGGAGAACTGCTCGAGGGGAAGCCGACATAGGCACCACGGCTGTCGGTCGTGCCATCGGTGAACTTGATGTCTACACCACCCAGTGATCTACGAAAGAACCTGGCCCAGGCATTGCTATCCGTGCAGTTGATGTTGAAGCTGCCTTTTTGCAGACAGTAGGCGGCTATTTTCATGTAGACGTCATGGTCCGTGCTGGTCGGAGTCAACTCGATAACAAGCTCCGCCGCTGTCTTGCCAGCCGGGACATGGGCTTCCATGACGGGACTTGCCTGGGCCGTGTCAGGGTCAACTGTTTGGGTCGGATCCGCGGGGTCAATGCCAAAAAATCGCTCCAAGGTGTCATTGAGTGAACCCGTGGCATTATACCCCCCTGTGCCAATCGTATACTCAGGCACAATGCCCGAGAGGAAATAGCGATCAAACAAGGCATCATTGAGGTGCCATGACAGATCAGTCCCTGTTCCATAGGTTTGCTCACCTCCTCCCGTATTAACTGTGCCGTAAGGGGCGATCGGTGAAATAACGGGACTTGGCAGGGAATTACCCACCGAGTGGAACGGATCCTCTGCCATCGTGCCTAGGCTGGCATGGCCAAAGTCTACCAGGGATATGAGCGGACTAGATGGAATGTTGGATATAGGCACGGAAATTTGCCCAGTTGAATCATAACTTTTCCCCCAGAAGGCATTGCGCGAGGAAGTCGAGAAGTTCAAGCCGTAGTTGGACACCAGATTGTTGGGAGTGCCGTCTGCGATGAAGTTAAACAACATGTTGGGAGTGGCTGCGGCCCACCAGTCCTTATTGATCACCATGGGGGCAGGATTGAAACGGGAAAAGACCTCGGCCGCGTTAGGCCCAAGACCGCTCCAATTCGCCGGCTTCATAAGATAGGTAAACAATCCAAACTGCTGTTTTACACCCCCGATGAATACTCCTGTATCTTGATCGAAGTTAACAAGCGTGTTGAAGTCTTTCGGCACGGGCCAGACAATTGTCTGTGGGTTTCTGTATTCATGCCGAAGTGATGTCAGCTGCATATGTGTGTGCTGGAGCTGATCACCGGGCACACTGCTGGTGGTCTGGAAAATGGAGGGTGTCGTACCGGCTGGTGCCAGGCTTGAATCCATGTAATGCCTCACCGACTGTCCACCACTCCCCGTAGGATTGTGATACCCCACGTTGATGCTTGTAGCACCGGGCACCACACTGGCCCTCACCTGCTTGTTTCTCCAGGGCGCCGGGTCTGCCCAGTAGCTGTTGTATGCCCCCACATCAACTGAGTTCATGAAAATACCACTTGCATTATTGAGGGGATCATAACCCAGATAAGATTGGCCCGTGTTGGACGACGGGGATGCAGCCACCACCTCACCCGGAGCCAGCACAAAGGGCGAGGTGCCCGCAGCAGAGGATTCGTTGATCAAAAAACCGTAGTTCGGGTAACCACCACGCCCATGGTAGTTGAAGAAGTTGCATGATAGAAGTTCCCAGAGATCCGGCGAATAGGTGGTTGTGGTTGCACTCGCCGTGTCTGCAACCAAAATATTAACGGTCCCAGATAAACCTACATCGAAGTGAACCATCAAATTATCCACTTCGACTTCCCGGTTGTAGGGGTTCCAGAAGTAGAAGATAGGGTCTACAGTGAGCGTTATTTCAGCTGTCTGGGTAGTGGCATCATAGTTATCTCCAGTGACGCTAATGATAACAGTTGTACCCAAAAACACAGGTGCATAATTCGGACGGGCCGGCCGGAAAACATATTTCCACTGCCCGGCAAAAATTCCCTGGTGTGGCTTACGATAATCGGTATCCCGGTGATCCGCCCAAGTGCTGATGGTGTCGAGTATCTGGCCGTGGTCATAACCG
>ERZ887851.3679-NODE-3679-length-10928-cov-9.261749_pt1 | contig 10928 bp, 7 predicted proteins | sample MGYA00521100_ERZ887851 | MGnify/ENA primary metagenome ERZ887851 (study PRJEB32303, sample SAMEA104408602) | aquatic metagenome | biome: Brackish water; feature: Pelagic; material: water | place: Baltic Sea | collected 2014-06-06T16:11:00 | depth 11,444 m ...
CAACAGCAACGATGTCATCTTCAGCAGTATCCATACGGCCTTCCAAAGCTTCGATTTCATCATCATTCGAATCAACAGCACCCGCTAATGAATCAGAGCGATCGTTTAATTCTCCTTCAGCCAACATAGCTCGCTCCTCTTCAGCATCAACGTCAGCGATGCGCGCTGCAATCTCGTCGTCAATATTTGCCTGTAAAGTGTCAGCGACCTCTTTTAACTGTCCCCATGATGCGAGATGATTGTCTTCAGTTGCATCAGAAGCTGTTACGTTTCCGGAAACCGTTACATCACCTGTTACGTCTACGTCAGCTCCTAGCGTCGTCTCCCCAGAAACGTTAAGAGTTGATCCTGCTGTAACAGCACCTTGCAAATCAGAAGTGTCATACACTGTCAAGTCAGTCACATTCAATTGGTGAATGGTACCACTTGGTGAATAGACATTGGACTCAATCGTAAGATTCTGAATCTCAGCGTCATCGACATCGATGTCCTGAGCATCCAACCCATCAAATGAAGCCATGTCACCAATAACATTGGGAACAACAAGTGTTTCAATTTGATCTTCTGTGTAAAGTGTAGAACCTACAGCGTCGAAGAAATCTCGTGACTCAAATACTGAATCCAAGTTTTGCTCAGACAATTCAATGTTGCCAATAGCGTCCCACAAAGCCTGATCTTCATCAGCCAAGAGGCCGTCATCCGTAGCGCGTGTAGCCGCTTCTTCTTGAATCAGAGTTGTGTTGCTAGTAATAGCGCTCTGCTGGGTATTATGCAGATACTGCGTGTACATTTCAGCGTCAAAGAGATCACCAGAAACGTCATTGATTTCGTCCTCGTTATCTTCAATGAGTTCGAGCAACTCATCATCCTGATTTTCGCGAGCTTGCGCTTCATCAAGAATAGCTTGTGCGTTGGCAGCAATGTCGATGACATTCGTCGCAATGCCTGTCGCATTCGTCACAATGTCTCCAGCTAATACACCACGAGCAGTAATGCTCTCCTGCTTCTCTAAAAGATCAGCAGCAGCGTTTGCAGCTAAAGCAGCAGCATCAGCAACAGCTTGAGCTGAGTCAGCAGAAGCATTGGCGTCAATGTTGCCTTGCAACACATCGTCAGATGCATCACCAGCAGCAGACTCAATAGCGTCAGCAGAAGCATTGGCGTCAATATTCACCTGCAATGCATCGTCAGATGCATCACCAGCAGCAGACTCAATAGCGTCGGCAGAAGCGTTGGCAGCAAGGCCAGAAGCTAAAGCAGCAGCATCAGCAATCGCTTGTTGAGTATCAGCAGCAGAGTTGGCTTCAATCGCTCCATTCAAAATGGCATCTGCAGCGTCAACATATGTTTGTGTCGCCACGAGGTGGCCACCCATTGTAATGTCTCCACCTACAGCAACGTTTCCGTTGACATCCAAATCGAACATAACGATTCCATCAAACATCTGAATAGACTCAGCTGTCAAATCTTCGATGTAAGCATTTGTTGCATTCATGCTACCAAAGAGTGCATAGTCAGCACTGAAGGTTTCAATGTCCAACGTGCCCGTCACAGTCAAATCCAGAACAGTAATGCCTGTTCCAGCTTCGTTCACTGCGATAGCACCTAACAGACTAGCCAAGTCAAGGGTGTTGTCCCCAACTTGCGTCTGCAAAATGGAAATTGCACCTTGATTGTCTTGGATCAAGCCTAGAAGGAAGTCAGCATTGCTGTTGATTGCTTCAACTTCTTCACCCATGTCAGCTTGCAACTGGCCAATCGCATCCGTATTGCCGGAGATAGCTCCTTGCAAATTGTCTACGTAGGTCGTTACGTCGCCTCCGAGGCTGTTGAGTTGAAGTTGCAAATCAGCAATTTCATCTTCTTGTCCATTGAGCGCATACATTGCCACTGGCACTGCTTGCACTTGAACATTTCCGAATGACTGATAACCTGCTCCAGCGTTCACCTCTATTTCAAAGGATAAACTGGGATCAGACCAATCAACATCGGTGAGACCGTCTTCCACTGCACCGATGGTGAGGGCGAGGTTCCCGAATTGAGAGGTTGTTACAGATTGAGTTTCTTGCCACAAGGCACCGCCACTACCCATGAGGGTAATTTTGACATCAAGCGCGGCGACCGAAAGAGGGTCGCCATCGGCATCACGGGCAACCGCCTGATAGGCGATTCCGTATTGAGAGTCCTGCGCTTGCAGAACTGTTAAGGCTCCGAATAAACAGAGCAGGGAGAGGAAAAGTGTACGCATCACTTTATCTTGGTTAAGATTTCAGAACTCGAATATACAAGAAAAATCTCGACAAACCACCAAACCCTTGCGACAAATTTCTATTAACCGTCGGTCAAATCGTGTTTTATACAATGTTACAATCAATGTGGATTCCTTGAAATACGCGGATTGGCTACGATTTATGACCGAAAATCATATCCCTAAAATTTTTTCATCCAATTGTTTCGAATCTTATCGAATTTGCAGAATAATCGGTGAAGAAGCCGGTGGCATTGCGGTTGCAGTGCAATACGTGGCGTTCTCCAAGGAGTCACTTGAAACATATAACACCCAATTTGCACCGCAGCTCCAGGCAGAGCATCAAGCTCTTTTTGGGAATTCAACCGCGGCATTTCGAACGAACCTCCAGATTTTGGAAGAGGGCCACTTGGTTGAAGATTAAGTTGAGCTAGTCGACCTTTGCGCTTGAAACTTATTCATGAAGCACTCTCATTCTGTCAAAGCCAAGAAACATCTGGGTCAACACTTTCTTGCTGACGAACACACAGCTCAGCGAATCGCAGATAGTCTCGAGAACCCGAGCGGATTGACTGTTTTGGAGATTGGACCGGGTACCGGAGCCCTCACACGTCCCTTATTGCAGCGCAATGACATTCAGTTGTGGGCCATCGATGTGGACCACGAGAGCATTGTGCACCTTCAGGCACAGGACTGGATGCCTTCTGACAAGGTGATTGAAGGAGACTTCCTTCACATGCCACTCTCCGCATCCTTCGGGACTGAGCAAGTCATCATCTGTGGCAACTTTCCATATAATATCAGTTCTCAAATCCTTTTCAAAACGCTTGAATCAAGAAGTCAAGTCCCTCAATTGGTCGGTATGTTTCAAAAAGAGGTCGCAGAACGCGTCTGCTCCAAGCACGGCTCCAAGGTCTATGGAATCCTCAGCGTATTGATCCAGACATATTATAGCTCCGAATACTTATTCACGGTTCCCCCTGAAGTTTTCATCCCTCCACCCAAAGTACACAGTGGCGTGCTGCGCCTCGTGCGAAAGACCGACGAGCCTCTCGGATTTGAGTACAGTCATTTGAAGACCATTGTAAAAGCCGCCTTCAATCAAAGACGCAAGACCATGCGCAATGCCTTGAGATCAGCCGACATTCCTTTAGAAGGTATTGACTCCGCTACCTTGGGACTGCGCGCTGAGCAGCTGAGTCCCGAGGCCTTTCAGGAACTCGCTCGTATCATTCAACTAGAGCGACAGGCTTAACGCCACGCTTCCGCGCCAGGCCAGAAAGCTTGCATTAACTTCGTTGCCGGTTATGCAATGATCAAAACCGCCGAATGCGAAAAACCATTACCCTACAAGAGTTTATTATGGATACACAAGCGGAGTTTCCGTTTGTATCCGGTCAACTCACTCGACTTCTGACCGATCTCGGAGTCGCCGCGAAAATTGTGAACCACCAAGTCAACCGCGCAGGATTAGCCGGGATTCTTGGTGAAGCAGGATCCGAGAACAGCCACAACGAAGCCCAACAAAAGCTCGATGTCTTTGCCGACCGCACTTTCATGCGAATTCTGACAGCCGGCAAGTCCGTCGCCGGTATTGGGTCTGAGGAACAGGAGGACTACATATTATGTGGTGACCAAGGAAAGTCCGGCAAGTATGTTGTCATGATTGACCCATTGGATGGCAGTTCCAATGTCGATGTCAACGTCAGTATCGGAACGATTTTCAGCATATTCCGGCGGGTCACCCCCATGGGAGAGTCCCTCAGCGACCAGGATTTTCTCCAACGCGGAACGGAACAAGTCGTTGCCGGTTATATCCTTTATGGCTCCTCGACAATGCTCGTGTATACAACGGGTTCAGGTGTCAATGGATTTACATTAGACCCCGCAGTCGGCGAGTTTTTCTTGTCGCATCCCAAAATGCAATTTCCCGAAACGGGCAGCATTTACTCCATCAACGACGCGCTTTTAAGCGAAGCCAACCCCGCCACGAAGCGTTTCATTGCTGGCTGTCGAGAAGCTCCAGAATTGGGGTTCAAAAGCCGCTATATCGGCAGTTTGGTCACAGACTTCCACCGCAATCTCATCAAAGGCGGAATCTACCTCTACCCCAGCACCGTCAGCAACCCCAACGGCAAGTTGCGCCTGTGTTATGAATGCGCTCCCTTGGCATTCCTCGCGCTTGAAGCAGGCGGAGCCGCTGAAGATGATTTGGGCTCCATCCTGGAAAAACTCCCCCAAACACTGCATGAACGATCGCCTTTCTATGTGGGCAGCGTGCACCTCATTCAGGGCTTCCGCTCGTGCTGGATGGAAAAGCAGTAAAACGATTTGAACCGGGGAATCCCGCGTAACTTCGCATCCGAAATTTGGAATTTCTGCGATGCGTGTTGAAGACCTATTGGCGTTTTATCGATTGGACCCTCGTGCTGAAATGCTACGGAGGACCTGGGAGCAAGCGTCCTCGAAAACAGAGCTGAAGGGCATTGTTGGATCCGCTACGGCGCTCCTTGCTGCAGCCTGCATTGACTGGGACATAGAGCACACTCCTGACTCAGAGCAACGAGCCAGTCACTTGTTCGTATTGGACGACAAAGAATCCGCCGCCTATCTTCTGAATGATTTGGAACAGTTGCTCGGGAAGCGGCAACGTGTTCTGTTTTTCCCACGTTCCGCTCGCGTTCCTTACCAAGAAGAGGTCACTGAAAACGCCAACATTGCGATGCGCGCGGAGGTGCTCAATGAAATCAACCGCGCCCAAAGCGGAGTCGTGGTCGTGACCTTCGCAGAAGCCGTCGCTGAACAAGTGATCAGTCGACGTGAGCTCTCAAAACAAACGTTTACACTCTCTCTCGGTGAATCGTATACCCTCGATTTCTTGGATGAAGTGTTCATTGAATACGGTTTTCACAAGGTCGATTTTGTCTATGAACCAGGACAATACGCCATCAGAGGTGGCATCGTAGATGTCTTTTCGTTCTCTTTTGACCATCCGTATCGCATTGAGTTCTTTGGAGACGACGTCGAATCCATTCGCAAGTTCGACCCCATCAACCAGCTCAGCATCAACAAGATGACGCGAGCGGTGATTGTCCCCAACGTGGGAGATCGAAATTTGCACGAAACCGTCGAGCCGTTTTTCAACTTCATCCCCGAGGACACACGCATTTGGATGACCGATGCCAATCGCTGCGAAGTGAGCATGGAAAAGGCCATGGAGCGGGCTGTCAATGCATTCGCCCGCGTTTCGGAACAAGTAGCCTATACACCACCAGAAGATCTATTTGTAGGGCCCGAGAAGTTTAAACGCCTCATCGACCCCTTCCATGTTCAGGAATTCGATGGAGGGACTAGCTTTCCTGAACGCATTGTCATCGCGTGGGACATGATTCCACAGCCCAGCTTCAATAAGAATTTCGACCTCATCACGTCCAACCTCCAGGCCAACCACCGGCAGGGCTACCACAATGTGATCGTCGCCGGTCAAGCCACCCAGATTGAACGGCTGCATGATATTTTCGCGGACCGAGAACAAGAAGTACCACATCAACCCATCCCATTGGAGTTGAGTGCTGGATTCGTGGACAAAGACCTCAAGTTACTGGTCTATACCGACCATGAGTTATTTGAACGTTACCACCGTTTCAGGCTGAAAGATGGGTTCCAAAAAAACAAGCAGGCCCTGACACTGAAGGAGCTCATGGCGCTCCAACCTGGCGATTTCGTCGTGCACATCGACCACGGGATCGGCGAATTCAGCGGGCTCCAAAAAATCGAAGTCAACGGAAAGGAGCAGGAAGCCATTCGATTGACCTATAAAGGCGGAGATGTTCTGTACGTCAACATTCACTCGCTGCACCGCATTTCGAAATACACATCCAAAGAAGGCACCAAACCGAAAATTAGCAAGCTAGGAACCGGAACGTGGGCTGCGACCAAAGCCAAGACCAAAACACGCGTCAAGGAGTTGGCGTTCGACTTGCTCAAGCTTTATGCCCAGCGCAAACAAGCCGAAGGCATTGCTTTTTCTCCGGACAATTATATGCTGCACGAGTTGGAAGCGAGCTTCATGTTCGAAGAAACGCCCGACCAGCATTCCGCCATTGAAGCCGTCAAACGGGACATGGAGAAACCCATTCCAATGGACCGACTTGTCTGCGGCGATGTGGGATTTGGAAAAACCGAGGTCGCCATCCGTGCGGCATTCAAAGCAGCTGCTGACGGCAAACAGGTCGCGGTGCTTGTTCCCACGACCATCCTCTCGATGCAGCACTACCGAAGCTTCGCACGGAGACTGCGTGATTTTCCGGTAACCGTTGATTACATCAATCGCTTCAAGACGGGCAAAGCCCTCACGGAAACCATCCAAAAGCTCGAAGCCGGCCAGGTGGACATATTAATAGGCACACATGCCTTGGTTGGAAAGCGGGTGAAGTTCAAAGATTTGGGCCTGCTCATTATTGATGAAGAGCAAAAATTCGGTGTCGCCGTCAAGGACAAGCTCAAAACCCTCCGCGCCAATGTGGATACACTGACGCTCACAGCCACTCCGATTCCGCGGACACTTCAATTCAGTCTCATGGGCGCCCGAGACTTGAGCACCATCGCTACGCCCCCGCCCAACCGTCAACCGGTTGAAACGTCGATTGCGCCTTTCCAAGAAGAGATCATTCGCGATGCTATCAGCTACGAGGTGAGTCGCGGCGGACAAGTCTATTTCGTCAACAACCGGGTAAAGAACATCCAGGAAGTCGCCGGAATGATTACGCGGCTCGTTCCAGAAGCGCGTGTGGGCATTGGACACGGCCAGATGGACGGAAAGCAATTGGAAGATGTCATGGCCCGTTTCATCGAAGGCTCGTTTGACGTCTTAGTTGCAACGACCATCATCGAATCGGGCATTGATATCTCCAACGCCAACACGATGATCATCAACGATGCCCATCAATTTGGTCTCAGTGACTTGCACCAATTGCGCGGACGTGTGGGACGATCCAATAAGAAAGCCTTTTGCTACCTGCTCGCTCCTCCCATGAGTGTTTTGCCCGATGAAAGCAGAAAACGTCTGCAAGCCATTGAGCAATTCAGTGATCTCGGTAGTGGCATCCAAATTGCCATGCGGGACTTGGATATCCGAGGGGCGGGTGATTTGCTGGGCGGCGAACAAAGTGGATTCATTTCCGAGTTGGGCTTTGACATGTACCAAAAGATCCTGTCGGAAGCGGTTCGTGAGTTGAAGGAGGAGTCGTTCAAGGAATTGTTTGAAGAGGACCGCAAGGCCGACCGTCGGTATGTCTCAGAAGCTTCCATTGAAACGGACTTCACCTTGCTGATTCCCGATCACTATGTGAATGATATCCCTGAGCGCATCGCGCTTTATAGGGAACTGGACGATTTGGACAAGGAGGCGGATTTATCCGAATTCAAGTCGCGATTGGAAGATCGCTTTGGCCCCTTGCCCCAAGAAACCGAGGACCTCATCGATACCATTCGCCTGCGCTGGTTGGCTGAGTTCTTGGGCATGGAGAAAATCGTTCTCAAATCCGGCAAGCTCATCGCCGCATTCATTAGCAACCAGGAAAGCGCTTTCTATCAAGAAGCGACCTTCAGTCGCATTTTAGAATACCTCAAGCACCACGCGCGCGACACCAAGATGTACCAGCGGAATGGCGGGTTGAGAATGAGCATTGAAGGAATTCAAACGCCTTTAGCAGCCTTGCGGGTCATGGAAGACATGGCCGGCATCCAAGCTTCTGAAGCTGCACCTGACTACAAGCCAACCACTGCCTAGCACCCCTAAAAACGAAACAACGTTCTTCTCTTCCTGTCTTCAGCCTCTGCATTGCACTGAACTGCCGGTCTCTTTGCCAACATTAATGACGTGACTCACCTAATTTTGCGCGATGGACTCAACTTCTCCCGCTCCGCTTCGTGTGATGGACTTCAGTCGAGCAGAAGATTTTGGTGAAGGCCAAGTGCTGCTCGTTGATAAGCCCTTGCATTGGACTTCATTTGACGTCGTCAACAAATTGCGCGGTGCCATTCGCGGAGCACTGGGATATCGAAAAATCAAAGTGGGTCACGCTGGAACACTCGATCCACTGGCCAGCGGTGTCTTGGTTGTTTGCACTGGTAAAGCCACAAAACGCATTGCCGAGCTGCAGGCTCAAGACAAAGAATACGTCGCGACAATCCGACTGGGGGCCACGACGGCTTGTCTCGATGCCGAATTGCCCGTTGAGGCATGGGTGGACGCTTCGGCCCTAACAAAGGAATCCATCCAATCGGCTGCTGAACAATGGTCTGGGCACTACTATCAAATGCCCCCAGCATACAGTGCAAAAAAAGTCGATGGTCAAAAAGCCTACGCAGTAGCCCGCAAAGGCGGTGAAATCAACTTGCAGCCCGCGGCGATCACCGTCCCGCGCTTTGAAGTCCATTCCATCGAACACCATTTGGTGGAAGGACATGCCGTGTGTGACGTCCATGTGACCATCGCATGTACCAAAGGCACGTATATCCGTGCATTGGCCCGAGATCTTGGTAAAACTTTGGAAGTAGGCGGGCACCTCGTTCAGCTCAAGCGAACGATCAACGGGCCCTTCCCACTGGACACATGCCAATCACTGGAGCAGATTTTGGAAGTCATTCACGCCTTACCTCCATTGGTAGTTGACCTTTGACTACGAATTCCGTAGTTTTGCCGACCTTCAACGCTTCCGTTAACGGATTCCCCCATTTCTATGAAACTAACTTCCTTTAAGTACGACATCCCTGAGGAACTGATTGCTCAAAAGCCTTTGGACAATCGTGATGACAGCCGATTGATGGTCGTTGATCGCGCAAGCGGCACCATTGAGCACAAAATGTTCAAGGATGTTTTGGATGAGTTTGATGAGGGAGATGTTTTCGTCGCCAATGACACCCGCGTATTCCCGGCCAAATTGTATGGCAATAAGGAAAAAACAGGAGCCGTCATCGAGGTGTTCTTGTTGCGTGAACTCAATCGGGAAAGCATTCTCTGGGATGTTTTGGTCGACCCAGCTCGCAAAATCCGAATTGGCAACAAGCTCTATTTCGGAGAGAAAGACGAATTGATCGCAGAAGTCATCGACAATACGACCTCGCGAGGGCGCACCCTGCGTTTCTTGTTCGATGGCTCTTATGAAGAATTCATGGACGTCATCTTCCAATTGGGTGAGACGCCTTTGCCCAAGTACATCACACGTGAAGTCGAGGCAGATGACCGCGAACGGTTCCAGACCATCTATGCGAAGAATTTAGGTGCCGTGGCTGTGCCCACTGCCGGCCTGCACTTTTCCAAGCAATTGATGAAGCGGCTCGAGATCAAGGGCATTGATATGACCTATTTGACGCTGCACATTGGACTGGGTACATTCCGTCCTGTCGAGGTGGAAGACTTGACCAAACACAAAGTAGATTCGGAGCAGTTGATCATTCCTGAGTCATGTGTTGATCGCGTCAATCGGGCGAAAGCTGAAGGCAAACGCATCGTTTCGGTTGGAGCCACAGCCATGCGAGCCATGGAGACCTCGGTCAGCACCACGGATACGTTGAAGCCGTACAACGGATGGACCAACAAGTTCATCTTCCCAAAGTATGACTTCAAGATATCCGACGCCCTGATCACGAACTTCCACACGCCGCAAAGCACCTTATTGATGCTATCCTCTGCATTCGCCGGTCATGATTTGATTATGGAGGCATATGCATTGGCCCAGAAGGAGAAGTATCGCTTCTTCGCTTATGGCGATGCCTTGCTGATCAAGTAATTTGAATCTTTTGGCGAGGGACAGCCTCGTTCAGACCATTCTTGAGCGACATTCGCAGCCTCATAAAAGGTTAAGTTGCCATGAACATTTCAAACATTTCTTTGGGCCGGGTCTTTACTGCCTGTGCCATCCTTGCCGCTGGCGCCTTCTTTGCAAGCGCCAATATCAATTCTGTAGAACCCGCCGCTGAGTTGGCTATTGGAGCAAAAGCCCCTCTTGCTGATGTCAAAATGACCAACGTTGACGGTTCAGATTTGAGCCTGATCGACGCTGCTGGCGAAAACGGTCTTTTGGTTGTATTCAGTTGTAACACGTGTCCATTCGTAGTCGGCAACGGCGAAAAAAGCGATGGCTGGGAAGGGCGTTACAATCAAACAGCGGCCAAAGCAAAGTCATATGGTTTCGGTATGGTGCTGATCAACTCCAATGAAGCCAAGCGCGACAACCACGACAGCATGGAGGCCATGCAGTCCCACGCCAAGGAGCAAGGCTATTCCATGCCTTACCTCATGGATTCCCAGCACGAACTTGCTGATGCCTTCGGTGCGATGAAGACTCCACATGTTTACCTTTTGAATAAGGACATGGAGTTGATTTACCGCGGTTCCTTGGATGACAACGTCAGCGATGCTGACGCGGTGGAGTCCTTTTATGCGTTGGACGCCATGGCCGCTGCCAGTGCAGGAAAACCTTGCAAGGTGAGTGAAACCAAAGCCATTGGCTGCTCCATCAAGCGCGTTTTATAAAAGCGTCTAAAGCGGCAGGTTCCCGTGCTTTTTGCGGGGCAATGTGTCGACTTTGTTTTCGAGCATCTTGAACGCTCGAATCAGTTTGGCCCGGGTGTTGCGCGGAAGAATCACTTCATCCACGTAGCCTCGGGCCGCTGC
>ERZ887851.3681-NODE-3681-length-10924-cov-15.268654_pt1 | contig 10924 bp, 10 predicted proteins | sample MGYA00521100_ERZ887851 | MGnify/ENA primary metagenome ERZ887851 (study PRJEB32303, sample SAMEA104408602) | aquatic metagenome | biome: Brackish water; feature: Pelagic; material: water | place: Baltic Sea | collected 2014-06-06T16:11:00 | depth 11,444 m ...
TAACGCGGCTCAAAAATGTGCAGCGGCATTTGCTCTCCGGGTAACAAAAAGATGTTGAGCGGAAAAAAAGGAATATGATGTTCTGGTTTATTCACCATAGGTAAACGCTTAAGGAGAGCAAAGAGTTTAAAATAAATTCCAAATCTCCTTTTGATTTAAATAGCCCCCTCGAATAGAGTTCGTCAATATTATTGCAACCTTATCACTATTCTTTGACATCCAAAAATATGACCGAAATCCACGCCACCAGCCGTTGTGGTATATGAGCGTATCACTGTCATCCATAGGTCGAATACGCCACCCTAGCCCATAATAGCTATTTGATCCCGTTTTGGCTTCAATTGACATTGATTGATCTAGCAGACTTTTCGAAACAAGGGTTGGATGTTTTACCTCTTCGTAAAATTTGTACAAATCATGGACCGAGCTATAAAGACTTTTATCTCCAATTATGGCATCTAAATAAAATGGCTTCTTGGTTGACCCATCCGGGTAATGTCCAAGAACATCATATTCTTGAACGTAGGCAGGATCATAATAAAAAGTGGAAAGCATGCCTAGAGGTTCAAAAATGTTCATTCGCATGAAGTCTGAAAATGTTAATCCAGATACCTCTTCTATCAAAACTGGAATCAATGCATAATTGGTATTGCAATAATTAAAGCGTTTGAATGGCTGATAGTAGGTCGGTACTTGCTCACACCTCAGAATATTATACATATCCCTATTGGACATGAAAGAATCAGGGTTATTCCATAAGCTATCAGTCACATAAATGTAGTTCCCCATGCCACTGGTATGGTTAAGTAAACTTCTCACCGTAATATCCGGATACGGAAAATCCCATAGATAGCTAACAACTGGATTGTCCAGTTCAATCTTGCCCTCATTGACTAAATACAACAGTCCAAATGCTGTTATTGGCTTTGACAGCGAAGCCAGCTGAAACTGATCATCCAATAAAAGGGAATCTCCTTTGCTTTTTATTCTGAACCCCTCGCTCAGTTCAGTAAGTTCCGCAATCTTGGAAAAAAGCGCAACTCCATTAAACTTTCCTTTTACAGCTAAAGAATCAAAATAATGAAGAATAGTTTGGTTTGTTGATACGTTAGTGACGCTCGAATCTGCAATTTCAAGCACATCATTTTTGACCGTGACAGAAGCAGACTGATTGCCGCAAGACACAACCAGCATAAATAAAAAACCCCGTAAAATCGGGGTTCTAAAAAGGCTTTTTAAAACTTGGGAAATCATATCTCCGCACAAGAGCAAGTAAAATCAAACGCTCCATATTCAGTCACGCATCGCTCCTCGTAAGAATTATACTCACTTTTTGAACCGCAAATGTCAGGATACTCATAAATTGAAGAGGCATCTTCATCAAGTACGGTGCATCTATAGCACTTCTTACAGCCATTTCCCAAAACGAGAAATACAATTGAAACAGAGAATAAAATAAGCTTGCGCATAATACTAAATGTCAACTTTAACAATGAAGAGACGAATATAGTCTTAGTCAAGTTGAAGTAATTCATTCAACAACTTAATATTTACATCTTGACCTTTCCACTTACTTTTCACTTCGCCCTTATCTGCAAATATCACTGTTGGAAACGTCCCTCCTATTGCACCTAGTAATTCGCGATCAGATGATCTTGAGATTTGAAAATCTTCAATATTCGTTTCATGAATAAAAAAATCAATAGCCTCATCTTTACCCATGACGATAATGCGTAAATCATTTTTCACTTCTTCTGGCTCTAATTGAGCAATAAGTGAAGCCAATTGAGCACAGTGAATACATTTTGCCAACATTACTACCACAACTTTACGACCATTGGTAATAGAATGAAGAGAGTCAGGAAATTCACTTCGCTCTAACAATTCAATGTCCAACTCAAAATCCGCGTCCGAATTATATTCAGGAAGAGGAAAAAAGCCTAGGATTATTGGTATAGTAATTAACGCTAGAATTGGAGCCGCGATTGACCATCTCCACTTAGCAGCTGCAGATTTCATAATAAGCAGGCCGCTTCCGATGAGAATGAATATTAAATTTTTGATAATGCTGGACGGACCATCCAGCGGTATTAGTTCTCCAAAGCAACCACAATCCTCTGCTCCATTGCCATTGTATACTTGAAAAAATAAATAAATTGTAAACCCAACGAGCATAATCAAACTTGAGATTAAGCTCCATTTAAGCCTGAAAGAAAACGCTATACAAAGACCAATGACTATTTCAGTCCAAATGACAAATCGGGCAAAAAAAGGCACTACGTTCCAAGACAGCCCAACTTGATCGACTAAAATCAACTCGAAATAGTCTAAGGGAAATAATTTTAGAACTCCAGAGCTTATGAATAATAAGCCAAAAAGAACTCTTAACAAAATGAACAACACCTTCATACGCGGCAATTATTGAGCATAAAAAAAAGGGAGAATACTAGATTCCCCCTTTTTAAATTTTCGTGTGGAGATTAATTAATCCTCAACACACGTGTATCCTGTAGCCTCAAGATCATCAACGTCACTACTAGAACATGCAGTACATGTAGCAGTTGATGTAATTGTAGTTCCGAAGAAATCCTCTTCGTAAGTACATGTGTAATCTTTTGTACAAGAAGAAAGAGCGAAAACTGCAACAGCAGCAACAAAAAATAACTTTTTCATATTTTTTATATTTATTGGTTAGAAAGGTTCAAATGTAAGCGTTAAATACAAATTATTCAATATTTGTTTCTTACGCTTTATCTACATTCGATTCTGAATAAAAATATTTTTTTAGTGGAATGACTCAAAAAGGACTCAATTACGACACAAAAATTTTAGTCGCATGGGGTGAGAGTATCTCTGGAAACAAGAAGATTACAGAGTGGCTTATGAAGAATGGGTATTCGGAATTGGGGCTTTTTCATTTCGCCTTACGTAACGAGGCCCGCAGCAGACAATGGTTGCTTGATAACAAGGCTTCTCATCTTCTAGCGCTAATCAATGGTATTGAAGGGAATAAGGATGCACTGAAATGGCTAAAAGATCATCAGTTTGAACTTTTATTTAAAATGGCTCTAGTTGGTGATGGCCATGAAGACGTTTATGAAGACTTAAATAAAACTGGTTTTAAGCTTTTTGCTATGCTAGCCAAAAAAATGAATCAAGTCAAACAAGAGATCGAAGAGCAGAACAACGACATTCATAGAATTTCTAGAGACTAGGGTTACTTCTGAGGTTTTGTATTTATAAATTCACCTTTCCAAACTTCTCCATTTTCATATTTTATTTTCCCCTTACCATTGAGTTTTCCTTCCTTCCATCTTCCAATATAAAGGTCGCCATTTGAGTATTGCATCTTCCCTTTACCATGCATTTCATCCGTTTTCCATTTCCCGCGATACTCTTTACCGTTTTTCCAAACCATTTGACCTCGTCCATGACGCATACCATTTTGCCAACTTCCTTCGTAAAAACTGCTGTCTGACCAAATCATTCTTCCAGAACCACTGAATTCTCCGTTAAATATTTCTCCATAAAATTTCGATCCGTTTTCCCAAAAAACAGAATGAAAGCCGTCAGGCAAATTTCGGATATCATTACCATTGAATTCTTGAGCAGAACTTGATTCTGCCATGACAAAAAGAAAGAAGACTATCTGTAAACATCTCTTGAAGAGCATTAACCTTATTTTTTAATTTGTGTTATTTCACCTGCACCTGAAACTTTCTTAGTCACTTCAGGGTCACCTGAATAACGAATCTCGCCTGCACCAGTTACAGATATGTCAAGGCTCTTTTCGACATCCAATTCAACCTCACCTGCGCCTGTAATATCTATTTGAGCATCCTTAGACTTCAATTGAAGTCCATTAATCTCACCCGCACCTGATATGCGAATATCCACACGATCTGCTTGACCGGCCAGATCAATTTCTCCACCTCCAGAAATGTCAATTTCTAACTCCTTTGCATCTAATTCAAGATCGCCATCGCATGCACCAGATACTTCTAGTCTAAAGCTTTTTGTTTCAATCACTCCTTCTGAGGTTAACTCAACAGCACCTGAAACGTCAATTTCGTTTAAGTCTTTATAATAAATGCGCAACGTAAGCTCTTCAGCGTCCAGGTATTTATCCTCCGCATCGATAACCAGTCTTCGGTCTTTTACTCTAATATCAATATGTTCATGAAGGTTCTCATCTGTAATCACTTCAATTCCCTCCTTACCTTCGATCAAGACAATCTCGAAAAAACCAGAAATGTCAATGGAGTTGAAAGGATCAAGGCTTTGTTGAAGCTCAACTACTTTTCCATTTCCATTAATATGCTCTCCACAAGAGCTAAGACAAAAGAGAAAGACAACTAAAATTGCGATGAATGAACTTTTCATTTTAAAAGGATTTAGGTCAAAAGTGAAAAAATGTTTCACATTTGAGGTAGTTATAACTGAAAAACAATGAATCTACTATTACTTAGCAATTCTACTATTCCAGGTCAACCTTATCTTGATTGGCCAAAGAACACCATTAAAAAGTTTCTAGGTGAAAATAGAACAGCTTTATTTATTCCATATGCTGCTGTAACTTTCAGTTATGACGAATATGAAAAAATGGTCAGTGAAGCCCTCAGCGAGATAGGCATTGAAGTCACTTCAATACATCATGCTAAAGACCCTGTTGAAGCTGTGAATAATGCTTCCGCCATTTTGGTAGGAGGAGGTAACTCCTTCAAATTACTCAATGAACTTTATGTTAATGGCTTAATTGCTCCTATTCAGAAAAGAGTTTCAGAAGGTTTGCCTTATGTGGGTTGGAGTGCTGGATCTAATGTAGCCTGTCAATCAATTAAAACTACGAATGACATGCCTATTGTTGAGCCTCCTTCATTCAATGGTCTGCAGTTACTCAATCTGCAAATCAACCCTCACTACACAGAAAAAACTATTATCGGTCATGGCGGGGAAAGCAGACTTCAACGCTTACTTGAATACAGCGCAATCAACGACACGCCTGTGCTATGCTTGCCAGAAGGATGCGCTCTGAAGATTGAGGAAGGCGAATGGGAAATAATCTCTTCAGAACCTGTTAAATTAATACGAAAAGGTGGAGAAATCGAAACCCTTCAAAACGGAGTAATCACTATTTAGATTACTTCTTTTTAGGGTAGCTGTTCTTTACGCTGTCTAATCCACTTTGATTAGGGCCACTATGCTCATGAACTTTTTCAATGTTGGATTCTGAAGATCCTGCAGAATTCAGTTCAGAATCTTGAACAACCTGTTTAGGAGTAGTTAGAATCTTTGTTCGCTCAGCAGAAGAAGATTCTGTTAAATTCACTCCTGCACTCGCTTTACCGTTGCCTGAGCAAGAAGCAAAGGCCAGTGTGATTGAAATAAAACTACAGAACAATAATCTTTTCATTCTTAGTGATTTGTTCGTTTCTTCTGACTTGCACAACATATTGTCCTGAAGACAATGCTAGCTTATTAAAGGTCAATCTATGCACTCCTGGCTTCATCTGATCTGAATACATTGCCTTAACCACTCTTCCTTGAATATCAATAATATCGATATCAACCTGCGCCCAATCTTCATTCTCAATGTAAATATTCACCAAATCATACTCTGTAGCAGGATTCGGATAAACTTTCATTTCCATTTTCTTCTCTATTTCAGAAACTGCAGCTGGCTCAGCGGTATCAGTGCTCAAAACATAGATATACGCATCTTTAGTCAATGTATCAGAACCAAATTGATTACTTACTGCCAGAGTTACATCAAACCAACCGGTATCCTGATAGGTTACCAAGTTATTTTGAGATGAAGAGGTTTGTGGGCTGCCGGCTTCAAACGTCCAATTCCAAGATGAAGGTTGATTAATAGAGCTATCGCTAAAAAAAACGGACTCACCTTGATAAATCAGGTTAGTATCAGACTCGAACAAGGCCTCGGGAAAAGGCACAGGTTCAAAATCTCCGCCAATTTCTGCAATCCAAGTATTCCATTCATTACTGTTGGTTCCAAAGCAACCAGACATCCATACCGAGGGAGTTGCAGCATTATGCCTCCTTTGCATGTCAGAATAATCACCCCATCTTTCGGTGCCTGATAACCAAGAATAATCAGTATAACTATCACCGCCTCGAACCAACGTTGAATTAGACCACTCCAAAAAATTGTCACAATTAACCACTCCAATTTCAGGATAAATACTACTTGAAACACTCAAAAAACCAATCATTACAGTTCTATCTGCAGCATCTAGAGCGTAGGATGAAATTGAAGGAAACACATAATCAACTCCAACCGATCCGTACCTAGCCGTTTCATTGGCAGATGGGTTATCAACAGGGATTCGGTAGTATACTACTCCAGAATATCCTGAATTTTGATAGCTCGCATGGTGCACTGCATGTACGATTCCGTTAAGATAAAAAGCGTGCTGCATTCTTGAATCATTCGTGTTTAGCTCAGCAACAGTTCCCAACTGAACTGCATCAGCAGGAGCAGTATAAGAAGGAACGATAAAAGAAGACATTAAATTGAGTGCCGGATTTGATGACAAATTCCCCGTAACTTCATACAAATTAAGTCGGTTTCCTGAGAAAAAATGGCTTGAAACTAAATATATTCCTGGACCGTATTCTGCATCCTGTCCATAGCCTGCAGGAACGAGCGTAAAGTCCCCAATCTGTCCACCTGGAATATTATTATAAATAGAGTAATTCAAATTTGCTGTACCAGCATACCCTCCAGCCTTGTCAACTTGATACACAACTGAGCCATTAAAACCATTGCTGCCAGACTGGAATAAATTTCCTGTGATGAATACTTCACTCTCAGAAATTGCAACATTCGGATAATCAAACCAACTATTATCGTTAAAAGGGTTCCCTGTTATTTCATAGACATTCCAATTCCCCGCAGGATTGTTGGTTTGAGAATAACAAATTAAAACCTTTGAAGTGAATGCACTACTGCCATGAAGAATGACCAAAATAAAACGATCCTCAACTGGATCATATAAAACTCGCGGATCGAAAAGACCTGAAGTCACATTAATTGACGCAGCAACGTCATCCAGCCAATCTTCATGCGTTTCATTGGTCAAAATTGCACTTCCATTATCATTGTAAAAAGCGATCGAACTATTATCTGAGCTAATAATCTTACCACCATCACTTATTGCCATACAGTTATCAGGGGGAGTGCTGCTGACAAGCGAATTCCCTAAAAAGTTAGTTCCAACCACAGGAACGACAGATCTTGAATTTGAAACTACATCTTTCTCATCGCTTATTACAGCATTTTGACGCAACAACTTTTGTTCTGCCTTAATTTCATCCAATGGAGTTGGCGTTCCATGCTTGTAGGAAGCAACTTTATTGATTGACTTCATCCAATAAACCTTATCAGCGTCATTGCTTCGATCAATAACTCCAACAAATTTTGCTTGTAGGATTTCGGTCCTATCCGCTTTTCCAACAATTTCTCCGGTAAATTCCGGCATTTTATGCTGCCCAAATGAGCTTGTGAAAACAAAAGCGCCAAATAGCACTGCAACGATATATCTCATATTTCTCTGAATAAGAAGTTTCAATTAGGTTCTCTGGCAAATATGCCTTTTTTTGCAAGGATTATCGGCTCTTTTAGTTAAAACGTAAATTATTATGATAAAAAAGTTTCTTCTACTTATCACCCTAAGTATCTCTTTACAGGCAAGTTCCACAGAAGGAATGTGGGTTCCAGGGATGATCAATAAATTGGTTTCTGGCAATATGGAAAGTATGGGCATGAAAGTTAGTTTAGATGACTTATATGCCATAAACAACTCTTCCATCAAAGACGCTGTCGTTCATTTTAACGGAGGGTGTACATCCGTTTTAGTGAGTGATCAAGGATTATTATTGACTAACCATCATTGCGGATACAGCCGAATTCAATCTCATAGTTCTTTAGAAAAAAACTACTTAAAAGACGGTTTTTGGGCGATGAGTTTAACCGAAGAATTGTCTAACCCAGGAATGGACGCTACAATTATAAAGGAGATAAGAGACGTGACAGATCTCGTTTTAGCTGATCTTTCCGTTGACGCTTCTGAAGCAGAACGAAAAGAGCATTTAAAAAAAGTAAGTGGTGAAATCATCGAAAAAGTAAAAGAAGAAACCGGCTTGGATGCTTACATAAAGCCATTTTATCATGGCAACCAATACTTGCTGTTTATCAGCGAAGTATTTACAGACATCAGATTAGTAGGAGCGCCACCATCGTCTATCGGCAAATACGGTTTTGATACCGATAACTGGGTTTGGCCAAGACATACCGGTGACTTCTCTGTATTCAGAATATATGCCAATGCTGACAACAAACCAGCAGATTATAGCGAAGAAAACAAACCCTACCAACCAAAGCATTTTCTACCCGTAAATATTCAAGGTGTTGAAGAAAATGACTTCACTTTAGTCTATGGTTTCCCTGGAACAACGGAAAACTACATTACCGAAGTAGAAACCAAAAACATCCTTGAAACTGTCAATCCACTGCGATTGAAAATGCGAGAAGCATCACTGAGCGTAATTGATGAAGCCATGCGGAAAGATGAATTGACCAAGATTCAATATGCTGCTAAACAGAGTAGAATCAGCAACGCATATAAGAAGTGGATCGGTCAAACCAAAGGATTGGTGAGACACAGAGTACTTGACAAAAAAGACTCTGTAGAGAGTCTTTTCACCAAAAGAATCAATGAAAATCCAGATTGGAAATCAAGCTATTCAACGTTGATTGCGGAAATGGAAGAAATAGAAAATGCGCAATTACCATTAAGCGTGAATCGCAATTATTTCATTGAATTCTATTACATGGGACCAGAGATCTTTCGGTTTACTGAAAAGTACAGAGAGCTTGCAGCAATGTGTAAGGATGAGACGATTACTGATGAGGCAATTGATGCTTGGATTGCAGAACACTCAGATAATTCGGGATACTTCAAAAACTACGATACTTCAATAGATGGAGACATCATGAAGGCACAAATTGAATACTTCGTTGAAGATCAAAAACCCCTCGATTTTCTGAATAATCTAAAAACAGATAAAGAATCGTTAACTGAATTTGTTGATCGACTTTACGATGAAAGTATCTTCAATAATGAAGCATCGTTGAATTCATTTTTCGATGGATTCAAACGGAAAAATTATAAGAAGATCGAAGCTGATCCTGCGTATGAGTTCTCATTGAGACTCGCGAAATTTTACAGTGATGTCACCCGTCCTGGATTATTGCTGTATGTCACTAAAAGCGACAGTCTGATGCGTATTTGGATGGATGCACAAATGAAGGTGTTACCAGAGCGCACCTATTCGCCAGATGCCAACGGAACACTAAGAATCACCTTTGGAAAAGTAGAAGGATACGAACCTTTTGATGGTGCTGAATACGCCTATTACACCACGTTGGAAGGTGTGATGGAAAAAGAAGATCCAACCAACCCTGAGTACAATGTTCCTGCGCGATTGAAAGAATTGTATCAAAAGAAAGACTATGGTCGTTATGCCCATAGCACAGGCGAAATGCGTGTGGCATTCGTAGCAAGTAATCATACCTCAGGAGGAAATAGTGGCAGCCCTGTTATTGATGCTAACGGGAATTTGATCGGTCTAAACTTCGATAGAACTTGGGAAAGCACCATGAGCGACATTATGTTTAACCCGATCATTTGCAGAAATATATCTGTAGATATACGCTATGTATTGTTCATCATGGATAAATACGCTGGAGCCAAACATCTAGTGGATGAGATGAAACTCATCAGTGAATAGGCGGCTACCCGAAGAAAATATAGGTAATGACTATGGCCGCGATGATGCCGCACAAATCGGCAAACAATCCAGCACCCAATGCATAGCGGGTTTTGCGAATAGAAACTGAACCAAAGTAAACCGCCAAAGTGTAAAATGTAGTTTCAGTTGAACCTTGGAAAACACTTGCCATGCGTCCAATGAAGCTGTCGGCTCCATGAACCGTCATTTGTTCTACCATCATGCCTCTCGCACCGCTGCCACTCAATGGTTTCATCAAGGCCGTTGGTAAGGCATCTACAAATCGTGTGTCTTCAAGAAATAAAGCAAAGAACCAACCCATTCCGCTCACCATATAATCCATGGCTCCACTTGCTCTGAAAACACCAATGGCAACCAAGATGGCAACCAAATATGGGATGATCTTTATAGAAATACTGAACCCGTCTTTAGCTCCTTCAATGAAGGTTTCATAGACATTGATCTTCTTACGCAAAGCCATCAGCAAGAATGCCGCAATTATGCCCAGAATAATTCCATTTCCCGCTGCATTACTGATGATGCTCACCATTTGATCATTCATCGTTGAAAAAGCGAAAAGCACAGAAGCAATAATTGCAGTAATCCCTCCTAACCATGCCAATATGGTCGGTTGAAATAAGTTAATACGTTGTTTGATAGCCACGGCAATCAATCCACCCAATGAAGCAAAATATGTAGCCAAAAGGATCGGCAGAAACACATCAGCTGGATTGGCAGCGCCTTGTGCTGCCCTAATTGCCATTACACTTACGGGCACTATTGTTAAGCCAGATGTATTCAGAACAATGAACATGATCATGGCATCTGAAGCCTCTTCTTCCTTTGGGTTAGTGCTTTGAAGGTCTTGCATCGCTTTTAAGCCTAAAGGCGTAGCTGCATTATCAAGCCCCAACATATTGGCGGAGAAATTCATCATCATAGAACCAATGGCTGGATGATTCTTTGGCAATTCGGGAAACAGTTTGGTAAAAAAAGGCGATACAATGCGGGTTAGATAATTGACGGCTCCTCCCTCCTCGCCTATTTTCATAATACCTTGCCAAAGCGAAATCACTCCGATCAAGTAGATGGAAATATCTACACTCACCTT
>ERZ887851.3682-NODE-3682-length-10919-cov-14.505339_pt1 | contig 10919 bp, 13 predicted proteins | sample MGYA00521100_ERZ887851 | MGnify/ENA primary metagenome ERZ887851 (study PRJEB32303, sample SAMEA104408602) | aquatic metagenome | biome: Brackish water; feature: Pelagic; material: water | place: Baltic Sea | collected 2014-06-06T16:11:00 | depth 11,444 m ...
ATATATTAAAATATTCATATATTTACTTAATGAAATCAACAAAAAGACAGTTTTCAGTTTTAAAATTACAGCAGGTTGCAAAGATTCTTAAAACAATTTCTCATCCTGTTAAATTAGAAATATTAGAGGTTTTGGAGTCAAACGAACCTTTAGATGTTAGTTCAATTTGCAATAAAATTGGTATTAATTGTGAAATTTCAATGATGTCACACCATTTATCAAAAATGAAAGATAATGGAGTGCTTGTTTCTGAAAAAAAAGGAAAACAAGTTTTTTATAAAATTGCTGATCGTCAGTTGTTAAGCATATTTGATTGTATGGAAGGGTGTGATTTATTTTAATCTAAAAACATAAAGAATTTAGTATGGAATTACTTGGTTATATAATGGCTTTATTTATTGGTGTCTCTCTAGGTTTATTTGGTGGTGGTGGTTCTATTTTAGCTGTCCCTGTTTTGGCGTATTTGTTTTCACTTGACGAAAAAGTAGCTACAGCATATTCTCTATTTATAGTTGGATTTACAGCTTTAGTTGGTGGAATAAAACAAAATAAAAATAATAATGTTGATTGGAGAACTGCTATTGTTTTTGGAATACCTGCATTAATTGGCGTTTGGATTGTCAGACATTATGTAATTCCTGAGCTTCCTGATGAACTTTTTTCAATTGTAGGCTTTTCTATTTCAAGAAGAATGGGAATGTTTGGAGTATTTATAGTATTAATGGTAGCTGCAGCATACTCTATGTTGAGAGATAATTTAAGTAAAGGAGGATCTGGGAATGTGAATTATAATTATCCATTAATATTAATAGAAGGGCTTTTTGTTGGTTCAATAACTGGATTAGTTGGTGCAGGAGGGGGATTTCTTATAATACCAGCATTAGTTATATTAACCAATTTAGATATAAAAAAAGCAATCGGAACCTCACTTGTTATTATAGCTTTAAAATCTATTTTAGGATTTTTCTTAGGAGATGCTTTAATAATGTCTGTTGATTGGAGTTTTTTAGTTGTATTTACAAGCATAACAATTATTGGAATATTTACAGGTATTTATATTGGAAAATTTATTGACGGAAATAGACTAAAAAAAGGTTTTGCCTATTTCATTTTAATAATGGCAATATTCATGTTTATAATGGAGTTTATAATTAATAATTAAAAAAATGATAATAGAACAAATTTACACTGGCTGTTTGTCTCAAGGAGCATACTACATTCATAGCAATGGAGAAGCAGCTATAATAGATCCCTTAAGAGAGATTAAACCTTACTTAGAAAGAGCGGCAAACGATGGCGTTAAAATTAAATATATTTTTGAAACACATTTTCATGCAGATTTTGTTAGTGGACATGTTACACTTGCTGAAAATACTGGTGCACCTATAATTTATGGCCCTAATGCTAACCCAAGTTTTGATGCTCATATTGCAAAAGACGGGGATGTATTTAAGCTTGGAGATGTAACAATTTCTGTTTTACATACACCTGGTCACACAATGGAAAGCACAACATATTTATTGGCTGATAAAAATGGAAAAAATAATTCTATATTCACTGGAGACACACTTTTTTTAGGTGACGTAGGCAGGCCAGATTTAGCTCAAAAATCTGATGATTTAACAATAGAAGATTTAGCGAGTTATTCTTATGATAGTTTACGAAACAAAATAATGCCTCTATCAGATGATATTATTGTTTACCCTGCTCATGGTGCAGGTTCAGCTTGTGGGAAAAATATGATGAAGGAAACAATTGATACCTTGGGAAATCAAAAAAAGGTCAATTATGCTTTAAGAGTTGATATGACAAAAGAAGAGTTTATAACAGAAATAACAGACGGACTATTACCTCCTCCTGATTATTTTCCTCAAAATGTAAAATTAAATAAAGAAGGTTACGGGTCAATTGATAAAGTAATAGAATCTGGATTAAAAGAACTTTCACCTTTTGATTTTGAAAAAATCGCAAATCAAGACGGAGCTTTAATGTTAGATGTTAGAAAACCTCACGAGTATGCGGAATCTCATATACCTAATAGTATTTTCATTGGACTTGATGGTAGTTTTGCGCCTTGGGTTGGGGAACTCATAGTTGATTTAGAACAGCCTATTATTTTAATTTGTCCTGAAGACAGAGAAGAAGAAGCTATTACTCGCTTATCAAGATTAGGATTTGATAATACAAAAGGGTTTCTAAAAGGAGGAATTAATGCCTGGATAAATTCTGGCAATGAGATTGATTCTGTATTTTCAATTTCTGCAGATGATTTTAAAGATATTTACATTGAAAAAGAAAATAAAATTTATGATGTTAGAAAAAAATCAGAATTTTTATCTCAACATATAAATAAAGCATATAATACACCTCTTTCTGAAATAAATTCATGTTTGTCAGAATATCCAAAAAATGAAAAATTTTATATTCATTGTGCTGGTGGATATCGATCTATGATTGCATCTTCTATATTAAAATCAAGAGGATTTCATAATCTTATTGATATAAAAGGAGGGTATAAGGCTATAGAAAAAACATCAGTTTCTAGATCTGAATATATATGTCCTTCCTTAATTTAAAGTAATTTAAATATGATTTTAATAGATTTTTTAAGTAATCCATGGCCTTGGTTTATCTCCGGTCCAATGATAGCACTCGTAATGTTTTTACTGCTTTGGGCAGGTGAAAATTTTGGAGTAAGCTCAACCTTGAGAACAATTTGTTCAATAAGTGGAGCATCTAAACATAGTAGTTATTTTGATTTTGACTGGAAAAGTCAAACTTGGAATATTATTTTTATTACTGGTTCTGTAATTGGGGGATTTGTAGCTTCTACTTACTTTCAAAGCCCTGAATCTTTATCGATTAGTACTAACACAATAAATGATTTGGCTGAACTGGGAATTAATTTTAATAGTGACATTGTACCATCCGAACTTTTTAACTGGGATAGTGTATCAACTCTAAAAGGATTTTTAATAATGATATTAGGAGGGTTTTTAGTAGGATTCGGTGCGCGTTGGGCAGGAGGCTGTACATCAGGACACGCTATAAGTGGCTTGTCTAATCTACAAACACCGTCTCTAATTGCGGTAGTTGGATTTTTTATAGGTGGTTTAATAATGACTTTTTTAATCTTTCCATTAATTTTTTTAAAATGAAACAAATTAAATTTTTATTTATAGGGATATTATTTGGAATAATCATGACCAAATCAGAGGTTATTTCTTGGTTTAGAATACAAGAAATGTTTCGTTTTCAATCTTTTCATATGTACGGAATTATAGGTTCGGCTATTATTACAGGTTTAATATTAGTAAAAACTATTAAAAGAAATAAATTGAAAACAATTTATGGCGATTCCATTAAGTTTAATGATAAAAAACTAAGTATCCCCCGCTATTTATTTGGAGGAATTATTTTTGGGCTTGGCTGGGCTTTAACTGGAGCATGCCCCGGACCAATGTTTATCATGATAGGGAATGGATATGCAGTTTTTTTAATAGTAATTTTAAGTGCATTACTGGGAACTTATGTATATGGACTGATTCAGCATAAATTACCTCATTAATAAATATATTAGTAAAAAAATCCCTAACAGAATAGGGATTTTTCTTTATAGTAATAATAATTAAATTCTAGATAATGTAGAAGTTGCTGTAAAAACATCTCCATCAGGTCCGCTTACAGTGTACTTATACATAATTTTATCTGCGTCTTCTGGCGTTAAATTAATTTCCCAAGAAGTAACATAGGTGTCTTTTTCAAGAGTCAATCCACTCATTTGAGAATCAGTTGCAAAGCTTAAAACACCTTCATTGCTTCCAGTTAATTTTGAAATCGGCTTATTCTGAAGCCCGCAATAATGAGTTAATAATAGCTCATCGTTTTGAAAATTAAATATCGATAGCATTTCAGTTCCCCCAGTGTCACTTTCTTCAACTAAAGCGCTTCCATTTGAAGTTACAGTATAATCTAAAGTTAATTCATCGGAACTTCCGTCTGTTCTTTCAAGAGTTCCTGCCCATTTACCTTCAAGTTTTTTTAATTCCTCAAAATCATTTGGGTTAGTTGCAGTAATAGTTTCTAATTGTGTGCTTTCAGCAACTTCAACAGCTGTAGAATTGTTGTTACAACTAATAGCTGTTATTGAAATCAATAGTAATAGTAATTTTTTCATATAATAATGTTTAGGGTTCTAATAAATATATTAAAATAAACTAATACTTAAATCAAGTAAGTTTTTTTTCTTTTTCTATTGCGTTGTAAATTAAGAGTATAAGTAGACCAAATACAATTCCTGATATTATTAAAAGAATACTTGTTAATCCAGAAACTGAAAATGAGAGTCTAAGTAAAATGGTTGATATAATGAATCCAGTATTTCTAATTAGCTGACTATACCTTTCTGTATATTGGAATGAAAGTAAAAGTATAAAGACATCTGCTAAAATTAATATTGTAAAGAATTCGTTAAAGAAGAGGTTGTTTAAGTTTTCATTAAAAGATTCTTCTATAAAAACACCATTGTACCAATTAACAAAGCTTACAATACATATAGAAAATAGAATTGGCAGAAGAACTATACTTACCAATTTTTTTGAAGCAATAAATCGATCTAGTTTTTCTGAAACAGGTTTCACTGGTAATCTCTCTTTAGTTACTTTGAATAAATAAATCAAAAAGAATATTATTAATACTCCAAGAAGATCAAAAATTAGCTGTTGATTATTTGCGTTTTCTATCCAGTTTGCATTTAAATCAACCAGTGGGATGTCTTTAAATATTTTTCTTATAACAATCAAAGACATTATTTGATACTGCTTTCCAACTGCAGTTGTGAAAGATCTTGGAATGTAATAAATAAGCAAAAAAGCTTCATAAATTAGAATAAAAGAGAAAGGAGTGTATAATGCCGAAATTGGATTTGAAAATAAATCAGGTCCAACAATAGAAAGCTCAATAATGTTATAATTATTTAATAGAATTATAATTAAGTGAATTACAAACCCAATTGAAGCTAAGTATAAAATGTATTTTTCAAATTTTTTAATCGCTTTTTCAGAAAAAATTTTTAAAAATAAATCTTCTATTTTTTTTTGAATATTCATAACTATTTGACTATTAATTAATTAAAATTAACTCTTTTATTTTAATTAATTTTTTGTTTTTTAATACTAAATTTTTGTAGGGTTGAATTTATTTCTTTATTGTTTGTTTTATCTTAGATTTGATAAACATCAAAAAACATTTAAATATGATAATTAAAGGATATGCTGCAAAAGGCCCAAATCAAAAATTAGAAGAATTTACTTATAAACCTGAAATTTTAGGACCTGAAGATATTGACATAAAAGTTTCTTATTGTGGTATATGCCATTCAGACTTATGTATGATAAATAATGAATGGGGGATGACACAGTACCCCATTATACCTGGACATGAAATAATAGGTGAAATAGTTGCGGTTGGTGACATGGTTAAGACTCTTAAGATTGGTGATAAAGTTGGTTTAGGCTGGTTATCTGCTTCATGCATGACTTGTTCAGAATGCATGAGTGGTGACCATAACTTATGTACAAACAGTGAAGCTACAATTGTTGGAAGACATGGTGGTTTTGCAGAATATGTTAGAGGGCATTGGTCATGGGCAATTCCAATTCCAGAAGGAATGGACTTGAGTAAAGCAGGCCCTTTGCTTTGCGGAGGAATAACAGTCTTTAGTCCAATGTTTCTTTCAAATATTAAACCCACAGATACAGTTGGAGTTATTGGAATAGGAGGACTTGGTCATTTGGCTTTAAAATTTTTAAAACATTGGGGATGCGAAGTCATAGCATTTAGCTCTAATCCTTCTAAAAAAGAAGAAATTTTAGCAATGGGTGCAAATAAAGTCATTAATTCAACAGATCCTAAGGAATTAGCATCTGTTGCAGGAAAATTAAAATTTATATTAAACACAACAAATGTAAGTTTGGATTGGAACTCTTATTTGACTGCTTTATCTCCAAAGGGAAAATTACATACTGTTGGTGCAGTCTTAGAACCAATGGAAATCCCTGCTTTTAGCCTAATTGGGGGTGACAAAAGCGTAGGAGGAAGTCCAATAGGAAGTCCAGAACTTACTAAGCTTATGCTTGAATTTTGTTTAAGACATAACATTTATCCAAATGTTGAAGAATTCCCAATTGAAAACGTAAATGATGCATTAGAACATTTAAAAAAAGGAAAGGCTAGATATAGAATTGTTTTAAAATTATAACTCATGTCCAAAAAATCATTATTTATTGCTTTCGTGGTTTCGTTAGGTGGCTTTTTATTTGGATTCGATGCTGGAATAATTTCAGGAGTAATGTCTTATGTAGGACCAGAATTTAATTTAAATGATACTCAAACAGGTTGGGTCGTTAGCTCTCCTTCCTTTGCCGCGATGATAGCAATGTTGATCTCTGGAAAATTAAGCGATCAAATTGGTAGAAAAAAGATATTAATGTTTGTAGCATTTTTATATGCTTTTTCATCTATAGCTTCTGCTTATTCGTACAGTTATGAAACTCTATATCTTGCTAGAATGATTGGAGGTCTTGCTTTTGGAGCCGCCTTGATTTTAGCTCCAACGTATATTGCAGAAATTTCAAGCTCAGAGAACAGAGGAAAACTTGTTTCAATACAGCAGCTTAATATTGTTTTAGGATTTTTCGCTGCATTTTTAAGCAACTATTATTTTAACGAAATAAACTCATCAACTGATTTTTTTAATGATGAAAATGTTTGGAGATGGATGCTAGGTGTAGAATTTATTCCAGCAATAATTTATTTTATTTTATTGTTTTTTGTTCCAATAAGTCCAAGATGGCTGTTTAATAATAACAAACCAGAATTAGCTAAAGAGGTGTTAGTTAGTATTCACGGTACAGAAATAACTGAGATAGAGATTAAAGCAATTGTTAAAAACATGGAATCATCATCTAATGCTAATGTAAAAACCAAATTTAGTGATTTGTTTAGTCCAGCACTTAGGTATATAATGGGAGTTGGATTACTACTTGGTGTATTGCAACAAGTCACAGGGATTAATGCAATATACTTTTATGCAACATCAATTTTTAAACAGACTGGAATTGGAACAGATGCTGCTTTTTCATCTGGAGTTTTACTAAGTTTTACAACAATTGTTTTTACATTAATAGCCATCTACCTGGTGGATAGAATGGGAAGAAGGCCGCTATTATTAATTGGAATGACAGGAATTGCTATAAGTCTATTAACTTGTGCTTATGGATTTAATCAAGCTAAATATAAATTAACCAAAGAAGGCATTACTAATTTAACAGAAATTGATTCTAGTAAACTTTTAATATTTGAAGATGTTGAATATAATAGCGATGTAAAATTTAAAAATGATATTAAATCTGCTATTGGTAATCAAGTTTATGCCAAAAATGAAGGTTCAATTTTAGAGTCTGCTATAGAAATGAATTCAACTTTGGTTCTGTTTGGTATTTTTGGTTTTATTGCATGTTTTGCATTTTCACTAGGTCCAATTATGTGGGTAATGCTTTCGGAATTATTTCCAAATAAGTTTAGAGGATTAGCTATAGGAGTTATTGGCTTTGTAAACTCTTTTTCAAGTTGGACCATACAGCAAATTTTTCCTTGGGAATTGTCAAATCTTGGCAGTGCATTAACCTTTTTAATATATGGTTTAATAGCACTTCTAGGGGTATTACTATTCTTGAAAATATTACCTGAAACAAAAGGCAAATCGTTGGAGGAAATTGAATACGAATTTGTAAAATAATAAAAATGAAAAAAAAGATTTTAATATTCTGCTTAATGATTATTGGAGGATATGTATTAATTATTTTTGGATCAAAAAGCTCAATAGACAATATTTCTAATAATGATTGGCAAGTTGATTTTGTAGATAATTTTGAATTTTTTGATGTATCAAACTGGCAGGATCAGAGAATTTGGGTTAATAATGAAAATCAATGTTATGTTCCAGATGGGAAGTACAATACTAGAGAAGTAAGTAACGGAACTTTAAAAATTAAAGTTATTAATATTGAAAACAAGATTGTTTGTGACAATCTAGATAAGTTTGGTAAACAGCACCCCGATACAGAATATGTTGCAGGCAGAATAGCTTCTAAAAACAGGAAGGAATTTATTAAAGGAAAATGGAGCGCTAGATTGAAAATTGTTGGAGAAAGCCAACTTAGCATGTTTCCTGCTTGGTGGATTTTAGGGGCTCAAAATAATGAAGCGCCTGTTCAAGAAGAAAACGAGAATATATGCTGGCCTATGACAGGCTCAGGTGAAATAGATGTCTTTGAGCATCATGGAGATTATGAAAAAGATCATTACACAACAGGGGCAATTAAAAATTTGGGAGATTGTGATAAAGGGGATTGGTGGAGTTTAAGATCAGGCATAACAACAACTTTGAGTGATTTTCATGACTATTCAGTTGAATGGGAAAATAGTGATTTAGTATACAGACTTGATGGTAAAGAAGTGTATAGGAATATTGGTGAAGGAGATAAATATCCAGAAGCTATGTTTGCAATTTTAAACTTTGCTAAAATAACTGATTCTCCTATGAAAGGTGAATGGATTATGGAGGTTGACTGGGTAAAACATGAATTTAAAAACGATTAGAATTATGTCAAAAAACTATACTAAGTTCAAATCTAGATTTATTCCAATTGTTTTATTTGTTATAGTTTTTGTTATATTTTTTCAGATTGAAAAATTTCAAGACTTCTTGGTTGTAAATCTTATTTCCCAACTTTTAATTTTTTTATTTGCTGCTTGTATCCCTGCTTATCTTACTAAAAGAATGTCATATGTAGATATAGCATGGCCTTTTGGATTGATATCAATTGGAATAATTGTAATATTTTTTGGAGAAGGATACTTGCCTAGAAAAATTATTATTTCATCGCTATATCTTATTGCGGGACTTAGAATGGGGTTAGGAGCATTAGTGCTATTTAAAAAGGGGTATTTAGACAAGGAATTACCCAGATATCAATTTCAAAGAATAAGATGGAATAAAAAAGGTTTCACTAACAACAGTTTCTCAATTCAATACGAAATTCTTTTACAATGTTTTGCCAACATAACTTTTCTTGTTATACCAGCTATTATGATTTCAAATAATTCTAATGAACATTTTTCGATTTTTGAAATTATTGGATTCATTTTATGGATAGTATTTTTTTTAATGGAGCATGTGGCTGATTTGCAAAAGCAAGCTTTTTTAATTAGTGCAAAAAAGAATAAATTGAAAAATCAAGTTTGTAATGTAGGATTATGGAAATATACAAGACATCCAAATTATTTTTCAGAATGGATGATTTGGAACTCTCTAATTTTCGCCAGTTTTTCTTCATTAATGTTTTACTTGGATGAAACCTTTATTTTTGTTGGACTTTTGATTTCTCTACTTTATATTTCTTTTTTAATGTACCAAACATTAGTTTTTTTAACCGGTGCTATTCCTTCAGAGTATTACTCATTAAGTAAAAGACCTGATTATAAAAAATACAAAGAGAATACTAATATGTTTTTTCCAAAACTATTTTAATGACCAGTAAGACAATTTTATTAATCGTATTATTTATTTGGGGTATACCAAGTTCTTTTATTAGAAGTAAATTTAGAAAAATAGTATATCAAACAAATCATTGGACTATTAATATAAAACCATTATTTATTAAAGAAATAATTGCTCTTTTTTCAAATATGTTTCCTGAAAACTCTGATTATATTAAAACAAGAAATTACTATAGAATTTACTTATTAATCTATTTAGTCATATTTATAATTTATTATAGTTCATGAATTTCAAGAAACTAAAAAACATAAATTATTTACTGATTTTAATTATATCTCTGTTCTATATTACTTTTTACTTGAAGTTGGATTATACAATAGTTGGTGTTATTAAAGAGTTGGTTTTATTGCCTAGTATTTTAGGTCAACTAGGAATTTCGATTTATTTATTAGTTAAAATATTTAAGAGACAAATTGAAATCAGTTTTCAATTAATAGTAATTTGGCTTTTTTCAGTATTATTAATTTTTTCTTTTATTGGTTAAATAATTATAAACCGTAATACTTTTTACAGATATTTATATGGTGAAGGGAATGGCCAATAATTATAAACCCTAGTGCATTTACAGAAATTTTTTTATCACCAGCTTTTCCGATCAATTTATTTTCGTAGTCGTTAAATGAACTGTATAAATAGTTTGTAGATTTTCTCAAGTAAATATATTCTTGAATCATAGATTTAGGATCTCTATTGATTGCATTACCATTTTTAGCATATTCGTTTTCATCGAAACTACTTAATGGATTTAATTCTTTTCTTGCAATCGATAAAGCTCTAAAAGCAAGAATTCTTTCAGTATCTATAACATGTTGAAATAATTGTTTAATAGTCCATTTGCCATCTGCATAAGAAAACCCCCATTTTTCTCTTGAAATGTTAGTCCAAAAATCACAAAGAATTTCATCATGATTTTTAATTAACTCGTTATAATCGTTTCCTTCTGTTAAACTGATGTAATTACTAAAAAACGAAGTATATTCTGATTGTACAGGTCTTGGCATTTCAATTATTGATATATAATTAATTAAACTTTGTGCACCAGTCTTTGTATGAAATGATCGTGAAATTATCTGATGGATTTATTTTGTATCTAAGTTCATTGGTTCCTTCGTTTCGTTGTATTTCATAAACCTCAATTATTTCACGAGAACATAGAGCATTACAGTAACAAAACAAGGCCTGTTCTTCTGTAACTCCGGAGCTTAAATATGCTTTTTGAGACCCTCCTCCTGTATTTTCGTTGGTTAAAGTCATATAGTTGATATATTCAAATACAGGGCTTTCAGCATTTTCATAT
>ERZ887851.3683-NODE-3683-length-10919-cov-9.523840_pt1 | contig 10919 bp, 15 predicted proteins | sample MGYA00521100_ERZ887851 | MGnify/ENA primary metagenome ERZ887851 (study PRJEB32303, sample SAMEA104408602) | aquatic metagenome | biome: Brackish water; feature: Pelagic; material: water | place: Baltic Sea | collected 2014-06-06T16:11:00 | depth 11,444 m ...
GGGGTCCGACGCTGGCACGAGAGAGAGTTCGTTGCATGTGTCATTCCCTCCGCCACAAACCATTCGCGAACCCGAGACGAGGCCCCAGCGTGGGCCTTTTTTCTTTTTGGTTCAAAAGGGGTTTAACGAGGCCAACCGACTTTCGGAGACTGGCCGTAGGCCCAAAAGCGGTCTCCGAACGCCCCGCGTCTCCTTTCACCCGCCCTTCACCCAAATCGAGACGTATTCAAAACTGTTCGTCTTTTCAGATACTTGCCGAAAATGGATTGCGCCGCAGTTGAGGCCGGTTTGACCGCTATCAAAGCAAACGGAGACACTCGAAGGCGGCGTGGTTCTTCGAAACGGTGCGAACGGTCGCGAGAAGTCGTTGATGACAAACAGACTTTCCGCTCATAGCCTGGCGACATGTCGAATGGGCCCTGGACCGATGAAGAAAACGACCTGATCGTCGCGGATTACTTCGCGATGCTGGCCGAGGATATGGCGGGCCATCCCTACAACAAGGCTCAGCACCGACGCAGTTTGATGCCACTTTTACGGAGTCGAACGGAAGGCTCGATCGAGTTCAAGCATCAGAATATCAGCGCGGTGCTGAAGGGGCTCGGCGAAGATTGGACCCCCGGCTACAAGCCAGCGTTCAATTTCCAGATCACATTGGTTGATGCTGTCGCGCGCTGGTTGGCATGGAACCCGGCCTGGCTTGGGCGGATGCCTGGCACGCTACCAGCCAGTGGCATGCGCGAGGCTGCCCAGATCTGGATCGGAACGTCACCGACGCAGTCTAACCTGCCGCCGCCACAGGAACTTGAGCAGATGCTGCACGTCGCCAGAAAGTTTGACGTGACAGAAGTCTATGTTGAACGGATCGCTTGTTAATCTGATGTTATGCAAGCAACTGGTCTTATATTTGGTTTTTAAGGCACGAGACAAAATCCAGACGCAGCATTTCACCTTCTCTTCTTGGATCATGTGCTGAATGAAAGCGCGAGGTGAATGACCAATCGTTCGTTTTTATTGCCCTCATTTTTCCTGCAAGCTGCCAAGGCGCACCGCGATGTTCGGGTAAAAAACCAACATAATGACCAGAAAGGATCAATATTTCTTGAGCTTCCATGCTCCCAACTTTGGCACGGGCTGTCACCCGCCCCAATCGGTATGTGTCGTCAAAGTGCATGTAATTGCGGACTGAAAAGGCTGCATTCACAAAATCTAACTGGCTCAGATCGCCGTCTTGCTTTTGAAACCAGTCGTGATCTTTGCCGCAATAAAGATGGTGCGCCTCGGTCGCGAGCTCGGTGTAGCTGAGTTCAGGCAGCGGCTGAAATGCTGCGCCAATCACGATATCTCGCGCACCCTCGAGTATACTTTTCACGAGCCGGGCAGGAGTATCCGTTTCGAGTTCGATCAGTACCTCTGGGTGGATCTTCATAAATCGTGCTATCGCACCCTGTAGGTCCAGCGCTGCGAAGGTTGTGATACTATCGATTGCCGCCACGCGCAGGCGAACAGTCTGGCGGTTATGAACCCGGTCCAAGGTTGATTGAAATCGCTCGATATTGCGCAAAAGTTCCTGTGCGGCGGTATAGGTGTCTGCACCGGCACTTGTAATGCGAAAGCCTGCCCGTCCCCTTAGACAAAGCTTTGAGCCAAGCTTGGCTTCCAGCGCGGCCAAATGTGTCGAAAGTGTTGACTGCCCCATATTGAGCGCGATCTGAGCCCCGGCAAAGCCGTTGCATTCAACGATGGTACAGAAAATCCGGATCAAGCGCAGGTCAATATCCGAAAGATGGCGCATGAGTTAGATCCTTCACTTCAGAAATTATAGATGTATCTCACTAGTTATTCATGATTTTTTGCGCCCAACAAGGCTGTTATATTTTCCTCTAACGTTCTCACATAGATGGAAACTGAAACATGTGTCGTCACCCCCTTACTTGTGCCACCGCAGTCATCGCCCTTTTTGCCGCCGTTCCCGCGCTGGCGCAGGATACAACCATTCGTGTGCTTGCCCCCACCTGGGTAGGTTTCGCACCTGCTCTCGTTGCGCAAGACCTGGGATGCTATGCAGAGGAAGGCTACAGCCTCGACTTCCGGTTCGAGGATGACCGCGCAAACGTCATGGCCGCGATGGAACGTGGCGACATTGATGCGGATATGCGCACCGTGGGCGAACATCAGGGACGGCCGCGGGTTCCCGACACACCAGGCACGATCATCGGAACGATTGACATTTCCGTCGGTGGGGACGGCGTCGTCGTCGACGGCTCTATCGAAAACGTCAGTGATCTGGAAGGCATGACCGTTGCGATCGAACCAAACATTCCGGCGCGCCTGCTTTTGCAGATCGAACTGGCCAAAGCGGGTCTATCAATCGACGATGTCAATCTGCTTGAAATTGCCACAGCTGACACAATTTCTGTTTTCTCTGACACATCAATCGCAGCTGTTGGAACGTACGAGCCTTTCCTAAGCCAGACTGTTCAGATTGTAAGCGACCGGAACCCGCGCGTTCTGGTGTCGTCGCGTGATCTGCCTGATGTCATCGTCGATATCATCACGGCGCGCGATGAAGCACTTGCCGAAAATCCGGAAATGTTTGAAACGCTGCTGCGCTGTGTCTATCGCGCGGTTGATTTTCAACGTGAAAACCCGCAGGAGTTTTCGGAACTCGCAGCGCCCTATTTTGGCTTGAGCGCGGCGGACGTGACAGAGATCATCGAAACGTCGTTGGCCTATACGTCTTATGAAGAAGCGGTGGAACTGCTTGGGACAGCGGGGAATACAGGACGGCTGCACGAGGTGTTTGACGAAGTCACGCAGCTGAACATCGAATTTGGTGCAGCAGATATACCGCTTGATGCAAATGAGGAAATTGACAACGCGGTTCTTAGTGGGTTGTTTGACGGTCATGATCGGTAATCCGTACAAATGGGGAACCAAAAGGCGCTGATTGGTGTAGCCAGCACATTATCTCTTCTACTGGTTTGGGAGATCGTTTCAAAAAGCGGTGCGGTTTCTGAAAGGTTTCTGCCTGCGCCAAGCACGGTTATGCTGGCGCTATGGTCGATGGTTTTCGAGCGTGATCTCCTGTATCACGCAGGGGTATCAACGCTTCGGGTCTGGACTGCTTTTCTAATCGCGTCAGCGATGGCGATACCCATCGGTATCCTAATGGGATCATTCAAGCCAATTGGTGCGGCGCTTGAACCTGTCGTCGATTTTATACGTTATCTGCCAGTGCCTGCTTTGGTGCCGCTGGCCATCATCTGGTTTGGCGTCGGCGAAGGCACCAAGATTTTTCTGCTATGGCTTGGCACGTTTTTCCAGCTTGTGTTGCTTGTCGCGGATGATGTGCGGCGTGTGCCGAAGGAATTTCATGAAACGGCACTTACGGTTGGTGCGCCGGAATGGCGGCGGCTGACGGATGTATCACTGCCCGCAATGCTGCCGACTTTGGTAGACAATATGCGGATCACATTGGGCTGGTGCTGGACCTATCTAATCATCGCGGAAATCGTCGCGGCCAATAGCGGGCTGGGTTTCGTCATCTGGCAAGCGCGGCGCTTTTTCCAGACACCCGAAGTGATGGCAGGTGTTGTTACCATTGGTATCATCGGCCTTGTGACCGACCAGATCCTGCGTGCCCTGCATCGCCGCAGCTTTGGGTATCTTTCACGATGACCTATCTGACCTTTCAAAACGTTACCAAAAGCTATGGCGACACCAAGGTGGTGATGCCATTTAACCTGAACGTGGCGCAGGGTGAATTTGTCGCCTTTCTGGGGCCATCGGGCTGTGGCAAGACAACGCTAATGCGCATGGTGGGCGGGCTAGAAAAGCCAAGTTCTGGAACAATATCGCTGCGGGATGAGCCGCTGACACGCCCTGACAGGCGGCGTGGCATGGTGTTCCAATCCTATTCCGCATTCCCCTGGCTGACCGTCGCGGGAAATGTTGCCTATGGGATGCGATACCGGACCGATATTTCCGCTACTGAGAAGCGCGCGCAGGTATCGCACTTCTTATCGTTGGTCGGGCTTACCGACTTTGCCGATAGCTGGCCTAACCGGATATCAGGCGGAATGCGGCAGCGCGTCGCCATTGCACGGACTTTGGCAGCCGGTTCAGAAATATTGCTGATGGACGAACCCTTTGGCGCGCTTGATGCGCAGCGTCGGGAATATCTGCAGCTGGAATTGCGCCGCCTGCAGCAGGATGAAGGCAAGACCGTGATCTTCGTCACGCATGATGTCGAAGAGGCAGCATTTTTAGCTGACCGTGTCATTGTCTTCACGCGACGACCGGCATGCATTCTGGCCGAGGTCGATATCTCATCAAAGCTGGGCCGTGACAGGTCTCTTGATCTGCGCGAAAGCTCTGAGTTTTTCGCATTGCGCAACGAACTGCTGCACCTCGTCCGTTCAACCGCTTCTGTAGAGGAGAACACTTGATGACAGACTTAAAAGGGCGCTGTGTCCTTGTTACAGGCGCGAGCCGCGGCATAGGGCTCGCGGTGGCAAAGGTTTTTATCAAAGCAGGGGCCGAGGTCACGATCCTGGCAGAAGATGCCGCCGTTGGCGATGTCGGTGCGAAAATCGGGGCGAAGGCGATCCAAGCGGATGTCACAGATGCGGCTGCGCGTCGCCATTGCACGGACTTTGGCAGCCGGTTCAGAAATATTGCTGATGGACGAACCCTTTGGCGCGCTTGATGCGCAGCGTCGGGAATATCTGCAGCTGGAATTGCGCCGCCTGCAGCAGGATGAAGGCAAGACCGTGATCTTCGTCACGCATGATGTCGAAGAGGCAGCATTTTTAGCTGACCGTGTCATTGTCTTCACGCGACGACCGGCATGCATTCTGGCCGAGGTCGATATCTCATCAAAGCTGGGCCGTGACAGGTCTCTTGATCTGCGCGAAAGCTCTGAGTTTTTCGCATTGCGCAACGAACTGCTGCACCTCGTCCGTTCAACCGCTTCTGTAGAGGAGAACACTTGATGACAGACTTAAAAGGGCGCTGTGTCCTTGTTACAGGCGCGAGCCGCGGCATAGGGCTCGCGGTGGCAAAGGTTTTTATCAAAGCAGGGGCCGAGGTCACGATCCTGGCAGAAGATGCCGCCGTTGGCGATGTCGGTGCGAAAATCGGGGCGAAGGCGATCCAAGCGGATGTCACAGATGCGGCTGCGATTTCAGCCGCTTTATCGGATTTTGGTCAAATTGACGTGCTGGTCAATAACGCCGGTCTGGAACGGATAACACCGGCGGATGACGCAGCGCCAGAAGCGCTTGCGCTGTTTCATCGGATCGTCGAGGTCAATGTTGTTGGCATGGCTGTTGTGACTGCACACGCCCTTCCAAATATGCTGTCCGGCGCGCGCATCGTGAATACAGCGTCAATCTGGGGGCGCGTCAGCGAGCCGCTTTTTGGTGCCTATGTCGCATCAAAACATGGTGTAATCGGACTGACAAAGACGTGGGCGAAAGAGCTTGGCCCGCGAGGAATACGGGTTAACGCAGTTGCTCCAGGTTGGGTCCGCACCGAGGCGGCAGTCAGATCCGCCCGCGTATTGGCAGCACGTACAGGTCGTTCCGAGGGAGAGATCATTGGCGACGTGGAAGCGGCGCAATCGCTTGGCGGTGGGTTGATGGAACCCGAAGACATAGTTGGCGCCTATCTATTTCTCGGCAGCACGGCATCAGCGAACATCACGGGGCAGACCTTGGGTATCGACCGGGGCGAGGTGCCGTGGTGAAGATCGCGGTCGTTACAGGTGCCACAGGTGGCATTGGCGCAGCTGTGTGCAAGGCACTTCGGGCCGACGGCTTTGACGTGAAAGGGCTTGATGTCGCAGATGCCGATCTGATCGCGGATGTAACGCGACCTGAAACGGTTGTTGCAGCGCTTGCAACTTTGTCCCGCATCGACGTGCTTGTGAACAATGCGGGCATTATGATCGAAGGGTCGCTTGCGTCTATGCCGCTTGATGATTTCGACAAACAGATCGCAGTAAACCTGCGTGGTCTGTTCCTTGTCACGCAGACGGCCTTGCCGAAAGTTCCCAAAGGCGGCCGGATCATCAATGTCGCATCAGAACTTGCGTACCTCGGGCGCGAGGGCGCATCAGCCTATGCCGCCACTAAGGGTGCTGCGCTGTCGTTTACGCGGTCTTGGGCACGGGAACTTGCGCCTGACATACTGGTCAACGCGGTCGCACCGGGGCCAGTGGACACGCCGCTGTTAGGCTATGCCGCCATGACACCGCAAGAACAGGCCCTGGAAACTGGCAATCCGCTGGGTCGTATTGGCCGCCCCGAAGAAATTGCCGCCGTGGTCGCTTTTCTCGCCTCGGACAAGGCGAGTTTTATCACTGGACAGTGCTTCTCCGCCGATGGCGGTGCAGCCATGCATTGAGGAGACGTCATGTTACTGCACCCCCTACCTTGGCCGGATGGCAAGCGCCTTGGCGCAGCGATCACATTCGATATCGACGCTGACAGTCTTATCCGCAACGCCCGCCCAGAAGATGGGCATTTGCGCCTCGCACCGGTGTCGATGGGCCGGTACGGGCCGACGGTCGCGGTTCCGCGGATCCTTAATACCTACAGGCGCTTTGGCTTGACGCAGACGTTCTTCATGCCGGGTTGGGTGATGGAGACCTACCCTGATACTGTCGAGGCGATTTTAAAAGATGGTCACGAGATCGGCCACCATTCATGGCGCCACGAAGATCCGATGGGGCATTCGGACGAAAAAGAGGCAGAGCTTTTTTACCGTGCCATGGAAACGCATGTCAGGATGACAGGCCGCAAACCGCGCGGCTATCGCGCACCTGTTTACAACGCAACGCCGGGCGTGATCGGGCGGTTGATCAAGGAAGACTTTCTTTACGACAGCTCGCTGATGGCCGATGACCTGCCTTACCTGTTGCAAGCCCCAGAAGGTGACCTGATCGAGATTCCACCGCATTGGGGCACCGACGACTGGCCACCTTTCGCACATTTCGAAGAGATCGGGTATCTGATGCCGGTGCGTGGACCAACCGATGGCATTCGCGGATTTATCGAAGAATTTGATGCGGCAATGGATGTCGGCGGGTTCTGGATGCCGGTCCTGCATCCGTTTCTGACAGGTCGGCTGGCGCGGTGGGCCGTCATAGAACGATGGTTGGAAAAGGTTCTGGACAAGAACGAGGTATGGTTCGCACCGCTCGAAGACATCGCCCGTCACGCCGCATCGCACCGTGACCTTTTGCGCATTGATACAGTCGCCGGAGCAGACACATGATCCCATTCGACGCCGCATATTTGCCTGTCTCTGCTTTTGAAGTGCCCCGTTTCGCGGGCATTGCAACAGCCATGCGCCTGCCTTTGCGCACATTGGAATCCCCTCAAGGGGCCGAGATCGGCTTTCTTGGTGTGCCTTTCGACAGTGCCACGACAAACAGGCCCGGCGCGCGCCATGCGCCGCGCGCGCTGCGCGATGCATCGACCATGATCCGCATGGTCAATCAGGCAACTCGGATCGCACCGTTTCACACTGCCCGTACAGCGGATTTCGGGGATGCGATGGTGAATCTGACGGATGTTGCGCATACGCTGGAACTGGTGGAATCCCAGTTTGCCAAGCTGAAGGCGGCCCAAGTCACGCCCTTGATGATGGGCGGTGATCACCTGATGAGCCTGCCGGTGCTGCGTGCAATGGCCAAGGACGGTCCATTGGGATTTGTCCATTTTGACGCGCACACCGATCTTTTTGACGGCTATTTTGGTGGCGTGAAATACACGCACGGCACCCCGTTTCGCCGCGCAGTGGAAGAAGGGCTGCTTGACCCTGCCCGGATGATCCAGATTGGTATTCGCGGGTCGACATATGATGGCGAAGATAGGTCTTTCGCGGCTGCTAACGGCATCCGCATCGTGACGATAGAAGAGCTTCGTTCACGGGGGGTGGACGATGTGATGGCCGAAGCGCGTGGCATTCTTGGTGATCGTTCGGCTTATTTGTCGTTTGACATCGACGGGATTGACCCTGCTCTTGCTCCGGGTACCGGCACGCCGGAAATTGGCGGCTTCACAACATTCGAAGCGCAGCAGATGGTGCGCGCGCTAGACGGTGTCGATATCGTGGCTGGCGATCTTGTCGAAGTGTCGCCGCCGTTTGATCCGTCTGGCATGACAGCATGGATCGGTGCGTCCATTCTATTTGAAATCCTTTGCGTGACATCAACCGCTGTCGCACGTCGCGCGGGGCGCGATGCCGTCATCTGCGAAGCCATTCCCGAATACAGAGGTTAACATGGCACATGGTTACGAGACCGGACGATTGAACCTTCCCTTTGTCGGGATATCGACGTTTGGCAAATCGCCTTATCAACCCGACTGGAACGCTATCAACGCAGATGTCGCCATCCTTGGCGCGCCTTACGATGCGGGGACCCAATGGCGGGCGGGTGCCCGGTTTGGCCCAAAAGCCATACGTGACGCGTCCATGCTGTTTTCATTCGGACATGGTGGCGCTTACGACCATGAAGACGATGTGACCTACCTCGAAGGCGTGCGGATCCTCGATCTGGGTGATGCGGATATCATCCATACAGACACTGCCGGAAGCCATGCGAATATTGAGGCGGGGGTCCGCGCGATCTTGAAGGCCGGGGCGCTTCCTGTCGTGCTGGGTGGTGACCATTCGGTCAATATACCTTGCATCAATGCCTTTAGTGACGCGGGACCGATACATCTGGTTCAGATTGATGCCCATCTGGATTTTGTGGATGAACGGCATGGCGTCCGGTTCGGGCATGGAAATCCGATGCGGCGTGCTGCGGAAAAACCTTATGTCACGGGTCTGTCACAACTTGGCATCCGGAATGTGTCATCTACCGCAAAAGAAGGTTACGCCGCCGCCCGCGAGATGGGCGCGGATATCCTGTCCGTCCGGCAAATCCGGGCACTGGGGATTGATGCAACGCTTGCGCGCATTCCAGTTGGGGCGCGTTACTATGTCACGATCGACATCGACGGCTTCGATCCGTCGATTGCACCCGGGACCGGCACACCTTCGCATGGTGGTTTTGATTATTACGAGGTTCTTGAACTTTTGGCAGGGCTTGCCAAACGTGGCGAGGTGGTCGGCATTGATCTGGTAGAAGTCGCCCCCGATTACGACCAGACCGGCGGAACAGCAATTCTTGCCGCCCAGATTTTGCTGAATTTTTTAGGAAGGATTATGCATCAGAAAAATAGATAGTTTGCAGCATATTTACGCAAAGTAAAATTGATCCGCCTGTGACTGGCTGTGTGATCCTTCAGACAGGTCACATGACGGGACTGTTCCAAAAGTGGGGGTTTTGCCCTAGTCGCGTCCGAGAGAAGATTGGATAGGGGTTTGTATGGTGTGGTCAGTTTGTCTGCTTGGGGAAGGTGTTGACGGAGTGACACAACGTATTGATCTGCTGGCACTGGGGGCAGTTCCTTCACCTAACGATATCGATGAGATTGGGGTCACCCAAACCACAGGCAGGCGGCTACTCTCGGAATTGCAACAAGCTGTCGTTACGCTTCAGGAAGCCGCTCTTCGTGCCGCCGCGAAAGAGCGAACGGCGACCACATCGGACCTCACGCTCAAAGATTACCGCCTTCGGAAGGTCCAAACGCTGTTCGGCACTGTCTCATTGCGGGTCCCGCGCTTGGTCAATCAGGGCAGGATTGAGAGTGTTTTGCCAACAAGCTGTGGGGCTCGATCAACCCGCGCGTTTGATAATTTGCGCAACAAGTTGTCAGCTTGGATGAGCTTTCGCTCGGCCATGGCTTTGCTTGGCGAAATGTATCCGTTCGAGGATGGGAAATCCGCACAAACGGCCATGCGACAGATTGCGATTGCGGCTGAGCGTCAGGATAATGCGCCACTGTGTGACGTGTCGTTAGGGTCAGGACTCATAGCCAGTAAATGACGAGAGCGGCGAGCGCGATTGCCGAGAGGAAGACCTTCGGACAGCGGTCGTATCGTGTTGCGACACGCCGCCAGTCTTTCAGCCTGCCGAACATGATCTCGATCCGGTTACGTCGTTTGTTTCGGCGCTTGTCGTACTTTACTGGCTTCTTGCGTTGCTTTTGGCCAGGAATGCATGCGCGTATCCCCTTGTCTTTCAACGCTTCTCTGAACCAATCCGCGTCATAACCGCGATCCCCGAGGAGCCAGTCAACGTCGGGCAGGCTGCTGAGCAGTGCCCGTGCACCGATGTAGTCGCTGACCTGACCGGCGGTGACGAACAAGTTGAGAGGGCGTCCTCGGCTATCACAGATCGCATGCAGCTTGGTGTTCATGCCGCCCTTTGTGCGACCGATCAGACTACCACGCCCCCCTTTTTAACGCCCATACTGGTCGCTGTTCGGTGGGCCTTGAGATAGGTCGCATCGATCATCACGGTCTGCTCTTCGCCGTGATCGGCCGCCAATCCCATCATCATCTGCGCGAAGATGCCTTTATCGCTCCACCGCTTCCAACGGTTGTAGAGCGTTTTGTGCGGGCCGTAGGCAGCGGGCGCATCGCGCCAACGCAACCCATTGCGATTAATGAAGATAATGCCGCTCAACACACGACGATGATCAACGCGTGGCTTGCCGTGGGACTTGGGAAAGAAGGGCTCAAGGCGCGCCATCTGCGCGTCGCTCAACCAGAAAAGATCAGACATATTCACCGCTCGTTTTTGAGCCGTGAATCACGCCGCGAGATGGAAATCAATGGGTCCTGACCCTAGGTGTCACATCCCGGAGGGTAGTATGGCTGTTTCTTGAACAGCTCAGGCCTGATTTTGTACCAGTCCTTCATCGCCTGCAAGGGCGTCTTACTGCCCAGGGCTGATTGCGGGAGTTGCTGGTTGTAGAGCCAGACATAGCGGTGCAGCGTGGCCTCCAGCTCCT
>ERZ887851.3684-NODE-3684-length-10914-cov-26.695552_pt1 | contig 10914 bp, 8 predicted proteins | sample MGYA00521100_ERZ887851 | MGnify/ENA primary metagenome ERZ887851 (study PRJEB32303, sample SAMEA104408602) | aquatic metagenome | biome: Brackish water; feature: Pelagic; material: water | place: Baltic Sea | collected 2014-06-06T16:11:00 | depth 11,444 m ...
AAAAAAACATTAACTTATTATGATTAATTTAATATCAAAACAATTGGCACCAACAGGTATTTTAAGAGTAGGAATTAATATGAGTAATTTTTTACTTGTAAGTGGGGTAAATTCTTCAGGTTTACCCAAGGGTGTTTCACCTGATTTGGGTGAAAGAATAGCAAAGGAGTTAGATGTTCCTCATAAATTAGTTCAGTACAAGAGACCTGGTGAGCTTGCTGATGCAGTGAATAAAAATCAATGGGATATTGGAAATATTGCATTTGAACCAAAAAGAGCAGAGACAATAGATTTTAGCAATGCATATGTAAATATTGATGCTAATTTTTTAGTTAGAAAAATTGATAATTTTAAAACTAATGAAGATATAAGCAAATCCAAAGTAAAAATTGCTGTAGCAGAAAGAAGTGCATACGATTTGTGGTTATCAGACAATTACAAGGATATTAAATTAATAAGAGCAACCTCAATACATAACTCACATATTTTATTTAACGAGGGAAAAGCTGATGTTCTTGCTGGATTAAAACCAAAACTTATTGAGGAATTATCAACAAACAATCAACTTAAAATTATTGAAGATCCATTTACCTTCATAAAACAGTCAGTTGGTATTAAAAAAGGAAGTCCCCAGGTAATAAAATTTTTGAATGATTTTATTTTAAAGTTAATTAATGATGGATTTATAAGGCAATTATTAAAGAAATATAACGTAGATAAAAAACTAAGTATTCCTAAATTATAATTTTTTTAAACCAGCCCAAGGCTCAGGTTTAGATGGTATAGCTTTATTTATACCTCTAACAATTTCTCCTTTAGGATCATACATTGGTAAAGTGCAAAGCTCTCCTTTATGTGTTTTGCCATCTGTGCATTCAACTTCTACAATTGTTCCTGGGCCTAAATCAGAATCATTTAGATAAACAATACCAACACCACAGACCTGAAAAGGTGACCAGGTACTTGATGTAACGCGGCCAATAAGCTTACCATTAAATTTAAGGGTCTCCCCTTTAGAGGCTATTCCATCTACAACCCTAATTCCCCAGCTCTTACAATTTTTATCTGATTTTAATAATGCTTCTCGGCCAATAAAATATTTTTTATCTAAATCTACAAATCTACCAAGTCCTACAGAAAAAGGGGTAGTTTCGTTTGTAAAATCTTGTCCAGCAGATAAAAGACCTGCCTCTATACGTCTTCCACGAAATGAGGGTGTTGCTGTTATTATCATGCCCATTTTACTTCCCTCTTCAAGTATTAGGTCTCCCAATTTTTCAGAATTATTTTCAGGTCGAAAATAAATTTCCCAACCTAATTCATTAGTAAATCCTGATCGACTAATTATAACTTTTTCTTTAGCCATGGTTACTTCTACCCAATCAAAATATTTCCATGTAGTAGCTATTTTTTCTTCAATTAAATTATCAAGAAGTTTCATTGAAAGTGGTCCTTGAATTTGACTAACATAAACATTAGGCTCACTAATTTTTACATCAAGTCCTTCAGCATTTGCTTTGTACCATGAAAAAAGATCACCATCAGCTTGTGCAAACCAATATTGATTATCATTAATGCGTAAAAGCAAACCATCAGTAATCATTCCACCATCATGGTAGCAAGCAAATTGATATGAACATCTACCTTTTTTAACTTTTGAAATATCACGTGGAAAAATTTTCTGTAATAATTTAAGAGCATCTGGTCCTGAAATTTCATATGGGTGCTCTCCAGTGTGACGAAGAATTATTTCTTGTTTAGTTTTCCAGTACTGTTCATCAGCTGTGGCATTTGATAATTTTTCTGTTGTTAAACGTCCAGCGTACTGCGAATACTCAGGGTCATATGGTAGCTCCTGATAAGTTAATGGATGCACTCCCATAGTTCTTGCTAACTCAACCGGTCTATCACCTTCTTGGACTTGAGGTTTTATTGAAAATCTTAAATTTTTAAGAGATTTATGCATATAGTTTTTTAATAAATTAAATTTAAAATTTTCTCTAGCAAATAAAAATCTATTATATCTGCAATCTATGCTTGTACAAGAATTACTATTGTTGAAATATTTTTAAAATGATAGCGTTTCCAAAAAAAAAATATAGAGAGGGAAAATAATGAAAAACATTTACAAACTGATATCAGTTTCTTTGATATCAATATTAGTGTTATTTTCATCTGCAAATGCATCAAGTGGAACTTTTAAGCTATCACATGATCTTGGATTTGGAAAAGATACAAACCTAGACGCAATTACTAAAGGTCGTTTATTTCAAGTTGTGATAATGACTCAAAATCGTTTAGTTAGAAAAAATCTTAAAGGTGTTGTCTCAGAAGAGTTAGCTACCAAATGGTCAGCAAACGCAGATGCAACTGAGTGGACTTTTAATCTTCGTAAAGGGGTAAAATTTCATGATGGTTCTGATTTTGATGCAGAAGATGTTAAATATTCTTTAATGCGTGTTAAAGATCCAGAAATTGGATCACCTGCAAAAAAAAGCTTAAGTGTTGTAACAGATATTGAGATTATAGATTCTCATACTGTTAAAATGAAGTTAAGTACTTCTTTTGCAGACTTTCCTTTAAACTTAACTGATTACAGATTAAGAATGATACCATCTGGATCTGGAGATACTATTGGGCAAACTGGAATTGGCACTGGTCCTTTTATGGTTGAAAAGTTTGATGCAGAAGGAACTACTATTCTTAAAGCTAATCCTAATTATTGGGAAGGTGCACCTGGACTTGCTGAAGTTCATGTAATTGCAATACCTGATGGAGAAGCACGAGTACAAGCTCTTTTAACTGGTCAGATTGATATGAACAGATACGTTCAATTTAGTCAGAAAAAAATCTTTGATGGAAATAAGAAGTTCAAAGCTACAGTAATTCCCACAGGTAACTGGAGAGGAATGGTTATGAATACTGAGCGTGCTCCTTTTAATGATCCAAAAGTTAGAAAAGCTGTACGTTTAGCTATTGATAGACAAGAGCTTGTTGATACCGTTATGGGTGGAGAGGCAGTTGTATCATGTGATACCCCTGTTGCACCATCAGATCAATATCGACTTACTATGAAATGTCCTCAAGATATTAAGAAAGCTAAAAAACTTTTAACAGAAGCTGGATACCCTGATGGAATTGAAATGGTAATTCATGTATCAACAAAAGAACCTACATGGCCAACTATTGCTGAGGTAATCCAACAACAAGTTGCTAAAGCTGGTATCAAAGTTGACATCAAAATGACACCATCAAAAAGTTACTGGGAGGAAACTTGGATGAAAAAAGATGTTGCAATGACACGTTGGAATGAAAGATCTGCTGATAGTGTGCTTCATGAAGTTTATCACAGTAGTGCAAAATGGAATGAGTCATATTATAAAAGTTCTAGTTTTGATGAAAATCTAGCAAGTGCAAGAGGTGAGCTTAATTTTAATAAAAGAAAAAAAGCTTATAAAAATGCACAAAAAACTTTATGGGAAGAATCTGGAACTATGATTCCTTACCATGTATCTAAATTAGTGGTTACTAATTCTAGAGTAAAAAACCTTGATGAAGTTGAGGTTTTTTCAATTCAGTGGCATAAAGTTAAAGTAGAATAATATAAAATACTATTTACAGGCCTTTAATTAGGCCTGTAAAAGTAATCTCATTTAATAGTTATTAATTTTAAAATCTAAAGCAGTAAACTTAATTATGTTTTTTTTAATTTTTAAAAGATTTGTATTAGGTTTAATAACTCTATTTATTGTATCTTTAATTACCTTTGTTGGTGTTGAGATTCTTCCTGGTGATGCATGTACATCTTATCTTGAGAGAGAAGCATTTGGTGTAGCTTTAGAGGCCTGCATAAAAAGACTAGGACTTGATGTGCCAGCTTATGAAAGATACTTATCATGGGCCTATAATGTTATTCAAGGAGATTTTGGTTATTCCTTAAGTGGACAAATGCAAATTAATGAAGTCTTAGGGCCAAGAATAAAAAACTCAATGGTTTTAGCTTCAGCTGCAATAATTATTGGAATACCTTTAGCTCTAATACTTGGAATAATAACAGCTCTTTGGAGAGATAAACTGCCAGATATAATTATTTCAACAATTACAATATTTTCAATGACCATTCCAGAATTCATTAGCTCTACTTTATTAATTTTAATAGTTGCTATTTGGTTAGAATGGTTACCTGGAATAGTAATTGTACCAAGTGACGTTACCTTTTTAGAATTACTACCAAATATAATTTTACCAGTAATTGCTATTGCAATGATAATGACTGCACATATGGCTCGTATGGTTCGGTCAAGTGTTATTCAGGTAATGGCGACTGATTATATACAAATGGCAATTTTAAAAGGAGTACCATATTGGAGAATGGTTTTTAAACATGTTTTACCTAATGCACTATTACCAGCTATTAATGTTGTTGCCTTGACTATTGCCTGGTTATTAGGAGGAGTGGTTGTTACCGAGGTTGTCTTTAATTATCCAGGATTGGGAAGATTAGTAATTGAGTCTATATCTAATAGAGACCTACCAGTTGTTCAAGCTTTAGGTATTATTCTTGCATCTATTTACGTTAGCATAAATTTTATAGCTGACTTATTAACATTAATGCTGAACCCAAGATTAAAAACATTACAAACTAGAAAATAAATATGGAAACTAATAAAGATATCTTTGAAGAAAAACCTAAAAGTTCTTTAGCAAAAGTTTTAGAGATATTATCAACAATGGCTTCAAAACCATCTGGTTTCATTGGCTTAGCAATTTTAATTTTTCATGTAGTGTTAGCTGTCACTAGTCCATGGTTTGCACCTTATGACTACAAGTCAATTAATTCTTCATTAATGTTACAACCACCATCATTAGAATTTTGGTTTGGAACAGACAGTTTGGGTAGGGATGTTTTTACTAGGACTATATTAGGAGGAAGAACCGCTCTTACAGTAACTTTTTTTGGTTCAATTATTGCTCTTTTGTGGGGCGGTCTTTTAGGAATTTTTTGTGGATTAGTTGGGGGTAGAATTGATGACATAGTAATGAGAATAGTTGATGCATTTTTATCAATACCATGGATATTGGCCATGCTATTAATTGTGTCTCTTCTAGGTACATCGATCGAAGTATTAATACCGGCACTTGGTTTTTTTTATGGAAAAGGAATAGTAAGAGTTGCTAGAGCAGCCACACATGACGTAATTGCAAAAGACTTCATTGTGTCTGCTAAAGCTAGAGGACACAGCAATCTTTCAATTATTTGGAACGAAATATTACCTAATGTTAGAGATGCTATTTTAGTTGAGGGAGCTATGAGATGGTCATGGATGTTACTTGGATTTAGCTCTCTATCATTTTTAGGTTTTGGTGTAAGTCCACCCACACCTGACTGGGGGTTAATGATATCCAATGCAAGAGGACTAATGTCTTTTGCGTGGTGGGCAGTAATTTCGCCAATAGTAGGATTAAGTACATTAATTATAGGAATAAACCTAACAGCAGATGCTTTTGCTAAAGCATTAGGCATTGATAGATCAACCAAAGCTCCAGTTTAATATTATGAAAAACCACATTCAAATAATTAAAAATTTATCAATAGGCTTTAAAAGCCAAAAAGGTAAACAAATATCAATTCTAAGAAATATAAGCACAAATATTAAAAAGGGTGAAACTGTAGGCATAGTGGGAGAGTCTGGTTCTGGAAAAAGCACTCTTGCATTAGCAATGATGGGCTATATTAAGAATGGTTTATTTACTACTAGTGGAGAATGTTTGTTTAAATCTTCAAATTTACTTAATATGAATAGTAGAGAGCTAGAAAAGGTAAGAGGAAGAAAAATTGCGATGATACCTCAAAATGCTGGTCAGGCGTTAACACCCAATCTTAAAATTGGATATCAAATAGAAGAGGCTCTTAGACTTCATACTAATTTAAGCAAGACTGAGATAGAAGAAAAAATTTCTGAATTATTAAATAAAGTTAGACTACCTTCACCAAAAATTATGGCTTTAAGATATCCTCATGAACTTTCAGGTGGACAACAACAGCGTGTTGCTGTTGCCATGGCACTTGCTGGAAACCCTGAGCTATTATTACTTGATGAACCAACTACTGGATTAGATGTAACTACTCAAGCTCATGTTTTGGAACTTTTAAAAGATATAGCTAAAGATACTGGAACATCAATGGTTTATGTTAGTCATGATCTTGGTGCTATAGCACAAGTTTGTGACAGAGTAATTGTAATGTATGCTGGTGAAATAGTATTAGAAGGGCCAGTCAGAAAAATTTTAAAAGAACCAATTCATCCATACACATATGGATTATTAAAATCTATTCCAAAACTTTCTTTATCAGGCCTTCCAGACTCTATGCCAGGTAGCCAACCTCAGCCAGGCCATGTGGGAGATGGATGTACCTTTTATGATAGGTGTGATTTTTCAGATAATAAATGTAAAGTTAATGTTCCTCAACTAGAATATATTCCAGAGATAGACACTAGTGTGAGGTGCTTTCATCATTCTGAATTAATTTCACAAAAAAATGAAAAAAAAACAAACACTCAATCAAATAAAGAAATTAAGATTGATGAAATTTTGAAGTTAAAAGAGGTTTCTATATCTTATGCAAAACAAGGCATTTTAGACCAATTCTTAAATAAAGTTACGGATTCTAATCCAACTGTAAAGGATATAAATATCAATATAAATAAAGGTGAAACTATTGCATTAGTTGGAGAGTCTGGCAGTGGTAAATCTACAATTTTGAAATCAATTGCCGGATTATTAAAAACTAAAGATGGCAATATTACATTTAATAAAGAAAATATATTATCAGATGATTTAAAAGAAAGAAGTTCAGAAGATCTTAGATCAATCCAATTAATTTTTCAAAACCCAGATGAGTCATTGAATCCCAATCATACTGTTGAACAAATATTATCCCAACCCTTGAAATTATATTTTGGTTTAACAGGCAGCAAACTCAAATCTAGTATTGTTGAGTTACTCAATAAAGTTAGGCTTGGTGCATTTTATATGAGCAGATATCCTAGACAGCTGTCTGGTGGTGAAAAACAAAGAATAGCTGTTGCTAGAGCTTTTGCAGCAAAACCAGATATCATTTTATGTGATGAGGTAACTTCTGCTTTAGATGTTTCAGTTCAAGCAGCAGTATTAGATTTATTGCAAAAACTAAAAGAAGAGTCTGGAACTACTTATATATTTGTTTCACACGATCTTGCGGTTGTTAAGGCTATTAGTGATAGAGTTGCTGTTTTATATCAAGGAAGGTTATGTGAAATTGGACCATCAAAAAATGTTTATCAATTTCCCTCTCATCCTTATACAGAAGTTTTAATAGGTGCTGTGCTCGAGCCTGATCCAGATATTAAGCCAAAGTTAGTTGCTGAAGATATAGTTGAGGAAAAACCACCTGAAATTGGATGCTGTTTTCAAGGTAGGTGTCCACGAATAGTAGGTGATAAATGTAAAAATGAAACACCGCCATGGCAAATTGGAGAAAATGGTAATGCCATTAGATGCCATATAGATATAAAGGACTTAAAAGCACAACAGGCTTTGTAAGAAAATTATTTAAACAATTCCAAGTTTTCTTTCTCGATAGAATACAAAAAGACCACTAGAAATAATTATAACTAACCCAACAAGAGTCCAATTATCAGGAAAGTGATTAAATAAAAAATATCCATAAACTGTATTAGTCACAACTTCAAAATAACTAATGGGTGCTAATTTTGATGCTTCAGCATATTTGAAAGATAATATTAATAAAAAATGACCAACAAGAGTTACAACTCCTATTAAAGAAAGTAAAAGCCATTGATCTAAAGTGGGCGAAACCCAAACAAAAGGAATTGTAAAAGACATTACAAAAGATCCAATCAATCCAGTAATTAAAAGTGTCAACATAGAGTTGTCAGAAATACTTAGCTTGCGAGTTGTGATTAAATAAAAGGCATACATAGTTCCTGAAGATAGAGCAGCTAAACTTCCCATATCTAATGGTATATATCCAGGTCTAATAACAACTATTGCGCCAGTAAATCCAACTACAACTGCACTCCATCTTTTTATTCCAATCTTTTCAGATAAAAAAATCGAAGAAAATACAGTCACAACTAAAGGAGAGATAAAAGTTAATGTAAGTGCTTTTGAAAGTGAAATGTGAGAGACAGCATAATAAAAACAAATGTTTGTACCAAGTAAAAGTAAACCCCTTATTAATTGAAGTTTAGGTTTTTCTGTCCAAACAAAATTTCTTTTAAAAAAAAAAAATAGGATAGGCAAAGACAACAAAACTGTAAAACAATGTCGCGCCCAAATTATTTGAAAAATAGGAATTTCTGTAGATAAATATTTTGCAATAGCATAGTTCAATGGAATCACTGTGTGTGCTATTAAATTTAAAATTATTGCCCTCATTTATATAATTCAATATAAGTTTTCTCTAAATTATGGAAATTAAAAAAGTAGTAGTTATAGGTTCGGGTACAATGGGCAGTGGTATTGCAGCACAATTATGTAATGCCAATATTCCAGTCACACTATTAGATTTAACTACTGAAATAAGTGAAAAAGCTCGTGAAAGAATTCAAAAATCTAGACCACCACTATTAATTGATAAATCAAAAATTAATAATATTAATGTTGGAAACATTAATGATAACTTTAATTTAGTTAACGAAGCAGACTGGATTGTGGAAGCTGTGGTTGAAAGAATAGATATTAAGCATCAAATTTATGAAAAAATTTTTAAAGAAAGAAAAGCAGGATCAATAGTATCGTCTAACACTTCGTCCATACCAATTAGCATTCTATCAGAAAAATTATCTACAGAAGATAAAAAAGATTTTTGTATAACTCACTTTTTCAATCCTGTGAGATATATGGATTTACTAGAGATTGTTAAAAGTGAAAATAATGATCTTGCAAAAATTAATTCTTTAAAAAAATTTTGTGAAGAAGATTTGGGAAAAGGCTCTATTGTTTGTAATGATACTCCTGGTTTTTTAGGAAACAGAATAGGAGTTTATGCGATGCAAGTAGCAATGACTGAAGCTTTTAGAATGAAACTTTCCATCGAAGAGGCAGATGCTATTTTTGGAAGACCAATGGGGATTCCCAAGACAGGAGTATTTGGATTATATGATTTAATAGGAATAGATCTAATGGCAGATGTGCTTAAGAGTTTTATAAAAGAACTTTCAAAAGAGGATGAATTCCAAGAAGTAGCCAAAGAAATACCGCTAGTTAAAAAATTAATAGAAACTGGCTACACTGGACGTAAAAGCAAAGGCGGCTTTTACAGAATGAATAAAGTTGAAAATAAGAAAATTTTAGAAGCGATTAACTTAGAAACAGCTGAATACTCTCCAACAAAAAAAATAAATATTAAATTTGATAAACCAGGCTTACAAAGTTTAATTAATAGAAAAGATAAGTATGGAGATTATGCATGGTCTGTAATTTCAAAAATAATTAAATACGCCTCATCATTAGTTCCAGAAATAACTGATGAGTTTAATGACATAGATGAAGCCATGAGATTAGGTTTCAATTGGAATAAAGGCCCTTTTGAAATGCTTGAGGAAATTGGAGTTAATAATTTCTTTAATAAAATAGAAAATTATAAAGGAAATAAGTTTTTAGAAGATTTAGCTGTAACAAAAAATGAAAAGTTTCATGGAGTAAGACAAAAATATACAGATATTGAAACCTTAGGAAAAGTTAAAAAGACAGCCACTAATATTGATGGGAATAGTTCAGCAAAAATTTATCGATTTAAAGATTATAATATTGTCGAATTTACAACTAAGGCTAATGCACTTGATTATAACTCAATGGATGCTCTAAAAAAAGCCACTGATAAACCATTAATAATAATCAATGAAAGTATGCAGTTTTCAGCCGGGGTTAATTTGAGCTATACAATGGAATTTGCTGAAAAAGGGGACTTTAAATCTATAGAAAAATTTGTAAGATATTTTCAGGAAACATGTAAAAATCTTAAGTATTCTGATCATCCTGTTGTATCAGCGCCATCAGGCTTAACATTAGGAGGAGGCTTTGAAGTTTTAGTTCATAGTAATTTTGTAGCATCACACACTAATATTGTTATAGGCTTGGTTGAGACAATGGTTGGATTAATTCCAGCTGGTGGAGGATGTAAAGAGATGTTAGCAAGATGGTTAGAAACTGAAGAAGCTAAAAATGATCCTCACTATGCTCCATTAAAGGTATTTGATATTATAGGATATGGTAAAACTGCAACTTCTCCAGTTGAAGCTGAACCTATGAAATATTTAAGATCAGAGGATAAGAAGATAATGAGTAGAAATAGCTTACTAGAAGTTTCAAGGAAAATTTTAGAAGAAAATAGAGACTTTAAACCTCCAGCTGAAAATACATTTAACCTTCCAGGAAAAGTTGTAAAAGATGAAATGATTAAGCTTTTAGATAAATTATATAATGAAAAAGTAATTCTAGACCATGGAATGAAAGTTGCATCAGAATTAGCAAATGTTCTAAGTGGAGGAGACACCACAATAGACAAGACTTTATCTGAAGAAGATTTGTTTAAACTGGAGCTAAATGCTTTTATGACATTGATTGAAACAAAAGAAACACAAGATAGAATTAAACATACTTTAACAACAGGAAAACCTTTAGTAAATTAAATGCCAATCTATAATGCACCCGTAGAAGATATGATGTTTCTTTTTGACAAACTAAGAAACAATAAAAATTATAATGAGATTGAAAAATATAAAGAGGTTAATTCAGAGTTAGTAAAAGATATTTTAGAAGAAGCTGCAAAAATAAACCAAAATCTTATACTGCCATTAGCAAAATCAGGAGATGAAAATCCTGCAATTTTAGAAAATGGTGTTGTTA
>ERZ887851.3686-NODE-3686-length-10909-cov-8.053897_pt1 | contig 10909 bp, 7 predicted proteins | sample MGYA00521100_ERZ887851 | MGnify/ENA primary metagenome ERZ887851 (study PRJEB32303, sample SAMEA104408602) | aquatic metagenome | biome: Brackish water; feature: Pelagic; material: water | place: Baltic Sea | collected 2014-06-06T16:11:00 | depth 11,444 m ...
GATGCGCATGCGCGGTCGGTGATCCGGACGGCGCTTTGGTTTGCTTGAATTAAGCTTGCAACAAGGCTTGCAACGTTTCTTCCAATCGGTGATTGGCCAAGAATTGTTTCTCCAGGTCAGCGGCAAAAGGAAATGCCGTGTCCAAGCCAGCCACTCGAGCAACAGGAGCATCCAAGTCAGTCCAACAAGTCTCCTGAATGCGCGCACTGATTTCAGCGCCAATCCCTCCCGTCATCGTGGCCTCGTGCAAGACCAAGGCGCGATTGGTTTTTCGCACGCTGGCCATGACGGTGCTCTCATCCCAAGGAAGGAGGGTGCGCAAATCAATGATCTCTAAGGACCATTCGGGATGTGCTGACTGCACCGCTTCTGCCCAAATAACACCGAGCCCGTAAGTCACAATGGTGGCATCGTTCCCCGCTGTTGCGATCCGGGCCTGGCCAATGGGCGTGCGAAACGGCGTTTCGGTGACCGGCCCTGAAAGCGAGCGGTACAAAAACTTGTGTTCGAAATAGAGTACTGGATTTGGATCTTCAAAAGCCTCCATCAACAGCCCCTTGGCGTCCTCGGGAGTCGAAGGATAGACAATCTTCAGTCCAGGAACGTGAAAAAACCAAGCTTCGATGGACTGGCTATGAAACGGTCCTGCTCCGACATTGCCGCCCGTCGGCATGCGGACCACGACGTCGGCGGCTTGTCCCCATCGCCAATGGATCTTGGCGAGATTGTTCACGATTTGATTGAAGCCTACGGTGACAAAATCACTGAATTGCATCTCCATCATGGCTTTCTTACCAGCAATGGATAAGCCTAACGCGGCTCCGACGATCGCTGATTCACACAGTGGCGTGTTCCGGACACGGTCCTTTCCAAAGCGGTCGATAAAGCCTTCCGTTACTTTAAAAACACCCCCGTAATCGGCGATGTCCTGCCCCATGAGAACGAGGTTGTCATGGCGCTCCATCGCCTGTCCAAGTCCTTCCTGTATGGCGTCAATCATCCGCAACTCACGCTGGGGTGAGGGACTCGGGTCCGACAAGCTTGAAACGGGCACAGGAGCAAAGCGATCGGCTAACTCTGTGGCGACATCAGCGACGATGGCGGGTTCTGCGGCTGCGAATTTCAGGCCATGCTCAATGGTGCTTTTGTGGGTCGCACGGAGTGCTTCCATGTCGGATGCGGTCAATAACGCTTGTGCCAACATCCATTCTGTGAAGCGCTCCACGGGGTCAATCTGACCCCAATGGTCGATCAGGCCTTCAGGATAATACTTGGTGCCTGACGCTTCTTCATGACCACGCATTCGGAAGGTTTTGAATTCCAAAATGATGGGGCGTGGTCGTTTGCGAACTTCTTCAGCTGCTTGGCGGACTGCGTGGAATACGGCGAGTAAATCATTGCCGTCGACTTGAAGGGCATCTTCTTCTGGAATGCCATAGCCCTTGGCTTTGTCTGTGAAGTGTTCACAACGGAATTGCTCAGTGGAAGGAGTGGACAAGCCCCACGAGTTGTTTTCGATGCAAATGACAACGGGCAAATCCCAAACAGCAGCCACATTCACGGCTTCATGGAAGTCTCCTTCAGACGCGCCGCCATCGCCAGTAAAGACGAGGGTCGCTTTCCCATTGTTGTCCATTTTGTGCGCCAATGCGATCCCGTCGGCAATGCCCAGCTGGGGGCCCAAATGGGAAATCATGCCCACGATGCGATGCTCCTTTGATCCGAAGTGAAAAGAGCGGTCACGTCCTTTCGTGAAGCCATGCGCCTTGCCCTGGAACTGAGCGAACAAGCGATCCAATCCAATGCCACGCGTGGTGAAAATCCCCAGGTTGCGGTGCATAGGTAGAATGAACTCGTCCGGTTCGAGTGCCGCGGCAACCCCTACGCTGATGGCTTCCTGTCCCATGCCGCTGAACCATTTGGAAATTTTCCCTTGGCGCAGTTGGCTCATCATTTTTTCCTCAATCATCCGCGGGAGGAGCAGTTGACTGAACAACGTTCGGATGGTTTCGTCGCTGAGGTTTTTTCGGTCGAAACGAAGCGGGTTGTGCGGGAAATCGGAAGAATTCATGAAATCAGTTGCATGAATCACGAAGGTACGTTGTTCCGCTTTTCTGCTTCCATGCCTGACCGGATTATCTTCGCCGCATGTCCAAACCTTCAGGCTCCATCCGGCGAAAGAATAAGCACCGTGCAAAAAGGACGGTGAAAGAGCGCGCGCGATTGGAAGTTCCCGTCGGACAAGTTGAAGTCTGTTTTCCAGCCAACTTGTCCACAAAGAAGGAGGTGCTTGCTCAAGAAGTTGCTGATGCGGCCGGTTGGTCCCTTGATGAGCTGGGAGATTATCGGGTCGTTCGCAAAAATTTAGATGCACGCAGGCGTCCTGTCAAGGTCCTGTGGATGGTTGAAGTGGCTCAGAAAGGACATGCGTTGCCAGCCTTGGAGATTCCGAATTGGCACGTGGATGTGATCGCGGAAAAGGCGCCTGAAATCATCATTGTGGGTGCGGGTCCAGCGGGGTTGTTTGCGGCATTGGAATGTTTGGATCAAGGCTTTCGTCCGATCATCATTGAACGTGGAGTCGATGTGCGTCAACGCCGCCGGGATTTGGTCAAAATCACCCGGGACCATGCAGTCAATCCAGATTCAAATTATTGCTTTGGAGAGGGCGGTGCTGGCACGTATAGTGACGGTAAGCTGTATACGCGCAGTCACAAGCGCGGGGATATCCGCTCAGCCTTGGAATGCCTGGTGGCATTTGGAGCGGATCCGGATATTCTGGTGGAAGCGCATCCGCACATCGGGACCAATAAATTGCCTGGAATCATCCAATCGATGCGGGAAGCCATTGTTGAAGCGGGCGGCGAGGTGCATTTTGGTTGTCGCATGGTGGATTTGGAAGCGGAAAACGGTGCGATTCAGGCAATTCATTGGCTGCAATTGGATGACGAAATACCCGTTCGCAGGGCCTGTGAAGCTGTGATTTTAGCCACGGGTCACAGCGCGAAGGATGTCTTTCGCTTGATCCATGACAAAGGCTGGACGGTTGAAGCCAAACCCTTTGCCTTGGGTGTACGCGTGGAGCATCCGCAGGCATTGATTGATCAGGTGCAATACCATGGCGAAGAGCGCGGCGATTGGCTGCCGCCTGCAGCGTACAAATTGGTTTGTCAGGTGGATGGCCGTGGAGTGCATTCGTTTTGCATGTGTCCCGGTGGAATCATCGCGCCGTGCGCTACAGAACAAGATCAAGTTGTGACCAATGGCTGGTCCCCGTCCAAGCGCAACAACCCGTTTGCCAACGCCGGCATGGTGGTTCAAATTGACGAGGAAATCTGGAAGCAATCCGGTTTTACGGGGCCTCTGGCCGGACTTGAATTCCAGCGGATGGTGGAACGAAATTGTTGGGAGGCAGCCGGTAAATCGCAATGTGCTCCCGCTCAGCGCTTGCTCGATTTTATCGATGGAGATGACGGCAAAGTATCGAAGGATTTGCCCAAATGCTCTTACGTGCCCGGTGTGGTTTCTGTGAATCTAAAAACTTTGCTCCCTGACAGCATCGCCAAGCCGTTGGCCGAGGGGTTGCGCGCTTTTGGTCGGAAGATGCCCGCGTTTTTGCACCCGGATGCCATCCTGGTAGCACCTGAATCACGTACGTCGAGTCCTGTGCGGATCCCCCGTGACGCGACTAGCTTGGAGCACCCTGATGTTGAGGGGCTGTATCCATGTGGTGAGGGTGGGGGGTATGCCGGAGGGATTCTGTCTGCGGCCCTGGACGGAACGCGCGTCGTTCAAATGCTGGCATCGAAAAGACGTTCAAAAAACACGTAAAACACAAAGCAGGACCGTCCCATGAAGGGGCGGTCCTGCTTTGAATTGTAGTCCTTGGGTTTCAGTGCATGAAGTAGGCGGCGGCTTCGAGCGACCAAGTCTCTCGCAACACCGTGGCTTCATCCAAACCAATCAAGGTGCCTTTGTAATCTCCAATGATCCGGGCTTGAGTGAATCCATTCTCATGCATCTCCGCCAGCATTTGTTCTGCCACATTGATGGAGGAGGCGGTGGGTGTTACCAAGCACAATTCGCTGTTTTTGTTGAACTTTTGAACCACGTCCCCTGTGATCATAAAAGGGGTGACGGCATCCATGTCCAAGTCGCGAATGGCTTCCGCCAGTTGCACCCTAAAAGTGGGCTTCAAGGCTTCGTGGATGGCGGCGGCGACGCTGTTCGTTGCGCCTTCCATGTTGTCAGCAGTTTCCTTCACCGCTTTGACAGGCTTGACGGCTTTCACCGGTACCGTTGTCTTGCTGGAACCAAAGGTTTTCAGCAATCGCAATTCAGCTGGAGTGCGTCCTCTGGTATCGACTGGAGTGACCATGTTTTTGCTTTCAGGAGACTCAATGCGTTGGAACACCTCCTGGAACGTCGTTGGGTTGGATGGCTGCGGAGCCAAGGCCGCAGCCCATTGCTCTTCACTCAGGGCAACGCCAAGCTCGTTGACTCGCCGGTGAGTTGAGTGAGGTTCAGTGTCTTTGAAATCTGGAATGCCATCTTTGTCAGAGTCCAAAGCACATCCAAACTTGTCGACAGGAGCGCCATCAGCTGTTGCTGGACAGTGATCTTTCGAATCATTTACGCCGTCGGCGTCTGCATCATTGCCCAACAGCAACAGCGCTTCCGGAAAGGCTTCGTTTTTGGGTTCAGCATGTGCTTTGCCCAGTCGGATGCCAATGCCTGCCTGAGCGGTGGTGAGCCAGTCCGTGTGACTGGGTCGCGGATCCAAACTTGCTTCAGTGCCGATAATGCTAGCGAGCGATGCGGAGGCATACAGACGCTTGGAAATATTCAAATCCAAACCAATCTGCACAGGAAATGCAATGTTCTGATCGGTTGCAGTGCGTGTTTCGAAGGTGTAATCTCGCATCAACGGATTGGCCTGCAAATCTGCAGAGGGTGCATCTTGTGCCATGTCATAGATGAGGCCGTCATCCCAAATTTGGTATGCATTGCCATCGGCATCCAATAAATCAGTGAAATTGGATTGCTTTAGCCATGCGGCTCCAACGCTGATCCAAGGTTGGAGATGTCTTTCCTCGTTGTAAGGCAAATGCAAGCGAAGGCCTGCTCCTGCCAATTGATAGGTTGACATTTCATCTTTGCGATTTGCCGCGGTGAGTCCGAGTTCTCCCCACTGAGCGAGTGCTTCAGCTGAAACAAATGGACGCAGGCTTGTTGAAAGCGCAATTTGAGATGAATAGGTACCCGTGCCGGATATCTGAATGCCGTCTTCCAAATTGGAAGAACCGGTAAAACTGGTCGGACCAGTCAATAGTCGAACGCTTGTTTGAGCGATCAAAGACTGCGGCTGAGCACTGAGTGCCGCGGCAGTTAACAAAAGGATGCTTGCAATGCGCATGGGTCGAATGAGCTTAATGAGACTTTTCACATCGCCCTTTACGGAACTGCTAACCAAAAAGTTTCGCCAAACTCAAAGTTTTAATCGACCAGCTCGAATTTAGTCTAGGTTTTCGCGATGAGGTCCGCGACTTGATGACCGCATTGCATGCCCATGGCCACGCCCATTCCACCGAGACGAACGGCGACATGAATGCCTGGCTTCGCTTCTTGGATAATGGGCAGTCGTTCTTGACCTATGCCGAGTACGCCCGTCCATCGGTGTTCGATTTTGACGTTTCTTGAATTGGGCCAGATGGCATTCAGCCGATTCACCAATTGGGATTCCAATTCAGCTGAATCATCCAATCTCCAATGGCGTCCCCCTCCAATGAGCAGACGGTTGCCTATCGATCTCGCATACACATAACCGGCATCGATGTGCACCGTCGGTTGAGGGGCGAGGCCATGGATAGGGGCTGTGACCAGCACCATATTGGAAGCAGGATGCACATCCAGTCCATCCATCAATTCTCCCGCAAAGGCATTGGTGGTCAAGAGCAGCCGATCTGCTTCAAACCAAGAACCGCCTTCGGGGGATTCAGACAATCGGATTTGGGGAAGAGGTGCGGCCGGTAACACTCCGGTGACATGGCAACCGTGAACCACATCGATGCCAGCGAGATGGGCCTGATGATGAAGGGCTTGCATCATTTTCCCCGTATCAATGCCGCCCTCGAGTGGCGAAGCAATGACGTGTTGGATTGCCGTTGAATCCATGCCGTTGAAGGACTGGGCATCGACCAGCTGAAATGTTTTTGAAGACGAGGTAACGGGAGCAATCCAGGCATTGAGATTGGCAATTTCCTCCACTGTGGGCATCGGTGCATGGGGTTCATGTCCTTTCAAAAACAACTCCACACTCCCGGATGCACGGTAAGCGATGGCTTGGTCGCCCAGCCGTTTTCGCAACAACTGCAATCCAGTCCAACGCTGTTGCACCAGGTCAAGTGCCCTTACGTCACCCAGAATTAGCCGGTCTTCCCTTAGCTCAGTGGCGCTTCCAAAACACGCAAAACCAGCATTCCGTGTGCTTCCACCGCCCCCAAATGGGTGCCGTTCGATGACGGTAATCTTCCAAGAGGGATGCAATTCCTTTGCGCGCAAGGCCGCTGAGAGGCCCACAATCCCACCTCCGACAACCACCAAATTGCGCTTCGTTAACCACTGATTCGACTCCCAATAACTAAATGCCATATTTTTACGTTCATTAGAAGCATGGATTTGCCCATGAATACCCTCAAGAGCCAAAATAGATTGAATTTTTCAGTAACGCCTTCAGCAAGCCATTGGTTCCTCAGGAATGTTTCTTTCTTGGGACTGCTCTGCTTGATTTTGATGGGGCTTTTTCAATCTTCAGCCGCCGCTCAAGAAGACCAGTTCTTGGTTTTTGGTTCGGTCAAAATGGACGACACCAACAAACGGTTGTTGGGCGTCAAGGTGGTGGTGTTCCAAGATGGAAGCCCCTACGATGAGTTGTTCACTGATGCGAAGGGCGATTATGATTTTGAATTGCCGTTGCGGCATGACTATACCTTCAGTTTTGAGTTGGAAGGACACAGCAACAAGCGGATTGAAGTGGATGCATCGGGCATTCCAGAGACCACTTTGGGCAATCGCAACATGGACTTGGACATGACCTTGTTTCCCTTACCGCCGGGATTCGATGAGCGTATTTTTGAAAGTCCCTACGGAAGAGGAGCGTATGATGACGGCAAAAACACGGTCGTATTTGATAGCAACTTCACCGTCCGTATGCGGAATAAGGTGCAGGCGGAATTTGCCCGATTGGAGCGGTTGGAAGGGGAGTTGGAGCAAATGCAAGAAAATTTCGAGGAATTCGTCAAGAAGGGTGATCAATCGGTGGGCCGACAAGAATGGCAGCAAGCCGTGGATTTTTATGATTCGGCGTTGGCCCTCTTTCCCGATGAAGCCAATGCAATTTCGAAGCGTGCGTCGGCGCAGGTGAAGCTGGATGAATTCTTGGCTTCGGGCGCCTCAGAAGCGGCTTTTTTGTCGAAGTTAGATGAAGGGCGAGTCGCATTGGAAGCAGACCGATTGGATGAGGCGATCGAGGTGTTTGAAGCGGCGGCTTCAATGCAACCGGACTCGCCAGAGCCTGCGGCGGGGTTGCGGGATGTAGAATCGCGTCGAGAGGAGTTGGAAAAAGAGGGAGAGTACAACGAGATGATAGCCGAGGCGGACAACTTGTTTGATCGCGAGCAATATGAAAAAGCGATTAAAACGTACAATGACGCGAGCGACCTCAAGCCATCTGAACGGTATCCGAGGGATCGCCAACAAGAGGCTCAGACGCGATTGGATGATTTGGCATCGGAATCGGCTTCCATCGTCGAACGAACCATTGCATATGAAGCGCTGCTCGACGAGGCCAACGATTTATATCGAGGCGATGACTATGCTGCGGCATTGGTGAAATATGAGGAAGCATCTCGCTTGTTGCCCGCAGAGCGGCTTCCGCAGCAGCGGGCAGAGGAATGCCGTGAGCGCATTGCTGAAGCGGAAGGAGAAGAAGCGGAGCGCATTCGAAGAGAAACGGAACGAGCGGAACGCGAAGCCTCAAGCGCGCAACTGCGAGAATTGCGTTTGCAATATGATGCCATCAACGATGAAGCCGATATCTTGTTTCGGAATGATGACTATGCAGCCGCCATTGTCAAATATGGCGAGGCATTGGAGGTTTTGCCGGATGAACGTTACCCTTTGCAACGTTTAGCTGAAGCACAGCGCGGTTGGATGAAGCGTCTGCCAAGGCTGAAGCGAACTCCTCATCCAAGGACCGCGACCAGTCGCAAGCAGATGATCGCGCCGAGCGAGCGAGCGAGCAGGAGGCAGAAGAAGAGCGGCAAGCCCGTGATGATCGAAGGGCCGAAGAAGCGGCTCAAGAAGCAGCGGATGATGAGGCCGCATCAGCTTCAGAGGAAGCAGCTCGGGAGGCCGATAGTCTTTTAGAAGCCGAGGAACGTCAGGCTCGAGATGACAGAAGGGCCGAGGAAGCAGCGGACGAAGCAGCGCAGGACGAGGCGGAACGAAAAGAACGGGAAACTCGCAATGCAGAGGCCGATGCCGCATCGGATGAGGCAGCATTGTTGGATGTAGCGTTCAATCGCCTCATCGAAGAAGCAGATGGAGCGTACAATCGCTCCGATTGGGATGCAGCGAATGCAGCCTATGCGGAAGCCTTGGAGTTGAAGCCCGAGGATCGATATGCGAGCGGCCGAATGGCAAGAATTGCGAAGAAACAGGACGCCTCGGAGACCGCAGAGGAAGCGGATGACAATGCCGCTAGACAAGCGGCCCTGGAAGATGAAAAAGCCGATGCCGCTCTTGAGGCGGAGCGGGCTGCAGCTTCGGCTGCACAGAGCACAGAGGCTGAGCGTGAACGCCGACTGGATGCTGAACGTGAGCGAGCGGATCAGGTCATTGCAGAGCGCAAAAGACAGGAAGAGAAAGCGCGAAGTCGAGCGCAGCAGCTGGCATCCGTGATCAACAATCCTGAAAGTGAGGAAGTAGAACAGTACTACAAGGAAGCTCTAAAAAGTGAAGAGCGTTCTCGGTACCTGGAGATCGAGAAAAAGAAGCGGTCAGCGGCGGAGTTGGAGCAACAGGCCGCCCGATCTGCTCAGGTTCGCAGGGAGGATGATCTGTCGGACAACCAAGATTTGGAGAGGAATCGAAGCGCCATGGTCCAAAACGCTGGGATGGCTCAGGATCGTCGTGTCGACGCGTTGGCCGATAAAAAGAATGATTACAGCAAGGCCTCGGGTCAATCAGCGCGCACAGGAGTTGAGCAGCAAACGCGAGGAAAACAGCGTGTAGAAGATCAAAAATCGAAAAGCGCCCGGCTCCAGCGGAATCGATCACGCGATTATGCCTTGGTCGTCCCCGAATTGGAACGGAAGAAGCGGTCTTGGAGCAATCTTTTCAAGGGTGTCAATCGGGCTGCTGCTGATCGGCGTTCCATCAATACGGAAAATGCAGAGGCCAAAACGCGTCAATACCGAACGGTCGGAAATGGGGCATCGGTCCGCGCTCAGGAGCGGCTGATGGAAATCCGAAAAAAAGAACAACGGAGCAACCGGCGTCTGTCTAAACGAAAAACCGAAGCGGATCGTCGGGCCTACGACGCGCGCTTGAAAGAGCAGGATCGCATCACAACGGCAACTGACGACAAAGACAAGTATGTATTGTCCGAAGATGACCAGGAGGTCCTCATGGGCATCCACGAGGAATCCTATGACATTCCCAACGGCTTGGTCATCGAGCGAACCGTTCGGAGAGGAAATCAAGTGGTACGTTACCGAAAAGTCGTCACGAAGACGGGAGTCTATTACTTCAAAGGGGACCGCAGCATCACGGTCAATACGTGGAAGCGGGAAACTTCGATTGTGTTGGACTGATGCCATCGCCTGACACCAAATCCCAGCAAAGCAATCGCTATTGGATGGCCATTGCCCTGACGCTGGGAGTGCATGCTGGGATCTTGTTGGTCTTGTGGATGCAGCCGCTACGCGGAACCGGAGCACAAACAACACAATACGTTGAAATCGCTGTGGCTGAATGGCCCGATGTTGAGCCGCTCCAAGAGCACTCTCTTGAATCGATGCTCAGTCAACGGATGGAGGCCCAGGTTGCCAACCTCCTTTCTGATGCCACCAAGTCCGTTTCTTCAGCGCGCCGTTCGTCCAGCGCAGCCTTGGATGAAAAGCAGATGGCGGCCGAAGTGGACGCAGATCTGCGGGCTATGGAACAAGCTGAATTTGAGCGTTTGGGTGCGGAAAAGAAGGACTTTGGTTTGGAGGGTGTGCCTGATGACGGACAACGAGAACAGATCCAGACCTATGAAGAATGGGACAGCCGCTATGATGGGCAGGTCACAGTCGCTTTTGATGTGCCGGGTCGCGATGGATTGCATCTGGATGTGCCTGGTTATCGCTGCCGAGGCGGCGGGGAGGTGGTGGTGAAAATCGAGGTAATGGGGGACGGCAGTGTGCGCGAAGCGCGCGTGATTGCGACAAAATTGTCTCCATCGGATGGGGCCTCAGAACCGATCCGAATGTGCCTCACAGAACAGGCGTTGCGCAGTGCTCAACGATCATCCTTTCGTGCATCGGTCGATGGCTCCGTTTTGGGCACCTTGACCTATCGCTTCATTGCTCAACAATAACCGTTCGATAAGAAGCGGAGGATGATGCCGGCTTCCTTGCTCTATGAACGAAATTTGAAGTTGAAGAGCTCAAGAAATTGCAATATTCCCCTGAACACCCTTTGCGCCTTGGAATTGTCCGAGAAGGCAAGACCCCTCCCGATCAGCGGGTTCCCTTGACGCCCGAGCAATGCGCGACCTTGATTGCGCGCCATCCTGAATTGGAAATCGTCGTCCAACCGAGTCCTGTGCGTCGCATAACCGATGCGGAATATGTGGTTGCAGGAC
>ERZ887851.3687-NODE-3687-length-10907-cov-5.920199_pt1 | contig 10907 bp, 13 predicted proteins | sample MGYA00521100_ERZ887851 | MGnify/ENA primary metagenome ERZ887851 (study PRJEB32303, sample SAMEA104408602) | aquatic metagenome | biome: Brackish water; feature: Pelagic; material: water | place: Baltic Sea | collected 2014-06-06T16:11:00 | depth 11,444 m ...
CCGAGATTTATTGGACCTCAACGACCTTGGCCGCTATGCCGGAACCCTCAGTCACCCGTTTGGATTAGGAGCGGGAGGCGCGCGCGAGTTAAACTTGTAGCTGTTTTTTATCCACACAGGGAATTAGGGTCATGGGAAGATTAGACGGCAAGGTTGCCATTGTTACGGGCGCCGCACGCGGCATGGGTGAGGCCACGGCTCGCATGTTGGTAGAGCAGGGTGCCAGTGTTGTGCTGGCAGATGTGCTGGATGAGCCTGGCCGTGCCGTGGCTGAAGAGCTCGGTGCCAAGGCGCTCTTTGTGCACCTGGATGTCACTGACAAAGCGCAGTGGCACGCTGCTGTCGAGGCCAGTGCGCAATTCGGTACGCTTAACGTGCTGGTGAACAACGCCGCTATTCTTATCCATAAGACGATCATGGACACTACCGAAGAAGAGTTCATGGCGGTAACCCGCGTTAACCAGTTGGGTGTTTTTCTGGGTATGCAGTCCGTCTTTCCGTCGATGAAGGCCGGCGGCGGAGGCTCCATCATCAATATTTCTTCTATTGACGGCTTTCAGGCCAAAAATTCGCTGGTCGCTTATGCTGCCAGTAAATGGGCAGTGCGCGGCATGACCAAAACCGCTGCGTTGGAAATGGGCAAGTACAACATCCGGGTAAACAGCGTGCATCCCGGTGGCGTGTACACCGACATGCACGGTAAAGACTTTATGACCCGCGAGCAGGCGGACGAAACGTATACGAATCAGGCTTTACCCCGCGTGGGTATGCCTAGCGAAGTTGCTGCGGTAACCGCTTTTCTTGCGGGAGACGAAGCCAGCTTTAGCACCGGCTCCGAGTTCATGGCCGATGGTGGTTGGCACGCGGGTGCCGTTTTTCAGGCTCTGCCTCAGTTGTAGCTGGAGGTTCGCTGATTGGAAGCCGCATTCATTAAAAACGTGCTTGTGCTTTGTACGGGAAATTCCTGCCGTTCTATCTTGGCCGAGGCCCTGATCAACCAGCTCGGTGAAGGGAGGTTCACCGCTGTGAGTGCCGGCAGCGATCCAGCCGGTTATGTTCATCCTGGGTCTATTGCCGCTCTTGGGCGGCACCGTATAAGCGTGGGTGAACCTCGCAGCAAGTCATGGGATGAGTTTGCCAACCGGCGTTTCGACCTCGTCATCACCGTATGCGATCGGGCTGAGCGTGAAAGTTGCCCTCTGTTTCTCGGCAACTTCGAAAGGAAACACTGGAGCACACCGGATCCGGCCGGAGTCGAAGGTACCGATGAGGACGTAGCGGAGGCATTTGACAGCGCGCTCATGATGCTCAGGAATCGAATAGAGCAGGATCTGCTGTGAACAATGCAGGCAACTCACCTATGGGATTGTTTGAGCGCTACCTGTCACTGTGGGTGGCGCTGTGCATCGCTGCCGGGATGGTCGCTGGTGTTGCCTCACCGGGCGCTTTTGCGGCAATTGCCGCCTTTGAATACGCGAACGTCAATCTCGTGGTGGCTGTTTTCATCTGGGTAATGATCTACCCCATGATGGTAAATGTCGATTTTGCTTCCCTGCGAGATGTTGGCGCGAAGCCCAAAGGCCTGTGCATCACACTGGTAGTAAACTGGATCATCAAGCCATTCACCATGGCCGCCCTGGGCGTGTTCTTCTTTGAGTATGTTTTTGCGGGCTTTGTAGACCCTCAAACGGCACAGGAATACATCGCTGGCATGATACTGCTCGGGGTCGCACCCTGTACCGCGATGGTGTTTGTGTGGAGCCAGCTCGTGCGGGGCGATGCCAACTACACACTGGTGCAGGTGTCGATTAACGACCTCATCATGGTTTTTGCTTTCGCGCCTCTGGCGGCCTTGCTGCTGGGTGTTACGAACATTGTTGTGCCGTGGAATACCTTGCTGCTCTCGGTAGTGCTTTATGTTGTCGTTCCGCTCGTCGCGGGCTTCATCACACGAAGAGCGCTTGACGGAGCCGGCAGTGATGAGCGCATTAGCCAGTTCACCGCCAGGTTGAAGCCCTTCTCGATTCTGGGGCTGCTTGCTACCGTTGTGCTGTTGTTTGGTTTTCAGGCACAGACCATTCTGGATAAACCACTGGTGATTGCCCTGATTGCAGTGCCCCTGCTTATTCAAAGCTACGGTATCTTTTTCATTGCCTATGGCTGGGCATACCTCTGGCGCGTGCCGTTTACCACAGCAGCCCCTGCAGCCCTGATAGGAACATCAAACTTCTTCGAGTTGGCCGTTGCGGTGTCGATCAGTCTGTTTGGCCTGCATTCGGGCGCAGCGTTGGCAACCGTGGTGGGTGTGCTGGTTGAGGTGCCTGTTATGCTCTCGCTGGTCGCGCTGGCAAACGGCACACGTCGCCATTTTACCTAGTCTGGCAACAACATAGTCCTGAGCCTTATCTGGACAGATAATGGCCCGTTAGCGCGTGATACGAGGTGGAGTGGCGGTGTGCGGAGCTACCGAGTTTGCCTGCACAGGCGTCTTTATTTCCTATGCAGGCAAAGATGTGGCTTGCGCTAGGGCGTCACGAGATATTTTTCGCCGGTGCGCATGGCGCGGTAGTTCAGCGCCGCATCCTTTTCGAGCATTTGCTCAAGCGTGACCTTTTCCTTGTAGTGGCTGGCAAACGTTGTGGTCAAATTGTCGAGCACGTATTTGCGCATACGGGCTACGGTTTCCCCGCCGACTTTTTGCAGGAAAGGGAACAGCAGCCAGCCAGACAAGGTAAAGGCGAAGCCATAAGACGGAGTCAGGATGGTTGCACCAAGGTCGAGGCGACCATAGATGTACATCTTCTTTTCCTGGTCCGAACCATACCGGCTGAAGTCGGTCATTTTGCTGACGGCGACTTGCTCCATGGCCTTGAACACCGCATCCGAATTGGTCCCGCCGCCAATGGGGTCGAAACCCAGATAGGCTCCCGTTTCTTCTATGGCCGAGCGCAGCTGTGCCATGAAATTACTGTCCGATGAATTCACCACATGTTTCGCGCCAAGCCCCGTGAGCAGGTCGACCTGTTCTTTCTTGCGCACAATGTTGATCAGGTCTATGCCTTCATCAAGGCAGATGCGATGGAGCATCTGGCCGAGGTTAGATGCCGCCGCCAGATGAACCATGGCGTTGTGACCTTCCATCTTCGCTGTTTCAACGAAGCCGAGTGCGGTCATGGGGTTGACGAACGCAGAGGCCCCATCTACGGATGAGTAATCGCCCAGTGGCAGGCACATCTTTACATCGGCGATGGCATATTCGGAAAACGCGTTGCCGGGGACGCAAGCGACTCGCTGGCCAATAAGTGCCTGGGCGGCGGGATTGTCTCCCGCAGCGACAACCGTGCCGGCCCCTTCATTGCCCACGGGCAGCCGTTGCCCATGGCGGCTTTTTGAGCCGCTTAGGAACGGCTCGGGCATTTTAGCCACGACTTTGCCGGGAGAATATTCGGCGTTTTCCAGATCGGCGGCACTGAACAGCAGGGCAAGATCCGACGGATTGATGGGCGCCGCCTCCATGCGCACCAGCACTTGTCCGCCCTTCGGTTCGGGAAAAGTGCTGGTCGCAACCTCGACTGTTAGCGTCCCGTTTTTGTCCAAGGTGGTAAAGATTTGTTTTCCGGTCGTGCTCATGGATTGTTCTCCTGAACGTGTGAGGTTTGTAAGGTTGTATAACCGGTATTTTACACAGGTATTACCCTAACACGGATCTGGCCAGCTGTTGCTCAATTAGGTGTGCAGCAATATGCCCAAACAGCATCGGGCTTGCCCCAACTGATGCTGGCAACCTGCAGCAGCGAGTCAAAGCGCGTCAGCGCAGAGCTATTGCGTTCCTTTACGGCGGTGTAGAATGAAGACCGCAATTATTAAGCCTTTTTCTTACCTCCGGGATTTTCCACGATGACCAAACACTTCTTGATTTTCGTCACTCTGTTCTTCACAGCTAGTCTGGGCTACGCGCAGTCTCCGTTCCCTGACGGGCCACTACCCAGTTTAATGATCGAGGAACGCGGGGAGATTGTGTTGGAGGGGGATGACTTCAGCTTTCGCCCCTGGAATAGCGAGCAGGCACCGAGCAAAGTGCATATATTGCAGTACTTTGGTGCAACCCAGAGCGATAGCGAGTTGTTCAAGCCGTTTATTGATGCTCTGCAGGAATCTCTCACGCCCGGTACTTACCACGTTACGACGATTATTAACCTCGATGCGGCGATGTGGGGCACCACCGGGTTTGTCGTATCCGAAGTCAAAACCAATAAACGTAACTTCCCTGAAGCAACCATCGTTCTGGATGAAGACGGTGTCGGCGTGAAACAGTGGCAGCTGGGTAAAGTGGGCGCGGGTCTGGTCATCGTTGATGGGCTTGGAGTGGTACGACACTTCTCGACAGAGGCAATGAATGGGCAGCAGGTCGAGCAGTACGTCGCGTTGGTACAGGGGTTTACGCAGCAAAACTAACCGCGGCCTTTGGCGTGCCTGCTACAGCCGCCTGATAATATAGGGATGGTTCGGCGTCTGGCAGTTGCCCTTTTGCGCACCTGCAGGTGCCGATGTGGTCAAGCGTGAGCCTGTCGCGAGATATCCTATGCGTCGCTTGAAGGCTAGCGTTGCTGTGGATGGGGCGCGGCGCTTCCCTTGGGCCAAACCGGCGCCCTGTACCATTTTCTTAACGGTAACAAAGCTCAGTCTTGGCCTCAGTTTCCCGGGCCGTCTCAATCAAGCCTGTGGTTGCACCAGTCGCCCTATTTCCACGGTGCTTTTAAGCGTCGTGCGATGTACCAGACGGGAAGCGTCCTGCGGGTTGCCAAAGGCCCGGTGCATGGAGCGCAAGTTATCCCAAAGCACCATGTCATTCGGCTGCCACTGATGCACGTAACTGAAGCGCGAGTCTGTAGCATGGGCGACCAGCTCATGTAGTAGCGCCTCGCCCTCGTCTGCCGGGAGATTAAGCACTTCGCGCAGGTGCAGCGGGCTGACACACAAGGCCTTGCGCCCGCTGACAGGGTGGCGCCAGACCAGCGGGTGGATTGTGTCTGGAAAATTTGGGTAGAAGGCTTTTTCCTTTTCCAGGTTGGAGTCGTCGTGGCGCTCTACGTTGGGCCGTCCAAACAGCATTTCCCGAGGGTCCGCAATGAAGCGGAACCGTGCTTCAAGGTGCTCAATGCGCTCCTTCGTCGCCTCCGGTAGCGCGTCGTAAGCCGCTGCGGTGTCGATCCAGCCTGTCTGGCCACCGGAGTATGGCATTTCCAGCATACGCAGCAGCGCGCCACGGTTGGGAGTGGTGGTGTAAACAAGATCGCTGTGCCACGGAATGCGCCCAACTGTTGCGACCCCGTCGTAGTGATAGACCGGGGCGGTTTCGTCGCTTTTGCGGTTGGATAGCCAGATAAGTTCAGGATAGCCCTCAACGCGAATGTTTTCGATGGGGTGCACTTCCAGCTCACCAAATGCGCGGCTCAGCTTCAGCTGCTTTTCCGGGCTGTCGCCAATGCCGCGAAACAGCAGGATGCCCTTATCCAGCCAGGCTTCCACCATGGCGTCGCGTGCTGAGTCGCTGATCTCGCGGCTGAGGTCCAGCCCGCGTACCTCAGCCCCGATACCGCCTTCTAGTGAGGATATCTCGAACGTCTGCATTGTTTGCTGCTCCGCTTGAATGATGGTGATGTCACGGGAAAGATGGTAGGCCTTTGGCGGCGTCGATTCCAGCGCTGTCGGGTATACCTAAGTGAGCCAGCCGGGGTTCACTTGACGACCAACTCTCCAGGCCTAGCCCGGCTCTTTGGTGGGGCTTGCTGATATCCGTTGGCTCGATTGTGGGTGGCACTACAGGGTTTGTGGTTGCCGTGTCGAGAGCAAGGGCCTTTTTTAAAGCGGTATGGGCAGGGGAAAGCGGCAGCACATAGCGTCCACTGGTTTGTCTCAATAGGCCGATCAGGGGGGCGATGTGAACACAATTACACATACCGATCAGCACGGCATCCAGCAACAAGAGCGGGAAGGAGACGGGTGTGAATAGCTTGATCACATGGGGGGTGTTACTGTGCGTGCCTTGCACGAAACAATGAGGCTCGTATTATGAAGGCTCTTTCAGAGACACGAGACAGTTTTCAGATGAACCCATTTCTCAAAACCATTATGAAAGGACGCTGGCCAATACCAACATGATTTCGAGCTTCTTGATTAAGGGGGAACCCAGTTCTCTCGCGAAGTCGAAAAGATTTTTTACTGATTAAGAAGGAAAAAACAATGCTTTCGTATCGCCCCGCCCGTTTTCTTGGCGTTCTCGCTTGTGTTTTGCCGATGGGCTCCACAGCTGAGCCACTTGCTGCGCACGCAAACGTGGAAACTCTGGTCAAGAGCAGCAGCATGTGGAACGGTGAGAAATTGCCACCCTACGATGTAGGGCAGCCTGAGATTACTATTCTGAAATTTGAAGTGCCTCCAGGGGGGCGTTTGCCGTTACATACACACCCCTACGCCAATGCCGGAGTACTGCTGAGTGGAGAATTGACTGTTCACAGTGAGGGAGGTGAAACCAAACGGCTCAAAGCCGGAGATCCACTCATTGAGCTGGTGAATATTCCTCATTACGGAGCAAATGAAGGGGTCGTGCCCGCGGTGGTTTTGGTTTTTTATGCGGGGATAGTAGGCCAACCGGTTACCCATATTCTCGATTGAGGTGTTTGTGCAGCCTTATTTCTATCTACAGCAACTTTAGAATCTCTGCAGCCTGAGCGGGCGTGGCGACAGGACGGCCGATCTTTTGGCACAGCGCTACAGCTTCCTGAACTAATTCGACGTTAGAGGGCTGTCGATCGCCTTTGAAAAACTCCAGGCCTACATGCAGGTGGCCACCGAGTTCGAGCGCGGCGGCAGCGACGTCGGAGCGCCCTGCGTCGCCGCCGACGACGGACACCGCCCAGGGGAGGGGGCAATCCCCAAGGATGTCGAGATACATTTCCAGGGCCTTGATAGTCGGAGGCATTCCAAAGGGTGCACCGAACAGGCCGTGCTCGGTAGAAAAGTAGAACTTCAGCATCGCTCCTTGCGGCACACGTCCTTTACGGTGAAACGCGAGTACCGTGCGCAGGAAGCCGGGCTCATAGATGGCGAAACTGGGCCCCAGCTTGTTTTCCTTGTGAATATCCAGCGCTCTGCTAATGACCGCATAGCTGTTGGCGTAGACAATACCTTCGGGTCCATCTTCGGTCATGCTGCCGAGGTTGATGGAGCCGGGGTCGCAAATGCCTATGCGCAGGTTGCCGCGGCTTGCTAATACGGCAAGATGTTCATAGCTCACTCCGTTCGTGTCGTAGTCCACGGTGGGATAGATCAACGTGTCAGGGCGTTGAGCATAGATATCGGACCAGCCAGCGAGGTAGGCATCAGCAGAAGCCTCTGCGCCTTTCCCGAATACGCTGGTGTGGTTGTGAATGACGGCGGCCCCGGCCTTGATGCAGGCGAGCGCGTCTTGGCTGATCTCGCTGGGGGTAATGGGCACCGACGGATTTTGTTCGCGCGTAATGCCGCCGTTGATGGCTGCCTCGATAATGACTGGAATCGTTTTCTTAGGCATAGGGTCGTTTCCTTGGTGTAGGGCTGCGTTGCCTGCCTAGACGCTGTCTCGCCCGTAGTTTCTTTCTTCCTCTTGTTGGAGAACGTATTTCCGCTTGGAGATTAGCGATGCGGAAATGACGCCTACGGTGACAATCGCAATCATGATAGTTGAGAGTGCGTTGATTTCCGGGCTAACGCCGAGCCTGACCGCGGAGAATATTTTGATGGGCAACGTCGTTGCGGCCGGCCCTGTGGTGAATGATGCAATGACCAGGTCATCCAACGATAAGGTAAAAGCCAGGAGCCACCCGGAAATGACGGCAGGCGCTATGATTGGCAGTGTTACAAGGCGGAACGCGTCAAAAGGCGTGCAGCCTAAATCCAGCGCAGCTTCCTCCAGCGATCGGTCGAAGGTTACCAACCGGGACGACACCAACACAGACACGTAGCACATGGAGAAGGTGGTGTGCGCGAGCACAATGGTGAGCACGCCCCGGTCTAGCCCAAGGCCTATGAATAGCAGGAGAAGCGACAGGCCGGTGATTACTTCAGGCATAACCAAGGGAGCGTAAATCATCCCGGAGAACAGGGTGCGTCCCAGAAACCGTCCGCCTCGCACCAGCACATAGGCCGCCATTGTGCCTAGTACCGTCGCGATGCTGGAAGAGAAAACCGCTACTTTCAGTGTGACCCAGGCAGCGTCCATGAACGCGGCGTTGCTGAAAATCTCACCGTACCACTTGGTGGAAAATCCGGTCCATACCGTTACCAGCCGGCTCTCGTTGAAGCTGTAAACAACCAGAATGACCATGGGCAGATAAAGGAATGCGAAGCCAAAGGTTAGCGAGGTGATGTTGAACCAGGTCAGGCGCATCAGCTTTCTGCCTCAATCTGTTTTTGCTGATTGCGCTGAAAAAGCACGATAGGAATGATCAGTATCAGGGTAAGTACAACCGCCACGGCCGCAGCCACTGGCCAGTCGCGATTGTTGAAGAACTCTTCCCACAGGACTTTACCAATCATGAGTGTGCCGGAGCCACCGAGCAGTGAGGGAATGACAAACTCCCCCAGAGTGGGGATAAAGACTAAAAAGCACCCCGCCATGATCCCGTTGCGCGACAGCGGCACGGTAACAAGCCAGAACGCTTGTGTGCGCGAACAGCCGAGATCCTCGGCCGCCTCAATGAGAGAGCGATCGAGGCGGTCAAGCGCCGCATAAATCGGCAGAACCATGAACGGAATGTAGGTGTAGACAATACCGATATAGACAGCGACTTTGGTGTTCAGAATAATCAATGGCTCTGAAATCATGCCTAGCGCGAGGAGTAGTTGGTTCAGGTATCCCTCCTGGCTGAGGATGCCCATCCACGAATACACCCGAATTAAAAAGCTGGTCCAGAACGGCAGGATCACTAACAGCATAAGGGTCGCGCGCCATTCCTCGGGTGCGCGAGCCATAGCATAGGCGATGGGGTAGCCGATCAGCAGTGCCAGCAATGTTGACACTACAGCGATCTGTAAGCTTGATGCGTAGGCTTTCCAGTAGAGGTTGTCGGTTGTCAGGAAAACGAAATTTTCGAAATCAAGCTGCGACAAAAACGACCAGACACCATCTTCCCAGCTGAATTGTGGCAGATAGGGCGGACGAGCCATTGCCATATCAGAAAGCGATATCTTCAACACAATGGCAAAGGGTATTAGAAACAGCGCAAGCAACCAGAGGTACGGTATGGCTATAAAGAAGAAGCGGCGCATCAGCTTTCCAGCAGGACTCCTGCTGTAGCTTCCCACGATAGCCACACCTCGTTTTCCCAGGTAAAACTGCGTTTTGAGATGCGGTGGGTATTCGCAGCCTGCGCCTTCAGGATTTGGCCGCCGGGAATTTTGACATGGTAAGTGCTGATGTTGCCAAGATAGGCAATGTCTACCACCTTGCCACGTACGGCGTTTTCTGCAATTTCTGGCCTGTCAGCAGTGATGCAAATTTTTTCTGGACGTATTGCGAGGAAGGCTTGCTGCCCTTCTTTAAACGTGTTTTGAGAGGTGTTAAACATGGGCTCACAACCTTCCGCCCAGCGAAAGCCATAGCGCTCCGGCCCGGCGCTATAGGTTGTGCCCTTAACGATATTGACATCGCCAATGAAGTCGGCGACGTAGACACAATTGGGCGCTTCGTAGATCGCTGTGGGCGTTGCCACTTGAATAAGCTCGCCTTCGTCCATTACGGCAACCCTACTGGCGACAGTCATTGCTTCTTCCTGATCGTGGGTCACGATAACGAAGGTGGTTCCTGTTTTTTCCTGAATATCCATGAGCTCGAATTGCGTTTTTTGACGCAGCTTTTTATCGAGTGCTCCCATCGGTTCATCCAGCAACAGCAGCTTGGGTGCTTTGGCGAGGCTGCGTGCCAGCGCTACCCGTTGGCGCTGGCCACCCGATATCTGGTCGGGCTTGCGGCGTGCGAATCTCTCCAGGTGGGTAAGCTTGAGCATTTCTTCCACCCGGGACTTCAAGGCATCCTTCGGCAAATTGTCTCTTCGCAGGCCAAACGCAATGTTGTCCCAGACACTCAAGTGAGGAAACAGTGCGTAGGATTGAAACATCATATTCACCGCGCGCTTGTTGGGGGGAACAGGTACGATATTCTGCCCCGCCAGCTCTATCTCCCCTTCGGAAGGATTCTCGAACCCTGCGAGCATGCGCATCATGGTGGTTTTGCCGCAGCCCGAGGGGCCAAGCAGAGCGAAGAACTCATGTTCATAAATGTCGAGCGTGAGGTTACTGACCGCGGTGAAATCGCCGAACCGTTTGGTCACATTCCGAAATCGGATCAGTGGTTTTGCAGCGGGGTTGGCCCACGGAGCGAAAGCGGTCTCTGGCACAGTACCCTCTTTGGAAAAAAGAGCCGAAGCAGCTCGGTGCTTCGGCTCGGATCAGGCGATCAGGTTCCGGACTTTATTTTGGTCCATAATCGTGTGACGCTGCGCTGTACCTTTGAGGGGTAAGGCGTTGTGGTGTAGAGGTTGTCCAGCGTGGCAGCATCAGGATAGATGGCAGTATCCTCAATGACGTCTGCAATCAAAAACTCCTGGCTAGCCAGGTTGCCGTTGGCGTAAAACACGTAATTCGACGCCTTCGCCATATTTTGTGCATTCATGATGAAGTTCAAGAAGGTGTGAGCCCCCTCTGGATTTGGCGCATCGACAGGAATAGCCATCTGGTCAAACCACATGAGTGCTCCCTCTGTTGGGGCGTGGAAGACGATTTCAACACCTGCATCGGCTTCAGCCGCGCGGTCTCGCGCTTGCAAGATGTCACCCGACCAGCCAAAGGCAACGCAGATGTCGCCGTTG
>ERZ887851.3688-NODE-3688-length-10906-cov-5.709796_pt1 | contig 10906 bp, 8 predicted proteins | sample MGYA00521100_ERZ887851 | MGnify/ENA primary metagenome ERZ887851 (study PRJEB32303, sample SAMEA104408602) | aquatic metagenome | biome: Brackish water; feature: Pelagic; material: water | place: Baltic Sea | collected 2014-06-06T16:11:00 | depth 11,444 m ...
CAATGTTGTGAATACTGAAGATGCGCTTTTGAAAGGAATGACACTTGGTAGTCAGGTGTGGATGAGCCATGGGGACACCATTCTTGATTTGGGTGGTGGGTACGAAACGATTTGCAGTACGGGAGATGTCAATTTTGCTGGATTTAGAGCTGTAGGGGAGGATGTTTGGGGAATTCAATTTCATCCAGAGGTGTTTCACAGTACAGAGGGGCCGATTCTTGTGAGGAATTTCATTGTTGACATTTGTGGATGTAAATGTGAATGGACTCCAGACAATTTTGCCGAGGCAACGATTCGCGCTTTAAAAGAGGAGATTGGCGCAGAGGATAAAGTGATTTTGGGATTGTCTGGAGGCGTCGACTCCACTGTTGCATCTGTGCTACTTCATCAAGCCATAGGTGACAGACTGCATTGTATTTTCGTTGACAATGGTCTGTTGCGCAAGAATGAGTTTGAAGAAGTTTTGAGTGGTTATGAGCATATGGGGTTAAATGTAAAAGGAATAAGAGCTGGGGATCAATTCATACAGGCTCTTGAGAATTTAACAGACCCAGAACTCAAGCGCAAAGCGATAGGTCGCGTTTTCGTTGAGGTTTTCGACGAGGCTTCAAAGCAAGTTGAGGGCGCAAATTGGCTTGGGCAGGGAACAATTTATCCTGATGTCATTGAATCTGTCAGTGCAACAGGTGGTCCTTCGGCGACGATTAAAAGCCACCACAATGTGGGTGGACTCCCGGATTATATGACACTTAAAGTTGTTGAGCCGCTTCGCTTAATTTTTAAAGATGAAGTGAGGAGAGTGGGTAAAGCTTTAGGCATTAAAGCAAGTCTCTTGGCCCGCCATCCTTTTCCTGGTCCAGGACTTGGAATAAGAATTTTAGGAGAGGTTACAGCAGAAAAGGTGCGTGTTCTGCAAGAGGTTGATGCGATCTTTATCAATGGTTTGAGAGAAGCTGGCTTGTACGATGAGGTTTGGCAAGCAGGAGCAATGCTTCTCCCAGTCCAATCTGTGGGTGTAATGGGTGATGAGCGCACGTATGAGAATGCTGTCGCACTAAGAGCGGTAACGAGTACAGACGGAATGACGGCTGATTGGTCACATCTTCCTTATGAGTTTTTAGCAAAAGTTTCTAATGATATCATCAACAAGGTGAGAGGAGTTAACCGAGTTGTGTACGATATTAGCTCAAAACCACCAGCAACCATAGAATGGGAGTAATACATCATCGCATATCGATTGCTTTTTCTAAAAGATTTTCAGCCATTGTATTCATGGCGAGCTTTCTGGTTGCATTTTCTCTGCAAGGTCAATCCGACACTCTTCAGGCTCCAACAGATTTCCGTGTGGTGACCATTCTCCCATTTTTCACCGACTTGTTCAAGGAAAAAGGAATCTCTTCAGCACGTCGAGAGTCGAGAATGCGTGAAATTGCTGTTGAACACATGCATGGGATTCAATGGGCAGCTGAGAGATTAAGCAATGAGGGGTACCACATTGAATTGCTTTTTTTCGATGAAGTCGCGGACATTTTGGGTCTTAACCAATGGGATGTTGAGGATATCTATGATGCGGATGTCGTTTTCGGACCTTTGCAACTCAGCCCGATTTCAATAAGTCGCAGAACCATCGAACGCACAGGTGCTGAGCACATTTTACTGACACCTGTACCAGATGCTTTTTTAAGAGGGTCTGACGCCATTCGTACGGTCATTTCCTCGCAGTTGTATGCCGTTGATGTAATGGCCCGAGATATCGCTGATAAGCACAGCCAAGACAATGTCGTTTTCGTCATGTCAGGTGGAAATGATTTGGAACTTGAGGAGAGATTTCTTGATGTTTTTAACAGGGAATTGCAAACAGATACGGTCTATGCAGATTCCCTGCTGTTTGATACAGTGTATGCTTCTCGGAATTCTATCGGCTCTCTGCCAGAAAAATTAGACGAGTACAGTCGCAATGTGATTGTTTCCTTGGCTGGAAGGGCTTCGCGTTCCATGCTTTCTAACCTTCAGCTGGAAGTCCAAATAAATGCGTCCACCGAGATATTTGTATACACTCACCAGGAATTAAAGGATTTGGGATTTATAGATGCAACGTTTCTTGAGAGAACCCGAGCGACAATGCCAGTGAGCGAGGAGATGAATTGGTCAGACAGCGCTACAATAGCTGCCGTTCAAGTATACAAAGGTCAGTTTAAAGATGATCCCTCCAAGTATTCAATTCGTGCGCACGATGCGTTCCTAGACGCGTTTGTGAGAAAAATGGAGAGAGACCTGGGCCCGATGGACTTTTCTGTTTTACCTGCACCCATTTCAACAGCGTTCGATTGGGTCGCTGTGGATCAATTTTCAGGTTACGTAAATAAACATTGGAAATTGAAAACGTTCTACAAAAATCAATGGTGTGATTCAGACTCTGTTCCGGCACTTCTAGAATTTGTTGAGCCTGAGCTCGATTGAGAAGCAATACTAGATTCTATTGTCAATGATTGACGCTCCTGGATATTCATTTGTGTCAAATGAAAAGTTAGATGCCGGGATTTCAACCCCAACATTAAAACGCTCGATGAGATATTCGGTATCCATTCCTTCTCTTCCTTTCACAACGATTTTCACAACTTCTAACCCTTCTTCGTCTACGAAAAGTTGCATCGTGTGATACGGTTTGTCATCCAACTCGTTCGGGTATAAATTTATTTGGACACATTCCTTGCCCGACACGCTCTCTATGCCCATCCATTCCGATTTGAAATCATCTTCCCAAATCGTGAATATTTTCGAGGGATCCATTCCTTCATCGAGGAGCATTTCTGCGTCATCCAGATAGCAGTCGTTCGTTTCCTTTTCATACGTCCAAACCGATAGGCCATTTGAAATAATCAAAAAATCGCCCAAGTCGAGTTTGAATTTGCTGCCTTCAATAAGAATATGCCCTTTCATATCTTCCTCGAAATCGTTTTTCAAGTCCACCATCTTCGATGAATAGGTCGCATCTATGGTTTTGTAGGTTTTTGCCTTTTCGCTCAATTTAAATAACAAGCCTTCGGCATTTTGGGACACCCCCGTAAATACAAAGCCCAGTGTCAAAATTGTTGTTGTAAATAATCGAATCATTGTTTTTTTATTCTTCTCCTTCAAAAGGTTTACGCAAAAGTTGTTCCAAACTCACTTCGTCCGGAATTAAAACCTTCCTGGCCTTAGATCCTTCAAAGGGTCCGATGATTCTGGCATCTTCGAGTTGGTCAACAATACGGCCAGCTCGATTGTATCCCAGCTTCAGTTTTCTTTGTAAAAGCGAAGTGGATCCTTGTTGATGCATTACGATAATGGATGCTGCTTCTTCGAATAGTTCATCTCTTTCCTCTACGGTTGATGCGCCACGATCTCCTTTTTTATCTACAGAATAATCTGGCAATTCAAAGATTTCAGGATATCCTCTTTGGCCTGAGATGAAGTCACAAATAGCTTCAACCTCTGGCGTGTCAACGAAACCACATTGCAGACGGATAAGGTCATTTCCTGTACTCATCAGCATATCTCCACGGCCTATAAGCTGGTCAGCACCACCTGCATCGAGAATCGTCCGAGAGTCAATTTTTGAGGTCACACGGAAGGCTACACGCGCAGGGAAATTCGCTTTGATGGTACCTGTAATAATGTTGACTGAGGGTCTCTGCGTTGCAATGATGAGATGTATCCCAATCGCTCTGGCCAGTTGAGCGAGTCGTGCAATAGGTGTTTCAACTTCCTTTCCGGCAGTCATAATAAGGTCGGCAAATTCATCAACCACTAAGACGATGTAAGGGAGGAAGTGATGACCGCGTTCAGGGTGCAGATCCTTGCTTGTTTCAGGTATGATTTTTCTGTTGATGAATTTCTGATTGTACTCTTTCAGGTTTCGACATTGCGCATCTTTCAGAAGATTGTAACGTTGGTCCATCTCTGTGCATAGTGAATTTAATGTCGCAACGACTTTGTCTGTATCTGTAATAATCGCTTCTTCTGCTCCTGGAAGTTGAGCGAGGTAATGACGTGAAATTTTGTCGTACACAGAGAGCTCTACCTTTTTCGGGTCAACGAGTACAAATTTGAGTGCGCTTGGATGTTTTCTGTAGAGCAAGCTGACGAGCATTGCGTTAAGCCCTACTGATTTTCCTTGACCTGTCGCACCCGCCATTAATAGGTGGGGCATCTTTGCAAGGTCGAAGATGTGTGTTTCGTTAGAGATTGTTTTGCCAAGTGCAATGGGGAGATCGTAATCTGAGTTTTGGAATTTTTCAGAACGAATCAATGTCATCATGCTGACCACGTCGGGCTTAGAGTTTGGAACCTCGATGCCAATTGTGCCACGACCTGGTATCGGCGCGATAATTCTAATCCCAAGTGCGGCAAGGCTTAGCGCGATGTCGTCTTCCAGGTTCTTGATCTTCGAGATACGTATGCCAGGTGCGGGAACGATTTCATAAAGTGTCACAGTGGGTCCGACCTCCGCTGATATTTGATCGACTTCAATTTTAAAGTCCAACAAGGTTTTAATGATTTTATCCTTGTTTATGGAAAGCTCATCATCGGTCACTTTGTGTTTTCCATCACCATGATCTGCCAAACACTCTAGTCCAGGCATCTTAAAAGAACCGAGATCTAATGTGGGGTCGTACTCGCCAAACTCTCGTGTCATCTTATTGACGTCACCCTTGCTGAGTTGTTCTTCGTTTTCTTTCTCCTTGACGACAAGATCGATTCCTGCTTCTGGTGGGGTTTTCTTAATTGTGAACTCTTTATCCGTGTTGGGGGGTTCCTTTTCCTCCCCATCTGTATCGTTTACGAGGGTGTCTACAATGTTGTCCATTTCAGTTTTTTCCTCGAGTGTGGATTCTGCGGCATCAGTATGTGTGGATTCTGTTGACAGATCTTCGTCTAAGACAGTTTCTAGATTTTTATTTTTGATTAAATCTGAAATCCGCGCAAAAAAGGCCCTCCCTTTTTCGAATTTAATGTTCTGATGCCAACCCGGTACGAACTGAGAAAGGGTAAATAAAATCAAACAAATCAATAAAATTGCACTTCCTAATGTGCTAATGTAAAGGAGAGTGAACTTCAATAAAAAAACAGATCCTTGACCGACGAGGTGATCTGAGACGTTCAGTGTTATTTCATTTGAATTCAGAACCTTGTCGTGGAAGAAGAACGTCACTGCCCAAGGGAGAACCACCATTGCTGCGAGTGCCCATCGGGTAAACTTGGCGATGGGTAAAAGGGCTCTTCCAGTAAGTGCTTTGAATCCGAGCAGGAAGAGTATGGCTGGTACAGCAAGAAATCCAAACCCAAATGTTCCTCTCACCAAATAATGCCCAACCATGGCTCCCAATTTCCCGCCGAGATTTGTTGCGGGGAGTGGGTAAGTGTCACTTGTGACAGACAGGGTGTCTAAACTTCCCGAAAATATAGCTGAAAGCGAGCTTATAATTAAAAAGGCAGAAATCCCCAGGCCGAATAGACCCACCGTCGATCTGACACGCTCATCTTCCCAGCTTTCTTTGAAAAACCTTTTTTTACGAACCAAATTAAGGTCGTCTGGCTTTTTTGAGCGCTTAGACGATTGATTTGTTTGGCTTCTAGGCTGTTCGCCTTTTCGGACGTTTCGCGCAGGGTTACTTGTAGTACTGGCGGAGGAGGTGAAAATTGTACGCATCATGCTTATTCGTAAAATTAAACGGTAAACGTAGCAGTTATAGTACATTGCAATCTCCTTGTCCACGTTTGAGTGTTCAAATCAACTGGGTAAGAAAACGTTGGTAATTCCGAGTAAGTTTGACTATCTTTGCCCTCCAATTCTCGAAGCTATGGCCAAGAAAGGCAACCGTGTACAAGTAATACTTGAGTGTACTGAGCATAAAGACTCAGGCCGTCCAGGTACGTCACGTTACGTGACAACAAAGAACAGGAAGAACACGCCTGATCGAATGGAACTCAAGAAGTTCAACCCTGTGCTACGCAAGTACACAGTTCACAAAGAGATTAAGTAACCCTGAAACTGTAATACTATGGCTAAGAAAGTAGTAGCGTCGCTCCAGACTGGTGGAGGAAAGCAACACACGAAAGTGATTAAAATGGTTCGCAGTGAGAAATCTGGTGCGTATTCATTTGTCGAGCAAATCGTTCACAACGATAACGTAAAGGGTTTCTTCGAGAAGTAACCTAAGGAAGCTAATGCGATGGCAATCGCCATGCTTTACTGACTTTGGCTGGCTCTTCTTTGAGTCAGCCTTTTTTTTTGATATAAGACTAACATGAGTTTTTTTAAACGCATATTCGGAAAAAACAAAGATCAATCTGTAGAACAGGTTGAGAAAAAGGCATCTTTAGATGCGGGGCTCGAAAAGTCCAAAAAGGGTGTGATCAGTAGAATCGCACGTGTATTTAGTGGACGTCGGAAAATTGACGAGACGTTGTTGGATGATTTAGAGGAAGCGCTCATGATGTCAGATGTGGGAGTTGATACCACAGAGCGAATCATCCAGAGATTGAGGAAGCGTGCTGTTTGGGAGGCCTATTTGGACCAGTCAGAGCTGATGAATATGCTGAGAGAAGAAATTGCGCATCTGCTGGTTGGCGAAGACTTGGGCGAGGCACTCACAAACAATTCCGTATTCTCAATAGACAAAGTAGACGCTGGTGAGGGTCCAGCAGTCATTTTAGTGGTCGGGGTAAATGGTGTGGGGAAGACCACAAGTATTGGGAAGCTGGCCCATCGGTATAAGCAGGAAGGTAAAAAGGTGATGTTGGGTGCTGCGGATACGTTTCGGGCAGCAGCTGTTGATCAATTGATCATTTGGGGGGAACGCGTAGGTGTTCCTGTTGTCTCCCAAGGGATGGGCGCAGACCCTGCGGCTGTAGCTTACGATACTCTTGAGTCTGCAAAAGCACAGAACATGGATGTTGTGATTATTGACACAGCTGGCCGTCTGCATAACAAGGTGGGACTTATGTCTGAGCTCACGAAAATCAAGAGGGTGATGGACAAGATCGTTCCGGGTGCGCCGCATGAGGTGTGGCTCGTTTTGGATGGTTCTACAGGCCAAAACGCACTTGTTCAAGCCACTCAGTTTTCTCAAGCCACAGACATCACGGGGCTGATATTAACGAAACTAGACGGAACAGCAAAAGGTGGAGCTGTACTTGCTGTGTGTGATCAGGTGAAAATTCCTGTACATTACATCGGAGTAGGAGAAAAGATGGAAGATCTGCAGAATTTTAATACCTTAGAATTCATTGATTCCTTGCTGCCTGAATCTTTAAACGAGAATTAACCACACACGTTCAAAATGAGAGCTAGGTCATCAAATCCAAGAAAAGTAAACGTTGTAACCTTAGGTTGCGCAAAGAACATGTATGATTCTGAGCAGCTCATGACACAACTTAAAGCGAATGATTTTGAGGTGGAGCACGAAGCCAGCAAAGATGATTTCGGCATCGTAGTGATCAATACTTGTGGATTTATCGAGTCTGCAAAGCAAGAGAGTATCGACATGATTTTGCGTTTTGCGGATGCGAAAAAAGAAGGTTCAGTAGAAAAAGTATATGTGACAGGTTGTTTGTCTCAACGATATGCAGACGAGCTGGCTGATGGGATTCCTGAGGTTGATGCATGGTTTGGTACACGTGACCTTCCGCGTCTTTTAAAAACCCTTCGTGCAGATTACAAGAAAGAACTCGTAGGAGAGCGATTGCTGACGACTCCTGCACACTATGCCTATTTGAAAATTGCTGAGGGATGTGATCGTCCTTGCGCCTTTTGTGCCATACCGCTGATGCGAGGTAAGCACGTTTCTACGCCCATCGAAGATCTTGTCAAAGCTGCTGAGGGACTTGCTGCTCAAGGTGTCCGTGAATTAATACTGATTGCCCAAGACTTGACATACTACGGCCTTGATATTTACAAGAAAAGGCGTTTGGCAGACTTAATCACTGCATTGGATAAAGTTGAAGGCATCGAATGGATCAGGCTTCATTATGCTTTTCCATCTGGATTTCCGATGGACGTTCTGACTGTCATTGCGGAGTCAGACAAAGTGTGCAATTATTTGGATATGCCGCTCCAGCATTCCAGTGATTCCATTTTAAAATCGATGCGTCGGGGAATTACGCAGGAGAAAACAGAAAAGTTGCTAGCGGATATTCGAGAAACTGTTCCGGGCATTGCCATTCGAACGACGCTCATTGTTGGGTTTCCAGGAGAAACAGAAGAAGATCATGCAAACCTTTTAGATTGGGTGGCGCGTATGAAGTTTGAGAGGTTGGGCTGTTTTACGTATTCACATGAAGAAAACACCCACGCGTATAAATTAGTAGACGATGTTCCTGAGGAGGTTAAAAAGAAGCGGGTGGAAGAAGTGATGGATCTGCAGGCTGGAATCTCGGAAGCATTGAATCTCCGTTATCTCGGCAATGAATTTAAGGTCATCATCGACAGGTGTGAGGGTGGTTTTTGGCTTGGGCGGACAGAGTTTGATTCACCAGATGTAGATAATGAAGTGAGAGTTCCTGTATCAGATGATCTTCATTTGAGAATAGGTGATTTCGTTCAAGTTAAAATTACGGGCGCAACTTCATTTGATTTAGATGGAGAGGTCGTGGGATAAGAACATGGCAGATCAAATGACATATCCAGTAATGGAGGTCTTTCCGACCTTGCAAGGAGAGGGGAGATATACGGGGTCTCCAGCTTATTTCATCAGGCTTGCTGGCTGTGACGAGGGTTGCTCATGGTGCGATGTCAAGGAAAGTTGGCCGGCCGGAGACCATCCACATGTCACCGTTGACGAACTCGTTTTGGGCGCCAAAAACAGTGGCTTGCCGATGGTCGTGGTGACAGGGGGAGAGCCTTGTATGTATGATCTGGGATCTTTGACTTCTGCGCTGAGGAAAGAGGGTCTTAAAATTCACCTTGAAACGTCTGGAGCTCATCCAATTAGAGGGGACTTTGATTGGATCACATTGTCTCCGAAAAAGTTCAAAGCCTGCCTGCCAGAAAGCTATTTACGTGCCCATGAATTAAAGGTTGTAGTCGTCAACAAGCACGACCTCACCTGGGCGAGAGAGCAAGCCCTGAATGTAAACGAGGACACGCTGCTCTATTTACAGCCTGAATGGGATAGGAAGGACAAAGTGCATGCGATTCTTATGGCGTTTTTAGGAACCGCAGAGGGCAGTCTTTGGTCTTTGAGTACACAGACCCACAAATACTTAGGGATACCCTAACGCGCGTATAGGGTTAGTATCTGATCACGTCAGAGGGTGGGGAGAGTTGAAACAATTCAACAAACTCACGTGCGTCAACGACAGTACGTTCGCTGTCAATTGCAAAAGCCTTGTGATAATTTCCTTTTCGTCGAAAGTCATTGTCTGTCAATCTCTCTATTGACGTCACAACAATTCTATAAGAGATGTTTCCGTATGCGATTGTCGCCTCAAGCGGCATGCTGCTTCCAGGCCAACCATTCGGCGCATCTCCAAGCGAAGGTGCGCACCAGTCATTCACTCCGCACGGTGCGCACAGCACTCCAGCAAGTTCTTTCGGAACTGTGTTTGCGCCACGTTCAGATGGAGGTGTAATTTCTTGAATTGCCTTCGGCAAAGGGCCAGTTAATGCGACTTCTGTGCCGAAAAAAGTAAACTGATTTACGGACCCCAAAATTGGGCCGAGCAACAGAAACGATTGCGTTTTTCCAGACTCCGATTTTTCGGTTATTTTAAATTGACCTCCATGAGAAATTACTTCTAAGCCTGCAGGGGCAAAGCCAAATTCTTCTGTAGGTGAACAAGAATAGGTAATAAGGAAAGACGGGGTTTGGGCTGAAAAAGCCCCGAAAATACATATTGAGAATACGAGAAATAAGGCGTTTTGCTTGTTCATGTGCATTTAGTAATCAAGCAGTGTGCCAAGTGCATCAGAGACTTTCTCTGCGTTGGGTAAAACCTCTTGCTCCATGCTCTCATTTAGAGGTATCGCAGGGAGTTCAACACTCCCTATCACTTGTGGGGCTGCGTCCAAATCTTCGAAGCATTCCTTCGCGATTCGTCCACTTAAAGCCTGAGCAAAGCTATTTGCAACAGGTTCCTCGGTGAGGACGAGACATCGGTTTGTGCGTTTGATACTCGAAGCCACAGTTTCAAAGTCAAGAGGGACCAACGTTCTTAGATCGATGATTTCAATTGCACCAGGGAAATTTTCGGAAGCTTCCAGCGCCCAATACACGCCTCGACCATACGTGATGATTGAACATGAGATCTCGTTTGACGCACGTTGAACGACTCTCGCTTTCCCGAGTGGGATGATGTAATCTTCATCAGGTTCAATGCATTTTGCAGCTTCTGTCCCGGGTATTTTCGACCAGTATAGACCTTTGTGTTCAAGCACTACGACAGGATTTGGGTCATAGAAAGCGGCTTTCAATAAGCCTTTAAGGTCGGCTCCGTTTGAAGGGTAGGCCACCTTGATGCCACGAATGTTTGTGAGCACAGATTCTATGGAAGAGCTGTGATACGGCCCACCAGACCCATACGCTCCGATCGGAACCCGGATGAGAGAATGGACAGGCCATTTTCCGTTTGACAGGAAGTAAGAACGAGAGAGTTCAGAGAACAATTGGTTCAGTCCAGGCCAAAGATAATCGGCAAATTGAACTTCGACAATGGGCTTAAGTCCTGTGCATGACATCCCTACAGTCGATCCGATAATAAATGCTTCTTGGATGGGTGTGTTAAAGACCCTGTCGTCTCCGAATTTATTTCCCAGTGTGGCTGCTTCTCTGAAAACACCGCCCAGTCTCTTTCCGACGTCTTGTCCGTAGAGTAGAGATTCAGGATGTTTGGTCATGATCTCTTGCATGGCGTGGAGCGCACA
>ERZ887851.3692-NODE-3692-length-10899-cov-6.738934_pt1 | contig 10899 bp, 12 predicted proteins | sample MGYA00521100_ERZ887851 | MGnify/ENA primary metagenome ERZ887851 (study PRJEB32303, sample SAMEA104408602) | aquatic metagenome | biome: Brackish water; feature: Pelagic; material: water | place: Baltic Sea | collected 2014-06-06T16:11:00 | depth 11,444 m ...
CATATCCAGCATTAGGCATCTGTAAAACTTGAAGCTTAGGCATCTTGGCTGCATATGAAAGGGCAGCTGCGCCACCCATATAAGAGGGGACATAGAAATTAATCTCGGAGAGGTCTGAAGTATCCAGTGGAAAGTCTTTCGGTGATCGAAGTGTTATTCCATCAGGGACCTTTAAATCTGACCACTGTGTCCACGCTACGAGATTGCTCATTAATTAACGCCTCTCTGGAATTACTTCGACAGTATTAATTAATTTACCAACACCAGCAACATCTATTTCGACCACATCGCCTGCTTTTAGCGCGATATCTAGTGGTGGCACAATCCCAGTTCCAGTCGAGAGAATTACGCCATGTGGGAAATCCTGACATCTAAATAGATATGCAACCAGATCCTCTAGGGTGCGATTTAGCGAACCGAGCGAGGTTTGCGCCTCCCATACAACCGCCGCGCCTCGAAGAATCTTCGCTTTAATTGTCATTTCCGCTGCAGCGGGAGCAAGCCAAGCCGGTGTTATATCAGGACCAATTGCGGTTGAGCCGATATAGATCTTTGCCTGTGAAAGATAAAGGGGATTTTCACCTTCAATTGTTCGAGCGGTCATGTCATTGCAAATTGCATAACCAATAATTTCACGGTGCTTATTTATATAGATTGCAACTTCTGGTTCTGGAACTGATGCGGCTGAATCAAAACGAATTCCAACCAGAGCTTTTGTTCCACGCGCGCGAACTGCGTTTGACTTAAAAAATATTTCAGGACGATCCGCCTCATAAACTCTCTGATAAACATCAGGAACACCGGATTCTTCCTTGCGGGCATCACGTGAGCGAAGATAGGTAACGCCAGCACCCCACAATTCAATTTCTGGAGAAATCGGCGCCGTTAATTCACCAGTTATAGAATCTGAAGTATTAGTGGTTGCGGATTTTAATTCAGCAAGAGTTAAGTGCATTGCCTCCGTAAGTGTTGGAATATTTGGAGCCAAGTTATGGCCAGCGTTAGTAGTGACTGCAAATTGGTAGTCATTAGACGCAGTTTTTAATATTGAAAATTTCATTTTTTGTTCCGTCCTAATCCAGGTGAAATTTCTCGGGGATTGTTAGCCACCATTGGCCATCTTCAACTTCTGGTACTGGATTCTGCATGGGCCCAGTTATTTCCCACCAACGCTGGGTCTCTGGATCGGCGGCAATTAAAGCCATATCTGCTTCGTAATCATTTCCGGTGTATTCCATATAGGCAAAGAGTAGATGTTCATACCTATATATAGAAAAATTCTGTACATTAGCTTTCTTCAGCATTGTCAGAACACTTGGCCAAACCTCTTCGTGAATTCGTTCATATTCAGCAATATCTTTAGGTTTAATTCCAACTACTTGAGCAATGCGTTTTATGGCCATCTTTAAATCCTCTCAATCAAATTGGCATCTTCTAGTTGAGTCCAAATATCAACCGGAAGATCTAGATCAAAATCTGCGATATTAGATAACAGCTCATTGCTATTGCGTGAGCCAGTCAGTACTGAGGTCACAGCAGGATGGCGCAATGGGAATTGCAGCGCCGCTGCAGTAAGTGGAATCCCACGCTCTTTTAAGAAGGCGCCAATCTCTTGGGCTCGCTTAATAATTTCATTTGATGCCGGCAAGTATTCAAAAGTTGCGCCAGGTTTTGGATCGGCCAAGACTCCTGAATTAAATACCCCACCAATAGTGATGTCGACCTCCCGCTCTAGCGCAAATGGAAGCAATTCATTCTGCGCACTCTGGTCGAGCAAGGTATAGCGGCCAGCGATAAGCGCGAGATCTAAATCAACTTCTCGCATAATTTTTATTGCAGCATCACAGAAATTAATTCCGATGCCAATTGCCTTTATTAGGCCTTGGTCTTTGAAATCTGCCAGAACTGGATAGGCAATTTCAATCGCCTGCGGAATATGATTTTCCGCATCATGCATCAGCGCAATATCTATGTGGTCAACACCTAAACGCTCAAGGCTCTCGTTAAATGAGCGCTTGATTCCATCTGCTGAATAATCGAAAACTGGTTGAATGTGAGGATCGGCATCAGGAAACCATGGAACGGGATCTGCCTTCTCGACCCGATTTAAAACTCTTCCAACTTTTGTCTCCAAAATAAATGGTTGATCAACTTTGCTCAAGATTCGACCTAACCGCTCTTCAGAGAGCCCATGTCCATATAGTGGGGCAGTATCAAAATAATTAATGCCAGAGTTCAAGGCGGTACTTATTAATTGATCACTTTCTGCAATATCGACCGATTTGAAGAGCCCGGCCAGTGGGGCAGTCCCAAGACTGAGTCGGCTGATTTCGAGGGGCGCGCGCTTCATTTGGATTTTCTGGTTATGTCGCGCCACGAAATTTATCGTATAGGATTTTTGCTAATAAGCGAAGAGTTCGAATCCCAAAATTGCGAAGGATGAGCATGCCAAAGATCACTGGCTTTAAAACAGTAGATGTTAGATTCCCAACTTCTCGCGGTCTTGATGGTTCAGATGCAATGAATAAAGAGCCAGATTATTCAGCTGCGCTAGTGATCTTAGAGACCGATGATCCAAATCTTGAGGGCCATGGTTTTGTATTTACCTGCGGGCGCGGGAATGACTTGCAGTGCGATGCGATTGAACTTTTAGCGCCATACGCCGTTGGCCGCGACATTGCCGATCTCGCCAAGAGCATGGGAGATTTTGCAAAGAGTTTAGTTCGAGATTCACAAATTCGCTGGCTCGGTCCAGAAAAAGGCGTTACACAAATGGCGGCGGGCGCAGTCATTACTGCAGCTTGGGACCTAGTTACAAAACATGCAGGCAAACCACTCTGGAAATTTCTTTCAGATCTCTCACCAGAAGAGATTGTTGAGTTAATTGATTTTCGATATATCACAGATGCGCTTACACCTGATGAGGCGCTTGAGATTCTTCGAAAGGCCCAACCAAATCGCGCCGCTAACGAAGCAAAATTATTAGCCGATGGTCTACCTGCCTACACAACTACTCCAGGTTGGTTGGGATATACCGATGAGAAGATGGTACGACTTGCAAAGCAAGCAGTTGTAGATGGCTACAAGTTAATTAAGTTGAAATGTGGCGGAAATCTTGAAGATGATAAGCGCAGATTGCGCCTAACCCGTGAAGCTGTTGGACCAGATATCAAGATCTCAATCGATGCAAACCAGGTCTGGGATGTTAATCAAGCTATTGAATGGATTAAGGGTATTGGCGATGTAAATCTGCACTGGGTTGAAGAGCCAACTAATCCAGATGATGTATTGGGGCATGCAACAATCGCAAAGGCGATAGCACCAGTGCGAGTAGCTACCGGAGAGCATGGAATGAACCGAATAATTTTCAAGCAGATGCTTCAGGCGAAATCATTTTCTTTCATGCAGATTGATGCAACCCGAGTTGCAGGTATCAATGAGAATCTGGCAAATATTTTGATGGCAGCAAAATTTGGTGTTCCAGTCTGCCCACATGCTGGTGGAGTTGGGTTATGTGAACTTGTGCAACACCTAGCAATGTTTGATGCGGTTGCAGTAAGTGGCCATCACCCAGATCGAGTAGTTGAATTTGTAGATCATCTTCACGAGCACTTTGTAGTACCTACTGATATTAGAAATGCGCATTACATGCCACCGCTCAAGCCAGGAGCCGGCGGCGAGATGTATGCCCAAACAATTGCAGATTTCACATTCCCAACCGGTAAAGAATGGATAAATGTATGAGTACAGAATTTGCAGGATTAAGCGCAGTTGTTACAGGAGCTGGTTCAGGAATCGGACTTGCTACTGCAAAAATTCTAAAGGAGCGCGGCGCAACGGTTTATGGCCTAGATCTAACTGAAGGTGGGATGGCTGGCATCGCTACCTGGATTCAATGCGATGTCGGGGATGATGCCTCTGTTACTAAGGCATTTGAGGGTATATCAAAGTTAGACATACTTATTAATAACGCAGCCATTAGCGCTGTTGGCACAATTGAAGCTAATTCATCCGATGAGTGGCTAAAAGTTATGAATGTAAATGTTCTTGGAATTGTTCGTACCTCAAAATCTGCTCTACCACTCCTTCGTAAGAGTAAAGCAGCTGCAATTGTTAATACTTGCTCAGTAGCCGCTACTGCTGGAATTCCAAAGCGTGCGGTCTACAGCGCATCAAAAGGCGCCGTTTTCTCGCTAACTCTTGCAATGGCAAATGATCATATTGTCGATGGCGTTCGAGTTAATTGCGTAAACCCAGGAACCGCAGACACTCCTTGGGTGCAGCGATTGTTGGCACAAGCTGCAGACCCTGTTGCAGAGCGCAAGGCGCTTGAAGCGCGCCAGCCACTTGGCAGATTAGTCGCATCAGAAGAAGTTGCTAGTGCAATCTGTTACTTGGCTAGCCCACTACAAGGTTCAACGACTGGAACTTCACTAACAGTTGATGGTGGTATGCAAGGACTTCGAATTCCTAAATAAGGACTTAACTCAGATTTTCAGGGGGTCTTACTTCTATTCAAGAATTAATGAGACTGAGTTTATGCACAATCTCTGGTCGGTTGGTACGTCATAACCTTCGCCCTCAAAAACATGCCCTAGATGAGATCCGCAATTTGCACAGCGGACTTCGGTTCGAACCCGCATTCCAAGGGAGCGATCTTCAATTAACTCAACTGCGTCATCTTTTGTTGGGGCATAAAAAGAGGGCCAGCCACATCCAGAATGAAATTTTGTTTCACTTCTAAATAATTCATTGTTGCAGGCCTTACATCGGTAACTTCCGACCTTGTCACTATCGGTGTATTCACCAGTAAATGGTCGCTCTGTCGCACCTCGCCTTAAGACCTCAAAGGAGACTGGGTCGACTTTGCCCGCAAGCTCGGCTTCATCAATTTGAAATCGATACTTCTCGGACCCGCTTCTCGCCTCTGACATGCTGGCATATTACGCAAAGTCGGCGAACACTTCCACAGGTAGAATTTGGCCATGGCTAAGTGGTTTAAGAAGCTCATAAAGCTCTTTGTTGACCGAAAAACTTGGGTCCGACAGATCTTTGTTGCAGCACTCGCCTCTGGTATTGCCTGGCAGGTCGGTGACTTACTAATAAAAGATGGCGGCCTGGTCGCAGCAATTATCTGCGCGCTGAGTATTCGAATCTCGCTCTATCGATCTGTGCGTGAAGGATTTGGACAGATAGTCGGAACTGCAATTGGGGCTGCCGTAGCGCTCGCCTGTGTAACAATATTTAGCTTCGGAATTATTTCGGTCGCAATGACCGTACTTTTATGTTCTGTTGTAGCGCGAGCGCTCCACTTAGGTGAAGTCGCCTCAGTCAACGTTCCGGTAACCGCCCTAATCGTGATTCATCCAGGACTAAATGAGAACACAGCTTTTTCAAGACTCTCATCAACCTTGGTAGGAGCAGGTATTGCAATAGTTTTCTCTTACTTCTCACATTCAAAGACGCCAACTGCCCGTACCGTTGATCAAGTAACAGTTCTTGCAAATAAATGTGCGAAACTTCTTGGTGATATGTCAGAGGGCGTTGCAGGTGGCTTAACCCAAGCCCTAGCTGGAAAATGGTTAGCTCGAGCCAGATTGTTAGTGGAAGATATTCCAGGACTCAGAGCCCAAGCAATTGAAGCGCGTGGACATGCAAAGTGGTTTCAAACTTCAGATAAGGCAAAGGCGCAGGCACAAGGACTTTATATCCGAGGAATTGCAATAGAGCACACTGCTGTTCAAGTTAGAACTATGGCGCGCACACTCTTTGATTATTCAATTAGTGGTGGAATCGAAGGGAGAATTACGAGAGCTGTTGCACAGGCGCTATCTGATTTAAGTTATGCCGTTAGTTCAAAGGCTGAGCAAATTCGAAATGATAATGGTGATAATCAATCTCAATCTGCAATTTTGGATGCCAGACTTTCAGGCGTGGCATTGGCAGATTCGATTATGGAAATTTCTGGAAAGGTGGACCAGATTCAAATTATCCGTGGAATCTCACTTGTTTCAAATATAACAATCATCACCGATTCTTTAGATGAATCATCACCGGCCTTACATAATGTGCTTACACCTGGTGAACCAGCAACACACCGGGTTCTCAAAGTTTCACCTATTGAGCAAGGGGCTCGAATCGGTGCTCAGATTTCCAAATCAGCAAAGCCACTGCTCTCAATAAGAGAGCGAGTCTTTAATTACCTCTTGCGTAAAAAGTGAGGAAATTTCTTTCAATCCCATAGTCGTTGTAGGCTCGCCCTTAACTTCAATTGCCCCCCTAGCTCAGTCGGTAGAGTGTTTCCATGGTAAGGAAGAGGTCAACGGTTCGATTCCGTTGGGGGGCTCGATAAACCAGTTCGATCCAGTTCGATCCAGATCAATCCGGTTCAATTTGGATTAAACTAGATTAAAATTGGGAAAGTACCATTGAAGAAATCCTTGGCGGGATAGCTCAGCTTGGTAGAGCAAACGGCTCATAATCGTTGTGTCGCCGGTTCAAATCCGGCTTCCGCTACTAGAAATAAACGGGGATTACCCACTAATTTTTAGAATCGCGCAGGTTGAAGTAGCCTAGCGCTCTTATATAAGCAAGAAGGAGCACCACTATGGCAAGCAAGAGCGCGGATGTACGCCCAAAGATCACAATGGCCTGCGTAGAGTGCAAAGAACGTAACTACATTACAAAGAAGAATCGCCGCAACGATCCAGATCGCCTTGAACTTAAGAAGTTCTGCCCACGTTGCAAGCTTTCAACAACACACCGCGAGACTCGCTAATCCAATGTTGAATCCCGACTTAGTCGGGCGCACTTTCACGAGTGCCGATTCGGTAACGGTTACCAAAGAGGCAATCGCTAACTTTGCCTATGTAATAGGTGAAACTAATCTTGAGATAGCGCCACCAACTTTTTCAATAACTATAACTTTGGATCAATCTCAAAAACTTTTGCAAGATAGTGGCTTGGACTGGACTCGTGTCGTTCATGGCGATCAAAGATTTGAAATCAAGCGACGAATTGTGGCCGGCGATATTTTAAACTGTTCATCGACCATTGAGAGTGCTCGCACAGTTGCCGGAAATGAAATTGTTAGCGTCAGATCAGATCTACATGATGGTCCGCAACTAGTTGTTTCGACCTGGTCGACCTTAGTGGTGCGAGCATGAGTGAGTTAACCCAGGACCAAGTCCTTCCAGAGAAGAGCTACATTATTAATCGTCAACTTCTTATCGCCTATGCAAATGCAAGTGGTGATCAGAACCCAATTCATCAAGATGAGGCATTTGCTAAGTCGGTAGGACTTCCAGATGTAATTGCTCATGGGATGTTAACTATGGCTCTTGCGGGAAAGTATCTATCAGACATTTCAGGGTCAGAGAAAGTGGTTGAGTTTTCAGCCCGATTTATCAAGCCAGTCATTGTTCCGGCAGGCTCCGATGTAATGCTAAGCGTTACCGGCAAAGTAGTAGAGGTAGCAAATGGTCAGGCAAAAGTTGAATTAACTGCGCTCTGCGATGAGATTAAAGTCTTAGGAATGGCAAAGGGTGTAATTAAACTCTGATGAGCGCGCCATTTAAGGTCTATCAACGAATCGGGGACTTGCGAAAATTAAGCGCAAAAGATTTTAAGGCGACTGTTCTTATTTATGCTGATGGATATGTATCAGATGCAATCACAGCCATATCCGCGCTAAAAGAAAATTCACAGGAAGATATTGCCATCTATCTATTGATCTCTGGGAGCCCCGATTTAAGTTCGATTGAAGAGATAATCGATGAGCGAACGTATGTAGTTCAAATAGTGCAAGGCGTTGGTTGGGGAGAGGCTATGAATGCCTTAATCAAAGCAGCAAATTCACCGTATGTAATTGTTATGGATCCATCGACAATTCTTATGGGGGATGCGATAACTCCAACCATAGCAAAATTGGCAGAAGAAGAATTTAGCGCAGTTGGTTGGCGCGGTGGTCTGGTAAATACTGAAGATGAATGGCGAAGTGTTGATGATAAAGGTGCCGGAGAAGTAGACGTTCTCTTTAGTTATTTCTTGGGGTTAAACAAAGCGCATACCTTGGAAGCTGGTGCATTTAATATTCGAGCCATTTACTATCGAAATGCAGATATCGAATTTGGCTTAAAACTTCGGCAATCTCAAGGTCGTCTCTGGCAATTAGATTTGCCGCTGAAGCAAGAGCGCCATCATGGCTATTACGACAGTGATCCTGAATACCGCGAAGCACAATCTAAGAAGAACTATGATCGAATATTGCAGCGCTTTCGAGGTAAGAACGAAATATTGTCGCCACGCAGGTAGCCTTACCTCATGGCCCTTAACGATTTATCAAAGCTGACTACGCTGGGTGTTGGCGGGAGCGCAACAAAGATCATTCATATCACTTCTGAAGCGCAGTTAATATCTAGTGTGATTGACGCTGATAATTCGAAAACTCCGCTTTTAATTCTTGGCGGTGGTTCAAATGTCTTAATTAGCGATGATGGTTTCGCGGGGACAGTTCTTAGGGTTGAGACCACGGGTAACTCTTACGAGATAGATGCGTGTAGCGGTGGAACTATCACGGTAAGTGCTGGAAGCGATTGGGATGAATTTGTTCTATTTACAATAGATAAAGGGTTGGCAAATTTAGAATCCCTTAGTGGAATTCCCGGAACAGTTGGGGGCGCCCCAATTCAGAATATTGGAGCATATGGCCATGAAGTTGCCGAAGTTATTGCTCGCGTTCGTACCTTTGATCGCACAGTACAAGAGATTAAGACATTCACGGCCAGTGAATGTGGTTTTAGTTATCGAAGCTCCATTTTCAAAGAGTCCGCCGGCCGATATGTAATTTTGGATGTAACTTTTCAACTTCGTTTGGGTGAAGACTCACTTCCAATCGGATATACCGAACTTTCAGCCGAACTTGGTGTCGAAATCGGAGCTCGAGCCTCAATCGTGAAGGTACGCGCGGCAGTATTAAAGCTGCGCGGAGCAAAAGGAATGTTGGTTGGTCTCGGAATAAATTCCGCAGGCTCATTCTTTATGAATCCTATTTTGGAGATAGCTGAAGCAGAAAATCTACCTAGTGGAGCTCCAAGATGGCCAACAGTCGATGGGAAAATAAAAACTTCTGCTGCATGGTTGATGGAGAACGCCGGAGTGCGTAAAGGCGATCGCCTGGCCGGTGCACAGATTTCACCGAAGCATGTCTTGGCGCTTTCGAATTCGGGAGATGCAACAGCGAAAGATTTAGTTGAATTAGCTAAATCAGCGCAGGCAAAGGTTAAAGAAAAATTTGGTATTACCTTGCAATCAGAGGTTCAGCTAGTTGGCTTGACTTTAAATTAAAGGGTTACTTTGCCTCGCCAAGCAATGTAGCAACGCGACCAATTCCCTCAACAATTTCAGCATCACTAAGTGCGTAGGAGAATCGAAGATATCCAGATGGTCCAAATGCCTCACCCGGAACAGCCGCTACCTCAACTTCTTCAAGTATTAGCGTAGCCAACTCTGCCGATGTTGCTGGTTTTTTACCACGAATTTCCTTGCCCAAAACTCCTTTTACAGATGGGTAAACATAGAAGGCCCCTGTAGGTGTTGGGCAATTAACTCCAGGAATTTTATTTAGTAAATCAACAATCAATTTGCGGCGTCTATTAAATGCCGCTCCCATCTCGTGAACTGCAGTTAGGTCGCCAGTAACGGCGGCTATTGCTGCACGCTGTGAAACATTTGAAACATTTGAAGTTAGATGTGACTGCAGATTTGTTGCCGCTTTGATTACATCCTTTGGACCTATCATCCAACCAACTCGCCAACCGGTCATGGCATAAGTCTTTGCTACTCCATTGATGATTATTGTTTTATCGGCCATTTCTGGAACGATTACTGGAAGGCTTGGGGCAGTGGCACCGTCATAAAGTAGGTGCTCATAAATTTCATCCGAAATAATCCAGATGTCATTTGCTAGCGCCCATTGGCCAATTGCCTTAACTTCTTCTTCTGAATAAACCGAGCCAGTTGGATTGGAGGGCGAACAGAATAAAAGTGCCTTTGTCTTTGGGGTACGCGCAGCCTCTAGTTGTCCTACGGTTACTAAGTAATTTTGAGATTCGTCAGCAAAAACTTCAACTGCAGTTCCGCCAGCGAGCTTGATGCACTCGGGATAAGTTGTCCAGAATGGTGATGGCAAAATTACTTCATCACCAGGATCGATAATTGATGCAAAAGATTGATAGACAGATTGTTTGCCGCCATTTGTGACAAGAACTTGATCTGCAGCTATTACATAATTTGAGTCGCGCAGCGTCTTTGCAACGATCGCGTCACGGAGTTCTGGAAGTCCTGGTGTTGGTGTGTAGCGATGATTTGCAGGTTTTGATGTGGCATCTGCTGCAGCTTTAACTATGTAATCAGGTGTTGGAAAATCTGGTTCTCCAGCACCAAAGCCGATCACTGGGCGGCCTGCTGCTTTAAGGGCCTTTGCCTTTGCATCGACTGCCAATGTGGCTGATTCAGCGATGGCTGCGATTCTGCGAGAAATTCTTGGTTTTGCGCTCATAGTGCGGAGTATGCCATTCCTCAGTTTTACTATGCACCCCTTCACGCTCTACACTCCCCGTTCTGGCGCTTGCAATAGGCCATGCTGACGCATGTCTTCTTGACCTAAGTAACGCTCGAAGGGCAGTAGCTCAACTGGCCAGAGTTCCGGTCTCCAAAACCGGCGGTTGGGGGTTCAAGTCCCTCCTGCCCTGCGCAGTTGTAAGAAGAAGAAAAAAAGGTAACGAGAGAGAAAGGTAAGGATGCAAAATGAGTGAGAACTCAGAGAGTAAAGAGTTAGGTTTCTTTTCTCGCATCGCCCTGTTCTATCGCCAGGTTATTAACGAGCTACGTAAGGTGGTC
>ERZ887851.3698-NODE-3698-length-10883-cov-17.519117_pt1 | contig 10883 bp, 10 predicted proteins | sample MGYA00521100_ERZ887851 | MGnify/ENA primary metagenome ERZ887851 (study PRJEB32303, sample SAMEA104408602) | aquatic metagenome | biome: Brackish water; feature: Pelagic; material: water | place: Baltic Sea | collected 2014-06-06T16:11:00 | depth 11,444 m ...
TGAAGATTGCTTCGCTAAATGTCTGAAAAACGAATTAAAACTCTGGGTTGCTCAAAGAGTTGCGCATTTGACGATAGTGCAGCCTCGTGCTGATCCAATATTTTTCACTGTAATCAAATACACCATCAATAACGTCAAATTCTACTATTGCGGATGGAAAGTCAGTTACGAAATCAGAGTTTTCATATTTCGCATACTTGCTTTGATGTTCTAATTCGATGATGAATACAAATCTGTTGTCTAGGATTTCAGTGACTTCTTTAGATACATGCGTATAAATGCCTACACGTTTACTAATGAACTTGTCATATGCGATTTCAATGGTTTAGTAACTGTCTGATTCCAGCTTCCAAGTAATTTTAGCCGGGGCGTTTTCTTTGATTCCGATAAGCTTATTCTTATCGTAGATGCTGATTGTAGTACCTTTTATGGATTTACCATTTTCATCCATAACCTTGAATTTGACTTTCACAGGAATTGCAACAGATTGAAAGGCAATTAGAATCAACGATAGTAGCGTAATTAGTCTTTTTATTATTCCTATATTAAGTACTACTCAAAAATATGATAATCAGTTTTTTAAGTCTTATTTTTTCAGTTGAGATAGGTCATGTTTATATATGATTCAGAAGGCACTTTTAAATGCTGCTTATTACCTCTATTTTTAGCAAAATTTAGTGAAGATGAAATTGATTTCATGGAATGTTAATGGTGTTCGGGCTGCGGTAAGCAAAGGCTTTGTTTCAAAACTTGAAGAGTTGGATCCGGATATTATGTGTTTGCAAGAAACAAAAGCCCAAGATGATCAAGTGAGAGAAACTTTATTTGGGATTGGCTATCACCTCTACAGCAATAGTGCGGTTAAGAAAGGTTATTCAGGAACCGCCATTTTGACAAAAACAGAACCTCTGCAGGTTATCAATGATATGGGGATTGAGGAACACGATCAGGAGGGTCGGGTAATAGCGGCAGAATTTGAAGATTATTGGGTGGTTACTGTGTACACTCCTAATTCAAAAAATGAATTGCTTCGACTTGACTACAGAGTCGAGTGGGATAGAGATTTTTTAAAGTATGTTTCAAATTTGAATAAGAGCAAGCCTGTCATTGTATGTGGTGACTTGAATGTAGCTCATAAACCACTTGATATAAAAAATGATAAAAGCAATTACGATAAATCACCCGGCTACACACAAAAGGAGATTGACGGAATGGATAATTTGATCAGTGCGGGTTTTACAGACTCCTTCAGACAGTTTTATCCTGATCAGGAGAAATTTTCGTGGTGGAGTTTTAGAGCAAACGCCCGCGCAAGAAACATTGGCTGGAGAATCGATTACTTTTTGGTAAGCGAATCGTTATCACCAAAACTCGAGGATGCATTTATTTTGGATGAGGTAGAAGGCAGCGACCATTGTCCTGTTGGAGTTTCGTTTAAATAACGGTAACTAGTTCACTACTGGGAGCTTTAAATGAGCCGATTGGTGCGTAGAAGCAGTCATTTTTCTTTAAGAGGCTCTCGATATCATCTTTGCTTTTAGGGTTTACTGCAATGAGCAACCCACCGCTGGTTTGAGGGTCACACAATAACTGTAATTGACGGGCATTGAGCTTTGATACTTTGCTTGAAAAAGCCTTGAAATTCCGCATTGTATTGTCAGGCATCACAAATTTGGTGAGGTATTCCTGCAGAATAGCATCGTCAATGAGAGGAACTTTATCGAAGTTTATTTCTGCACTGAGTTCCGCCCCTTCACACATTTCGATTAAATGTCCTAGCAATCCAAAGCCCGTTACATCAGTAATTGAGTTCACGCCTTTTTCAGCGCCAAGCAATTCTCCGACCTTATTCAATTTGGTCATAGTGGATGTCGCAAGTTTAACTTCTTCAGAACTCGCTAATCCACGTTTTAAGGCCGTTGCTATTATTCCAACACCAATTGGTTTAGTGATGTAGATTAAATCACCGGATTGAGCTCCTGCGTTGGTTTTAATTTGGTCATGAGAAATCAGGCCGGTTACGCACAAGCCGAAAAATGGTTCTTTGCTCTCAATGCTATGACCTCCAGAAAGACTTATTTCAGCTTCTTTGCAAATTTCTCTCGCTCCGGCTATTACTTCTGCTGCCAGATCTGCACCAAGCATTTCCAGCGGCCAGCCGAGAATGGCGATGGCGGTAATTGGTTTTCCGCCCATAGCATATACATCACTTATGGCATTTGCAGCGGCTATTTTTCCAAATTCATATGCGTCATCAACAATGGGCATGAAGAAATCTGTGGTGGAAATTATCGCTTGACCATTTCCAATGTCTATCACTGCGGCATCATCCGAGGTGTGGTTGCCAATAAGTAAATTGGCTTCGCTAGAAGATGTTCGAGCATTTTTTAAAATGCGTTCGAGGTCAGCAGGTGCTATTTTGCATCCGCATCCAGATCCATGACTAAATTGCGTTAAGCGAACAGGCTCGATTTGTTTTCCTTCATCCATGTGATCAATATTTCAGCACCTTCTTCAGGTGTTTTGTCTTTTAAGCTGAGTGTAAGAATAGGCGTGCGTTTCACTTTTCCCATGCTGTTCATATAAGCCTTATCGTAATAGCGGACAGCAATTCTAGCAGCCGCCTCTAAGTTTCCTTCATCTATGTATTGGTATGCCGCGATTAAGTATTGACCACCTATTCTTTTTTCAATTTTCTTGAATGAGTGTTTCAGATCGCCAATTTCCCCCTCACCGTATAAAGCACATAGGATTTGTATGCGCTCTTCTTTAGGGCGATTAACTATGATAAGTGGAGCCTGTTTCACGCTTTGGTGAAAATTCATGTTGAGGTAAACATGGCCAATTAATTTACTCTCGTCTTCAATCCAAATGGGTTCTGAAGTGTCAAAGTTTAATAATTGATGGGCGAGTCGGTTTTCGAACTCTTCTGAACTCGGTTGTTTCCTGCCTGAAGGACTGAACGCTGAACCTCTATGATTGGCAATACCTTCTAAATCAATGACTTGCTGTCCATTTTTTTTCAATTCATCAAGAAGGTCTGTTTTTCCCACTCCTGTAAAACCGCCTATCGTCAATAGCGGATACTCTGCTTCCAAAAGCGACATTACTTCATTGCGCCAAGCCTTATACCCACCAACGATTGTGTTTACGTTGAATCCAGCTGTTTTCAGCAGCCAAGACATTGACCCACTTCGCATACCGCCTCTCCAACAGTAAATGTTTAATGCTCTATCAGGAGCGATTTCATTTGCTTGATCAATAAATGAGCTCATTTTTGGGCCAACGAAATCAAGACCTAATTTGATTGCCTCTTCTTGTCCTTTGGTTTTGTAAAGCAATCCAACCTCGTGTCTTTCTTCATCACTGAACAAAGGCAGTGATTGTGCGCCTAATACATGACCTTTTTCAAACTCACTGGGCGATCGCACATCGATAATTGGCAGTCCATTAAATAATATTTTCGAGGGGTTTTCGGCCATTGCTCAAATGTACTTTCATTATTGAGTTTTGGAGAGATCTTGTTTAAAACTAGCGGTGATAAAATGGTCAAATCACGTGATTTCCCCATTTCAAATACTAGATTTACAAAACAAATACTAACCATGACAGATTTAGATATTGCAAGAAAAGCAACGATTCAACCCGTAAATTCTATCGCTCAAAAATTAGGTCTAGATGTTGATTTGATTGAACCGTATGGTAGGTTTAAGGCTAAGCTTCCATTAGATTATATCGATAATAAGAAACTGGATAAGTCCAATTTAATTTTGGTTTCTGCTATTTCTCCGACACCTGCAGGTGAAGGGAAAACAACTGTTTCTATTGGGCTTTCGGAGGGAATGAATAGGATTGGCAAACAAACAACGGTCGTTCTTAGAGAACCTTCCTTAGGACCCGTTTTTGGAATTAAAGGCGGAGCTACGGGTGGTGGTTACAGTCAAGTGCTTCCTATGGAGGATATCAACTTGCATTTTACGGGAGATTTTTCTGCGATTGAAAAGGCTCATAACCTCCTATCTGCGCTTATTGACAATACGATTCAAAACAAGAAGAGTGAAATTAAATTGGATCCTCGAACGATCGCTTGGAAGCGCGTAATGGATATGAACGATCGTGCCTTGCGCAAGATTATTGTTGGGTTAGGAGGAACTGCGATGGGAGTGCCTCGTGAGACAGGCTTTGATATTACCGCAGCGTCTGAGATCATGGCAATTTTATGTTTGTCTGAAAACCTCGAGGATTTGAAGAATAGAATGGGGAATATTTTTATTGGATATACCTATGATAAGCAACCCATTTATGCGCGAGATTTAAAAGCTCACGGTGCAATGGCCGCCTTGATGAAGGATGCGATCAAACCGAATCTGGTGCAAACATTGGAGGGTAATCCAGCGATAATACACGGTGGTCCTTTTGCGAATATTGCTCAAGGAACGAACTCGGTTATCGCAACGAAAATGGGCATGTCTTTGAGCGATTATGTTGTTACGGAGGCTGGATTTGGGTTTGATTTAGGAGCCGAGAAGTTTTTGGACATCAAATGCCGAGCTGCGGGTTTAAGTCCAAAAGCATTGGTGCTCGTGGCAACGCTTCGTGCTTTAAAATATCATGGAGGAAAATCATTGAAAGAATTGAACGATTCTGATCCTGAAGCGGTAAGAAGGGGATTGCCGAACATGGAAAAGCATTTGGAGAATGCTAAAAACTTCTGTTTGCCCGTGGTAGTAGCCATTAATCAATTCACATTTGATACACCTGAAGAAATAGAAGTAGTAAAAAACGCATGCGATAAACTCGGTGTAAAAGCAGTTCTAGCGAATGTCTGGGGTGAAGGTGGGAAAGGAGCTGAAGAGCTAGCCCATGCAGTTTCAGATGCCGTTGATGCATGCACCGGTGCATTTATTCCAACTTACCAGTTAGAATATTCGGTAGAATCAAAAATGGAGCAAATCGCCATGAAAATCTATGGAGCAGACGGAATCAAAATTTTGGCAGGTGCCCAAAAGGATTTGAAAAAGATCAAAGATTTGGGATTGGAAGGACTACCAATTTGCATGGCAAAAACTCAGAAATCATTATCTGATGATCCGAAGCTTCTCGGCAGGCCAACTGGTTTTACGTTGACCATACGCGAAATAGAAATTGCAGCTGGAGCGGGCTTTTTGGTGCCAATAACTGGTGATATGATGAGAATGCCCGGCTTGCCTTCACAACCAGCCGCAGAGCGAATAGATATTGATAAGGACGGAAATATTAGTGGCTTGTTTTAAGGCTTAGTTGCTTGGATGGTATATACCATCGGAATTTTGTTTCCGTGTTTCATAAAACGGAATTTACCTTTTTCGAACTCTTCTAACCCTTTGAAGCAATCGTAAGGGGAGTAGTCAATTTCCTGCAATGATACTATGGTCATTGTCTTAGAAACGAGAGATGTGAAAACTTCTGCAATGGAATGATTCCAAGTTATTTCTTCTAGGTTCACTTCAGCTTCATTGTCAGCGTATGTGTTCTCGTTGTTTTCAATGATGGGAGCGTCTTTGAAATAGTTGTAGACAATTGAATTTATGTCTTGATCAAACATCCAAATTATCGGGTGAAACTCAACAAATACAAATTTCCCTCCGGGTTTTAAGAACTGGTCTATTATGGAAGCCCATTTATCCAAATCAGGTAACCATCCTATGGTGCCATATGAAGTGAAAACAATATCAAATTGTTGATCAAGATGCTGTGGTAAATCATAGATATTACAGCAGATGAATTTGGCGTTGGCTTCTGTTTTGCTGGCAAGTTTGCGAGCTTCATCAATGGCTGCGTCTGATAGGTCAACACCCACTGCGTCAGCACCCATGCGAGCTAAAGAGATCGTGTCTTGACCAAAATGACATTGTAAATGAAGAATACTTTTACCCTTTACATCGCCCAATAATTCCAATTCAATGGAATTGAGCGATGATCTTCCCTCAATAAAACTAGGATTATCGTAAAAGTCAGAATCTATATGGAACGAAGTTTTCTTGTTCCATAGATTCTTATTGATATGGGCGAAATCTTCTTCAGGATTCATTTTCGCCCATTTCGAATATTAAGAAGTGCGTTTCACACGAACTGCGTTCATTCCTTTAGGTCCTCTTTCGACCTCAAACTCAACGCTGTCTCCTTCTTGAATGTTATCAATTAATTCGCTCACGTGTACAAAGTACTTTTCTTGAGTATCGGTTTCTTTAATGAAACCAAAACCTTTAGAATCGTTGAAAAACTCAACTTTTCCTTTACGTTCTGCTGGCATTGCTTCTTCAGCTTCCTTTTTAGGAACGCTTACTTCAATGCTCTCAATATCAATTTCTACCTTCTTCTTTGTTGGATCTGGTTGTTCGTCAACAATTTGACCATTCTCATCAACCCAAGCAATCATATTATCAAGGCCACCTCCTGAAGAATTACTTTTTCTCTCTTCTTTTTTAAGAAGCTTATCTTGTTTTTTCTTAAGACGTTTTTTCTCTTTTTCTTTCTTGTTGAAGGTTTCTTGCGATCTCGCCATTATGTGTTTTTAGTTTTAAATTTACTCTAGGTGATATATTAGATTACCTAAAGCTATCCTTTTCGAGGTGGCAAAGATATCAGATTATTATTAATTTGATCTTACTATCTATGTGAAGTAGGGCTGAGTGAGGGTCTTAGGGTTTTTAAATGCTAAAATCCATGCAGGTCAAGGTCGTCTGTGTAAGTTAGTTTAATCCATTTACCCATTTTCTTTTGGATCACCTTAAAATGGTGCAGCTCGTCTTTTGTCACGAAAGTGATCGCCTTACCTGAAGACTCAGCACGTCCAGTTCTTCCGATGCGATGGATGAAATCCTTTGGTGATCGAGGTAATTCGTAATTAATGACGACAGGGAGAAACTCAATATCAATTCCCCGAGAAAGTAAATCTGTTGCAACCAAAACTCGAAGCTTGCCAGATTTGAAATCTGCTAAAGCAACAGTTCTGGCTCTTTGGCTTTTTTTGCTGTGGGTAGCTTGAGCTTCGATTCCATTTTTTGTCAATTTCTCAGCGACCTGATCTGCCTTGTAGACTGTTGACGTGAATATGAGAACTTGTTTTAGTTCTTGTGACTTAATCAAATACCTCAATATTGGACCTTTTTGCTCGTCCAGCACTAAGTATGCAGATTGGTCAATTAAATCAATGGCATCTTTTTCCTCTTCTATTTTTATCTCAACGGGCTGTTTGAGAATAAGTCGGTTTATCCCATCTATTTCTTTGTTGAGCGTGGCTGAGAAGAGTAAGTTTTGTCTTTGCTTGGGTAAAAAGGAAAGTATTTTATCCATTTCCTCTTTGAATCCAAGGTTGAGCATTTTATCAGCTTCATCCAAAACGAAAACATCGACTTCGTTTAGATTCATTGCATTTGATTCCTTGAGCTCTATCAGTCGACCAGGCGTAGCAATGAGGATTCTAACTCCTTGCATTTGGATCATTTGGGGATTGATAGATGCTCCACCAAATACTACTAAACTTTTTATAGGAGAACGCAGAGCAGATGAGAACAACTTAAAAGTCTCAAAAACCTGAACAGCCAATTCACGTGTAGGAACTAATACAAGTGCCTGAATATGCCTGTTTTTGGGCTCCGGCTTATTCTGCAGATTCGCGAGAATTGGGAGTACATAACTTGCTGTTTTTCCCGATCCCGTTTTGGCTATTCCAAGTACATCTTTTTCGTCTAGAATGGCTGGAATAGCCTGTGATTGAATAGGGTAGGGCTTTGTGTAGCCTTCTTTAGAAAGAGCTTTAACGAGTGCGTTAGGAAGGCCTAAAGAATCAAATGTCATGGTTGAAATGGAGCTTAGAATTCAGTGGCTAGTTTCTCTTCTTAAAGAATTTCTTTCCCTTTCCGCCTTTTGATGAATTTCTCTTATCGGTAGCGTTCGGACTCCATTTTGGACTTTCTCCAATATGCTCAGGAATTGGGACTTTTAGAATTTCACGTTCTATGAGTCTCTCTATGCGTAAAAACTTATACATATCATCAGGATTCACCAAGGTAACTGCAATACCAGTGGTTTCAGCTCTAGCCGTTCTTCCAACTCGGTGCACATAATCTTCGGCATCGCTAGGAACATTGTAATTGATGACCAGATTGATATCCTTAATGTCGATACCTCTACTCATAACATCCGTAGCTACTAATACTCTTGTTTCTTTTGACCTGAATCTATTTAATACGGCCTCTCTTTCAGATTGAACCAAATCAGAGGATATGCCTTCAACTTGATATTCTTTGTTTCGCAAAGTTCTTACGGTATCGCTTACTTCTCTTTTGGTGGAGCTGAAAATGATAATGCTCTTGCATGATGGCTTGTCATTGATTAACCACTTGATAAATTCTGCTTTTTTCGTGTCATAGCAGAGGTAAACCGCTTGCAAAACACCTTCAGCTGGTTTAGAAATAGCGATCGTAATTTCTTCTGGTGACTTGAGGATTTTTGAAGCTAAATCTCGAATTTTTGATGGCATCGTAGCGCTAAACATCAGTGTTTGCCTTTGCTTCGGCATATAGCTGAAGATGCGGAGAATGTCATCATGAAAACCAATATCCAACATTCTGTCTGCTTCATCAAGAATTACATGTCCTACTTGAGTCAGGTTCATATAACCCATGTTAAGGTGAGCTATAAACTTGCCCGGGGTTGCTACAATAATGTCGACACCATTGGTGATGGCTTTTTTCTGTTCTTCCCAATTATCGCCATCTCCACCGCCATAGATGGCAATAGAAGCGATATCTGTAAAGTAACTAAAGCCTTGAATTTGTTGGTCTATTTGGATGGCTAATTCCCTTGTAGGAACGATTACTACAGTGCTAATAATATGGTTTCTCTCTCCTTCAAGTAGTTGATGGATCACAGGGAGAATAAAGGCTGCAGTTTTACCTGTACCTGTTTGAGCACAGGCAATAAGGTCTATGCCGTTGAGTATTTGAGGTATCGCCCTTTCTTGTATTGGCGTTGCTTGATCAAACCCCATATATGAGATTGATTCTATAAGCTGTTCGTTGAGTCCGAGTTCTTTAAAATTCACGTGGTAAAGTTGGCTATAAAATCAATGGCTTTTTGTTCGTGCCAAAATTGTTTGCGCATTAGTGTGTCAGAAGCAAATCCTACATGCCCTCCAAACTCGGGAGTGAGAAGCGTTATAAAGTCGTTTTCATCACATTCTTCATAGGGGTAGCAACTGTCCGAAAGAAAGCTGTCGTTTAGCGCATTGATGATCAAGGCTGGCTTTTGAATTGATTTTAAAAACTGCTTAGAACTTGATTTTTGATAGTAATCACCAGCGCTGTCAAACCCATGTGCAGGAGCGGTATAGGCATCATCAAAATCATGAAAAGTACGCGCTGATTTTATTTGGTGTGGGTTTATTCCTGATTTGGGAAATCGTTTGCCTTTGTCCAGCGCTTTGCTTTTTAATTGCCTTAAAAACCGTGATAGGTAAAGGGCGTTTTCTGTGGTTGATAATACGGATGACGAACCTGCTAAATCAACCGGTGTACTTATCGCAACGCAGCTTTTGACTCGCGGGTCTGTATTGCCTTCACCCATATATTTTAATACAACATTTCCTCCAAGACTGAATCCAATGAGGTGAATGGATTCGTAGTTCTGAAACTCGCTCATTAACAATGCTAAGTCGTCTGTTTTTCCGCTGTGATAGGATTGGAAAGTAGTGTTCGGTCTTCCGCTGCACCCTCTGAAATTCATGCAAAGCGTATCAAAACCATTCACTTGAATGGCTTGAGCCATGCCCTGGATATATTTAGAAGTGCTGTTCCCTTCTAAGCCATGCAAAAGGACAACAGCCGTTGAAGATTTGTTGGAAAGAATATCGACATCAAAGAAATCTCCGTCAGGAGTAATTATAGTTCTGCGTTTGAAGTTTTGCCTTTTGGTTGGCCTTAGCTTGTTTGGTAGGATGGTTGCCAGATGCCCATTAGAATGTAGAAATGGAGGGCGGTAATCAGCCATTTCGAGCAACTTTTTTAAGTCCGTAAATGACTTCTTCCATGCCGTTGCTTTTGAGGGTCAAAACCAATGATAGTTGAGTGCCTAAGCTTCCTTTTGGGAACCCTTTCCGATTGAACCACTCTAAATATGAAACAGGCAAATCAGCTAGGATTCGGCCTTCGTATTTTCCAAAAGGCATTTTGGTGGTTACGATTTTCAGCAGCTGTTCTTGATCCTTGGTCACCTTAAAATTATGGATTGACTGAAGTAAGAATTCTCAGTTTTTAATAATAACTGATAGACTCCTGGATTGAGGTTCAATGAGAAGGTGATGAACTCTTGCATGGTGATACGATCAGTGTAAACGACTGCACCCAAAGCATTGTAAATTTTTAAAACTCCATTGGTTGATTTATCTAAGACTAGATTGAAATCACAATATTAAGCCTGTCGTAAATTAAGACATTCCAAATGTTAAAGATAAAAATGAATTACTCATGGCAATCATTGAAAGATATAAATCAAAAACGGGTACACTATAATAGTATAACCGTTTTATTGTTTTAGTAGAGGCTTTGCTCCTCTTATCGAATCTTTAGACTAATGTTTAATTATTTTGAAAGACTGATGAATATTTTCGCCTAATTGCATGAAATAAATTCCTTCAGATAAATCTTGAATATTTACAACTGAGTCTCCTTTCTCTATCTTTCCTTTAGATACTTTTTGTCCTGAAATAGATGTGATAGCATAACGAGTTCCAACAAATTCTGATCCTATAACTGATATATTTGTTTTTTTCATAAGGCAAACTTACTTAGACATATTTATATCATCTAGGAGCTATGCTTACACTTTTTGATTTCATAAAA
>ERZ887851.3699-NODE-3699-length-10876-cov-3.841882_pt1 | contig 10876 bp, 1 predicted proteins | sample MGYA00521100_ERZ887851 | MGnify/ENA primary metagenome ERZ887851 (study PRJEB32303, sample SAMEA104408602) | aquatic metagenome | biome: Brackish water; feature: Pelagic; material: water | place: Baltic Sea | collected 2014-06-06T16:11:00 | depth 11,444 m ...
GCGTTGAGTTCAAGCTCGGCGAATTGAACACCTTCAAATCCAGAACCCAGCACAAGGAAACTCTGCTGTCCACTTGAATCCAAGCAAACCAAACCACCCTCACGTCCCCCGTCTGAGATCTGAGAGATAGTGGCATCCGTGCGGAGGTAGCTTGATGCAAGCAACCCCACGCTGGTCATCGCTGCTCCCTGAGTCCCAGTCAATCCAAAGTTGAAATCATTACGCTGAACATCTCCCAAAGCGGGAATCGACACATCATATTCACCCGAACCTTCGTACCTGACCTGCTCTGGGTATTCGTAAATGACCTTGTACTCCCCGGGCACTACATCCGTGAATTCAAAGTTTCCATCTGCATCCGTCAGAACCTCGCGTTCAATCGAGCTGTTGGTGTAGTTATCACTTGAAACCAACTTGATCCGAACACTCGCGAAACCATTCTCATCATCATCCTTAACGCCATTCCGAATCGGATCAGCGCCGTTATCGCGTACATCACGGAAGTTCTCAACGTGATCAATGAACACACCACCACTAAGCATGGATGGCACGAAATCAACGACTACAACAGTTAAGGTCCCGGCGGCGGACAACTCGCCATCAGAGACTTCGTAATCGATCGTCGCGGTGCCTTCAAAACCCGCACCAGGCACATAACGGATCTTTCCATCTTCGATTTCAACCGTTCCATTCGGACTGCCAGCGGTAGCACTCTCACTTAATTCGAGTGAATCAATCACAATCGAGATTGTTTGGTTCAGGTCTTCCAGACCGCCAGCTCCTGCATTGTCATTGGCTAGCACATCAACCAAGATCCCGTCTCCGTCCTTCAACGCAAGGCGTTCCTCGTCAACAGCCTCTGGAACGTCGTTTGTCCCGTTGATCGTAATGGTGACGACTTGGGTTTTACTTCCATCAAAGGAAGTAATCGTAAAAGTTTCCACAATGGACTGATTGTCTACAAGAGCCTGGATGTCATCCTGAGAGTTAACTGCCTCATAGGTCCAAGTACCGCCGGGTAAAACCACCAACGTTCCAAGAGTCTCACCTGTGGGCACCACTCTGCCATCTGCCGATGACTCACCAGTATCCACATCAACAATTGTCAAAGCACCTGTGGTCGTCAGCGTCGAGCCGGCATCTTCGATAACCGAACCAGCGATATCACCAATAAACACTGGAACATCATTGATTCCAGTAATGGTCACCGTGACGATCTCTGATGCACTCTGGTCGAATGATTTGACTTCGAATTTATCCACTATCGTTGCACCATCGGGCAACGCTTGAACAGCTGATAGAGCGTTGTCGAGCGTGTAATCCCACTCTCCTGCTGGGCTGATGACTAATGTCCCCAAAGGTGAGTCAACCCCGAGTACCGTGTTGGCAAAAGCAGACTCGCCAGCATCGACATCAGTGACGCTGAGGATTCCGGAAGTGGTCAGAGTGTTCGAGTCATCCTCGGTTACACCACCCTCGTTATCCCCGCTGATTACAGCGACGTCGTTCACGCCAGTAATCGTAATCGCAATGTTTTTAGTCGCGGTACCATCGAATGATTCGACGGTGAATGTGTCTGTTAGCGTAGATCCTGCACCCAACTGTTGGACAGCCGGCAGACTGTTATCCAAGACATAGGACCAAACACCAACTTCGGTGATGACCAAGGATCCGAGATTGCCAACTTGGTCCGTCACCAAAGTGGAGAAAAGAGCCTGACCTGTATCCACGTCGCTCACCGACAATGTTCCATTTGCCGTCAATTGACCATCTGTCACTGCGGTATCTTCGACCACATTGCCGGTCGCATCTCCTTCGATCGTAGCAGTGTCATTCGCACCAGTGATTGTGATGGTCGCCGTCTGCTGCGAAGTCTGATTTCCAGCCCCATCATCTATGACATAGTTGATTTGTATTTCTACATCCTCACCAACGTTAAGAGATTCGTAGGCGGCGGGCGTCACTTCTACCGAATCGTTGTTCACGATTTCGAATCCACTCGGATTGACGGGATTGAAGGAAACGTCAGCAATGGTCAATGTATCTTCTTCAGGGTCAGTCGCCCCAGCGATCAGACTGACATTTGACACACTATCGTTCTGAGAGAACGTTGCGAAAATTGGTGAACCCGGCGTCGGCGGATCATTGAGACCGTTGAATATAAATTTCGCAGTTTGTTCAACCACTGCTCCATTGTCATCAACGACGTTGTAGGTAACGTCGACAATTTCCTGCTCGTCCGCATCGAGCGAGGCGTAAGCACCCGGCGTCACAGTCGCGATACTCTGGTTCTGATTCACCGATACGCCAGTCGTGTCATTACCGCTGACTACAACCGAACCGGCTTCAACACCAATTCCATCACCATCAACGTCAAACGCTCCGGTCAAGAGGTCGATATCTTCGGCCGACATGCCTGAGTTGAAGACTCGTTCAATTGGCTCGAGCACAGTCGGCTGGTCGTTCACACCAGTGAGTGTGATAGTAACTTGTTCAACATCAGTTCCCCCATTGCTATCCGTCACTGTCACATCATAAATCTGCTGCCTGACTTCATCCTGAGCAAGTTCATCCAACTCGGCGTCAAGAGCACTGAAATTCCACGTAACTTTGCCACCATCACCATTCAAAACAAGTGTTGTGACTTCTGCGGAAAACGTTCCGACGTAATCTGCCTCTGTCGCTTCGGTGCTGACTAAATGCGTATCAGTAGGATCCGCATCAGAGAAACTCAACGTGTCCCCAACTGTATGTTTTGTGTCCTCATACCACTGGAAGTTGCCACCCACAAATCCACCCGATTGTCCAGTCACAAGCTCACTTGGATACTGGCTTGCACCCGAGAACTGGCCCACGAATCCACCCTCGAAATTGGAAAAGACGCCGGTTCCCTCCATCGTCTGTGAGCCGCTACCGGAGTAGAACTCAAGCGGAACAAATACGGATGTTACGCTAATTCGGTAGGATCCGCCCGCTGGCAGTGGGATGGGGTTGATGTCCTTGTAGACAAACTGATTTGCCTGGCCACCATAATCACTGCGTTTCAAATCGACATAAGTCATTCGTTTTCCTGTGGACACGTCCCACAGCCCTACTCTGATCTTATCTGGGTTCGTCGCTGCTGCGTTTACGCTCACAAAATTGCTGTCAGCAAACGCACCCAATTCCGAAATTTTGATTGGCTTGTCGACAGTGAATCCCCAGCCATAGTTGTGCCCAACTCCAGGCCCAACCGAGGCAGCACTGACTAAGCCTCCTGCAGGACCGCTGATCGCGCTGGCAGCAGTCGGTGTGACGGCTAACTCACTGACCTCACCAGTGACCCCATCACCAACTTCAACCGTGATGACTGGAGAAAAGTTGGAAACTCCCGTGACAGTGATGGTTGCGGTCTGGTCCACCGAACCACCGTTACCATCTACGATGTCATAGTTCAGAACGACAACCTCAGATTGCCCATCCTCGAGGAATCCATACGCTCCGGGGTCAACCTCAACATTGTTCCCATCTCGGGAAACACCCACGGCGTTTCCGCTTGCGACAACGTAGTTTGCAACGTCGATCACATCGCCCTGGTCAACATCAGATGCTCCCGTCAATAAATCAACTGAGGTGGGTTCGTTTTCTTCGCTGAAGGTGGCCGTAACTTGAGCGCCCTTGGTTGGGGCATCATTGACACCGTTGATCGTGATGATCACGTCAACCGTTGCCGAGCCATCTTTCGAAGTAACAGTGAAAGTGTCAGTCGGTGCAGCACCGACCGACAATGCTTGAACAACGGAATCCGCATTATTCAATGAGTAAGTCCAACTTCCCGATGCGAGAATCGAGAAGGTTCCATAGGTACCACTGGAAGTTGCTTGCGGTTGGACTTCATCTTCACCCGTATCCGGGTCAACAACGCTTAACGAGCCATTGGCAATAAGCGTCCCATCCTCAGTCACACTGCCAGTCGTGTCTCCAGTGACGCCCGTTGCAGGATCATTGAGGCCATTGATCGTGATCGTCGCAGTTTGGGCAACCGAGCCACCGGCACCATCAACGATGTCATAGCTGATTGTAATGACTTCCTGTTCGGACAAAGCCAAGTACGAATACAAAGTTGGATCAACAATGGCCTCGTTTCCAGAGACCAAAATTCCCGCAAGATTACCATCGAAGCTCACCGTGCCGGTGTCAACCGACAACGTGTTATTGTCGGGATCAGATGCAAATTCCAGCAAATCAACATTCGTTAGGCTATCGTCCTGCGAGAATACCTTCGTAATCGGATCGCTAATTTCCGGGTCGCGATTCTCACCAATCGCATTAATGATTAGGTAGGCGACTCCCGTACCATTCGTATCCACGGGGGGATCACCAACACCATCGTACGAGTCCAGAATCACATCCGCAGGCGTCAATGCCGATGACTCACCGTAGAGAAGGACTGCTTCATTTGTATCCACACCATCCTTCATATCGAACGATGGCGCCAGGTTTAGGATCAGCCCCTGCACTGGTTGGACCAGTTTGACAGGCAAGCTGAACGCATCGTTGGGTGTAATACCTGTAAAACCAGGATCAACCCCCGACAAGCCATTCTCGTTCAGTTGACCAACGCCACCCACGTTGATGTAACCCGGTCGCGGTGGGACATCGTCACGCTGTGTATCAAACTCTCCGGAATTGAGCGTGTCGTAGAAAGTGTTCCCACCACTGTAAAATTGGCTCCAAGTACGCACGTCCGTATCGAGATTGAACTGCACCGCACTCGAATTGGGAACATCGTCTGCAGTTCCCATCACCGTGTCAGGACCGCTTAGATAGGGAGAAAACTCCGCCATGCTTGCCTCCAACACCGCGCCACCATTTTGCTGGATACTGATCTCGATGTTGGGCACATCAACATCGTCGTATGTATCTCCAATCCAGTGAATGAGGAAGCCCCGATCACCATCATCGAACGTCAGGCTCGGCGTGTATTCATAATCGGAATTGAAGGTGTAACCAAAGGTACTCAGGGCGGTTGCGATCTCGATGAACTTGTTGGCGCGGAAGGATTCTGCCGGCGAAACATAGCTTAAACCCGTACCTTCTTCAGTAAAGGTTACGCTCTGCAACTCCGACACGCTTGGATCATCGACGCCACTGTCGTAACGAAACCGTTGCGTTTCTGTCATTACAGGCACAAGATAATCAGGCAAATTCGCGATCACGTCCGCCTTGATTTGGAACGCACCCTTGGCCTCGCTGGGCGTTCGCCGATCACTGTAAGCAATTTCAAGATTGAACTTTTCACCGACCGCAATGTTGTATTCCCCATCGGTGATATCAATGGCGTTATCGTCTGCGTCCCGAGCAGTGAGAAACATTTCGACCAGCTCACCAACTCCCTCACCACGTCCGACCGCATTGATCACCCCAAGTGCGTCCGAAGCAGTCAATCGCCCGTCATTATTGACGTCGGGGTAGATCAAATCGTCGTCGCCTAGTGCTGCGGCCTCGCCGGCAGGCCCAACGCTAGACATACTGTTGAGCATGATCAGTGCATCACCCACAGTGATGCTATTGTCCGCGTTCACGTCGTAAGCTGATAGATAGTTGTGATTCGCATTGCCCACAAGGTCACCAGCTAGCAACTCACGCTTCTCCAAGGTCTCGCTCGAAAGCCGACGTCCCAAAGAGGTCTGGTTCCGCGAACGCTTCGCAGATGGGAGACGCCTCTTGAAGCGGGATTTCAGGCTACTGGAGAGGAAGTTACGCAGATTTCTCATCTATTTTCTCGAGAAGATGCGGGTATCGTGTGTGGAATTTTCGGCAAACCGAACCTCGAGGCCCTGAGCTGACAATCGACTCGGAGCCCAACTAATTATAAACCACGAGCCTTACCGGCTCGCTCTATAGTACTCAAATTATCTACTTTCTCAATCTACGCATCCATTCGCAGTGGGCGCAAAAACCCGACTGGCCTTTAGACCAGTAATCAGCAAAAAGGTTCCGGTTATTCTGGTAATTGTGTCACAGCCTTCGGATCAAACTGGTTCCCTAGAGCGTCGAGCTCGAGCGTATTCGAATGCACCTCAACCTGTCTTTCTGCCGTTGATGGCGGGAAAAACGCGTTTTCAATCGTTGGCGCTGCCTTCCGCAGCGGCCCATAGACGGCATTATCGGCATTCTTGCTACCGATACTTTCGGAACGCCTGTGGGAATCCGCATAGTTCAACATCCCCCCAGTGGAATGACTGTCCACTGTCGTCGCAAAACATGACGCCGTGGCTCGCAAGCTCGAGCTATCACCCAACCTGAAATCATCTAGCCCGCCCTCCGTTTCGACTAGATTTCCCAAAATTGGGGCTTCACCCTCACCACCACCACCGGAAATCAAATTCAGCCTATTTAGAACTAGCAGAGCATCCAAAGCAGACACACGGCCGTCATTATTGACATCGATGAAAGTCGTCAGCACCTCATCGACCTGCAGAATCCTAGCCCCTTTACTCGAGATATCATTGATGACGGTCAAAGCATCAAGCACTGTGACCGCACCGCTATCATTAACATCTTCAGGAATCGTGGGGTTGTATCCAGGGGAATCGACACGACTGGCAGCCGATTGAACCAAACTGCTACCACTCGCCGTCACATCAATCGTAAAACTCGGTTGAGCAAATTGATGAATCAACAGTTCCGCAGCTAGATCGACAGCGTATTCACCAACGGGCAAGTTTTCGAAACGCCAACCACCATTGGGACCGGTGCTGATCACCGGATTGGTACCGAAACTAATTTCGCTAATGACGATGTCCGTTTCTGCGTGACCAAAAACCTTAACGCTAGCAATTCTTCCTTGCGGATCCTTCACTCGCACCGTCTCAGAAATTCCCGAGGCAATCAGATCACTGGTTGTACGTTGTAGTAGATTACCGTCCGAATCCATCGCCTCAATTCTTGCGTAGCTACCCGCGGCAACGCCATAGACTTCAATAGCAACCTCTCCAACGGTTGAATCAAAAGCTGCGAGGAGTGGTTGGTCTTGCGTCCATACGTCGATCAAATCCAGGGGACCAGGCCTCGCGTCAAATTGCTGAAAAACCCGGACGCCACTTGGTTCCAAGTCACCAACTGACACGAAATTCAAATCGGGGTGTTGCGAGGTCAGCGTGACATTTGGGAGATTAGTTGGCAGGAAACCAGCCGGATAGTTTGATGCCGCGATTGCGTTTTGAACGAGGTCACTCCCATCCGCATTCTTAATGCTGACCGTTGCCCCAACGAGCACCTCCTCAGAGGAATCACGTTGGCCGTTATCATCATCATCGAGAAACGCGACGCCGGTTCCACTAGCCTTTGAATAGGCCGGCAAAAAGGCGTTTCCATCAATCACAGCACTTGTCACAAGAGTCATGTCATCAATCACTCGCCACTGAATTGACGAAAACGACTGCCCCAACGAGACGGCGAGATCAAACTCAGCCTTCTGTTGATTGGGCTGTGACGCAGTGACCCAAGCTCCACCGTCCAACCGGTACTGAAGCTGGCTGATCTGATTAAGTGTGATATCGCTTTGCGGTCCAGAAGAATTTTTATTAATCAGAGGAATCGCAGAAGCAGAACCAGTGAAGTAGTAAGTCGAAGAAGATGAATCGAAGTAACCTTCGCCCCTCAGTTCCAGTGGCACATCGGCGAGATCAAAAACTCCGTTTCCATCGGTGTCCTGCCAGCCGACCATCGCCAAGGTAACGTCTGGGCTTTGGTTTGCTGCATAAGCATTCGCCAGCACAATCCCACTGCTCATGATACTGTCTTCCTGAATAAATCCTGGTGTTGGATTATCAGCCGCGTTCAGGTTTTGAGAGTTGTAGTAGCCTCGACGGTCTGTCCACGATGCTCCACCAAAGTACTCATCTTTTGCCCAGAAAATGTGCCCCATTTCATGTGCGATCGTGGAAGCAGGCCGACTGGAGGGTACAACCATGAAGAGGCCGCCAGCGTAAGCAAACGCAGTTTGAAAAAAACCTCCGGGCTGGAAACCACCATCAAAATCATCCGATGCATCAACCATGAAGATAGTAAAAGCCCAATCCGTTCCCATCTGTTCTCGCTGATGGGCATTGAATTGCTTCACCCCCTCCTCAATGCTGCTCACATTCCCAAATCCCTCAGCTGTCAAAAAATCTCCCACATAGAGATTGAAGTCATTGCTGATACGATCAATAGGCTCAAAGCGAGTCTCGACCGGATTGAGTGCAAATGCATTATCGAAAACAAAGTCAACCGTATGCACCGTGTCGAGCTCATCGAGAGTATCGCTCCACCAATTCACACCTTCACTAATTCTCTCGAGCAACGCGTCAATCTCACCTGGTGTCCAATTTTGTGACTCCGGATCGCTTACCCCATTGCTCTCGAAAAAGACGGGTGTGACTGCAACACTTCCCAGCAAGAATTCTCCCGTATCGAGCGGTGTCACCCCAATTGGCGTTGCAGCCAACAATCGACGGTGCTCCAGCGATTCCAATCGTAATCGTCGACGCGACTTTCGATTTCTGCATTCCGATTTTGAGCGACGTCTTTTCATGGAGTACGGAGCTACCGAGACGGGGAATCCCTTGGAATACGAGCAGTATTCACTCGGGCGAACGAGGTTTAGATTCACAAAAACGTTTCTTGTCTCAAAAAATCCCCCCCGATTTCCAAAATCTCGGTGAAACGGTCAGGAGAACGCAGCGTGAAGGCCTCCCCGGCGTTGCTGTCACAGCGACTTCGAGTCATTTAAAACCAGTTGCCGTTTGAATTGGCACAACCGAAGAGCCGCGAGTCGATAGATCGCAATCACTATCAACCTTCGGTGAGTCCAAAAGCCCATCTAATCAAAGTGATGCAAACAACGCATCAATCGAACTTGTACCATCTGCATCCCTGACGCTCGCGGTATCCACAGCAAGCGATTCAACGAGGTCCTCAAGATCCACAACCGCAGGACTATCGAATACACTGACTGACGTCTTCCCTGGCTCCGCTTCCGCAGTCGGCTCAACAACTGCCTGCCGGCGGAGCATTTCGTCACCAACCGCCGTTGCCCCGGACGCCATGACACCCCCAGCAACTGGAAGATATGAGCTTGCTTCTCCCTCACCGTTGCCTGAGTTGTAGAGTGCAGCCAATTGGTTGATCACAAACAACGCGTCCAATGAACTTACCTTTCCATCACCATTCACATCAGGATAGAGAGGAAGATTTGGTGGCAGCGGCAGCACATCAAGGAAGATAGTACCACCATGCCGCGACAGTGCATTAATAATCTGCAAACCGTCAATCGGTGTGGTTGCTCCCGACCCATTAACATCGGTGCTATCTGTCTGATTTTGGAATGGGTTTGATTCGATTGTCAAAGCCCAATCTTCCACTTCACCAGATGCAGCATCTCCATCCGGGCCCAGACCAGCAACTTCACTCAGGCGGAAGCGTGAGTAGACTTCACCGATCGCACTATCGCTCGGAATGTTCACCGCGATTGTTGTATTACCGGAAGTAACCGGGATGATACCAGGTGCTAAGACGGAGCCGTATCGGCTCACCTCATCGGCATCAAACGTGCCGTTTTGATCCCAGTCGAACCACGCATCAAGATAGAAATCTCGACTATCGTCGTTGGTAATCGAAACTTGGAGGCTTCCAGTGAATCCAGACACCAGCGAACCGGAAATAGCCACCCCGTTATCTTCATCAAGGTCATCCAGACGTGGCTCGCTATCAGCCGTCACTGCCATCACGCTTCCGACCGGCGAAAGAGCAAAACTCTGTTCGACACCATGCCGTGGTCCACCGTCAACCATTGTGGTTCGATACGGAGCGGGTGCATCTCCGTAGTCATAACCACCACCCACATAGATAATCAGTTCAGTGCGACCATTGACTTGATTGCTCTGAAGCAGATTACCTACCTCGTCACGCACAGGAATGACCTCAACGGCACCAACACCGCTTACTCCTGCCGTACCTTCGAGGAAGATTTTCCGATCGACTACCGAAGGCACCACTCCCGGAATCGCCGCTGCTTCGATCGCTGCTGCGATAACAATTGCATTTTCATCATCAGTCGAATCAATTTCAATGATGATTGGCGTGCTGGCTGCTTCGCCCGGGACACCGATCTGTGTCAACGTCGTCTGACTCAGATCCAGAGAGTAGTTGGCATCACCCCCGAGGGAGATTCGGCCCGAGCCCACATTGAATGGATCAAGTCCCAGCGGTGCCCCACCAATCGCAAGGGCGATGGCATCTGCGAGGTCATCCAATGTCGAAACTTCGGAGAACGGAATTGCGACATTGGGCACACCGGCATCGTTGGTTTCAACATTATTATCACTATCTAGTTCGAAGGTGATATTATTAAGCGAACCCTGACGCACACTGAATGTCTGCCCCTCTTCGATTGTGTCGGAGATGCCAGTGCCATCATTCGGAATTCGCAAACCGAAACCGGATGATACCCCGACCTCTCCCTGAACTGAGAACAGGGCACTGCTCGGCGTCACACTTGAAAGAGGATCAGTGCCGAGCATCTGGACACGGTTTCCAACGGCTGCTGCGGTCATATCCAAGCTCGAGGCATTGATTGCATCAGCAATCGACGTGGCCAGAATATCCACTGTGCTAGGAACTGTAATGACAGTGTTTAACACATCGACATTGTCATCATTGTCAAGTTCGAACGTGACAGTTGAGGCACCATCAAACACTTCAATGGTGAGACCGTCCGACAAGCCCAAGCCAATCAACAATGGATTGATACTCAGGGTCAAGCCTGTTTCGTACTCAAAGGTCGATGTATTGCCTTCCAAATCGATGATATTTAATCGTTCCCCATCACTGTAAGTAACACCCTCACTCG
>ERZ887851.3704-NODE-3704-length-10861-cov-20.215899_pt1 | contig 10861 bp, 10 predicted proteins | sample MGYA00521100_ERZ887851 | MGnify/ENA primary metagenome ERZ887851 (study PRJEB32303, sample SAMEA104408602) | aquatic metagenome | biome: Brackish water; feature: Pelagic; material: water | place: Baltic Sea | collected 2014-06-06T16:11:00 | depth 11,444 m ...
TTTGAAACCGGTTTGATTGTATACGGGGAAGGTGCTACTGATATCGGAGGATGGAATGGATATTTGCTCAATCAGAGTGTCGACACTGGAGCACATCCAACGTTCACTGGCATAACGATTGAGAAGGATGGCCAACCAGGTGAACCGATCAACGTGAGAAGTGGTGGTACTGGTAATAATGGTTTTGATCCTGGTGGTGTCATATTGTCACACACTACTTCTACTACAGGTGCGTTATCAAGCCTGGTTCTCAAATCCGGGGAACTTATCACAGGGTCAACCACCGGTGCGAAGGCTACCAAGTTTTTATCCAATTCCTGGTTGAATATAACGTCTGATGACACAACAGGAGTGATAACAATAGACAACAGGCTTGTCCCTGCAGCAAGTTATGTAGATGATGCCACAACAGTTACAGATTATTTTAACAAATGGTACAATGTTGCTACCAACACAGGCAATGTCAATCCAGCCGGGAACAAAACATCAATTGAGTTTGTAGGTGACGGATCCACCAAAGGATCAACAAGTCAAAGTGACGTGAACATCAGCACATCAACAATTGTTGGTAACAAAGTAGGTATAAACCACAAACTACACGCTTCAACACTTTGGACCAAAACCGGTACCACAATAGATGGCAATTTGGCTACATTTGCAGCAGCGAGTAGAGATGCCATCAATTCTATAACATTCAACAAAGCTGGTCATATAACTGACATTGGTACATTTGACCCGGGAGACAATTATTTAGAGTTGGATCACGTGGGAACACAAGCGAAGAGATCTGGTGGCTCAATCACAACCCCGGGTGACGTCGTGGCTTCTGCTAGCGTTAGCACACCAAGTCCTGATCCTAGTATCACACAAACTGACACCGGGCATGCCACTGTGGTTACTGGATTGGCTTTTAATGACTATGGCACGATAAAGAGTACCAGCACTCATGATCTCAAGAATTCTTATTATAGTAAGAAAGAAATTGGAGGGTACGTACATGGACTCAATGCAAGTATAGTTCAGTTACAAGAGGACCTCGGATCAGCACAATTCTTAAAACTGGACGCGAGTTCAGCCACAACAGGAGCCAGTTTAGTTTCCTCGTGGAAGAAAAAAGGCAAAATAGGGTTCGCTAAAGATACTGGTAATGACATGACAACCATGAGTCAGCAAGATGATGGATTTGATATGACCACTCTTGGTGCGATCAACATAAACATGCCCCAGGTGACTGACCCACCCAGTTGGGGTTCTGCGCTCAAAATCAAGCATGGTACTGACGAGGCTGCGGTGTTTACTAACAAGGAATGTAGTCTGAAGTGGGACAACACATGGAGAATCAAAACAACTGCTAATGGTGTGAGTATCAACACACAATGCCATGCCACTAGTTTCCATGGTGATGGAGCCAATTTAGATTTATCCAACAACACCAGTATAGCGGATGGGGATTTTGTTAAAAAGAGTACTGGAGGTACATTTGCAGGGAAGGTTGTTATCCAACCTGGACCGCTTCCTGCAGGTCAAAAAGCCTTGACTGTCGGCGGAGCGGGGTATTTTACTAAAACTATATCCACTCTTGGAGGAGTAGAAGCGGCAGGAGATGTCATTGCATTCTCATCGTCAGATGAACGGTTGAAGGACAACCTAAAACCAATATCTGATCCATTAGAAAAAATCTCAAAGATAAGCGGATATGAATTTGACTGGAATGACAAGCAGAGTACATACCATGGTCATGATGTGGGTGTTGTGGCGCAGGAGATCGAGCAGGTCATGCCAGAGGTTGTTACGGAACGCGGGGACGGGTATAAAGCAGTCAAGTATGATAAGCTATTACCTCTGTTAATTGAATCTATAAAAGAGTTGACCGCGAGAGTAATAGAATTAGAGGAGATGCAATCGTAATGGCTGTGTCCTTCACATACACCACTAGTGACTACCTGTCATATACGTTCACTCCCACTGGTGTAGCATCGACAGATACGGTTAATTGGGACTTTGGGGACGGAACCACCTCAACTAGTACTGGAACTACCGCTAAAACTCACACCTATTCGACAGCAGCTAGTAGAACGGTATCGGTCGCAGTTGGAGGATGGGATAATCACACAACTGCTAACGTATTTACAGTATGTGACAATAAGGGCTCCGTATATCTTAAAAAAGCCGGTGGGACTACATTTACGAAGATAGTTGATTCTAACCAATGGGGAGGCGGCCAAGGATGGACACACTCTAGTAACCCTTCATGGGCAATTGAACCGGGAGACACATTAGTTTTAGGAAGTGGTAATTATGATGCTACGGGAGGTTTCTGTTTTTATTATATCAATGCAGCTGGATTGATGTTCTTCCCAAATAATAATACAGGTACTCCATGGCGGACAGTATTTGGTTCAGACGCTTACGCCGATGCAGATGATGTCACCAAAATACCCACTACCGGTTGGTTGACTAGTCTTAACGTCATGACGGGACTCATGCAAGTCAACATGCCGGCAACCTGGACCGGCCCAGGTTATTCTCACCCGCCTTCTGTTACAACCGGGTCGAGAGCATTTAGGAATTCTAACGACTATTCAACGTATTGGCATGGATGTGTAGTACCTGCATACGATACTGAATTTTGGTATGAACCTACAGAATCAGCTGCTGTTATATTACCAGTAATATCCATATCATCCAATAATAATACTAGCGTGACGCTATCTTATGAAGGACTACCACCAGGAGCTACAACCATTGACTGGGCTGATGACAGCGGAACAACAGAAGACGGTACACAAGTTATCACTGTACCTGCAGGTGGTACCGGTACAGTGACTCATGATTACGTGTCGGCAACGGTAAACTTTTTCGGAGACGAAAGTGCGGTATTGGGAGCAAATGATGTATGGGGTGAATTCGACGCTCCAATCTCAATTACAGACTCTAATTCCCTTTTACATGACGCTGGGACATGTATCGGTATATCTATAAATTCTGATCCAGTCGGGCCGTCATCATCATCCGCTAGTATATGGAAGAATGGTAGTACAGCATTAAGCAACAACCGAGGGATTGTGGTCCTTCCGGGAGAAAGTGTAGCGTTCTCGAGAGTCGCCGTCACCGGTTATGATTTAAGTATAGCTAACACTAACGGTGATGGAGTGATTACACTAGCTGCTAACAAACTATCCGGGACTATGACTGTTTTACAACCCGGGTATGCAACCGGAGTTGAGAACTCTTCTGTAACCATGTATTACACTGTACAAGGTGATGCGAACACCAACGGTAGTTATGTTGCTGTTGAATCTGGGTTACCAACTGGTACTGAAGAAGTAAGTGTATCAGACGCCCAGAATACTATGAACTTCAAGGACACTACCCAAATCGTAGAGCAAGAGCAAAAATTTTCAGAGATAAGAAATTGGTTCCGGTCGTATGCATCAGATAATGACTCAAAACTAAACAACACCGGTGATTTGTTTAGTTTAGGTCAACTACGTGGTTGTGACGTCATGCAAGCTCACATTTTCATCGCGAATGAAACCGCCGGAACATATTATAATTACGGAAATGCGAGACTCGCTGTTTATGTTGATGGCGGTAAAGGTCCATGGACGATTAGCTTGAAGGGTATAACGGATAGTTTTTCAGAGACAGTTGTGATCTCACAACCTAGAGTCATATTCACAGGATTGAATGGTACTGGTGATAATACAACTAACTATAAATACACTCTAGAGATTCAATCTTCCGGACCGATAAGTCCGACAGTACATGAGATACAAGTACAGACGAGCCATGGAAGTGGTATTGTATATTGTTGGACACAAGGCACTGCCAATGGTAACGCTCAAACCCCCGGGAGAGAAGGAGACTGGGCGGTGAAGCAATTTAACGTTATGTTACCTATAAATAAAGACGCTCCAAATTCCGGTCGATCTTCCGGATTAACTCCAGGAGCTGGTACTTATCAAGGTACACGAATTTGATAATAAGATAAATTAATATGAACGAAATTAAGTTACTAAAAAATACATATATAGAGTATATATCCAAAGCGTGTGAAGCGTACGATACAGTGATCGACTTTGTGTATGAGGGTGATAATAATGATGCTAGAAGCATTACAACACCGGTTAAACCCCCGGAGGATGGCTTGATTGATGAGGATGAATATAAGATTAAATTCTATAGCACTGGATTAGAGAGAGAGTTTACTGTACATGTATGTAACATTCGCAGCTTGAGAATCAATCAAGGTAACATAAAAAACGACCGAGAAATACCCACCGGTGGGTTAGTGACGATTGCTCGAGAATGTTATGAAGAGCACAAGCATATCATATCTAGGGAGAGATTTATGGAGATATTCTTTCATCCTAGTATTATAAATTCTAATGTACTGGTCCAAGATTTGATAAGATTTCTATCGATATTAAAGTTTCAGTTCTGTATCAATGATTTGAGAGAAAATAACATCGACATAGAGTCATTGAAGTCAGCATGGACTGAGGTTATTCATTCCAGTCGAGACGAGGCCATTGAAGTACTCACACGTGAGAAGCAACATGCTGTTGATAATAAATATAATGATGTACTACAAGATATTGATGATATAATGAGTATGTTGAGTACATTAGATGTTAACGCTAGCTTTGGGGAAGATGACAGCGTAGCTGATGTGTTGAGCTACTGGCCGGCAGTATTACTACCAACACCTCATAATCTCCCGATACAAGACTTTGTTGCCATTCCGAATTAATGTTCATATAATATAGCATATGAAACGTATTGCTATTATAGGTGGCTCTGGATTTATTGGTAGTTACACGGCAACTGAGCTAATCGAGCATGGCTATGATGTAACTATTATCGATATTATACCGGACCAAGAAAGGAAGTGTATAGTGGCAGACGCAACTAAACATGATGAAATCTATTCAGCTCTTGATAATGGGTTTGATTGCGTGTACATGTTAGCAGCAATATCCGACAGTAATGAAAATATAGAGCAACCTCTACATGCAGTAAATGTTAACATCCTAGCGCTGACTAATGTCCTACACTCAATGCAAACCCTAGATATCAGGAAGATCGTATTTTCTAGTACAGTATGGGTATACAGTGTTACAGATCATGTGGAGGTTGATGAACAAACTGATCTACCTATAACATCGAGCAATCATATATACACAACATGCAAGCTCACATGTGAGGCACTAATACGTAATTACAGCATGATGTTTGGTATAAAATACACCATTTTGAGATATGGCATCGCGTTTGGGCCTGGTTGTCATCCTGATACTGTTTTAAGTAGATTCATAACAAATGCTTTGACTGGAAAGACACTCACCATTACTGGTGATGGTAAAATTCATAGAAATTTTCTATATGTCACAGATCACGCTCGTGGTAATCGATTGGCATTATCTAGTGAGTGTGACAATCAGATTATCAATTTAGAAGGACCTGAAAAAATAACACTCAGCAGAGTGGCTAGTGAGATTGTCAAGATACATGGTGATGTGACAATAAGTTATATTGATCAACGCCAAGGTGATTACACGGGTAAGATAGTCAGCAATTCGCGAGCTTTAGAATTGATGGGGTGGACCCCCACAGTCGATTTCACAACAGGTACCAACAAACTATATGATCACATCAGACAGCAAAATATTGATAATAGCACCACACGCTGATGACGAAACACTAGCGTGTGGTGGATCAGTGGCCAAACATATAGAGACCGGAGCTTGTGTTCACCTTATAGTCTGTGGAACTCGTGAGCATGATGACCCAATGCATCTTGTAGAAGCAACTTCACAATACACAAGTGTGGATCAATATGAATATCGTGATGAGAGCTATTACAGTTCATTCAACGCACTGCTGACATCTGTAGAGACTAGTTACAGCAAGATCAAACCAGATGTGATTTATATTCCAAACAAGCATGATTTCAACATGGATCATAAATGTGTACATGAAATTTCAGAGATTGTCTGTCGACGTTTCCAAACACATGCTCCTTCGATGGTTCTGATGTATGAGGTACCATCCTCAACTACACAGAGCTTCAACAACAATTTCAGGTGTAATTATTATGAGTGCTTGCAAGAGTCACACATGGAGAGCAAAATATTGAGCATGTCTAAATACGAACGTGAATTGAGAGAATACCCAAACCCAAGAAGCGAGGATGGATTGTGGGTTTACGCTCGATTCAGAGGTATGGAGTGCAATGAAAGTTTAGCTGAAGGTTTCAATCTAATATATCACAAAACATGACCGATCTAAAAGATAAATTAAAATTTTTACATCTAGGTTCTGGTGATGGTGTCACCGACGATACATTTTGTGACTATATCAGTACGTACGAACACCGAATAGATAGAAATTTATTAACACTTAAATGAAAACAGTCTGGGACAACGTAAAATATTTTGAAGAGCTAATCGCGGAATATACCGGTAGTAGATATGCGGTAGCTGTTGACAGTTGTTCAAATGCTATTTTCTTGAGCATGAAGTTTTGCCAATCGACCGGTAAATACACTACTACACAACCGGTGACTGTACCCAGCAAAACATACATATCTGTACCAATGCAGATCAGACACTCTGGTTTTGGAGTTACATTCAAAGACTTGAGCTGGACAGGAATGTACAAATTAGAACCAACACCGGTTATCGACTGCGCGCAGAGATTCACAGAGAATATGTATGTATCAGGTTGTTTGCAATGTTTATCATTTCATAGCAAAAAGATATTATCTATAGGGAGAGGAGGAATGATATTGACGGATGATCCAATTGCTAGGGATTGGCTTGTGAGAGCGAGATATGATGGCAGGAAATCAATATACTATAATGATATATCATCAGATGAAAACATGATGCTAGGTTGGCATATGTACATGACACCAGAACAAGCAGTACGTGGTATTGAGCAATTTTACAAAACACCAACTGTCAATCCGGATAGTGGTAGTAGTGAAAATTATAATATAGACTTATCAAAACTGAGCTGTCTTCAACATCATGTCCAATAATATTATACAAATATCATATCATAACAACAACGTAGTTAACAAAACTACTGCGGAATTAATCGACCGGTGTATGTATACCTGTAAGTCTGTCCCGAACTCAAACTATATACTATTTACGGATGATGAGGTGGATAGGTTTGTAGCTAGCAAATATCCTAGATTTATATCAACATTTAGTAAATATGATAATATAATGCGGAATGAAGCCGCGCGGATATTACTACTATTATACTATGGTGGGTTGTATTTAGATTGCGATATAATGATCAACCCGGACTTTAATGGAATTGAGCATATACCCATATCTATGGATACTATATTTGAAGAGTATCCTGTAATGTCTCTCCCGCGATGTACGGAGAGTATTAGATCCTTCTGTAATAGCGCTATGTACTTCAGTAAGGGCTCACCGTTCCTAAAGTACATATATAATAAGCTGAGTACAGGGATGGTTGACGATACAACCCCCGGTGATAATTCTAAGATATTATATGTAACAGGCCCGGGGATGATAACGAGAGAATCTTACAGGTATTTGCAAACTTACCCAACAAGACTAAATATCATGTCGAATAAATACTTTGAGTATGATGACGTACAGACAAGGCATTCAATGATACGTAACAATAATATAACTTTTAATACTGATTCAATTGGTGTGCATTTCTCGATCGGGTCATGGTTAAGGTGTGAGAAGAGCGTCCGCGGGACTACTGGAGTTGGATCATTTGTCGGTTGAGTCCATGAATAACCGTGTCAATAGTCATAATGAATGGGACCCGCTAGAGGAAGTCATAGTAGGTGATGGGTTTCCTGTAGACTTACCGTGTGCTGATTTTAGTTTCAGGTATTTCTTTCATGATAATATATACGGTAAACCTACTAACTGGTCAGAGCCTGGCCATCAGTACATTACAAGCAAGCACATAGCTGAACACAAAGAGGATTTGGATAACCTCGCGGAACTACTGTCGAGTCACGGAATAACAGTACATCGACCGAAGATACCCTCTACAACCACTCGTGTCAAGACTTTACAGTGGGAGAGTACTAATTACCCGGCGTTAAACGTTAGAGATTTAACTATAATTATAGGAGACAAAATAATAGAGACACCCCCCTCATGTAGATGGAGGTATTTTGAGAACGATTACCTCAAGCATCTATTTCTAGAGTACTTTAAGTCAGGAGCAACATGGATACAAGCACCTAAACCTATAATAACAGACAACTCATTTGACTTGTCTAGATTCCCAGATCCGGTAGTAAGATCGGATTATGAGAACAGCAAATCAACATTCGAAACACCTTTGGACTTAGGTATAGAGGTAATGTTCGATGCTGCTAACTGTATGCGATTGGGACGTGATATAATTTTTAATGTAGGTAATGAGCATGAGAAGCTAGGAGCACGATGGTTAGGGCAGGTTCTAGGTAATCAGTATCACATACATGAGGTGTGTGTTGCAGATAGTCATATAGACTCCACATTTATTCCCATCCGACCTGGGTTAGCATTAACTACTAAACCAAATATCAAGGATCATCTACCAGCTATATTCAGTGATTGGGAAATTATATATGTACCGATTATCGATAGAACTCACTCAGAGTTAGATGACCAAGACGTTAAGATCGCCTCGCCTAAAATATGGATAAATGCCCTCTCGATTGACTCAAATACTATCATATGCCATACACAATACTATAAATTCTTAAAAACAGCACTAAACAAACACAAAGTATCCGTAATACCGTCACAGATACGACATTGTGAGCTATTCGGTGGAGCACATCATTGCGTGACACTTGATATACGGAGACGTGGTGATTTACAGGATTATTTTAACTGAGATATATAAATATTTAAATGGCGGTTGATGTTAGTAAGGATATACTATCAGAGAAAAGTAGAGCGAGTATGTCCGTGGCTTTGTTTGGTCATGATATTAATCAACCGACCAATCAAAAGTTACAGTTGAGAGATGTGACACATACAATCGATACACTACCGATAGAACTCGAATGGATGGTTAGAGAGGATTGTAATATATACAATTTCATATGTATGTCGTGTGTATTATCAGACGAAGTAGAAGAACATACTGATGAGGATTTAGTACCACACTTAATACACGCAAAAGTACCCGGATATTACATCAAACCTCCGATAGAAACATCTGTTTATTATATGGATGTATGCGAGGACATGAGAGGCGGGGAGTATGTATGTGGTGATATAGTAGTAAGACCAGAATCAAATATGTGTATAACGTTTCCTAGTCAGTCATCACATTCCGTAAGAGAAGTAACGTTTACATCTAAACCTAGGCTAACTGTTGTATGTGAAAAGTACAAAATATTACCGGTAGTGGAGAGGTATATCAATTTCCCATGGTACAGGAAATGATAGCTAGGTTCTGGAGATGATGTCACTCACATTATGTATCTATAATTTCCTTAATGCCGTTGTATTTGTGTAATAGCTCCGGGATTGATTGTAAGCTTATATGATTCTGTCTATCCACTGCTGCTGTATGTGGAGTCGGGTGTGCCTCTATTATAAACCCATCCGCTCCCGCAGCTGCACCCGCGTACAACATATCCGGGACTATTGTGCTGTCAAAAGTAGCATGTGATGGGTCTATAACAATCGGTAAACCTGTGTATTTCTTTATTATAGGTATCACTTGAATATCAGCTATAAATCTACTCGTCAAACTGTGTGTGTTTGCTACGGAAATACCACGCTCACATAATATTACTTTATCATTTCCACCAGATAATATATACTCCGCGGCTCCTAGAAAATCTCTCAAGCTAGCTCCAAAATGCCGCTTCAACAACACAGGCTTATTTGATTGAGCTACCTCCTTTAGTAACTCATAATTGTACATATTACGTGATCCAATCTGAAGTACATCGAATGTATCGATTACATCATCTATAGTGGATACGTCTGTCACTTCAGATACTATCTTTAGGTCATACTGCTTTTTGATGTGTTTCAATATCTCAACACCTTCTAGTCGAAGCTCATACATTCTCTCATTACGATAAGGGAATGTCAGTGGTTTAAATGCTCCGCCCCGGAGGTACCTCACTCCATTCTTGACTAACGCTTCTGCTGTTTGTTCCATCTGTTCAATAGACTCAACAGTACATGGTCCAAATGCTATGAATTCATCCAACCACTGAGTTTTTATTGCGGTGGTTAGAGGTATATTGCTTTGTATATCATCTTTAGTTATATCCTTCATTTTAAAAATATCTCCGCTATTTGCAAATCAGTTGTCTCATGTATATCAACATTATATCGATCTGTCTCTAATATATATGTACTATCACCTATACGTTCACCTCTTCTAATTATATTAGAATTTACAGCACATGCTGCTCCTGTATTTTCTTGTAGTATATATTCACGTTCCTGTCGACTGCTATACTTCCGCCACCATACCTTATAGTGATTTTCTTTAGTAGGTCTCCAGTAATTCTTTGTTGTTTTGTAACCAACACAAGCGCTATCATAATCATCATACCGTACTTTATCAACACAAGTATTGATCCAGTTTATATCTCTATATGGTTGAGTACAGCTCAAGTAAACTACGATATCCACCTGTCGTGTTATTTCTATTTGTTGAAGAGCGTGTGTTAGTGTTTGTTCCGTAGTAGTGGTATCTTCTGCCAATTCTTTTGGTCGGGTAATTATATTAGCACCATACTCGCTACTCACATTTGCTATCTCCTCATCATCGGTCGTAACATACACGTTGTCTATACACGACTCTAATGCTTGTATAATAGTAA
>ERZ887851.3706-NODE-3706-length-10860-cov-9.531050_pt1 | contig 10860 bp, 3 predicted proteins | sample MGYA00521100_ERZ887851 | MGnify/ENA primary metagenome ERZ887851 (study PRJEB32303, sample SAMEA104408602) | aquatic metagenome | biome: Brackish water; feature: Pelagic; material: water | place: Baltic Sea | collected 2014-06-06T16:11:00 | depth 11,444 m ...
AGGCTCTGCTTGTTGTCGGTGCACTTCCTTGAGCAAGGAAGGTGTGTTTCTTTTTCGACAAGCAAGAGGAGCCCAGGACCACTTCCACCAATGGCGGGTGGAGTGGATCCAGGTTACCTGCAGTTCGTCACGGCCGTCGAGGCGCTCCATTTGACCGACTTCTGGCACACCGTCGGAGTCCGTCTGAAGTTGATGAAGTGCATCGCCGCCTTCAACAACACGCAAGGACGCGCACAAGACATGTACATCAAGCAGCTGCTCTTGACCAAGTACATCGACACCGATGACATCGCGTCGGTCAACATCGCGGGCCAGGAGCTGTGGAACTCCTCCGACGCTCGACAAGACGAATGGTGGTCGCTGCACGGCGAGAAAATGTTCCAGCGATGGCTTCCACTCCTCCGCGCTGACGTTGTTGAGACCGGCGTCTCTTCGTCTAAGATCGCCGCGCAGCAGATGCTCAACACCGGCGAGTGCGTGAAGGTCCACCGTTCCGCTTCCTGGCAAAGAGTCAAGGCGCGGCTTGACGCGAACGACCCGAGCGGGGCAATGCGCGAGGCCAACGGCGCCGGTGACATCGGCACCCTCATCATGCGCGCGAAGCTGCGCGCGCCTGATGCAAAAGGCGCCGCTACTTCGGACCAGGAAGAGCGCAGTGAAATTGACAAGCGCGTTTTCGAATGGGTCCAAATGGAGGATGCCATCATCGAACGTAAGTTGCGCGCAACCTATGTCAACCGTCGCACTTTCGCAGTTGGCATGGCAACATCTGTTCGTGAGGCCTTGGTCAGTTTCGAAGATGTATCTGCGGGCATCAGAGCTGCCATGGTCATTATTACGGAGAGCAAGAAATTAGACCAGGTGTCATCAGTTGTGTTTTCGAGAGCCCTGCGTACAGTCATCGAGATCTACAGGGAGATCATCGGCTGCCTCATCGGCAATGACGCGGCCGCCAAGATCGACGGCATGATCGATCAGTGGGCTTCGAAAGACCAAACTTTTTCTATGTGGAACTCAGTCCCCGCTTACAACGCGGACACACCATGCGTCTTCTCCATGTACCGGCGCATCGTCGAGGTCCCGCTACAGAACTGGTTCCAACGGTACTGGGACTGGCTACGCGGAGTGTCTGAGCTCCCAGAGACACTCGCCCACGACCTGGACCACAGTTTCCTCCGTGCTAGCGACGACACGTACGCAGCATACGTCTCGAACGTGGCCCAACTGCCATCTGTGTCGGCGACCGGCGCAGTGCTGCCGGCCGCCGGCCAGCTGCCACCACTGTCATGCCCGATCTGCACGCATCTGAACGTACCGTTCCAACTTCGTGCACACATCGCGGAGCAATGCCCTAACCTCCAGTCGATCAACGGCGGCAAGTCTGGCCGCCAGAACCGCGGCGCACGAGGCGCTCGCGGCGGACGAGGCGGTCAAGGAGGCGGCGGCAAAGGCAAAAGTGGCGGAAAGGGAGTGCAAAAGAAGAAGAAGGGGAAAGGTCGCGGTGGCAACTCGGCGAACGACGGGCAGAGGCTATGCTACACCTGCGGCCTCCCAGGTCACGAAGCCCGGAACTGTCCGGGTGCTCCAGGATAGGACCAGCCGGGGCCGGCAGAGGTGTCATTCCCTCTGCCGGTCCCGGAGGAAGTGGACTTTCCAATTCCACTTCCTCCGAATGTGTGTGTATCAGGAGCTTGCGACGGCAAGCATCCTGTTGTTCTCGGCGCAGTGCATAGCACGTGCCCGAGAGTCGGCGAGTCGAGCCGACCATCTGCAGAGCGATACGGACCATCGTCACTGCAGCACGACGCTTCTCAACGGAGCGATCAACGCGAGCACCCAGCCCTTCGATCCGATTTCTGGCCAGCGCCCAAGTGGCTGGGACCGTCAGACGCCAGGACTTTTAAGCTAGGACCTTGCGGCCTCGGCTACTACGTTGACTGGCACGGACTCGGTTTCCCGTTTCAAGTACACGGCGGATCACAACAGCGTCGTCCACAGTCGAAGCAAGCTGACTTCGAACCTACTCTTCTACCATGGCTTCTCCCCCCCACCGTCACCGTCGGCAGGTGGCACCATAATGTGAGGCGTACAATGCCGCTAGCCGAGTGTGCGTGCCAACCGGACGTGTGGGCGTACGATCCCCCCACCACAGGGCACATACCGCTGCCGTGGTGGCATCACGCTCAATGGCAAGTGGCCAGGGAGGCAGGATACAAGCCGGCAGTCGTGCACGGACCATCCCCGTACCCATCTGACTACGGCCACACGATGGACATGCCAGCCAGCATGGACGATCTCACTGTCGACGGGGCAGGCTGGCAAGAAGCATGCACATACCTGCAGGCATATGCAGCTGAAGCAGGCCGAGTCGAGCGCTCCAACCAAAAAATCAGCTTCCAACCCAATCATCTGCCCCGCGGCAGGCACAGCCGAGGCGGAAAGCACGGATGGCGGTACCCTTGGGAGCTCACACGACCTGAGTGGGGGCGTTTTATCTGGAAAGAGAGCTCCAACGGATCACCGGAGATCGTCAGAGAGGCGTTGCCGGTCGACACCGACGTCTTCGTCGCAAAACTCTACACCGACAGCCGCCGTCTCCCCGTCAGAGACATGGGTGTCGTCTCCATGCTGGCACTGTACGGCGTCGTGTCTGGCTCTGCCTGCTCTCCGTCATCGGAGATAATCCCCAACTACAAAGCAGCATGGGAGAGACAGCCAGTTCTGATCGAGCAACTCAGATCTAAACTGGACGACTACGGAGACAGGCCGAGGATGTGTCCGCCATCTGACCGGCCAGACACATGGCCTTTCCGTTGCCTGCCTAAGAGCGTCGCAGTGCAAGTCAAAGCAAAGCTGGTCGACGGTCAACTGTCGTTGTCGGAGAAGGAGCGCGCCACCACCGATCCAGGTGCAGTGCGGTCCAGCATCGACCCTCCCACGAGCGTACAAGGCTCGCCAAAGAGACACAAATCAGAAGTCACAACCAGCCCCGACAGCGACCCCGAGTCAGCTCACGACCGGCAGGCGATCGACAACATGACGTCGAGAGTGGCTGCAGCCATGGGCAGAGTTGGCGGAAAGCCGGGCCTCGACAGTCCCAACGCCTGCATCGACCTCGACGCCTTCCCAGAGTTTAAGTGGGGGGACATAGACGACTTCGGCAGAGGCGTAGACATACTGGTTTCGTCGGGTTTCGACGTGCTGATCGAATGTCACGATTTTCGTTCTTATTATGAGATGTACGGTCGAACCAACACAGAGCAGTGGATGCAGCATCAATTTGTCTCAACGAAAGGTATTGCAGTTGACCCCAGGGCAATTTTTGGGTGGTCTGATCTGTGCGCGACCTTAAATCAAGCGGCAATGGCGGTCATGGATATTATCATAGACGAGCTCCGCCGAGCCCAGTCCAGTTTTGACATCGCATCGCTCGACACCGACGATCAGCGCAAGCTCCGCGACTGGCAACATGCCAGACGCCAGTGCAATGGCTCCGGCGACATGTTCAAGGTCCTGGTCTTCTTCGACGACTCGAGCATCGCCACCTTGGCAATTGGAGAATGGCCAAACATCGTCAGCAAAATCACCACCGATGTCTGGAAGCGCTACAACGTCGAGCTGTCTCCTGAGAAAACTGTTCGCATAAATTTCGGCGAACCTTGCCCCGAGTCAATTCTAGGCAGGGCCATTTTCGTTCACGAGAGATGCAGACGGCTGCCGGCAGTAAAGGTTGCACACTACGTTCAGTGCATCGACGACCTGATACAGTCGCGAACTACAGGCCGCCAGCTAGTGCGCATCAACGAGTTACAGTCCGTTATGGGCAGGGTGCTGTTCTCAGCAGCCGCCGGCTGCCCAACAGTCTGGCCAGTGTTCCTTACTCTCATCTCAGCGGTCGCCGCAGGGTGGAGCTCCACGTGGGTTAGACTGCACGACAAAGCAGTAGACATACTGCGTCACATATCCTGGATAATCCAGAACGAGAACGGGACGGCTCTGTCTCCATACGTGCCCCGCCCGGTTGCCGACGGCTTGCCATGCATAGTCACGTACACAGACGCATCACTCAAAGAGGACGGCCAGTCAGGTTGGGGCGGATGGATCTGGCTCCACGGCTCGTCAACAGTCCACTACTTTTACGGCAGCTGGGATCCGAACCTGATCAACAGCGCAGAGTTCGAGATAAACTCGCTCGAAGGAAAAGTGTGCAACATGGCAGAGTCCATCGCAAACGACATTGGGGACACAATGCAGCTCGGCACACGATACGTCTTTCAAATAGGCGATTCGCAAGTGTATTTCGAGAACGTGGCGTCGGCAGGTCACGCTAAAAATTCCCGCCTGCGTCAGCTGCACAGAGAGAAGGCGGAAGCAGCAGCGAAGTACGATGTGATATCGTGTACCTGGGCAGTACGGCGCGAGTACAATCAGCCAGCAGACTCTCTGTCGAATGGAGAGGTGGAGAAATTTCAGGCAGAAATCAAGGAGCTACTGGGGTCTCACATACAGATGTTGCTGGTGCCAACGCCGGCAGCGCTGTCCTCGCTAGCTAACCTTGCTGCTATCTCCCCCCGTCTGTGACAGGTGCAGTCGACCCGAGCTCTTTCACGATGGCAGCGGCGAACCCGGCGATCCGCCTGCCATCGGCCGCCCAAGGCGACAAGGCACCGCCACCATCACCCGCCACGGCTCAGTTGATCGACCCGGAGGCAGAGATCGCCGCCGACACCGACGCAACTGCCTCAGACAGCACAGTTCTGTCCCAGTTCCAAGAGATCGTGCAACAGGCCCAGAACGCTCAGTTCTACGACGTATCTCAAATTATTGGGCAGATCGTCGGCATGATCGAGAGAGGCGGCGCACCCCTCCTTGACATCCTGTCCGAGTATGAGCACAACGGCCTGATTTTCAGCACAAATGAAGTGTCGCAGTCACCGACGATCGGCACACTCGAGAGACGAGCACTGGTCGAACGTCACTTCCCGTTACTGCGACTCGATGTGCAATCTGGTATTCGAAGCTCAGGCAATCTCCCGCAGTCAGTGCACGAGTCCGCCGCATCTAGCTGCGAACGAGAGCGGCTGGGAAAGCTACTGCCTTTTCCGTACCATCGCCACGACGGCAATTATTCCGAGGCTCAGCTCCGAGTGCTAGCAAGTGATACACCCGCCCAGTACATGCAGGCTCTGAGCCACCGCCTCAACCACGTTCTCAATGACCTGTCTCCTGGCTACATAAGCGCGAGAGTGAGCACGTTACGGCGTTGGATTTTCTACTGCATCGAAGCCAGAGGCGTCACCCCCTGGCGAGAGTGGCCGGGCCCAGACGACGGCACAGAAGACGAGCACATGCTTTATTTTTTAGTGGAAGCCAGCATTCGCTTCAAAAATCCAGGCTCAGTTGCAGCCGCAAAAACGCACGTGACAGAATTCATGCTCCACCACGGCGGAGCCACGACGCTGCCTGACTTCACTCGCTCCGACGCATTCATCAGAAAATGCACGAAGACGCTCGCCAAGGAGAACCCGCTCGGCAGGAAAGTCGCCGCCACATGGACTCCGCATCAAATGACCTCGTTGTGCACAGAGCTGCGCAGAATTCGCGACGCAGCCGGCGCCGGATCCAGAGACGCCGCCCATTACGCAGTCCTCCTAGCGGCGATCACCACCACGTACTACTTCGCCAACCGTACAGGTGCTTTCTGCCCAGAGCCCAGCAATTTTCGCCCCGAGCTCGGCAGCTGGACGAAGCAAGCTTTCCGCCACCTGCTCCTCCAATCCGAACTGTTGGACGACCAAGAGCTGCTGGCCATGCACCAGCCGCCAGACAAGATGACTTTTGCATCGGCCGCTTCGAGACAGCGGGCACAAGTCCCCGTCCTCTTCCCACTGGAAGACATGTCCGAAATCAGCCCGACCCGAGCAATCAGGGAGATGGAGACATTCGCCCCAACCAACTGGGACACCGGAGCTCAACTCCCGCTCTTCCACCTGCCGGGCACGAACCGCAGTGTCCAAGTGGCTGAAATCACCATGTGCCTCCGACGAGTAGAAGAGCGCCTCCACCTTCTTCCACCCGGGGCAAACGTGACAGCACACTGCCTCCGCCGCAGCCGCATCCGAGCGCTGTCGGAAGCAGCAAAGGTGCTGGCAGCACAAGGCACCCCAGTCGATTTGGGAGGCCCAGACAACGGAGCCGGAGGCGCTGGCATGATGATACTGCGACTGATATCCGGCCACGCCAGCGCCCAGTCCCACATGCTCTACGATGCTGCGAACGTCGCCAGAGTCCGCGCACTGCACGAAGCAGCCGCCACCGTCGACTATGACACGGTTGATTTCCTCGGCGCCGCCCTGGCGTCGGAAGTGGGCGACCACGCCCCGATCACGCTTAACAGACAGCAGTCAGGCAAGTACACGGCCAGCGGCACAGGACGCGCCGCAGGAGGTGCACAGACACAGTACCAGTCCCCGACTGGCAGTCCAGCCCGGAAGAAGCAGAACAGCAAATCAACGCCCCTCATCACAGACAGAGCGGCAGTCACGGCGCATACCTCCGTCCAGGCGCCAGCATCTGCCTCCCGGACTCGCACGGTCACAACTCCCGTCGGGGCGACCAGCGTGAGCAAAGGCAATCAGCAGCAGAAGTTGTCAGATGCGTTCGCCCGACAGGCGAATGCCAGCGCAGACGACGTTTCAATCCGCCGTCAACGCGAGCAACTCGCTTTTTATAAATCGACGCATGCGGCGTCGTCACCCAGCCCGGCACCAGCAACGCCAGCAGGCAGCGACAGCCACAACCCTTCGCTGACCTGCCTTAGCTGCGGCAAACAATGGACGTGCAACCTCTCTCCGCCCCGTTCACCAGCGCCGTCACGGTGCCGAAAGTGCGCCGACACAGGCGAACTGTTACACTCCCCGAAGGCTATCGATGTTGCATCCGCCGGCCTGTACAGATGCAACCGATGCAACAAACAATGTTTCGACGGTTTTCAGTCACACTCAGACGGATTGGCTTCCACTCACTGCAACCACTGCATCCGTCACATGGAAGCGCTGCAAGCCAAGCAAGCAGCCCGAGACGAGGAGACAGTTCGCGACTGCATGCGTGCGACAGCCGACCCCCTCCCGTTGGCAGGCGCCGACGGCAGGCTCGAGTGGCAAAACGACACGCAAACGAACAAGACAACTGCGTCCTCACAGTTGAGCAGCATCGGTGGCCTGGGAGGGTTTCGCCAGGTCCCTGCGTCCGAGCCGAGCACTCAGAGCCAAGCACCTTCCGAGGCGGCGGTCACAGTCTCCGGTACAAGCCGCGACGGCAATCATGCCGCCAGCGCAGCCCCGCCTGCGGCCGAGGCCAGCCGCCTCCAGGCAGCAGGAGACCCGAACGGCGACCCACCATCCGACTGCGAATGGGCACCGTCCGACGACGACAGCTCGGCAGTCGACTCCTCCGAAGACGAGGACGACGAAACCACTGCCGCACTGCAGCGCATGCTCACGGCAGCCCTGGACGCCGGCGACGACGACTTCGTCGACCAAGTGTCGCAGCTGGCAGAGGCCGAGGAGCACCGTCGACAGGTTGGCGTCACATCGTGGAAAATCGGCCGAGAAGGCACAACCACATTCTCGCAACGACCGACGTCAATGTCGTCGCGGGGGTCGGAAGGCAGCACTGAAGCCGCCTGCCTCGAACGATACGTGCGCGATTACGGGGTCGTCCAGACCCTCACAGAGGCGCTGAACCACGGTCACAGAGACTTCGCCCCGCTGGTCATCTCCCTCGTTGCCGCAGAACGCAGCAAGCGGGCCAACTCAAGAGCAGCGGCAATGAGCCGCCCGGACACTGCGCGCTCGGCAGCGGCGGTAGCCGCAGTCTCGCTCGCCCACGCCGGTGCAACACCAAATGTCGGAGCACAGAGCCCGTGGCGCACAGACGTGCCGCAGCTGGCGCGCCAACTGGCTCAGCTCGCCGCCAGCGCACCGATCATCCCGACCGTCGAAATCGCGGAACGCAGCGTCACGGCGAGCGACGAAGCTGTCTCGTTCGGCGAAGGCAGCGCGCGAGTTCAAGTAGTCTTCTTCGTGGATTCGATCCTCCGCAAACGCGGATCCGGAGACAATGTCGAGTACAAAGTGCGTTGGAAAGGTTACGACGTCCGAAATGATACCTGGGAGCCGGCATCAAACATGCGCAAATCCAGCCCCGACAGCATCGTGGAATTCGAACAGCGCTCTGCATCGACAGGCCCCCCAGAGCGAGGCATCTGCACATCCTGCTACCAGCCGATCACGAATGACGGCAAACCAGTCCTGTTCCTCGCGTTGTGCCACCGCTGCGAACCACCAGAGGAGGGCGACGGAGCAACAGTCGATGGACGATGGACGCGAGCAGTCGACGGGCAACAGTCGATGGCGCAGTCGTCGATGGCGGCGCAGCTACCGGCGGTGCAACAGCAGGCAGTGCAGCCGTCGACGCTTGGGGCCTGCCAATACGTTCCACCGCAGCCACCGACGGCTGGGGCCGCGAGGCCGCCGTCTGTGCCGAGGCAGCATCAAACGATGGATGGGGAGCCGCGCCTGCGCCCACCGCACGGCCAAACTGGTCACGTACAAATTGGCCAGACGTCGGTCAGACGACGGTCTCCTCCTGGCCAGACGACGGCCGGGGCGTCGTGACTGTCACGTACAACGGAATCGGCCGAAAAATGCGTGGCAAGGTGACAGATTACAGTCACACCGGCCCAGCCCCATACCCGGAGTATGCCAAACGCTTCGGTGGGCCAATCGCTCCGAACGCGCAAGCGAGCGCCGTTGAGGCAGCCCAGGAGGAGAGCGCCCAAATGGCAGCCCCAACCAGTGCCGTGACCGTGCCGGCTCGCGAGGCGAGACCGCACGCTTTCACAGAAGGGCACACAGCGTCTGAGTCGACTCAGTCGAGCTCCGAGGAGACGCCCGACCCAGCTTCGCTGGGCGGACCAAAAGACGCGCCGCAGAGCGCGCATCCCTCTCAAAGTGAAGGATTTTCTGCCGTGACCGTGCCAGCTCTCGTTTCGAGCCCGCACGCCTTCACAGAAGAGCAGAGCGACGCCACCACCGGCAGTGTGGTGGCACCCGCCGGCCAGAGTGGCGCGGCCGTCGCAAGCGTCACGAATGCCCCCGGATCGGCAGCATCCGATGCCGGTGTCAGCGGCGTCACGTTCGACAGTGTCGCAGCCTCCTTCAGGCAGAAGACAGCAGGCACACGTGCAGGCGACATCGATCGGGTGATCCGAAACACTCCGCACTTTTTCGAGACAGACTGGTCCGTCCTACAGTCGGACCCGGATTTTCTCACAGTTCGCGGGCAACTGTGGAGCGCCGGCGTGCACACAATCGCCGCGCTGGCCCAAGTGACGGTCCCGTTGCTCAAGCAAATCCTGCTCCAGCCCCGGTCAGAATCTGCCCGGGCGCGTCTGCTTGATCTGCCCGACCAGATTCGCACCACAGCAGCGGAGCACGTTATCTGGAACGAGAACGAATACGATTTGCGACGGTCGCACGAGGACGCAGCAGCTAGGAAACGAGCGGCAGTTCCAAACCGGCTGCCCAGCGCCAAGCAGGCACGGCAGCACACAGACCAGTCGCCGGCGACTGCGACCAGCGCAGCTCGCCCACCCGCTGGATTCTCCGCCTCCGCCAGGCCGGATCTCGAAGCGGCCGCAGCCGACTGCTTATTCGGAGTCGCTGCCAGCGTCGCCAAGACCGAAGAGTCGACACCAGCGTCGCGGCGCAAACAATCGGAGCCCCGCCGTTTCCAGAGCGACACCAACGCTCCGCTCGGCTGGGCAAAAGCAGAAAAGCGTTTTTGGACGGCCCAGCTGCAGTCTGCAGAGGCCAAGATGCAGTCTGCGGAGGCCAAGTCACGCCCGACGGTCGACGCCGGGCCCCAGCGTAGCGACGCCGCGGCCGCCGACGCCAACAGCGAAGCTCGCTGTCTGGAAGCCGAACGACGGCGGATCATGGACAAGCAAGCCAATCTGCGCAAGCGTCGTGCCGCCCTCGAGAGTCGCACCGAAGAGCTGCAGAGTCAAATGGACAGCATGGACGCCGAGTCCTCGTCCGGCAGCGACGCGTCGGCGGAACTGCCTCGCCCACCGTTGAAGACGGTCTGTGTCAGCGCCGCTGCGACGCAGCGTGCACAGACACCGTCGTTTGGGTTCGCGCCCACTCGGCAGGCGTCGGTGTCACCGACGTCGGTGATGGCGGACGGTGACGCCGACACCGACGATCGCCGTGACGGCGACTTCCGTCCCGAGGGAGCGACGTCGTCGTCGGGCGACGATAACGACGACGCCGACGCGGGCCGTGGCTTAGGACGCAAGCCTCGTGGCCCGACGCCGAAGAACAAACAGTGGGAGGGCACCAAGACAGCCGGCCGTTGGGTGGACGCATCCACGGCCGCACGCCCTTCCCACACTTGCACAGCCTGCGGTGAGACAATTGCGGCAATGTTTGCCGCTGTCCACCGTCGGACGTGCACAGGATGCCCGCCGGGCAGCTCCTGATACACAAATTAGAATGACAGGCCACTCGTGGCCAATGTCTCTCGTCAGCCAAAGCAGTGACGAGAGGTAAAGAAAAGTTGGCAATGTTGTTGCCAAGCAATAAACATGTGCTTTCACTGTGCAAAAAACCTCCGCGGTTAGCGCAATCAGGCAGTGGCCGGCGTCGAGCGCTTGGACCTGTGCCTCGTTTCCCACGCCCACATAGTATGGCGCGGTCGCGACCCACAGGGGACGTGATGGGGACAGCGCACGACGTTTGGGGGACAGCGCTCGAAGGTGAGGTTGCGAGATGCATCGACTACTGCAACGGTAGT
>ERZ887851.3719-NODE-3719-length-10835-cov-4.787477_pt1 | contig 10835 bp, 10 predicted proteins | sample MGYA00521100_ERZ887851 | MGnify/ENA primary metagenome ERZ887851 (study PRJEB32303, sample SAMEA104408602) | aquatic metagenome | biome: Brackish water; feature: Pelagic; material: water | place: Baltic Sea | collected 2014-06-06T16:11:00 | depth 11,444 m ...
GTGTCACCGCCCAGCATATAGGTGTTGGTCATGCGCGGCATCGGCACATGTGCGTGGCTCTGACGCCGCCCGTTGCCCGTGGCCTCCACCCCCATCAGCCGCGCGTTCTGGCGGTCCTGCATGTAGCCGACGAGCACGCCGTCCTCGATCAACACATTGCGCCGCGACGGCGTGCCCTCATCATCCACGCTGATTGATCCGCGCCGGTCGGGCAGGGTGCCATCGTCCAGAACAGTCACGCCCTTTGAGGCGATCTGCTGTCCCATCAGCCCGGCGAATGCGGAAGAGCCCTTGCGGTTGAAATCACCCTCAAGCCCGTGGCCAATGGCCTCATGCAGCAAAATGCCGGGCCAGCCGGGGCCGAGCACCACATCCATCACACCCGCCGGGGCCGGCTCTGCCTCAAGGTTCACCAGCGCCACGCGCAGCGCTTCGCGGGTTTTGCCCTGCCAATCGATCGGATCCATCAAACCGTCGAGGCCCACGCGCCCGCCGCCCCCTGCCGTGCCCGATTCGCGGCGGCCGTTATGCTCTACGATCACCGAGACGTTGACGCGGGTCATGGGCCGCACGTCGCGCAAATGTACCCCGTCGGGGCGCAGAATCTCGACCTCCTGACAGGACGCCATGATCACCGCCGTGACCTGAACCACGCGGGGGTCCAGATCACGGGCGAAGGCATCCATCTCGCGCAATGTTTCGATCTTCACCGGGAAGCTTGCCCCGGCAATCGGGTCCTCATCGGTATAAAGCTTTACGTTCGTGGCCACCGGCCCATCGGCAAGCGTCTCGCCTCCGTCGCCCACCGCCAGCCGCGCGGTGGTCACGGCGCGGCGCAACGCGGCCTCAGAAATCTCGGAGCTGTGGGCATATCCCACAGCCTCGCCCCGGACGGCGCGCAGACCGAACCCTTCGGCGGCATCGTAGCTTGCGGTCTTAACGCGCCCATCGTCGAAGACGAGCGCTTCGCTGCGGGTGCGCTCGAGAAAAAGTTCGCCATCATCGGCGCCGCTGGTAGCGTTTTGCAGAAGCGTCAGGGCCTCGCCTGCGTCCAGCATGGTGTCAAATGGGCGAAATGGACTATCTGTCATGGAAGCTGGCCTCTGATTTGCAACACTTTGTTGGGTTCAAACCAAAACAGCGTCTGTTTGACGCAATGGTCTTTCTTGTTTGTATGTTCAGAATATGGTTTTAACAGCAACTGAAACAATGGGTGCCGGTTCTAGCCGGACATGGTGCCCGATTTAACGCGTATCTCCGCCCTAACCGACCAAGGTGACTCATGCGATATCTTTCCAAACTGTTGGCCGCTGCCGCAGCAACCGCCGCAATGCCCGCTTGGGCACAGCAAACCCTTATCGAAAAGGAAGGTCTTGAGATCATCGGTGCGCCCAAGGATGCCGGGATCGGGTTTCAGCCCGCAGCGACCGAACTTGCACGTGACTTGCAGTGGCTCGACGGTCTTTTGCTAGTGATCATCACCGCGATCACGGTGTTCATAACGGCCCTGTTGATCTATGCGATTGTCCGGTTCAACCGAAAGGCGAACCCGACGCCCGCGACCTTTACGCATAACTCCCCCATCGAGGTGGCGTGGACCGTGGTGCCCATCGTCATTCTGGTCTTCATCGGGGCTTTCTCGCTGCCGGTGCTTTTCAAGCAGCAAGAAATTCCCGAGGGCGACATCAACATCAAAGTCACCGGATACCAGTGGTATTGGGGCTATGAATATACCGACCACGAGTTCGCCTTTGACAGCTTCATGATCGGTGAAGGCAAGGTGAAGAACGACGAAGTGATCGCCGAGCTTGAGGCCGCAGGATATAGCGAAAGCGAATTCCTGCTGGCGACAGACACCGCCGTTGTCGTGCCCGTGGGCAAGGTCGTCGTGATGACCGTGACCGGCGCGGATGTGATCCATAGCTGGACCATCCCAGCCTTCGGTGTGAAGCAGGATGCCGTTCCCGGCCGCCTCGCGCAGCTTTGGTTCCAGGCCGAGAAGGAAGGCGTATATTTCGGGCAGTGTTCCGAGCTTTGCGGCAAGGATCACGCCTACATGCCCATCACCGTGAAAGTGGTGAGCGAAGCCGCCTATGCCGAATGGCTTGAAGGCGCGATCGACGAATATGCAGGTGTGCCGCAGTCTTTTGACGTGGCTGCCGCCGAGTAACACGGGACCTGCCGGGCGCGCCTTCGGCGAGGCCCGGCATTTTTGTAGCTACGTGGGCGGTGTGCCTATGCATACCGCCAGAACAGGATGGAAATGAGCGACGCAAGCCTCTCTGCCAGCCAAACCCAACCGGGTGACGCAAGCTTCGGCGACTTCTTTGCGCTGCTGAAGCCGCGCGTGATGACGCTTGTGGTGTTCACAGCCCTCGTGGGTTTGCTTGTGGCCCCCGGTGCCGTGAACCCCGTGATCGGGTTTGCCGCCATCTTATTCATCGCCGTGGGCGGGGGTGCATCCGGCGCGCTGAACATGTGGTGGGACGCCGACATTGACCGGATCATGAAGCGCACACGCGGTCGCCCGATCCCTGCCGGCAAGGTCTCGGAAGGCGAGGCGTTTGGCTTTGGCATGGCGCTGTCGGGCATTTCTGTCGTGATGCTAGGGCTTGCCACGAACCTTGTCGCGGCGGGGCTTTTGGCCTTTACCATCTTCTTTTATGTCGTGATCTATTCCATGTGGCTCAAACGCTGGACACCGCAGAACATCGTGATCGGTGGTGCTGCGGGCGCGTTTCCCCCGATGATCGGCTGGGCGGCGGCGACGGGCTCCGTCTCTATCGAGGCGGTCTTGATGTTCGCGCTGATCTTCATGTGGACGCCGCCGCATTTCTGGGCGCTCGCTCTGTTTATGAAGGGTGATTACCATGAGGCGGGCGTGCCCATGCTGACCGTGACGCATGGGCGGCGCGCTACGCGCAACCACATCCTCGTCTACACGTTACTCCTGACCCCGGTTGCGTTGGCGCTGGCGTTTACATCAATTGGCGGGCCGCTCTATCTGGCTGTCGCGCTCTTCTACAGCCTGCTCTTTCTCAAGGGCGCGTGGGAGATCTGGCGGCGGGATGAGGACATGGCCGAGGCCGATGGTTATGCCAATGAGAAAAAGGTGTTCAAACATTCGCTCTATTACCTCTTCGCGCTGTTTGGCGCGCTCTGGGGTGAGGCGATCCTGACCTATTACGGGTTTGGCGGATGGCAGATTTTGAGCGTTCTGGGATGAGCTTTCGCAAACCCCACGAGCTTCATGGCCGCCGCTTTGGCCGCAATCTCGGGCTCGGGATCGTTCTTGCGGGCTCCGTGGCGCTGATCTTCGGGCTGACCATCGCCAAGGTCAGCGACGACAGTTTCGTGGTGCCGACACAGGTTGAAGGGGGATATTGATGGCTAAAATGACAGATACGTCCCGCACCGTGGTGCGCCTCGTGGGAGTTGTGGTCTTCATGGGCGGGCTGGCCTGGGCATCGGTGCCGTTTTACGACTGGTTCTGCCGTGTCACGGGCTTTGGCGGTGTCACCAACGTGGCCGAGGCCTCACCCGACGTGATCCTTGATCGGACAATCAAGGTCCGCTTTGATGCAAGCAAAGCACGCGACATGCCGTGGGAATTCAAGCCCGTGGAGCGCGAGATGGAACTGCGTATTGGCGAGACCGGTCTGGCCTTCTATGAGGCCTATAACCCCACTGACCGCCCTGTGGCGGGCATGGCGAGCTATAACGTGACCCCTTACGAGGCGGGCGCGTTCTTCTCCAAGATCCACTGTTTCTGCTTTGAGGAGCAGGTGCTGCAACCGGGCGAACGTGTGGAAATGCCGGTGACATTCTTTGTTGATCCCGATCTGGTGGATGACCGGGATGCGAAGTTTACCCACACGATCACGCTCTCCTATACGTTTTACGAGATTGATCTGCCCGAGGGGCAGGCCTCTCTTGAGACCAACACCAAAACGGGCCAAACCGTTAACTAAGCCGCTATTCGAGGGACCCTGAAAAATGGCACATGAAAAAAACCACGACTATCACATCCTGAACCCCTCTATCTGGCCGCTTCTGGGCGCATTGGCGGGGTTTGTCATGCTCTTCGGCGCGGTTCTGATGATCTCGCCACAGGCCGAGACAAATCAGCCTTGGATGTTCCTCATCGGACTGGCGGGTGTGCTTTACACCATGTTCGGCTGGTGGGCTGATACGGTGACGGAGAACCAGGCTGGCGATCACACGCCCGTTGTGCGGATCGGTCTGCGCTATGGCTTCATCATGTTTATCATGTCCGAAGTCATGTTCTTCGCTGCGTGGTTCTGGAGCTTTTTCAAACACGCGATGTATCCGATGGGCGAGATGTCTCCCATGGTCGACGGCATCTGGCCGCCTGCGGGAATCGAGACGTTCGATCCTTGGCACCTGCCGCTGATCAACACGCTGATCCTTCTGTGCTCGGGCGCTGCGGCGACATGGGCACACCATGCGCTTGTCCATGAGAACAACCGCAAGGACATCAAGATGGGTCTGATCCTCGCGGTGGGTCTTGGCGTGTTCTTCACGATCTGCCAGATTTATGAATACACCCACGCCAGCTTCGGGTTTGCGGGCAACATCTATGGCGCAAACTTCTTCATGGCGACGGGCTTTCACGGCGCGCATGTGTTCATCGGCACGATCTTTCTATTTGTATGCTACCTGCGGGTGCGGCGCGGGCATTTCACCCCCGAGAACCATGTGGGATTTGAGGCAGCGGCCTGGTATTGGCACTTCGTCGATGTGGTGTGGCTCTTCCTGTTTGCCGCAATCTATGTCTGGGGCGCTTGACGGGTTTTTGACAAAACCCGTGCCTGCGGTGCGGATATTTTGACCAAGAAAAAATGCGGGGGGCGCGCCTTCCGCATTTTCGTTTCGCAGTGGAGGTGGCTGTCTTGCAGCGTCTGATAGGACCCTTGGTGTTTGGCGCGCTTGGTACGGCCATTCTGGTCGGGCTTGGCCTGTGGCAGTTGGACCGTCTTGCGTGGAAAAAAGTCGTTTTGGCACAGATCGAAGCCCGGATCGCGGCGGAGCCCGTGTCGGTGCCCGTGCAACCAGACCCGGAAACGGACGGATATCTGCCGGTGCGCGCGATGGGTGCGCTGGTGGGGCCAGAACTTCACGTGCTGATCTCCACCAAGGAGCTTGGTGCGGGCTACCGCGTGATCCAAGCGCTTGAGACGGCAGCTGGGCGGATTATGGTGGATCGTGGCTATATCCCGCTTGCGGCCAAGGACGCGGTGCGGCTGGGCGGTGCGGTCGAGCTTACAGGAAATCTGCATTGGCCTGATGAGGTGGATCGCTGGACGCCTGCGCCGGACATGGCGCGCGCAATCTGGTTTGCGCGCGACGTGCCCGCGATGGCGGCCGCACTTGGCGCGGCACCCGTTTTGCTGATTGCGCGCAGCGAGGTGGGGCTGGAGGCCTCTGGCTTGACGCCGCTGCCGGTGGACAGCGGCGACATTCCGAACAATCATTTGCAATATGTCATCACCTGGTTTTCGCTCGCCGCGATATGGGTGATTATGACCACTTATTTCATCATGCGCATGCGGCGCGCGCAGAGGACCGAGACATGAAGTACATCTCCACACGGGGGGCAGCACCCGTTCTGAGTTTTGAAGAGGCGATGCTGACTGGGCTTGCGCGCGATGGCGGGCTCTATCTGCCCGAGACGATCCCCCAGATGAGCCACGCGGATATCGCCGCACTTGGTGGGCAGAGCTATGAGGAGGTGGCGTTCGCGGTGATGCGGCCCTTTATCGGGGATGCGTTCACCGATGATGAATTCCGCGATATTATCGCCCGTGCCTATGCGGGCTTCGCCCATGACGCGCGCGCGCCCTTGGTGCAGCTGGGCCCGAACCATCACCTGCTGGAGCTGTTCCACGGGCCGACGCTGGCCTTCAAGGACTTCGCGATGCAGCTGATCGGACAGCTGTTCGAGGCCGCTTTGAAGCGCAGCGGCAAACGGGTCTGCATTGTTGGGGCCACGAGTGGCGACACCGGGTCTGCAGCGATCGAGGCGTTTCGGGGCCTAGAGGCTGTGGATGTGTTCATCCTCTATCCACATGGGCGCGTGAGCGAGGTGCAGCGCCGCCAGATGTCCACGCCCGTTGAGAGCAATGTGCATGCGCTCGCCATCGACGGGTATTTCGACGACGCCCAAGCGCGGGTGAAGGACATGTTCAACCATTTCGAGTTCCGCGACGCGGTAGGGCTTGCCGGGGTGAATTCCATCAACTGGGCGCGGGTTCTGGCGCAGGTGGTTTACTATTTTTACGCCGCCACAGCCCTTGGTGCGCCGCACCGCAAGGTGAGCTTCACCGTGCCCACGGGCAATTTCGGTGACATCTTCGCGGGCTATATTGCCAAGCGGATGGGGCTGCCTATTGACCGTCTGGTCGTAGCGACGAACCAGAACGACATTTTGCACCGCTGCCTGACGCAGGCCAACTACACGCCCAACGGTGTGAAGCCGTCGATCAGCCCGTCGATGGATATCGGCGTCAGCTCCAATTTCGAGCGGGCCTTGTTCGAGGCATATGGCCGGGACGGGCGCGCGATTGCGCAGCTGATGGACGAGCTGAAAGAGGGCGGGTTCACCGTGAGCCAAGGGGCGATGCAGGCCCTGCGCGAGGCGTTCGACAGCGGGCGCGTCTCCGAGGAGGAGACCAGTGCTACGATCACCCGCGCATTCGCGCAAACTGGTGAGCTTCTTTGCCCGCACAGCGCCATCGGCGTGCAGGTGGCCGAGCAGCATCTCAAACCCGGCGTGCCGATGATCACGCTGGCCACAGCGCATCCGGCCAAGTTTCCCGCCGCCGTCGAGGCCGCGAGCGGGCAGCATCCCCCCTTGCCCTCGCATATGGCGGACCTGTATGAGCGGCCCGAACGGATCACCCGGATCGCAAATGATCTGGGTGCAATCGAGACCCTCATCACGGAGCGCACCACACCTTGAGCGTCACTCTCACCACGTTGAATAACGGCTTTCGCGTCGTCTCCGAGCCGATGCCCGGCCTGCAATCCGCCGCCATCGGCATCTGGGTCCTGTCGGGGGCGCGCCATGAGCGCGCCGAGCAGAACGGCATCGCGCATTTTCTGGAGCATATGGCCTTCAAAGGCACAAAGACGCGCAGCGCGCTTCAGATCGCCGAGGCGATCGAGGATGTGGGCGGCTATATCAATGCCTATACCAGCCGCGAGGTGACGGCCTATTACGCTCGGGTGCTGAAGGATGATGTGGGTCTCGCACTGGACGTGATTGCGGATTTCCTGCGCAATGCGGTGTTTGACCCCTCGGAGATCGAGGTGGAGCGCGGCGTGATCTTGCAAGAGATCGGTCAGGCGCTCGATACACCCGATGATATAATCTTTGACTGGCTTCAGGAGAAGGCCTATCCGGATCATCCGCTGGGCCGGGCGATCCTTGGGGTGGAGGACGGCGTGAAAGGCTTTTCGCGCGCTGATCTTCAGGGCTTTGTTGGGCAGCATTACGTGCCGGGGCAGATGATCCTGTCGGCGGCGGGTGCTGTGGATCACGACGCATTGGTGCAGGCAGCGGAAGCGCTCTTTGGCGATATGCAGACGGCGGCAGCCCCCGAAGCGCCGATTGCGAAATTCGCAGGTGGCGAGGCGCGGACCGTGAAGGCGCTGGAGCAGGCGCATTTCGCGCTGGCGTTTGAGAGCCCCGACTACGCCGACCCCTTGATCCACGCGGCTCAGATCTATTCCACGGCGCTCGGCGGCTCCATGTCCTCGCGCCTCTTTCAGGAGATTCGCGAGAAGCGCGGGCTTTGCTACACGATCTATGCGCAGGCCGGGGCCTATTCTGATACGGGCATGATGACCGTCTATGCGGGCACGTCGGCGGAACAGCTTGGCGATCTGGCGGGTATCACGATTGACGAGATGAAGCGCGCCGCAAGCGACATGCGCCCGGATGAGATCGAGCGCGCCCGCGCGCAGATGAAAGCGGGGCTTTTGATGGGGCTGGAAAGCCCGTCGAACCGGGCTGAGCGGCTGGCGCGGATGGTGCAGATCTGGGGCCGTGTGCCGGGTCTGGAAGAGGTGGTCGAGAAGATCGACGCCGTGACCCTCAAGGATGTGCGTGATCTGGCCGAGAAGATTGCGGCCCGCGCGCCCGCCGCGATGGCGCTTTATGGACCTGTGGAGGCGGCCCCCACGCTGGAGGCTCTTGAGCAAAGGCGCGCTGCGTAATGTTTCTGCCGCGCCGCAAGGTCCGGATCGAGACGGAGCGGATGACCCTGCGCCAGCCCGCCATGCCGGATTTCCGCGACTGGCCTGCCTGCGCCGCGAGAGCGAGGATTTCCTGGCCCAGTGGGAGCCGCTCTGGTCCCCCGATCACCTGTCGCGCAAAGGGTTTACCAACCGCGTCTACTGGGCGCAGCGGGCGATTGGCAATGGCTCGGCCCTGCCGCTATTCCTGGTGCGGCGCGAGGATGACCGCCTTCTGGGCGCCATCACGCTCGATAATATCCGCCGCGGCCCCAGCCAATCTGGCACGCTTGGCTATTGGATCGGTCAGAGCCACGCGCGCCAGGGCTATATGCGCGAGGCGATTGAGGCCGTGGTCCATTACGCGTTCGACCGTCTGGACCTCAGCCGGATCGAAGCCGCGTGCCTGCCGGAAAACGCGGCCTCGCGGGCACTGTTGGAGAAATGCGGGTTCAAATACGAGGGCGTGGCCCAAAGCTATCTCCAGATCGATGGCCGCTGGCGGACCCATGTCCTCTATGCCGGGTTGCGCGCTGATCGGCGGGGGCGCACGGAGGCGGGCGTGTAAGATTTGGCTGACGCGCCGTTAATTCGCGCTATCATCCCGACGTGAAGGGAGATTGCCATGATCCGCACCATCGCTTTTTTACTCGCCGCTACGCTTGCGCTGCCTGCCACGGCCCAAGACCGAAAACCCAGCCATTGCATCGCCTTGGCGCAAAGTGCGCCGGGGATGGAGTATATCCAAAAGGCCAGTTTTCGCGCGCCCGTGCCGGAGTTTTCCGTGCGGCTGAGATATCTCACACATGCGGCCTTTTTGATCCAGACCGAGGGCGGTGTGAGCGCCGTGACCGATTTCAACGGCTTCGTTGGCAGCGCTGATTTTCTGCCCGATGTGGTCACGATGAACCACGCTCATTCGACCCATTGGACCGCCAATCCCGACCCCAGTATTCCCCATGTCCTCAAGGGTTGGGGTCCGTTTGGCGAGGGCGTGGATCATCACGTGAGCGTGGGCGACATGCTGGTGCGCAACGTCTCCACAGATATCCGCAGTGCCATGTCCGGGGTGGAGCCCAACGGCAATTCCATCTTCGTTTTCGAGGCGGCTGGGCTTTGCATCGGCCATCTGGGCCACCTGCACCACGCACCCACGGATGATCAATATGCGGCGCTTGGCCGGATGGACGTGGTCATGGCCCCGGTGGATGGTGGCTACACCATGGATCTGGCCACCATGATCTCCGTGCTCAAGCGGCTGGAGGCGCGCATCGTCATTCCGATGCATTGGTTCACGCAGGACAATCTGGTCCGCTTTGCTGCCGGGATGAAGGATGTGTTCGACGTGGTCGATGAGGGCGCGCATGAGATCACCGTATCGCTGCGCTCTCTGCCGGACGATCCGACGGCGATCATCCTGCGCCCACGGTTTCTCACGGATGAGGAGTGAGGTTTTGCCATTCGGCGCAGGCCCCGCTAGACCGCTTGCATGACACTCAATTCCGTTGATCCCGCGCTGCTGGCGCAGCTCACCGCCGCAATGCCTGGCGCCATCCGCGAGGCTGCCCCCCGCTATCTTGAGGAGCCGAGGGGCCGCTGGCAGGGGCTTGCCGGGGCCATCGTCGCACCGGACAGTGCCGAGGGCGTGGCCAAGGTGATCCGCATGGCCGCCGCGGCCTGCGTGCCCGTCGTGCCCTATTCGGGGGGCACGGGTCTTGTCGGCGGGCAGATCACGCCGGATGGCCCCGCGCCGATCCTGCTGAGCCTTGAGCGGATGAACCGGGTGCGCGAGACGTATCCGGAGGAAAACGTGATGGTCGTTGAGGCCGGGGCGATCCTGTCGGACGTGCATGATGCGGCGGGCGCGGTGGGGCGGCTCTTCCCGCTCAGCATCGCGGCCAAGGGATCGGCTCGTGTGGGCGGGCTTCTGGCGACCAATGCGGGGGGCGTCAATGTGCTGCGCTATGGCAATGCGCGCGATCTGTGTCTGGGGCTGGAGGCGGTGCTGCCCGATGGCACGATCTGGCACGGGCTGCGCCGCTTGCGCAAGGACAACATGGGCTACGATCTGCGCAACCTTTTGATCGGGTCCGAGGGCACGCTGGGCGTCATCACCGCCGCCGCGTTGAAGCTCGTGCCACGCCCGGCGGGCGAGGGGACCGCGCTGATGGTCGTGGAAAGCCCTGCCGCAGCACTTAGCCTTCTGGCTTTGGCGCGTGATCACATGGGCGAGGGGGTGAGCGCGTTTGAGTTGATGCATCGTCAAGGCCTCGAATTTTTGGCCGAGACGATGCCGGAATTGCGCCAACCCTTTGCTGCGCCGCCTGAATGGTTCGTCCTCATCGACGTAGGTTTGGCGCGTGGCCTTGATCCGGCGCAGGCGCTTGAGACGCTCTTTGGTGAGGCGGTGGAGGCCGGGCTGGTCAGCGACGGTATGATTGCGCAATCTGAGGCGCAGCGCCGCGACTTCTGGGAGATCCGCGAGCGTATCCCCGAGGGCAACCGGCGCATCGGCGCGGTCAGCTCGCATGACATCTCAGTGCCACTGGGTGCTGTGGCAGAGTTTATGGTGCAAG